>Ga0247727_10002091_pt1 | contig 46161 bp, 39 predicted proteins | sample WisWelCaveWW1625_FD_202498 | JGI IMG/M metagenome (GOLD analysis project Ga0247727, IMG submission 202498) | Biofilm microbial communities from Wishing Well Cave, Virginia, United States - WW16-25 | ecosystem: Environmental > Aquatic > Deep subsurface > Groundwater > Cave microbial mat | place...
AGCAGCGACTCGCCCAGCAGGCGCCGGTGCTCCAGCTCCTCGGCCGCGTCGGCGTAGCTGGGCGGAAACAGGCGCTCGACCACGCGGCGGTTCTCGTCCGGGTGCGTCAGCAGGCGCTCGATCTGCGCCGGCAGGCCCGCGACCAGACGCGCCTCCAGCGGCGGCAGGTGCAGCGTCCAGCGCCGTGCCCGCCCCGCGCCGGCGACCTCGACGCGCGCCACCTCAGGCCGCCGCGTCCGGCCGCTCGAGCGTGGCCTGCAGCCCGTAGCCGTGCAGCCGCTGCACGTAGAACTCGCCCTGCTCGCGCTGCACGCTGGCCACCACCGAGCGGCCCTGCTGGTGCACCTCGAGCATGTGCCGCGTGGCCTTCTGCTGGTCCCAGCCGAAGAGCCGCTGGAAGACGTAGACCACGTAGCTCATCAGGTTGACCGGGTCGTCCCACACCACGACGTTCCACGGGAAGGCCGGGCGCACCTCGGTGCGCTCCTGCGTGGCCGGCAGCGTGCGGGTCTTCGTGCGCGGCCGCGCGCCGCGCGGGGCGGTGCGGTCGGGCGGGGTCATTCACACGACGTGGCGAGGGGCGTCACGCGGAAGTCGCCGGTGGTCACTTCGTAGTTCAGCGGGCTCTTGGTGCCTTGCGTGCGCAGCAGCGACCCGGAGAAGGTCGCGACGAGCTGGTTGCCCCCCGTCTCCGCGTTCAGCTCGTAGCCGTGCAGCACGATGATGTAGTCGTGCTCGCCCGGCGGGTCGTGGGCGGTGCTCCAGGCGGTGTCGCCCTCTCCAAAGGCGCACGAGAAAACGTCGCTCTCGCAGATGCGCGCCTCGATGCTGCCGTCGGCCGACCCGTTGATGATCAGGGGAAAGGTCGCGGTCTGCAGGTCGACCGGCACGATCAGCGTGAACCGCGGCTGGCCGACGGTGCTGTCGGTGGTGGCTGCCTTGACGTACGGCGCCCCCTCGGTGCAGATGAAGCCCGTCACCGGGCCGAACAGGAAGTTGTCCGGCGCCACGAACTTCTTCTTGCCCAGCTTGCAGGAGAAGCGGTCCGGCCCGCCGAGGTCGAAGGTGCTGTCCACCATCTCCAGGCTGAACGGCTGCGTGGCGACGCCTGTCTCGACCGTGCCGGTCGCGATCTTGTTCTTCACCTCGACCACGTACAGGCCGTTGGCCAGCTTGGCGGGCATCTCGAAGACGATCTCGCCCGCGCCCCAGCTGGTCAGCTTGGCCTTCTTGCCGCCCACCTTGACCGTGCCGGGCTTGGTGCCGAAGGCGTCGACGCCCAGCCAGCCGGACAGCGTGACCAGTTGGCCCGGCGCGGCGGCGGGCGGGTTGGGCTGCTCGAAGGTGGGCGCCACCACGCGCACCACGTCCTGCGCCACCAGCGCGGCCAGGTCCTTGCCCTTGGGCTGCACGGTCAGGTCGTAGTCGCCCGGCGCGCCCTTCTTCAGCTCGACCACCAGGTCGTTGTCGGCGAAGGTCACGACCTTGAGCGCGCGCTTCTTGGGGTCGATGGCGCTGTTGATGAAGACCTTCGGCTTGGCCAGGCCAGTCAGGCCGGCGAAGCCGCTGCCCGTCAGGTGCAGCGTCATGCCGATGGAGCCGGTGCGGATGTCCGTGCCGTTCTCGAAGGTGCCGCCCACGACCGGGATGTCGTCGATGGTGTCGATGCCCTGCGCGGCGGCGGGCAGGGCGAGCAGCAGGGCCAGCAGGGCGGTACGCATGACGGGGTCTCCAGCGGCTTCTTTTTTCGGCCGGTTGAACCGACGAACCGAGCCCGATCCGGCTGGCAAGGGCGTCCCGGGGCCCCCGCCGCGACGGATGCCCAGCATAGCCGCGGCAGGCGGCCTGCAAATGGCCGGGCCCGGGGAGGAAGCCCTCCCCGGGCCCGGAACCGTCGCGGCGCGCGGGGCGCCGCTAGCGCCAGGGTCAGGCGTCGATGATCCAATCGCCGGTCAGGTGCACCGTCTGCGGCTTCGGATCCGTGAACGTGCTGAGCTGCAGCTCCAGCATGGCATCCACCGTGCCCGCGACCTGGCCGCCGCTGGACGCGTTGACGTCCACCTGCACCGTGCCGACGCCCACGCCGCTGGCGATCCACGTCGCCACGGGCGGGATCTGGCCGAGGGAGACCTTGCCGGTCTCGGTGTAGGTGAGCAGCAGCGTCACGTCGTTGGTGAAGCTGGCCGGCGCCGTGTCGTTGTCCACGTCGAAGGGCACGACCATGGACATGTTCTTGGACGGGTTGGTGGCCGAGACGCCCACGATCACGATGTGCCCGCCGGCCGGCACGCCGGGCGTGAACTTGAGCTTGAGCTTCACGCCGTCGATGAACAGGTTCAGCGTCGCGTTGCCGATCTTGACGTCGCTGCCCGTCATCGTGATCTCTTCGTCCTCGTCCGTGCCGACCTTGTTGTCGAGCAGGATGTCCCACAGGCCGTTGGCCAGCTTCTTGGGCATCTCCAGCAGGATGCCGGTCATGGCCCAGGTGATGACCTTGGCCTTCTTGCCGCCGATCCTGAGCTTGCCCTTCTTGCTGCCGAAGTACTCGCCCGCGATGTAGAAGGGCAGGCTGGGCGTGGCCTCGTCAATGCCCAGGAACTGCTCGTCGAACAGGCCGGTGATGTCCGGGGCCTCGACGACGACCGACTCGAACGTGAACGGGTCGGCACCCTTGGGCTGCACGTTGAGGACCAGCGCGCCCAGCACGGCCTTCTTGATCTCGGCCGTGATCTGCAGGTCGGTGAAGTCCGTGACCTTGAGTACGTACTTCTTGCCGGTGGCCTCGTCGAGCAGGAACACCTTGGGCTTGGCCGTGCCGAAGGCCGTGCCGTCGATGGTCAGCACGCCGCCGACCGCGGAGGAGACGATGCCGTCGCCGCCGTCCGTGTCGGCCGAGGACGTGACGGTGTCGATGCCCAGCGCGCTCGCGTTGGTCAGCAGGCTGCCGGCCAGCACGGCGCCGGCCACTCGGGTCAGGAAGGATTTCATGGGATCCCGCAAGGAGTAAGGGAAGGGAGGGCTCGGCCGGCATCAGCCTGGCCGTTCCATGCCAACAGTCCGGCACAGATTTCACCAGATCGGGCGGCCAGTCAAGGACCGGGCGGTCGGCGGGCCGGCTCCTCCCTATAATCCCCGCCTTTTCCGACCGGCCGCGGCCGGCACGCCCCAGGGACGCCCCCGCCATGATCCGCCCCGCCCGGCCACTGGCTGCATTGCTCCTGGCCCTGCTGGCTGCCTGCGGCGCACCCCCGCGCTCCGCCGACGGCGCGCCGCTGGTCCCGCAGCCCGTGCCGCCGGTGCGCCTGCGCGCGCCGGTCGTGGACGTGACGCACTACGACATCCGCGTGGACATCGACCACCGCGCCGGGATGGTCGACGGCCAGATCACGGTCGAGTTCCGCGCGCTGCCCGACCGCCCGGCCACGGAGCTGCTGCTGGACGCGGTCGAGCTGGTCGTCGCGGGCGCGTGGGACTCGGACGGCAACGAGCTGGACTGGACCCTGCGCGACCACGTGCTGCACCTGCGCCTGGCGCACGCGCTGCCCGCGGGCGAGGCCGGCAGCGTCTCGATCGCCTGGCGCTGCTGGCCGCGGCGCGGCCTGTACGTCGTCGGCCCCAGCGCCGCGGAGCCGACGCGCCCGTGGCACGTCTGGACGCAGGGCCAGACGCACGAGGCGCGCCACTGGCTGCCGGTGTGGGACCAGCCCGACGACCGCGCCACGCACACGCTGGCCGTCACGCTGGACGCAAGCTTCACCAGCATGGCCGCGGGCGAGCGCATCGGCTCGCGCGTCGACGAGGCCACCGGCCGCCGCACCGACACATGGACGCTGGACGTCCCGCACCCGTCCTACCTGATCACGCTGGTGGCGGGCCAACTCGAGCAGCGCGAGCTGCCCTCCGCCAGCCAGCCGCTCCCGGTGCTGGCCGACCCTGCCGCGCAGGGCGCCGCGCAGGCCAACCTGGCCGCCACCGACGACATGCTCGACTTCCTGGCGACCTGGACCGGCCGGCCCTACCCGTACCCCAAGTACGCCCAATGCCTCGTGCGCGACTTCGTCGCCGGCGGCCAGGAGAACATCTCGGCCACCACGCTGATGCACGAGACGCTGCACGCGCCGCAGGACGGCCCGCAGGAGGACCTGCGCACCGACGACCTGGTCGTGCACGAGGCCGCGCACCAGTGGTTCGGCGACCTGCTGACCTGCCGCGACTGGAGCCACCTCTGGCTCAGCGAGGGCTTCGCGACCTACGCCGAGCTGCTCTGGGCGCGCCACGCGCGCGGCGAGGACGCGGCGCGCGCCCTGGCGCTGGACTGGCAGCGCCAGATGACCGACGCCGAGCAGGCCGACAGCCGCCCCATCGTCTGGCCCGACTACCCCGAGCCCGACGCGCTCTTCGACACGCACCGCTACGAGGGCGCCGCCACGCGCCTGCACCTGCTGTCCACGATCCTGGGCGCGGACGTGCTTGGCCGCGGCGTGCAGCTCTACGTGCGCCGCCACGAGGCCGGCTGCGTGGTCACCGACGACCTGCGCGCCGCGCTGGAGCAGGCCTCCGGCACGGACCTGTCGCGCTTCTTCGCCGAGTGGATCACGGGCCGCGGCTTCCCGGTCTGCGAGGTGCGCGTGGCCGACGCCGGTGGCGACCCGCGGCTGCTCGTGAGCCAGGGGCCGTGCGGCGAGATCCCCGACGCCGTGTTCCACGTGCCGCTCCACGTGGCCTGGTCGCGCGGCGGCGTCGAACACGAGGCGCCGCTGGATCTGGACGGCCCGTCGGCGGAGCTGCTGCTGGCGGGCGCGGGCCCGCTGGACTGGGCGCGCTTCGACAGCCGCACGGCCATGCCCGGCGAGATCCGCCAGTTCCAGCGCGAGGACCAGTGGCGCGCGCAACTGCTGGGCGCGCGCGACGGCGTGACGCGCCTGGTCGCAGCGCAGTGGTTCGCGCTCGATCCGCACGTCGCGCAATCCGGCGCCGCAACCGACGAGCTCCAGCCCGCTTCGCTCGCGGCGCTGGAGCAGGCCGCGCGCACGGACGCCTTCCCCGCCGTGCGCACGACGGCGCTCGCGGCGCTGTCCTCCCGCGCGCCGGCCGCGCACGCGCCCACGGCGCGCGCGCTGCGCGACCTGGCCGCCGACCCGGACGCGCGCGTGCGCGCCGCCACCGCGCAGGCCCTGGCCACGCACGGCGACGACGAAGTGCTGCCCGTGCTGCTGGATCTGGCCGGCGACGACAACGCCGACGTCGCCGCGCGGGCCTTCGACGCGCTGGTCGAACGCGAGCTGCCGGGGGCCTTCGCGCTGGGCCGGAGCCTGCTGGAGTCGGCCGACCCGCTGCGCTGGCGCCTGCGCGAGTCGCTGCTGCAGTCGCTGGCGCGCCTGCCCGACGAGCCGCGCCTCGCACCGCTGCTGGTGACCGCCGCGCGCAACGACGCGACGCCGCGCGTGCGCGCCGCGGCCGTGCACCTGCTGCGCAGCCGCGCCGACCCGCCCGCCGACGTGCGCTTCCGCCTGGCGGCCGAGTTGCTGTGGGACTCGTCCCACGTCGTGCGCGCCGCGGCGACCACCCTGCTCGGCGACTGGCCGGACGAGCTGTCGGACCCGCTGCTCCTGGCGCGGCGCTCGATCGAGATCGACCCGGACGTGCTCGGCGCGCTGGACGCCGCCCTCGGGGACCCGCGCTAGTGCTACGCTCTTGCGCGTGAGCGCGGAGCTGGAGCGGCTGTTTCCGGGGTCGGCACCGGTCCTGCTGGATGGCGCCATGGGGACGGCGCTGCGCAGGCTGGGCTGGCCCGTGACCGAGCCGACCGTGCTGGCCAACCTGGACGCGCCGGCGCTGGTGTCCACGGTGCACGACGGCTACGTCGCCGCCGGCGCGCGCGTGCTGCACACCAACACCTTCGGCGCGCTGCTGGGCGTCATCGACGACCCGCGGCGGCGCCTCGACGCCGTGCTGGCCGGCGCCCGCCTGGCGCGCCGCACGGCGCGCACGGGCCAGGTCGTGGCGGGCTCGCTGGGCGCCTACGACCTGGCCTTCCACGGCCCGCGCCTGCACGACGTGGTGCGGGCGCTGGTCGACGAGGGCGTGGACCTGCTCGTGTTCGAGACCTGCAACACGGTGCGCAACGCCGACGTGGCGCTGGAGCTGCGCGCCGAGTGCGCGCCGAAGCTGCCGCTGGTCGTGTGCGCCTCCTCCACCGACGGCAGCCCCGCCGACCGCGCGCGGGTGTCCGACGTGCTGGCCCGCCTGCGCGCCAGCGGCGAGCCGGTCGAGCCCGGCCTCAACTGCGGCCGCGGCCCGCACGAGCTGCTCAAGCTGGCCCTCGCGCAGGACGAGCCGCCGCGCTGGCTCAAGCCCAGCGCAGGCCCGCCCGACGACCTGGTGGACGACAACGTCATGGCGGCCTTCGCGCGCGCGGCCCGCCTGCGCGGCGCGCGCTACCTCGGCGGCTGCTGCGGCAGCGACGCGGCCACCATCGCCCTGATGGGCGCCGCCCTGCACGGCGCGCACGCGTGAGGCGCACGCCCCGGCCCTTGCTGCGCCCGGCGCCCTCGCCCGCCACACGCCTGCGCCCGTGGCTGATGCCGGCGCTGGCCGTGGTCGCCGCCGTCGCGCTCTTCACCGGCCGCGGCTTCGACGCGGACGGCCTGCGCGACACGCTGGCCGCCGGCGACGTGGACGAGGCCCTGCACGACCTGGCCACCGCCCCGCAGGCTGACCTGCCCGAGGCCGTGCGCGGCCTGCACTGGTGGACGCGCGGCCGCCGCGCCGAGGCCCTCGCTCGCCTGGCCACGCGGCCCGAGCCCGATCTGCTCGAGGACCCCGCGCTGCCCACCCTCGTGCAGCCGCTGGGCACCTGGCTGCACCCGCCCGACAGCGCGCGCCTGCGTGAGCCCGCCACCGGGCCGCTGGCGCTGGAGCTGCGCAACGCCACCCTCAACCTGCCCGTAGCCCTGCTGCAGTTCGCTCCGGGCAGCGACACGCTGCCGCTGGGCGCGCCGCTCATCCCCGGCACGCGCTACGCGCTCTTCCTGCGCGACGGCACGGGCGCCGAAGCACAGGTGGTGGCCGCGGCGGACTTCACGCTGGCCTCGCCAGCCGAAGCCGTCGCGATCCGGCGCGTCATCGACACCGCACGCGCCTTCGGGCCCGCCAGCCACCCCGGCGCGACGCTGCTGGCCGCCAACGCAGCGCTCGAGTGCGACTGCAGCGGCCAGGCGCTGGAGTTGCTGCGCGAGTTGCAATCCGATCCTGCCGCCAACGATGCCCTGCGGCGCGCCGCACGCGAGATGGAGGCCATCATCCTGGACACTCAGGGCCTCGATGTCACGGCGCGCGAGCTGCTGGCCTCGGGGTAGCTTCAGCGCCCCAGTCCGAATTTCCGCAGGCGGTACCGCAGCTTCCCCCGCTCGACCGACAGCCGCCGCGCCGTTTCCGCGACGTTGCTGTCGGTGGCGATCAGCGCCTGGCGGATGGCTTCCTTCTCGATCTCCTCCAGCGACACGCCGGACTCGGGGATGCGCAGCACGAAGCGGCCCGACGGCAGGCGCGCGCCGGCCACCTCGGGCAGGGCCACGTGGCGCTCGTCCACGGGGCCGCCGCGCGACAGCAGGCCGGCGTGCTGGCAGACCAGCTCCAGCTCGCGCAGGTTGCCGGGCCAGTCGTAGGTGGCCAGCAGGGCCAGCGCGGCCTCGGACTCGACAGCCAGGCCGGCGGCCAGCGCCAGGCGCGCGACGTCCTGGCGGCGTTCGCGCAGCGGCACGGTGTCCACCGGGTGGCCGCCGAGGCGGTAGTAGAGGTCGTCGCGGAAGCGGCCGTCGCGGGCGCGCACGCGGAACTCCGCGGTGGCCGTGGCCACCAGGCGCCGGCCCGCCTGCGCGAAGCGCAGGAAGGCCGCCTGGCGCGAGGAGTCGCACAGGTCGATGTCCTCGACCAGCAGCGTGTCGCTGTCCGCCCCCAGGTCGCCCAGCGTGCGCAGCACGTGGCGCAGGATGCGGGTGCGCAACGTGCCCGGCTCGCCCGCGAGCACGATGTGCGCGGAGCGGTCCTCGGCGCGCGCCAGCATCAGGCGCATCTCGCGCACGGCGGGCTGGTCGCCCTGCAGGGCCTCAGCCGCGAGGCGGTCGAGCGGCTCGTCGCGGCGCGTGGCCACCTGGCGCAGCAGCGCGCGGCGCTCGAGCAGCCGCGCGCGAGCGGCCGCGAAGCCGCCTCGCGCCTCGAAGGGCACCACCGCCACGCCCGGCAGGTGCAGCAGCGCCTCGGGCCAACTCGAAGGGTCGTCCACCGCCAGCGCCGACAGCGTGGGCTCGACGGCCAGCGCGGTGCGCACGACCTCCACGGCGTGCGCCGTGCGGCCGAAGGCGCCCACGACCAGCAGGTCCGGCGGCGGACCCGTGGACCAGGCCAGGTCGCGGCCCACCACCTCCAGCCGGCGCACGGTCGTGCGCTGGTCGGCCAGCAGGTCCTCCAGCTGACGGCGCCGCGGGTCGTCGGCGCAGACGAGCAGGATGCGAGCCACCATGTGTCCCCCTCTCAGGTTCCGATGTGGCGGGTCGAGACGCGCAGGATGCGTGCGCAGCGGGCCGCGAGGTCGCGCTCGCCCGAGCGCGTCGCGAACATGACCAGGTTGCGCAGCGTGCGCTGCAGCATGTCGCGGTCGGAGGCGTCCAGCAGCGCGACGTCCAGCTGCGGGTAGCCGGCCGAGGCCAGGAAGCGCCGGCAGTCCTCGGCGCGCACCGGGCGGCCGCGCGCGAAGGGGTCCAGCACCACGTGCCCATCGGCGCGCACGTGCCGCAGCAGGAAGTGGCCGGGCATGTTGACGCCGCGCAGCGGGATGCCCACGCGCCGCGCCACCAGCAGCCAGACCGTGCACAGCGCCAGCGGGATGCCGCGCCGCCGCGCGCACACGCCCTGCAGCACGACGTCCTGCAGCTCGGCCTGCTCGTTGCGCGCGCCGGAGAAGCCGCCCGCGCGACCCAGCACCGAGGTCAGCGCCGCGAGGTCGGCGTCCGGGTCCAGGCCGGGCACCTGCAGCTCGGCCGTCACCTGGTCGGCCAGCGCGTCCAGCGCGGCCGTCACGGCCTGCCGCTCCGGGCCGGTCTCGAGCAGCCGCCCGATCAGCAGGCTGCCGATCTCGAGGTCTGGCGCGTGGACCAGGTGGTCCACCAGGGGCTGCTCGAGGCGCACGCCGACGACGTCCAGCAGCGCGGCGCGCAGCGCGGCGCGCTCCTCGGCGTCGCACGACTCGAGCCGCTCGCGCAGCAGGGGCTCGGCCAGCTCGGGGTGCGCGCGCAGGCCGTCGCGGCAGGCGGTCAGCACGGTGTCGCTGCTGTCCGAGAGCAGCGAGATCATGGCCTCGACCTGGCTCTCGCTGGCCAGCGGGCGGCGTGCGCCCGTGCCGGGCATGGGGTGCTCAGATGCCACCGAGCCTCCCCAGTTGCGGAAGGAAGGCGTCCAGCTCGCGCGCCACCGTCTCCAGCGCCGGCGTCCAGCCCGCGAAGGGGTGGCGCGCGCCGAAGGTGTGGTCGGCGCCCGGCACCAGCACCAGGCGGCTGCCGGGGATCCACTCGTTCAGGCGGCGGCCCTCGTCGGGCGCCACCGACTCGTCGGCCTCGCCCTGCACCACCAGCGCGGGCACGAAGATCTGCGTGGCCGCGGCCTCGACGTCATGGAGGCGGATGTCGTCCAGCCACGCCAGGTCCAGCGGCAGGTCCTGGCCCGTGCGCGTGTTGCGCACGGTCAGCCGGCCGGCGGCCCGGCCGCGCTGCACCTCGTCGGCGGGCAGGCGCTCGAGGTGGCTGCAGCCGTTCAGGGTGGTGACCTGCGTGATGCGCCCGTCCTCGGCCGCGCGCAGCACGGCCACCGTGCCGCCCAGGCTGTGCCCCACGACGTTGAAGCGCCGCGCGTGCTGCAGCCCCGCCGAGCGCGCGAAGTCGCTGGCGTCCAGGAAGTCCAGCACCGTCCCCAGGTCCGCCACGTGGCGCGTGATCGTCTGGCGCGCGAACAGGTCCAGCCGGTCGGTCTCGCCCGGCCGCTCACCGACGCCGTTGTGGCTGAAGTCGAACAGCGCCAGCGCGCGCCCGGAGGCGGCCAGCCGCTCGGCCAGCGGCGGGAACAGTCCCCAGTCCTTGAAGCCCTTGAAGCCGTGGCACACGACCGTGACCGGCAGCGGCGCGGAGGCCTGCGCCGGGGCGTAGAGGTCGAGGCCCATGCTCAATCCGTCGGCACAGGGCACGCGCGTGGAGAGTCGCCGGACGCTCATGGGCGCGCGAGTCTACAGCGTCGTGGGTTGTCGCGCACGGCGATCCGCCTCCGCGTGCTCCCGTCACGTGGCGGGCCGACGGTCCGGGGGAGCAAGGCGCGACCGCGTCCCGGTGACGGCTTGACGAATCGGCGCGAAGTGGTTTCATGGTGCGTCGCACGCGGGCCGAGCCTGCGCCGGTTCACACCTCGGACGGCCGGCGCAGCACCACCAGCTGGCGCGTTTCGCCGGGCAGGTGGCGGCGGCCGTCGAAGTCGCCCCACGTGCCCTCCAGCCGCAACCCCGCGCGCACCGCCAGCGCCTCGACCTCGTCGCGCCGGAACAGGCGCACCGACTCGTGCCAGCTCAGCGTGGCGCTGCCGTCGCGGATCATGCGGATCTGCTTGACCACGCGCCGGCCGCCGTCGGCCAGGCAGCGCTCGATCTCCAGCGTGCGGCCCTCGTTCTGCTGCACGTCCTGCTGGCGCAGCTTGAAGCGCACCGTCTCGGGGTCCATCAGGTCCAGCAGCACGCCGCCGCCCGGGCGCAGCACGCGGCGCACCTCGCGCAGTACGCGCAGGTGGTCGGCCTCGTCGTCGAAGTAGCCGAAGCTGCTGAACAGGCAGGCCACCGCGCCGAAGGACTGGTCGGCCAGCGGCAGCGCGCGCATGTCGGCGCGCACGGTGGGCAGCCCCAGCGCCGCGCTGCGCCGCACCAGCTCGGGCGAGAGGTCGAGGCACGTGACCTGGCAGCGCAGCAGCTTGAAGGCCCGCGCGTGGCGGCCCGCGCCCGAGCACAGGTCCAGCAGCCGGCCCTGGCCGCCGTCGAAGCGCAGCAGGTTCAGCGTGCCGCGCGCCTCGCGCGCGGCGCTGGACTCGTCGCGGTGGGAGTAGACGTCGAGGTAGGCGTCGGTGAAGGCCTCGACGTACCAGGGGGCGGACATGGCGCGGATCGTAGCGGAGGCCAGGGGTCCCGCGCTCACGGCTGGCGGATGGCGGGATCCGCGCGGCGGCCGTAGGTGAAGCGCACGAGGGCGTCGGTCTTGCGCAACAGGAGCAGGCCCAAGGCGACCCCGAGCAGGCCCAACCAGGCCATCCACGGCTCCGACTCCGCTGCGAACGCCAGCAGCGAGGCCGAAGCCCACACCATTCCCAGCAGCATGACCCGCACGACGAGCCCGAAGACCTCCGACAACCACTCGCGCGCCTGCATGGTCCGACCTCCGTCCGGTTTCGGGCCGTCAGCGTAACAGGAACACGCTCGGCACCAGCGCAGGTCCCAGCCACGCGCTCAGTAGAAGGTCGTCTGCGTCCGATGCCGCGGCACGGCCTTGATGCGTGGCGACTGCCCGCGGTTCCAGAGGATCTGGTCCAGTTGCTGCGCCGTGGCCGCTTGGCCGCGCGCGTTCAGGCGCTCGACCAGCAGCTCCACCGCGTGCAGGCCGCAGGCGCGGATCTCGACCTCCTCCTCGCTGTCGCGCGGCACGGGTACGCCGGCGTCGATGCGCGCAGCCAGCGCCGGTGTGTACTCCAGCAGCCCCTCGACGCGCAGCACGTGCGGCACGAGGTTGTCGGCGAAGATCGTCAGCCGCGACAGGTCGTCCCAGCGGCCCCACCACTGCCCGGCGCCCGCCAGCGCCAAGTCCGAGACGGTGATCTGGGCGCGCTTGAAGAAGGGCACCTCGCGGCCGCGCCAGCGCTGCACGTCGCGCGCCAGCGGAAGGGCGCCGAGGGCGGCCACGAGCCGGGCCGCGGAGCCCTCGGCCGCGCGCACGGGGCCCAGCCAGTCGCCACCGCGGCGCGCTAGCGCCAGCCCGGCGAGGTCGCGCAGGCTGCGCGTCCAGAGCGCGGTCAGCTCGCGCGCCGGGTGGCCGGGCGGCAGGCCGTCCTGGCCGAAGATCCGCGCCACCTCCGGCTCCTCCAGCGCCGCCACGCGCTGCGCCGAGGGCGCACCCTCGCGCTCGAACCAGCGCGTCAGCGCCGAGGCCGTGGTGAAGTAGGTGGACAGCCCGGGCGGCTTGCGCAGGTGTGCGCTCCAGCCCGAGCCGAAGTTGACCTGGTCGAGCAGCAGCAGGAACACGGCCGTGCCCTCGCCGTGGCCTAGCCAGTGGTGCGCCGGGTCGAGACCGGGGGCGTTGCGCGGCTCGGGCAACGCGGCAGCGAAGGCTTCCAGGCGCTCCTCGCGGATCCGCACGTGGCGCGCGCCCTGCATCACGGCGCGGCAGGCGGCGCGGATGTCGTCGAAGACGTCGCTCACGGCAGCTCGACCGTCCCGCCGCCCGCGCGCTCGCCCTGCACCGCGCGGTCCCACGCCGCCAGCAGCTCGTCCAGGTCCGCCTTCCCCAGACGCGGCCCGAGCTGCGCCTCCAGCGCCGCGAAGCGCCGGCGGAACTTGCCCAGCGCGCGGCGCAGGGCCAGCTCGGGATCGAGGCCCGCCTTGCGCCCCACCGCGACGGCCGCGAAGAGCACGTCGCCCAGCTCGTCCTCGATGCGCGCGGCCCTGCCGGCGGCCACGGCGTCGCGCAACTCGGCCACTTCCTCGTTCAGCTTGGCCATGGCGGCGGGCGCGTTGGGCCAGTCGAAGCCGGTGGCGGCGGCCTTGTCGATGGTGCGCGCGCCGGCCGACAGCGCCGGCAGCGCCTCGGGCACGCCGTCCAGCGCCGACGCACGGCGGCGCGCCTTGGCGGCCTGCTCCTGGTCCTTGACGGCGTTCCAGCTCGCGAGCGCGGCCTGCGCGTCGGCGGCCTTCACGTCGCCGAAGACGTGCGGGTGGCGGCGCACCAGCTTCTCGGCGATGCCGGCCGCCACGGCGCCCAGGCCGAAGCGCCCGTCCTGCTCGGCGATGCGCGCGATGAGCACGACGTTCATCAGCACGTCGCCCAGCTCCTCGCAGGTCTCCGCGTCGCCGCCGGCGGCGATGGCCTCGTGCGCCTCGGCCGCCTCCTCCAGCAGGTTCTGCGCCATGCTGTCCACCGACTGCGCGCGGTCCCACGGGCAGCCGTCGGCGTCGCGCAGGCGGTAGATGACGCCGACGAGGTCGATCAGGCGCGCGACGGCCTCGCGCTCGGAGGCGGCGCGCGCGGCGCCTTGCGCGCGGGCGATGGCGGCGAAGTCGGGGGCGGGGGTGTCGGTCATGACGGATCCTCGACGAAGGCCGCGGCTTGATCGCGCAGGCGCCCGGCCAGCGCGATGCCGAGGCCGGAGGCGTCCGCCGCCCCCACCTCCCGCTCCACGCTCGTCATCACCCCCGCCTCGAACCCGCACGGCGCGATGGCCGCGAAGTGCGCCAAGTCCGTGCTGACGTTCAACGCCAGCCCGTGATACGTCACCCAGCGCGACGCCGCCACCCCGATGCTGCAGATCTTCCGCTGCCCGTCCACCCACACTCCCGTCGCTCCCTCGCGCCGCCCTGCGCGCACGCCCAGCGGCTTCAGCGCATCGATCACCGCCTGCTCCAGCGCCCGCATCCAGGCGTGCAGGTCACGCCGCCCCTCGCGCAGCTTCACGATCGGATACGCGACGAGCTGCCCCGGCCCGTGGTACGTGGCCTGCCCGCCGCGCTCGACCTCGATGACCTCCGCGCGCGCGCCGCCCGGCAATTCCACGAACTCCGCGTCGCCCTCGCGCAGCACGCGCGCGCCGCCGGCGAGGAAGGCCCCGCGCGTTCCGCGCCCCAGCGTGACCACCGGCTCGTGCTCCACCAGCAGCAACGTGTCCGGCGCGCGGCCGGCGAGGCGCTGCTCGACCAGCTCCTTCTGCAGCACCCAGCACAGCCGGTAGGGCATGCGGCCGAGGTCGCGCACGTCCAGCGGGCCCGCGCCGCGCGCCGCCACGGCCGCGCCGCTCACGCCTTCTTCGGCACGAAGATGTGGATGGCGTGGCCCTCGACCACGTGCGCCGCCTCCATGAGCGTCTCGGACAGCGTCGGGTGCGGGTGCACGGTCAGGCCGAGGTCGGCGACGGTGGCGCCCATCTCGATGCCCAGCGTGGCCTCGGCGATCAGGTTGCTGGCGTCGTGGCCGACGATGTGGCAGCCCAGCAGCGTGCCGTCCTTCGCATCCGCCACCAGCTTGACCAGGCCGTCGCCGGCATTGGCCGAGAGCGCCTTGCCGTTGGCGATCCACGGGAAGGTTCCGACCTTCACCGCGATCCCGCGCTCTTTCGCCTCCGCCTCGGTCAGCCCGACCGTGGCGATCTCGGGGTCGGTGAAGATGGCCGCGGGCATGGCTTTCACGTCCAGCATGACCTTCTTGCCGGCCATGACCTCCGCGGCCACCAGGCCCTCGTGGCTGGCCTTGTGCGCCAGGTACGGCGGGCCGATCACGTCGCCGATGGCGAAGACGGCCGGGTTGCTGGACTGCAGGCGCTCGTTCACCAGCACGTGGCCGCGCGGGTCGGTTCGCACGCCGGCGGCGCCCAGGTTGAGCGTCTCGGTGTTGGGCTTGAAGCCCACGGCCACAAGGATGCGGTCGCAGGCCAGCGTGACGTCGCCGTCGGGCGTGTTGACCATGGCCTCCATGCCCTCGCCCTTGTGCTCGACGTGCGCGACCTTGCTCCTCAGCAGCACCTTGACGCCGCGCTTGCGCAGGCCGCGTTCGACCACCTTGACCAGGTCCGGGTCGGTGCCGGTCAGGATCTGCGGCGCCAGCTCCACGATGGTGACGGCCGAGCCCAGCTTGGCCAGGTAGGTGCCGATCTCGCAGCCCACGATGCCGCCGCCCACGACGAGCAGCGACTTCGGCGGCGCGGTCAGGTCCAGCGCCTCCTTGGCCGAGAGGATGCGCCGGCCGTCCACGGCCAGCCCCGGCAGCGGCGTGCTGCGCGCGCCGGTGGCGATGAGCGTCTGCTTCGTCTGCACCGTGACCTCGCCGTCCCTGGTCTTCACCCGCAGGCGGTCGGCCGCAATGAAGCTGGCGTCGCCGGCCAGGTGCTCCACGCCGTTGCGCTTGAACAGCTCGCCGATGCCGCCCGTCAGGCGCTTGACGATGCCGTCCTTCCAGCCCTTCATCACCGCCATGTCCACCGACACGCCCGTGACCTTGACGCCCATGGCCTCGCCGTGCCGGATGTGCTCGACCAGCGAGCTGGCCGCGATCATGGCCTTGCTGGGGATGCAGCCCCAGTTGAGGCACACGCCGCCGATGGCCTCGCGCTCGATGCACAGCGTCTTGAGGCCCAGCTGCGCGAGGCGGATGGCGGCGACGTAGCCGCCGGGACCGGCGCCGATGACGACGGCATCGACCTGCTTCGTGGTGGACATGCGAGCTCCCGGGTGGCGGCGAGCGGGCCAATCTAGCGCCCGGGCGGGCGGCCGCGAAAGCCGCGCGTCAGACTCCGGCCACGCGCACGAAGCTGGAGAAGCCGCTCGAGGGCGTGTCCAGCTCGCTTTCGCCGCGCTCGCGGTCGGGCAGCAGGCGCACGCGCCAGAGGATCGGCTGCTCCTCGGGCAGCAGCTCCCACAGCTCGGCGGGCACCTCGAACCCATCGCCCGGGAGGCCCAGGTCGAACCGGTCGTACAGGCCCAGCAGCGGGCGGCCGTTGGGCAGGCACAGGTCGAGGGCCCAGGGCACGCTCGCGTCGCGTTGCGCCGAGCCGTCCCAGCGCAACCGCGGCGGCGCGGACAGGCGCGCGCCGTCCGGCGGGTCGAGCTGGCGCACGGCGGGCGCCGCCGGTGCGCGGCCCGTGCCCAGCACGAGGCTGGCGTGGAAGCGCCCGCTCGGCGCGAGCGCGGCGTCCAGCACGCGGCTCGCCTGGACGAGCAGCGCCGCCGAGCCCAGCGGCAGAGCCACCAGCCCGGCCAGCGCGACGACGCGCGCCGCGCCGCCCGCGCGCGCCGCGAGCGCGCGCCAGCCGCCCACGAGGCCCGCCGCCAGCAGCACCGCCGCCGGCCCCAGCGCGCCGAAGACGTAGCGGCTGTCGGGCCCGGTGACGCGCGTGTTGTAGACCAGGAACTGCGCCAGCACGAGCGCCACCGCCCAGCCCAGCAGCGCGCGCCGCGCGCGCGTGGACGGCGCGACCTCCGCGCGCGGCGGGCGACGCGCCGCGCGCGCGCCGAGCAGCGCCAGCAGCAGCAGCAGCAACCCGCCGGCCACCGCGGTCGGGTGCGCCGCCTCCGCGCCCCACCCGAAGCGCCCCACGAGGCTGCCGAGGAAGCCCGGCAGAAAACCGCCCGTGAGCCAGCGCAGCGCGCCGCCCTGCGGCACGGCCATGGTCCAGAACAGCTCGCGCTGCGGCCCGAGCGCGAAGGGGTCGCCGTAGGAGATCACGTTGTGCGCGTACCACCAGCCGCCCACGCCCGCGGCCACCAGCAGCACGAGCATGCCCGCGGCCCACTCCACCGCGCGCGGCCAGCGCCGCTCGCGCAGGCACGGCAGCAGCAGCGCCAGCGCCACCAGCGGCAGCAGGAACAGGCAGGTCAGCTTGGCCAGAAGCCCCAGGCCGATGACCGCACCCAGGAGCAGCGCGCGTGACAGTCGCGGCGCGCCCGGGTCCCACCCCAGGAGCAGCGCCAGCGCGACGTGCGCCAAGGCGGTGGACAGCGTCTCGTTGTGCACCGAGCCGACCTCGTGCAGGAAGCGCGGCAGGCAGGCCACCAGCAGCGCCGCCACTCCGGCCACGGCCGGGTCGCCGGGCCAGGTGCGCCGCGCCAGTGCGAAGGTCAGCAGCACGACCGACAGGCCGATGAGCACCGAGAGCCCGCGCAGCGCCAGCAGCACGCGGAATCCGGGGCCGAAGGGCCAGGACTCGTCGTGGCCGTGCAGGTAGTTCAGCGCGGCCGCCGGCCCGCCGTCCGCGCGCCCGCGCTGCGGGTTGACGCGCAGCGACACGACGGCGTCCGCGTGCCCCAGCGCGCGGAAGGCCTGCCCCGCCAGCCAGAAGTAGAGCGGCGGCTGGTAGGCCTGCGTCTGCTCGCTCCACCACGGCAGACCCAGCTCCGCGGCCGTGCCGGTCACCACCGGCAGCCCGCCGCCCTGCGCCAGGTGCAGCGCGTACTGCACGTGCGTGGCCTCGTCCGAGGGCTCCCAGGCCGGCATCGAGACGGCCCAGCCCGCGCCCAGCACCAGGTAGACGACGACGGCCAGCAGCAGCCAGCGGCGACCACCGTCCTTCACAACGGGAAGGCCCCCTCGGCCTGGCCGCCGCCACGCTCGCGCTGCAGCGCATCGCGCTGCTCGGCGATGTGCGCCGGCACCTGCGCGTAGACGTCGGTGAACAGCGTCCCGACGTCGGGCGGCGGCGCGGCCTCGGCCACGGCGATGGCCGCGTCGATGGCCGCCTTCTGCGAGGCCGCGATGGCCGCCTCGCCGGTCTCGTCCAGCAGGCCCTGCGCAAAGAGGTAGCCGCGGAAGCGCGCGATCGGGTCCTTCTGCTGCCACTCGCGCGTGACGGCCTCGTCGCGGTAGCGCGTCGGGTCATCGCTGCTGCTGTGGCCCTCGATGCGGTAGGTGATGCACTCGATCAGCGTCGCGCCGCCGCCGGCGCGCGCGCGGTCCACGGCTTCGCGCGTGACCTTGTACACGGCCAGCACGTCGTTGCCGTCCACGGCCACGCCCGGCATCCCGTAGGCCCGGGCCTTGACCGCGATGCCGTCGCTGGCGGTCTGGCGCGCGAAGGGCACGCTGATCGCGAACTGGTTGTTCTGGCACAGGAAGACGCAGGGCACCTTGTGCACGCCGGCAAACGTGAGCGCGGCGTGGAAGTCGGGCTCGCTGGTGGCGCCGTCGCCGAAGTAGGTCAGCACCACGACCTGGTCGCCCTTGATCTTCGCGGCCCAGGCCGCGCCCATGCCCTGCAGGATCTGCGTGCCGATGGGCGAGGACAGCGACACGAAACGGTGCCGGCCGGACGAGAAGTGGCAGGGCATCTGGCGCCCGTGCGTCTCGTCCAGCGCGTTGCCGATGAGCTGCGCCACGTACTGCTCCAGCGGAAAGCCGCGCAGCAGCAGCACCGCGCCCTCGCGCAGCGCGGGAAAGATCCAGTCGCGCTCTTCCAGCGCGAGGCCACTGCCCACCGTGGCCGCCTCCTGGCCCTTGCAGGTGCCGTAGAAGCCGATGCGCCCCTGGCGCTGCAGCGCCAGCATGCGCGTGTCGAGGATGCGCGTGCGCACCATGGCCTCGTACAGGCGCACCAGCGTGGCGGGCGGCAGCCGCGGCACCAGCTCCGCGTGCACCTTGCCGCCCGGCTCGATGATCTGCAGCGGCGCGACCATCACTCCTCGAGCAGCAGCAGCGCCGGGCTCTCCAGCAGCGCCTTGACGCGGTTCATGGCGTGCGCGCCCACGGCCCCGTCCACCACGCGGTGGTCGAGCGACAGCGACAGCAGCAGGATGTCGCGCACGACGATCTGGCCGTCCACCACCCACGGGCGCTTGCGGATGGCGTGCACGCCCAGGATGGCCACCTCGGGCACGTTGATGATGGGCGTGGCCAGCAGGCCGCCGATGTTGCCGGCGTTGGTGACGGTGAACGTGCCGCCGCCCAGGTCCTCGGGCCGCGTCTTGCCGGCGCGCGCGCGCTCGGCCAGCTCGGCCACCGCCTGGCCCAGCTCGAACAGGCTCTTGCCGGGCACGTCGCGCACCACCGGGACCACCAGGCCGGCGGGCGTGTCCACCGCCACGCCGATGTTGATGGCGCGGTGCATGACCAGCTCCTGGCGCTCCTCGTCCAGCGAGGCGTTCAGCAGCGGGAAGTCGCGCAGCGCCGGCACCAGCGCCTTGAGGAAGAAGGGCATGTAGGTCAGCTTGACGCCGGCGGCGGCGGCGCGCTCCTTGCCCTTTTCGCGCAGCTGCACCAGTTGCGTGACGTCGATCTCCTCGACGTAGGTGAAGTGCGCGGCGCTGTGCTTGGCGACGCGCATCTGCTGCGCGATGCGCTTGCGCAGGCCGCGCAGCGGGACGCGCTCGTCCTCGGGCAGGTTCCACGGTGCAGGCGGGGCGGACGGCGTCGCCACCCCGCCGCCGCGCGCGGGCGCCGCGGCGGGCGCGGCGGCGTCAGCCGGAGCCGCCTTGCGCGCCGGCGCGGCCAGCGCGGCGCGCACGTCGTCCAGCAGCACGCGGCCGGAAGGGCCGCTGCCGGAGAGGCGCGACAGATCCACGCCGGCCTCGCGCGCGAAGCGCCGCACGGCCGGCGCGGCGCGCACGCGGCGCGTGCCGTCGGCGCGCGACGGCAGGCCCGTGTCGGCCAGCGCCAGCACGGCCGGCTTGTCCTCGAACTGCAGCTCGGGCTCGGCCTGCGGCGCGGGCGCCGCGGCCCGCGCCGGCGCGGCCGGCGCGGCGTGTCCGCCGCCGTGGCCGCCGGGGCCCGCCAGCGTGGCGGGCTTGCCGCCGCGCGAGCCCAGCACGCACAGCACGGCGCCCACCGGCACCGTGTGGCCCTCCTGCGCGAGGATCTGCACCACCGTGCCGTCCACCGGCGAGCCGATCTCCACCGTGGCCTTGTCGGTCATGACCTCGACGATCGGCTGGTCCTCGCGCACCACGTCGCCGGCCTTGACCTTCCAGTGCGTGACCTCGCCCTCGGCGACGCCCTCGCCGATGTCGGGCAGCGCGAAGTTGAACTCCTCGTAGCCGGCGTCGCCGCCGCGCGCGGCGGGCGCGACGGGAGCCGGCGCCTGCGGCACGGGAGCGCGTGCCGGCGCTGGCGCCGCCGCGGGTGCGCGCGCCGGGGCCGGAGCCGGAGCGGCCTTGGCCGCGGGCGCCGCGTGCCCGCCGCCGTGACCGCCGATGTTCATGGCCTTGTGCGCCTCGAGCACGACGATGACCGCGCCCACCGGCACGGTCTCGCCCTCGGCCGCGCGCAGCTCGAGCACCTTGCCGTCGGCCGGGGCGCCGATCTCGACCGTGGCCTTGTCGGTCATGACCTCGACCATGACCTGGTCCTCGCGCACGGCGTCGCCGGGCTTGACCTTCCAGGACGTGATCTCGCCCTCGGCGACGCCCTCCCCGATGTCGGGCAGCTTGAACTCGATCAGCGGCATCGGATCCTCCCTCAGTACGTCAGCACGTCCTGGATCGCGTTCAGGACACGGTCGGCGTGCGGCATGTAGACGTGCTCGAGCGTGTACGGGAATGGCACGTCGAAGCCCGCCACGCGGCGGATCGGGGCCTCCAGCACGTCGATGCACTTCTCGGCCACGATGGCCGAGAGCTCGGACGAGAAGCCGCAGAAGCGCGGGGCCTCCTGCAGCGTGACCAGCCGGCCGGTCTTCGTGACCGACTCGATCAGCGCCGGCTCGTCCAGCGGCAGCAGCGTGCGCAGGTCCAGGACCTCGACGCTCCAGCCCTTTTCCGCGGCCTTCTCGGCGGCGGCCAGGGCCACCTGCACCATGGCGCCGTAGCAGGTGATGGTCACGTCCGTGCCCGCGCGGCGCACGGCGGCCTTGCCGATGGGCACCGTGTAGTCGCCCTCCGGCACGTCCATCCTGGGCGCGCGGTACACGCGTTTGGGCTCGAGGAACAGCACCGGGTCGTCGCAGCGGATGGCGGACTTGAGCAGGCCCTTGGCGTCGTAGGGGTCGGAGGGCACCACCACCACCAGGCCCGGCGTGTGCGCGAAGTAGGCCTCGGGGCTCTGGCTGTGGTAGTGGCCACCGCGGATGCCGCCGCCGTAGGGCGTGCGGATGACCATCGGACAGGTGAACTGCCCGCCGCTGCGGTAGCGCATCTTGGCCAGCTCGGAGGTGATCTGGTCGAAGGCCGGCCAGATGAAGTCCGAGAACTGGATCTCGGGCACCGGCTTGAGGCCGTAGAGCGCCATGCCGATGGCCGCGCCGATGATGCCCGACTCGGACAGCGGCGTGTCGATCACGCGCGCCTCGCCGAACTCCTTCTGCAGGTCGGCGGTGCAGCGGAAGACGCCGCCGTTGATGCCCACGTCCTCGCCCAGGACGACGACGTCGCCGTCGCGGCGCATCTCCTCCTTGAGCGCGTCGTTGACCGCCTGGACCAGGGTGATCTCAGCCATGCTTGCTCCAGTCTGCGCTTCCCGCCGTCACAGCGGGAAGGCCGCGTCGGGGTCGGCCTCGTGGCCCGTGCCCTCGCGGCGGATGAGGTCCTCGTACTGCTCGCGCAGGTGGCTCGGCACCTTGGCGTACACGTCGGTGAACAGCGTATCCAGCCCCGGCGGCGGCAGCTTCTCGACCTGCGTCACGGCGTCGTTGATCTCGGCCCGCAGGCGCGCGTCCAGGTCCTTCTCCTGTTCCGCGCTCCACAGATCCTGCAGCTCGAGGTGCTTGCGGAAGCGCACGATCGGGTCGCGCCTGAGCCACTCGTCGGCCTGGTTGCCGCGGTAGCGCGTGGGGTCGTCGCTGCTGCTGTGCGGACCGCGCCGGTAGGTCAGCAGCTCCAGCAGCGTCGGGCCCTCGCCGCGGCGCGCGCGCTCGGCGGCCTCGCTGGCGGCCTTGTACACGGCCAGCACGTCGTTGCCGTCCACGCGCAGGCCGGGCATGCCGTAGGCCTCGGCCTTCACGGCGATGGTCTCCGACGCTGTCTGAAGCGACAGCGGCACGGAAATGGCCCACTGGTTGTTGGTGCACACCATGATGCACGGCGCCTTCCACACGCCGGCGAAGTTCATGCCGCTGTGGAAGTCGTTGCTGCTGGTGCCGCCGTCGCCGAAGTAGGCCCAGGCGGCCGCCTGCTCGCCGCGCAGGCGCATGCCGTAGGCCGTGCCCACCGCCTGCACGATGTGCGTGCCGATGGGACTGCTGATGGACACGATGCGCCGCTCGCGGAAGGCGTAGTGCACCGGCATCTGCCGGCCGCGGCACAGGTCGGCCTCGTTGCCGAAGCAGTTGGCCACCATGTCCCGCAGCCCGGCGCCCAGCGCCAGGTGCAAGCCCGGCATGCGGTAGCTGGGATAGGCCCAATCCTGCCGGCCGCTGGCCAGCGCGCAGCCGATCTGCGCGGCCTCCTCGCCCGTGCTGGGCACGTAGAAGCCGATGCGTCCCTGGCGCTGCAGGTTGATCATGCGCTCGTCCAGCAGGCGCGTGCGCAGCATGAGCTCGTAGGCCTCGAGCAGGCGCGCCTTCCCCAGGCGCGGCGCGTCGCCGTTGGCCCGGCCGCTCTCGCCCAGGATCTGCAGGATGTCCGTGCCGCTCATGCGGTCCTCCGGGACTGCTCGAAGACGGCGCGGATCGCGAACTCGCCCGCCCGGTAGCTGCTGCGCACCAGCGGGCCGCTGGCCACGTAGCGGAAGCCCAGCGCCTCGCCATCGGCGGCCCAGCGCGCGAACTCCTCGGGCGGCACGTAGCGCTGCACCGGCAGGTGACGCGGCGTCGGGCGCAGGTACTGGCCGAGGGTCAGGAAGTCCACCTGCGCCGTGCGCAGGTCGGCCATGGCCGCGCGCACTTCCTCGTCGCGCTCGCCGAGGCCCAGCATGAGGCTGCTCTTGGTCAGCGCGCCGGGCAGGAGGCGCTTGACGCGCGCCAGCAGCTCCAGCGTGCGGCCGTAGCCGGCGCGCGGGTCGCGCACCGGGTGCGTCAGGCGCTCGACCGTCTCGAGGTTCTGCGCCACCACGTCGGGCCGGCTCGAGAGCAGCGTGGCCAGCGCCACCGCGTCGCCCTGGAAGTCGGGGATCAGCACCTCGACCAGCGTGCCCGGGCTGGCCGCGCGCACCGCGCGCACGGTGGCCGCGAAGTGCGCCGCGCCGCCGTCGGGCAGGTCGTCGCGATCCACCGAGGTGAGCACCACGTAGTCCAGGCCCATCAGCCGCACCGACTCGCCCGCCTTGCGCGGCTCGTCGGCGTCGGGCGGCGGCGGACGGCGCGCCGTCTTCACGGCGCAGAAGGCGCAGCCGCGCGTGCAGGTGTCGCCCAGCAGCATGAGCGTGGCGGTGCCGCCGCCCCAGCACTCCTCGACGTTGGGGCAGCGCGCCTCCTCGCACACCGTGTGCAGGCCGCGCTCGCGCAGCTGGCGCTTCACTTCCGCGTAGGCGCCGCTGCCCGGCGCGCGGATCCGGAGCCAGTCGGGCTTGGGGCCGGCGACGCCGCCCCGGTCGCGTGCGAGGCTCGGCGGCGTGGTGCGGGCGGTCACGGTGCGGGCGGCTTTCGGGGCGTTGGCTCGTGGGAGGCCGGGGTCCCGGGCGGCCGCGAACCGGCCCTTCCCGGCCCCGCGCCGAGTCGGTTTCTTATACCGCAGCGCCGGGGGGCCGGGCCACGCGCGGGTGGGCGGCACGGGAGTCCTGACGGCATGGTCGGCCGGGCCGCCGGCCGCTCAGCGGCGCCAGTCGAGTCGCCGCGCCTGGAGCATGCCGGCGAGGTCGCGGTGCAGGCGCACCGGCACGAGCTCGACCAGCCGCGCGGCGCCGACGGCATCGCCACGCGACAGCGCGTCGAGCAGCGTCTCGGCCTCCGCGCGCTCGCCGTCCGGCAACTGATCGAGCCACTCGCCAATGCGCTGCGCGGCCTCCCGCGGGTCGCTGCGCCCGCGGTACAGGTCCAGCAACCGCCGCATGCGCTCCGGCTCCGCGATGCGGTGGATCTTCAGGATGGGCGCGTCCTGCACGCGCAGCTCGTGGAGCGGCTGGCCCTCGTCCTCCAGCGCCCAGGTCAGCGGCCCGTAGAACGGCGGGTGCGTGATGTAGGCCACGTACAGCACCGGCGGCAGCGGCGCGCCGGCGGGCTCGCCGCTGCCGACGAGCGCCAGGTCGGCTCGCAGGCGCAGCGGCGCGATGGCCTCGGCCACGTGCCAGGCCACCGGCGCCGCCACGCCCGCGCCGGGCTCGGCGTGCAGCGAGAGCCACTCGAAGGCCTGCCAGTAGCTCGCGCCCCAGTAGTCGGTGGCCGAGGTCCAGCCGCGCTGCTGCGCGCCGCGCAGCCCGCCGGCCAGCCCGGACCAGTAGCAGTTGCCGAAGGGCCAGGTGCTGGCGCACGCCAGGGCCGGCGCGGCGAACAGGGCGCCCGCCAGCAGCACGCCGCCCGCCGCCCGCGCCGCCGTGCCCCACGCCGCCGTCGCGCGCCCCGCCGCGCGCAGCACGAGATCCAGCCCCAGCCCCGCCAGCAGCGCGAGAAACGGCATGAACTCGAGGAAGTGCCGCACGCCGTCGAAGTTGATCGCGCCCGGCAGCGCCGTGCGCCCCACCGGCACGACCACTCCCAGCGCGAGCAGCAGCCGGTGCTCGCCGCACGCGCGCCGGTTGGCCGCACCCAGCGCCGCCAGCAGCAGCAGCACCGGCGGCGTCGTGAGCAGGAAGGCGCGCGGACCATCCCAGTCCTGCGCCACGTAGGACTGCGCGCCCTGGCCGGCGAAGTAGTCCACCTGGATCAGCACGCGCCGCAGCGTGTCGCTCCACAGCATGGGCGAGACGGCCAGCCACGCCGCGACGCCGCACGCGGCGGCCAGCGGCAGGCCGGCCCACGGGAAGGCCAGGCGCGCCTCGCCGCGGCGCCAGCGGCGCAGGTTGGCCAGCAGGAAGAAGGCCAGCACGTGGGCCGGCAGGAACAGCGCGTTGGCCTTCTGCGCCAGGGCCAGGCCCGTCAGCACGCCGGCGGCCGCGAAGCCCGCCGGCCGCGCACGCCGCAGCGCCGCGGCCCAGGCCAGCAGCGCCAGCGCGTAGAGCACGGCCTCGGGTGCGTCCTTGAGGTTGTCGAAGGCATCGCACAGGAAACGCGGCGCCAGCAGCAGCGCGGCGCCCGCGCCCGCACCGGCCAACGGCCCCCAGCGCCGCGCCGACCAGGCCACCAGCACGCCCAGCAGCAGCGCCACCAGCAACACCACCGGCAGGTGGTGCGCCGAGAGCGACGGCAGCAACGCCCATCGATCCCACAGCAGCCGGCAGCTCGCCGCCGAGAGCAGCGCGCCGAAGGGGTGCGACTCGTACCAGTCGTAGAGCCAGGCCTGGTACTGGAGGTGCGGCGCGCGGCGCGGAGCGCGCGGACCCTCGGGCGGGCGCTCGCCCGGCGCGGCCGACTGCAGGCGCGGCGGCGCCGCGAAGCCGAAGCCCTCGACCGAGTCGCGCAGCGCGTTGTCCGGGTCGCGCGAGAAGCGCAGCCAGGACTCGTCGCCGCTCAGCAGGTACTCCAGGTACTGCTCGCCGTGCGGGTACTCGCCCAGCACGCAGTCCCAGGTGGCGCCGTACTCGTCCAGCCGCGGCAGCGCGAACAGCAGCCAGCCCAGCACGCAGGCCGCGGCCAGCCCGAGGGCCGTGCGAGTCGAGGTGGACTGCTGCATGCGAGGCGGGACCGGTGGCGGCCGCGCGTGCGGGCAGTGCCCCTGACCCGCGCGCCGCGGCTGCGGGCGCGGCGGAACTCTACGCCGGGGCCGGACCCGAGGCCAACCCCGACGGTTGAGCCCGGCGTGCGCGCCGCGCGATCATCGCCCTCCGTGTCTCCGCGCCTTTCCACCTGCCCGCCCGAGTTCGCGCCGCGCCTGCTGGCCGAGCTGCGCGCCGTTCACCCGGGCGGCGCGCACGTCGAGGTCGCGCCGGGCCTGCTGTCCAGCGAGTTGCCGCCGGTCGAATCGGCGCGCGAGCCCGTGCTGGCCTTCGCGCACCAGGTGCTGCCTGAAGCCGTGCCGCTGGCGGCGGCCTCGATCTCGGCCTGGGCGCGCGCCGCCGCGGCGCTGCTGCTGCCGCGCCTCGAGGCGCGCGACCCGGACGCGCCCTGGCGCCTGCACCTGCTGCGCGTGGGCGACCCAGCCACGCAGCCCGGCGCCCGCCGCGCCGCGCTGGTGGAGGAGGCCCTGCTGGCCGAGCTGAAGGAGCGCCGCCGCCGCGTGCTGCGCGCGCGCGTCCCCAACCCGGCCTGGCCGCGCAAGCCCGGCGAGGCCATCGCGCAGGTGGCGCTGCAGACGCAGGACGCGGGCTGGTTCTCCTTCGCCGACGGCGACGAGGCGTGCCGCCTGCACCGCGTGCTCTCGCGGTTTCCGGGCGGCGAGTGCGCCGTGCCCGAGGACCGCCGCCCCCCGGCGCGCGCGTACCGCAAGTTGCTGGAAGCCGAGGCGCGCTGGGGTCGGCCCATCGCCGCGGGCGAGACTTGCATCGACCTCGGCGCCGCGCCCGGGAGCTGGAGCTGGGTGGCGCTGGAGCGCGGCGCGCGCGTCACGGCCGTGGACCGCGCGCCGCTGCGGGCGGACCTGATGGCGCACCCGGCGCTCGTGTTCGTGAAGGGCGACGCGTTTCGGTGGCTGCCCGAGGCGCCCGTGGACTGGCTCTTGTGCGACGTGATCGCGGAGCCGCGGCGCAGCGTCGAGCTGCTGGCGCGCTGGCTGGCGGCGCGCGCGTGCCGACGTTTCGTCGTGACGGTCAAGCTCAAGGCCAGCGAAGGTGACGGGGCGCTGGGCGAGTTGAAGGGATTGCTGGTGAGCGCGGGCGTCGAGTTTGTCGTGCGCAGGCTGGATGCGAACCGCAACGAGGTCACGGCGTACGGGAAGTTGGTCGAAGCCGGGGCGGACGAACCGGCGGTGGACTGCTGACGTCCGCTAGACCCTGTCCTTCCCGCTCACCACCCCGTCCCCGTTCCTGTCACACCTCGGCAGCAACTTCCCCAGCTCCGGATACTCCCCACCGTCCACCGCGCCGTCGCCATCCAGGTCGAACCTCTCGATGAACCCCGGCGCGGCCGGCTGCCCGAGCACGTCGATCAGCGGGTTGGCGCGCGACACGTCCAGCACGCGCTGCACCACGCGGGCGATCTCGTCGCGGTCGCTGCGCCCGAACAGGCCCACGAGCGCCTCGTAGAGCTTGGGCCAGACCTTCGAGAAGCCCGGCCGCAGCAGCAGATCGAGCAGCCCATCCAGCGTGGCGTAGTACACCGTCGGCAGCGGCTCCTGCTCCACGGTGAAAGGCCACTCGGCGAAGCGCGCCAGGCCGTCGCCGTCGGGATCGAAGAAGCGCACGACGTCCTCGCGCAGGTCCATCTCGGCGCGCGAGAGCTGGCCGTCGCGGTTCCTGTCCAGCGCGCCCGGGTCCTCGCCCGGGTGGCGCGGCCACTCCAGCCGGTCGAGGCGCCCGTCGCCGTTGGCGTCCAGCACCCACCAGAAGAGGTCCTCCAGCTCGCCGCGCGAAAGCGCGAGGTCGCGGCTGTGGTCGAAGTCTGGCGGCCAGGCGTGACGCACGAGGCGCGCGAGATCCTCGGCGGCGGCGATGCGGAAGCCGCCGGCCAGCCGCACCAGCATCTCGGCGTCCTGGCCCTCGTCGCGACGGCGCACGGAGAGGCCGGCCGCGTCGTCGCCGCCGGGCACCGCGCGGCCGCCGAAGGCCAGGCCGACGTCCCCGCGCAGGCGCCCGCCGTCGCTCAGCGTGCCCAGCGCCTCGCCCGGCACGGCCAGGATGCGGTGGATCTCGGACGGCGAGAGGAAGCGCGCGCCGGCATGACTGATGTCCTTGTGCACGCGGCCGGTCTCGTCCAGCATGCGGTCGAAGGCGAAGGCCTCGCCGGCCACCGCGCGCGCGCCGGGCACGCCCGGCAGCAGCGCGCCGTTGCGCGCGTCCTCGCTGCGCGTCACGTCCTGGAACAAGAGCCCGCCCTCGCCGGCCAGTAGCAGCCGGCTGGCGAGCTCGGGCGGGTTGAAGGAGCGCAGCAACGTGGCGCCGGAGACAGGCGGCAGCCCCGTGCCGGCGCCGGCGGCCGCGCGCGAGAGCAGCTCCGGCAGCCCCGGGTCCGTCACGTCCAGCACCAGCGTGGCGCCAGCGTTCTCGCCGTCGGACAGCAGCAGGTAGGCCACGTCACGCTCGACGGTGGGACGCTGGCCGGCCGTGTCCCCCAGGTCGAAGCGCCCGGTGAGGCACACGTCCACGGCCTCGAGCCGGCCGGCGTAGCGTGCGCCCGGCGGCAGCAGCGCGCGGGCGGCCTCGGGCTCGGTCACGTCCACGGTCGAGAAGCCGAAACGGCCGTTGGCCACGACGGCCAGCATGCGCGCGGGTGTGCGCGCGTCGGGACCTTGCGGGCGGCCGTACTGGAACAGCGCGGCCACCGCGCGCGCGTCACCCTGCGTCGCGTCGTCCGGCGGCGACAGGCGCACCCGGCCGGCGATGCGCGGCGCGGCGGGCACGGAGACGTCGGCGATGACCAGGCCGCCCGGGCCGTCGGCCACCAGCACGCGCGGCCACTGCACGCACACGCCGCGCGCCTCGTCCGTGACCAGGTCCGAGACCAGCGCCGGGCGGTCGCGGTCGGAGACGTCCACCAGGCGCACTCCGCCCGCGCCGTTGGCGATGACCAGCAGGTCGCCGGCCAGCGCGGCGTCGCGCGCGTCGCCGGCGGCGACGAAGCTGCGCACGCGCGGCAGGGCCGGGTTGCGCACGTCCACCAGCGCCACGCCGGCGCGCTCGATGACCACGAAGGCCGTGGAGGCCGAGCCGTCCAGCGGATCGGCGTCCACCACCACGCCGGTCGCGCCACCCAGCGGCAGGCGCGCCACGTACAGCGTTCGGTCGGGGCTCTCGCGGTCCAGCAGCAACGTGTCCAGGCCGCGCTCGCCGGCGACGTACAGCCAGCCGCGCGCCAGCGCGAAGCTGCTGGTCGAGCCGTCGCCGGTCCCCAGGCCCCACGTGGCCGGGCTCCTGTGGCACTCGACGCAACTGCGGGCCGACGGCTGCACGGTGTGCGTCTGGTGGTGCACCATGGTCATGCCCGACAGCCCGGCGGCCGTGCGCGGCAGGGCCTGGTCCAGCAGCAGCGAGCCGTCGGCCGCGTGCACCGTGCCCATCGAGCTGAAGCCCACCACGTACGGCGCCAGCAGGCCCTCGGGGTTCACGCCCAGCGTGAGCTGGCGCAGCGTGGCGAAGACGCGCTCCTGGGTGCTCACGCGCCCCTCGCTGCGCGCGCCGGACAGCAGGTCCAGTTGCGTGAAGGCCAGGTTGCGGTCGAAGTGGAAGCCGAAGAAGTTGGTGCTCCAGCCCGCGTGGCAGGCGTAGCACTCGAGGCCGGCGTGCTCGGCGGTCATGGCCGCGGCGGCCCTGGGGTTCCAGTCGGGGTGCTCCGGATCCAGCACGTCCTTCACCTGCTTGACGCGCCGCGCGTGGCCGTCGGTCTTGCCGGTCTGCACGAACAGGTCGCCGCGACGCTCGAGCTGGCGCAGTGGCCGGCCGCGCGAGGTCTGCAGGCTGCTGTACGCGCCGAAGCTGCCGTGGCAGTCCGTGCACTCGATCTCGACCGCGTGCTCCATCGCGCCGTAGAGGTCGCCGTCGCCCATCACGTCGCGGCCGGTGTGGCAGTCGATGCAGGCCATGCCGCGCGCGCCGTGCACGTCGGGCGGCGTCAGCAGCGGGTCCCGGATCATGAACTGGCCGGCCACCAGCTCGGGCGTGGTGCCGGGCACGTCCGGGCCGGCGGGCTGCTGCGGATAGAGCTGCGCCAGGCCGCGAAAGCCGTTGCCGATCGCGGCGTCGCCGACGTGGCAGTGCGTGCAGGTCTCGACCGGCGGCGCAAGAGTCATGGCGTGGTGCAGCGGGTGGCCGGGCTCGCCGCGCGGCGCGGCGGCGTCGGCCGAGAGGCTGCGGCCGTCCGCGGCGTAGGTCACGTGGCAGGCCGCGCAGCCGCCGCCGCGATACAGGCCGTCCTGCCCCAGGCGCCCGGGGACGGCCACGCCCTCGGAGTACAGGTGGCACTGCGCGCAGGCCTTGCGCGGCAGGTCCGCGAAGTGGTCGCCCAGCGTGCGCGGCGCACGCGGCAAGCGCAGGCGCTCGAGCGCGTCCAGCGACGGGAGCCCGTGCGGTCCGATCTCGCCGTCCTCGTCGCGCGCGGCAAACAGCGAGTAGCGGCTCTGCCGCTTGTCCAGCAGCCCGTTCTCGTACAGGCCGTCGCTCAAGTGGCCGGCGGTGGTGCCGTGCAGGCTCTTGCCCAGGCGCTCCACCTGGCGCGGGTGGCACGCGCCGCAGGTCTGGTCCACCACGCGCAGGTCGGCCGGGTTGCGGAAGCGCACCGCCGGCGGGTCGAAGCCGAGCTCGAGCACGCGCTCGTCGCCCGGCAGCCCGAGGCGCGCGCGCACGTGCGCGCCGTCCCGGTCGGGGCGCGTGCCGTCGCCGCCATGGCACTGCACGCAGCCCAGCGGCTGCCACGGGTGCATGTCCTCGATGCCGGCGTGGCAAGCCGCGCACGAGGCGTCCTCGACGCGCGGCGCCTGCGCCACGGCGGGCCCGGCGGCCAGGGCCAGCAGAGCCAGCACGGCGCCCGCGCGCAGCGGCACGTTCAGGCGAACAGCCCGGGCAACTGGCCCCCGCGCGCGGTCGAGGCCGTGACGCCGAACATCCCGGCGATGGTGGGCGCCACGTCCACGCTGCGCACGGCCTGGTCCACCACGCGGCCGCTGCGGAAGTCCGGCCCCCACGCCACCAGCGAGACCTCGTGCAGCTCCCGGCTGTCGTCGCCGTGGTCGAGGCCGCGCCGCAGGTTGAGGTCGCGGTCGCGCCCGAACTCGGGCAGCACGAAGAGCGCCGTGCTGTCGCGCAGCCCGGCATCGCCGCGGATGGCGTCCAGCAGCCGGCCCAGCTCCTCGTCGTTGCGGCGGATGACCTGCACGTAGTCGTTGAAGCTGCCGTGCGCGACGTCCGCGTTGCGCAGCGTCACCGCCAGCAGCTTCGGGCGGAAGATGCCCAGCAGGTTGCGCGCCACGCGCATGGCCTTGGCGTCGTTGGCCCCCAGGCCGGTGATGGCCGAGGTGCCGCCGCGCAGCTCCTCGAGGATGTAGCTCTCGATGCGCGCCGTCGCCTCGGGGCTGTTGCCCAGCGAGCCCGCGCCCTCGGCCGGCAGCGGCGTGCGCACGGCGGCGCGCAGGCGCGCGAGCCGGTCGTCCGCCTCGGGGTCGCCCTTGCCCAGCGCGGCCTCGCCGCCCAGCAGCTCGCGGAACTCGGCGTTGAACAGGCCCTCGCCGCCGATCAGGTTGGCGCCGTAGCGCTGGCCGTAGCGGCCGTCCGTGCCGTAGGCGTAGTTGGTCTCCTGGTCGCTGCCGCTGGTGGACAGCCAGACCTCCGAGGCCGGCAGCCCCGCGCCCTTGCGCACGTACTCGAACAGCGTGGGGTGCGGCGCGCGGTCGTTCTCGCGGATGCCGAAGCTCTCGGTCGCGCCGGTGAGGATGGACATGGCCGCGCCGTAGTGGCCCACGTTCTCGACGCGCGTCACCGGGTAGTGCACGCCCTCGGCGGCCAGGCGCTGCAGGTTGGGCACGTTGTCCGACTGCAGCGTCTCGCGGCTGCGCACGCCACCGCCGAAGACCACCAGCACCACCTGCTTCGTCTTCGGCGCGCCGGCGAGGCCGGCCGCCCGCGGCGCCAGTGCCGCCAGCGCGCGCGCGGGCAGCGCGGCGCCTGCCGCCAGCAGGGCCCCGGTCGCGAGCAGCTCGCGCCGGCTGGGACCGCGACGCACCTGGTTCTCGTTCATGGGCACCTCCGGGCCGCGCCCCGCGCGCGGCGGCTCAATAATACTGGTACTCCCAGTGCGTGACGACCGCCTGCACGATCGTGGCGGGCGCGCAGTCCTCCTGCCTGAGGATCAGCGCGAAGTCGGCCAGCTCGGCCGGCTGCGGGTCGCGGCCCAGATAGCCCCGGAACGTGGCCGTGACGAAGGCCTCCGCGTCGATCCCGGCGCGACCCGGCAGCAGCCCGGCGTGCTCCGCGATCAGCGCGCGCGCGATGACCGCGCGCAGCGGCGCCGCGTCGGCCATGACGGACAACGCACCGCGCAGGCGCTGCAGTTCGTCGGCCCCGGGAGTGCGCCCGGTCAGGTCCACGTAGAGCCCGCGGATGAACTGCACGTCGGTCTTGGGTCGCAGCGTGCCCAGACGCTGCGCGTAGGCCGGCGACAGGGCCCACTGCCGGACCAGCTCCGGGAAGGCGGCCGGCTCGCGCGCCAGGGCCTGCGCCGCGGCCTGCGTCTCGCCGCGCTCCGGCTCGCGCCCCACCACGCGCCGGTACTGCCGCTGCGCCACGCGCTCGAGGAATCCCGGCTGCCGCGCGACGATGGTCACGAGGTCCGCCTGGCTGTCGCCCTCCTGCGCGAAGAGCGTCGCGGGTTGCCCGTCGTACATGCGCCGCCCGGCGTTCAGCAGCGCCGTCTCGCGCTGCACGTTGACGCCCAGGAGCTGCTCGAGCACCACGCTGACGAAGGTGTCGTTGCCCGGGTTGGCGCGGTTGAAGGCCTGGCCCATGACGATCTCGCGCAGCGCGTCGGGCAGCGTGGCGCGCCCGTCGGCGAGGCGCGCCGGCAGCGCGTCGGGGCCGGCCTCGTCCGCCGGGCGCGCGTTGTCCACCAGCAGGAAGTAGTACAGCTCGTCCTCCAGCCAGTGCTCCCAGAACTCGCGCGTGCGCACGAGGTGCCCGGCCAGCACGTCGGGACGGCTGGCCGAGGCCAGCGCAAGCTCGTCGGGCAGCGGCGTGCGGCCGAGGAGGTCGAGGTAGAGGGCGCGCAGGTGGCGCGGGTCGGAGAGCGTGAGCGCGGCGGGCGCAGGCGCAACCTGGGCGCGTGTCGGCAGTGCGAGGAGCACCGCGCACACGATGGGCAGGGCCTGGCGTCCCGCAAGCATGCCGCCGAGCCTACCGCGCCGCGTCCTCACGAACACGCGGACGAGCCCCGTCCCTGGCGGCTGCTGCTCCTCAGCGCGCCGCCTCTGCCCCCGCGCGCCAGGCCTCCACCGCCAGCCGGATCGCGCGGTCCCCGCCGACCAGCTCGGCGCGTGACGGATCCGCCGCGTCCACGGCCAGCAGGGCCAGCTTGCGCCGGGCGGCGCGCCAGTCGGCAACGCCCACCTCGCCGCGGTCGTCGTCCAGGCGCGCGTGCCAGCCGCGCAGGTCCTCGGCGCCGTGCGGCGCGCACAGCACCACGGCCAGCACGCGCCGCGCGCGGCGGGCCATGTGGCGCAGCTCGTCCTCGTGCACCAGGCGCACGAGGCGCTGGCGCACGTCGGTCACCGAGCGGCGCGTGGCGTCGAGGCCCACCAGTTGCAGCTCGCCCTCCCGGCGGTAGTGCCAGCTCGGGTCGCCCAGGCTGTCGGGCGTGGACAGCAGCGTGGCCAGCGCCTCGACCACGGCCCGTAGCGCCGGTGCGGCCGGGTCGTTGACGGGCGAGGGCGGAGTGCGCGTGGCGATCGCGCGCCGGGCGCGCCAGCGGTCGAACAGCATGCTGCCGAGGGTAGCAGGCGCGACGCGCGCCGAACACCGTCAGCCGGCGGTCGCCAGCGCCACGAGGTAGGCCTCGACCGCGGCGCGCACCTCGTGCACCTTGCCGTGGAACAGGTGGCCGGTGCCGCGGATCGCGGTCACGCGCGGCGGACGGGCGCAGGTGGCCAGCCAGCGCTCGACCAGCGCCGCGGACACGATCTCGTCGCCGGCCGAGTAGACCACCTCGAGCGGCTTGTCCATGCGCGCGATGGCCGAGTAGTCGTAGAAGTTGACCGGCGGCGCGATGGCCAGCAGCGCGCCCACGCGCGCGTCCGACAGTCCGGCCGTCAGCGCGACGTAGCTGCCGAAGGAGTAGCCCGCCAGAAGCAGCGCGCCCGGGCCCGCGGCGAGCGGGCCGGCCAGTTCGACCAGGCGCTCGACGGCCGCGCACACGTCGTCCACCTCGCCCGCGCCGTCCGCGTGCTGGCCCTCGCTGCCGCCCGCGCCGCGGAAGTTGAAGCGCAGCACGTGCAGGCCGCGCTCGCGCAGCGTGCGCGCGACCGCCGCCACCACCTTGTTGTCCAGCGTGCCGCCGTACAGCGGGTGCGGGTGGCAGACCACGGCCGCGCGCGGACCGCGCGCGGGCGGCGCGACCTCGGGCGAGTCGTGGCGCGCGACCAGCAGGCCGGCCGGTCCGCGCAACGCGACGGCCGGCACGCCCTACTTCGCCGCGTGCCGCTGGGCCCAGTCGCCGATGAACTGCACCAGCTCGGCGCTCTTGAGGCCGGCCTTCCGTGCGCGCGCCACGGCCTCCTCCGGCGGCAGGCCGCCCTCGGCGATCTCGTACAGCGCCCACAGCGCGGCCACGCGATTGCCCGACGCGCAGTGCACCAGCACGCGGTCGGCGCTGCCCGGCCGGCGCCGCAGCATGCGCAGCTGCTCGACGAAGGCCTCGACCCGGGCGTCGTCCAGCGTCTGCGTGGTGACCGGGATGTTGACGTACTGCATGCCCAGGCTCTCGACCATCTGGCGTTCGTCGAAGGTCAACTCGGACTCTGGCCGCACGTTGATCACCAGCGTGACGCCCGCGTGGCGCGCGCTCTGCAGGCCCTCGGGCGTGGGCTGCCCGCCCAGCAGCACGCGCGGGCCCACCTCGATCAGGCCGCTGATCCCCACGATGCCGCCCGGCGCGATGGGCTGGCCGGTGAAAGGCGCGTCCTCCGACTCCGCGGTGGAGCAGGCGGCCAGCAGCAGGACGGCGGCGGACAGGCGGCGCATGGCGAGTCCTCGCAAGTGGGCTGGGCGCATCGTAGCCCAGGCATCGGCCGCGGCTGCTACGCTGCGCGCCATGGCGCGACGGGCGGACGCGGAGGCCGTGCGGCACGAGCGCGCGGTCGTCGCCTGCGAGCGCTGCCCGCGACTGGTGCGCCACTGTCGTCGCGTGGCGCGCGAGCGGCGCCGCGCCTACGCCGCCGAGGCCTACTGGGGCCGACCGGTGCCCACCTCGCTGCCCGGCGGCGGCGCGCGCGCCGTGCGCCTGTGGGTCGTGGGCCTCGCGCCGGCCGCGCACGGCGCCAACCGCACCGGCCGCATGTTCACCGGCGACCGCAGCGGGGACTTCCTGTACGCCGCCCTGCACCGCGCGGGCTTCGCCAGCGCGCCCGTGTCGCTCGCGCGCCACGACGGCACGCACCTGCTGGAGTGCGCGATCTCCGCCGCCGTGCGCTGCGCCCCGCCCGGCAACCGCCCCACGGCCGGCGAGGTCGCCCGCTGCCGGCCGTTCCTGGACGCAGAGTGGGACCTGTTCCCCGGCGCCCGCGCCGTGCTGGCCCTCGGCCGGCTGGCCTTCGACCAGTCGCTGGGCCTCTTCCGGCGCCACGGCCTGCTGTCAGCCCGGCAGCCACACTTCGCCCACGGCCTGTGCCTGCGCGATGCCTCCGGAGGGCCCGCGCTGCTGGCCTCCTACCATGTGAGCCAGCAGAACACCTTCACGCGCCGATTGACGCCCGCGATGCTCGATTCAGTCCTGCATCAAGTTCAGCGCATTGTTCGCGACCCGTGAATAGTCTGTGGGCAGATTGAAAGCGGCCCAGCCGCCGGACACCGTGGTGAGTCTTCGCGCGGCGGCGCGCCCGGGTTTCGTGGGGACCCTCCTGTCCCTGCGGCGGCGCGACGGATGCGAGTCCGGCCATGTGCCGGCCGCAACTGGCCGCGTTTCTTCCCGATCCGGAGTCCACCCGATGCCGTCCGTCACCTTGATGCGCCTGTCCGTGCTGGCCCTGCTGTCCTCGCTCCCCGCCACCGCGCAGAACCGGCAGATGGAGCTGGAGTGGCTGCGCAACTCCGGCGCCGCCTTCACCGGATCGCAGGCCACCGACAAGTTCGGCCACTCGGTGTCCGCCGCGGGCGACGTGAACGGCGACGGCGTGGGCGACTTCCTCGTCGGCGCCACGCAGAACGCCGGCGACTTCATCAACGACCCGCCGGGCCGCGTGTACCTGTTCTACGGCGCTCCCGGCGTGACCGCCGGCGGTGCCGGAGACACCGTCGCCGACGCGCTCTTCATCGGCGAGGACAACGCCTGGGAGACCGGCTTCTCCGTGGCGGCCGCGGGCGACGTCGATGGTGACGGCTTCGACGACTTCCTCATCGGCGCCAACCGCGCGGAGACCAACAACAACACGGCCAGCGGCCGCGCGTACCTCATCTGGGGCGGCCCGGCGCTGGCCGGCACGGTGAACCTGGTCTCGCTGGGCGCGGCGCAGGGCGTGGTCATCAACGGCGCCGACACGTCCGACCTGTTGGGCAGCGCGCTGGATGGCGTGGGCGACGTGGACATGGACGGCGCGCCCGACATCCTGATCGGCGCCCACGGCGAGGGCCTGACCGAGGGCGCGAGCGCGCGCGGCTCGGCCTACCTGATCTACGGCGACGCGTTGCTGCCGGCGCTGATCGAGATCGAGGCGCCCGTGGGCGCCACGGTGCTCAAGCTGACCGGCGCCGCGGCCAGCGACGACACGGGCGAGGCGGTGGCCGGCGGCGGCGACATCGACGCTGACGGCTTTGCCGACCTGCTCATCGGCGCCGAGCGCGCGCCTTCCGGCGCCAACACCAACGGCGCGGCCTACATCGTGTACGGCGCCGCTTCCCTGCCCGCGGCCATCAGCCTCGGGTCCCTCGGCGCGCTGGGCACGCTGGTCAACGGCCAATTCAACGGCGACGGGCTGGGCAACGACCTCGACGGCGGCAGCGACATCAATGACGACGGCTTCGCCGACCCGGTCTTCGGCGCCAACACCGCCGACGTCGTCGCGGGCCAGGACAAGGGCCGCGCCTACGTGCTCTTCGGCGGCGCCGCGTTGGCCACGACCATCTCGGCCGGCACCATCGGCACCAGCACGCCCGGTCTGGTGTTCAACGGCATCGACACGACGGACGCCGCCGGCTCGGGCGTGGCCTGCGGCGGCGACTTCAACGACGACGGCGTGGACGACCTGCTCGTCTCCGCCTCGGGCGGCGACCCGAACGGCGACAGCAACGCGGGCGAGGTGTGCCTGTTCCTCGGCCGCAGCACGCTGGTCTCGGGCACCATCAACCTCTCGACGGTGGAGGAGGACGGCGCGCTGCTGGCCGGCGTCGTGGCCAACGACGCGGTCGGCTCGAACGGCGGCCACTGCCTGGGCTTCGCGGGCGACGTGGATGGCGACGGCTTCTCCGACCTGCTGCTGGGCGCCGAGAATTCCGACCCGGCCGGCTCGCAGAGCGGCACGGTCTGGCTGGTCAAGGGCACCTGCCACATGATCCAGGCGGCCGGGCCGGTCGCCGACGGCGGCACGTTGAACCTGCGCGCGCACGGCACGCCCTCGGTGGCCAACGTGACCTTCGCCTCGGTGGCCGCGCTGCCGACGCCGCTGGCCACCAAGTTCGGCCCGTGGTGGATGATCGCCCAGATCACGCTCTTCGGCGCGGCCTACGGCGCCAACGGCGAGCTGAACCTGCCGCTGGCCATGCCGCCCGCCGGCAGCGTCCCTGGCCTGGTGGGCCTGACGGTGCACATGCAGACCATGGGCGAGCCCCAGGGTCTCAAGTGCGACCTGACCTACCTGCTGAGCTTCACGATCGAGTGAGCGGCGGCCGACCTGCGGGACTCGCGGCCGGCGCGGCGGCGGGCAGCCAGAGCTCGAAGGTGCTGCCCCGCCCGGGTGCGCCGAGCGCGCGCAGCTCGCCTCCGTGCGCCCGGGCGGTCTCGCGCGCGGACCACAACCCGAGGCCGCGTCCGCCATCCGATCCACGCGTGGTGAAGCCCGGCTCGAAGACCCGCTCCAGCAGCGCGGGCGCGATGCCGGCGCCGGTGTCGCTCACGGACAACACGGCCCAGCCGTGCGGCGCGTCGCCCGCCGGCGAGCCGGCGCCCGCCGCACGCGCGCGGAGGCTCAGGCGCAGCCGTCCGCCGTCAGGCATGGCTTCCAGCGCGTTGCGGCCGAGGTTCAGCAGCGCCTGCAGCAGCGCCGCCGCATCGCCGCTGATGACGGGCGCCGCGCCCTCCGCGCACACGTCCACGCCGGCGCCGGCCTGGCCGCGCAGGAGGCTCACGACCTCGCCGGCCAGCGCGCCGACATCCACGGCCACCCGCGGCGGCGGGCCTTGGCCCGCCAGGCGCTCGACCAGCTCGCGCGCGCGGCCCGTGGCCGCCAGCACCTCGCGCAGCAGCGCAGCGGCCTCGTCGCCGGCAGGCACGCGCGCCAGCGCCAGCTCGGCGTAGCCGCCCACCGAGAGCAGCAGGTTCCCCAGGTCGTGCGCCAGGGCTGGGCCCACCGCCGAGGTCGGCGCGTGCCGCGCGTGCCGCAGGTCGTCCTGCAGCGCGCGCAGCTCGCGGCGCGCCAGGGCCAGGCGCGTGACGTCGGTGGCCACGCCCCCGGTGGCGATCACCTGGCCCTCGCCGTCCAGCAGCGGGAAACGCAGCACGACGCACTCCGAGCGCACGCCGTCGCGCACGAGGCGCTCGCGCGAGGACTGCAGCTCGCGCTGCTCGGCCGCCGCACGCTCGCGCGCCCGCGCGCGCGCCGCCGCCGCCGGGCCCACCAGGTCCTCGTCGCCCCGGCCCAGCAGGTCCTGCTTGCGCACGCCGTGGGCCAGCTCGAAGGCCGGGTTCGCGTCGAGATAGCGTCCCTGCAGGTCCTTGATCCAGGCGGGATGCGGCAGGTGCACGAGGAAGGCGCGCAGCACGGCGCTCAGGCCCGCGGGCCCGCGGCCGGCAGGCCGCCAGCGCGCAGCGCCTCGGCGAAGCGCGCCACCAGATCCTGGTCCCACGCGCCCTGCGCCGCTTCCCGGCGCAGGATGGCCAAGGCCTCGTCGGGCGGCAGCGCCGGCTTGTAGCAGCGTGGCGAGAGCAGCGCCTCGAACACGTCCACCACCTGGAACACGCGCGCCAGCAGCGGGATGTCCGTGCCGCGCAGGCGGTCGGGGTAGCCGCTGCCGTCCCAGCGCTCGTGGTGGTGACGGATGACGGGCACGACGCGCACCAGCGTGGCCAGGTTCCCGCAGATCTGCGCGCCGATCAGCGGGTGCTGCTGCATCAGCGCGCGCTCGTCGGGCGTCAGCGCGCCCGGCTTGTTGAGCACCTCGGCCGGCACGCCCACCTTGCCGATGTCGTGCAGGAAACCCGCGCGCTCCAGCGCCGCCAGGTCGCCGTCATCCAGCTCCAGCACGGCGCCGAAGGCGCGCGCCAGGCGCGCGCAGCGCTCCATGTGGCCGCGCGCGTCCAGGCAGCGCAGGTCCACGATCTGCGCCAGCGTGGTCAGCACATCCCAGCCGTGCTCCAGGTCGCGCATCTCGCGCCCGCGCAGGGACAGGCTGGCCACGGCCGCGCGCAGCTCGCGCAGCTCGAAGGGCTTGACCAGCACGCAGTCGGCGCCCGCAGCGTAGGCCGCCACGCGGCTGGCGGCGTCGGCGTGACCCGACGAGACCAGGATGGGCACGCGCGCCGTGGGTGGATGCTCGCGCAGCAGGCGCGCCGCGTCGAAGCCCGACAGGCCGGGCAGCTCGAGGTCCAGCAGCAGCAGGTCCGGCGGCGCGCGCCAGCAGCGCTGCAGCGCGGCCTCGGCCGCCTCGAACCATTGCACCGTCGCGCCATCCGCGGACAGCGCACGTTCGACGACGCTGGCCAGCCGCGCATCGTCCTCCACCAACACCACGTCCGGTCCGCGGCACGCTGCCGCCGTTGGACGGGACGATGCGAGCCCTGCCCTGCCCAAGTCAGCCTCCAGCCCTGGTGGCGCGCGAAGGCCCGTCCCGATCGGCCCGGCACGCCTGCCGACCGACGGACGACGGCGTCGTGACGGTGTAACGGCGGGTGCCAGGGGCAGCCCGCCCGGCAAGCCGCATCAGCCGCCGAGGATCGCCACCGACGCCGAGCAGCCGATGCGGCTGGCCCCTGCGCGCAGCAGGGCCAGCACCGTGGCGCGGTCGCGAATGCCGCCGCTGGCCTTGACGCCCACCGCAGCGCCGACGCAGGCGCGCAGCAGGGCCACGTCCTCGACGGTGGCGCCAGCGCTGGAGAAGCCGGTGCTGGTCTTGACGAAGTGCGCGCCCGCGGCCAGCGCGAGCAGCGCGCCCACGACCTTCTGGCGCGCGTCCAGCAGGCAGGTCTCCAGGATGACCTTGACGCAGCGATCGTCGAGCCCCGCCGGTCCCTCGGCCTCGCGCACGGCCAGCACCACGCCGCGGATGTCCTCGAGCACGGCGGCCAGCACGCGCGGGTCGGGCGCAGCGCCCGGCGGCACGCCCTGACGCAGCAGGCCGATGGGCACGACCATGTCGATCTCGGCCGCGCCTGCGGCCACGGCCAGCGCGGCCTCCTCGGCCTTCACGGCCGAGTCGTTGGCGCCCAGCGGGAAGCCGACCACGGTGCAGACGCGCACCGGCGGTTCGACTTTCAGCGCGCAGTCGGCCACCCACAGCGGGTTGACGCAGACCGACGCGAAGGCGTGGCGGTTGGCCTCGTCGCAAAGTTGCGCGATCTGCGGGCCGGTGGCGTCGGGCTTGAGCAGCGTGTGGTCCAGCACGCGCGCCAGCGCGCGCGGGTCGGCCTCGCAGCGACCGGCCAGGAAGGACGGATCCTCCGCGTCGCGCGGCGCGTCGCGCGCCACCAGGCCCACGCCGGCAAGCTGGGCGCGCAGCTCGGCGAGCAGCGCGTCGTGCGCGCCGCTCACGGGCGCGCGACCGGGCCCTTCCAGGCGTTCATGCCGCCCTCGACGTTGTGCACGTTGAGGTAGCCGCGGTTGGCCAGGAAGGCGGCCGCTGCCTGGCTGCGGCCACCGCCGGCGCAGACGACGAACAGCTTGCGGCCATCGCGCGGCACCGCGTGCAAGCTCGACTGCAGCTCGTCCACCGGCACGTGCACGGCGCATTCGATGTGGCCGCTGGCCCACTCCTGCGCGCTGCGCACGTCCAGCACGGCGGGTTGGCGTCCCGCGTCCAGCTCGGCCTGGATGTCCTGCACCTTCGCGTTGCGGTAGAGGCGGTTCTCCTTGACCATCTCCGCGTCCACCGACTTGCCCGCCGCCAGCATGCCCACCAGCTTGCGCAGGCCGTCCAGCGACTCCTTCAGCTCGCCCGTGTCGGCCTCCTTGCCGGCCGTGCCGTGCGAGAGGTCGGTCAGGCGCTCCTCCAGCGACGCGAGCCGGCCGCGCGTGACCAGCAGCAGCAGCAACAGCACGGCCGCGAGACCGAGCGCGACGCAGGCAATGATCAACGGGTCCATGGCGGGCGCACCGAGGGAGGAGCGGCCGTTGTAAGCCGCACGCGCGCGCACCTCAAGGCCGGGAGCCGCCGCCTCAGCCGCCGATGCGCTCCTCGAGGCCGTTGCTCAGCGACACGCCCTTGGGCGCGCCCGGGTCGGAGGCCAGCAACTGCAGGTAGAAGGACACGCCGGTCAGGAGCGCGTCGCCGGGCAGCGTGAAGGGCAGCAGCAGCCCGCCGCCGCCGGGGCCCGCGCCGGGAAACACCAGCGGCACCAGCCCGCCCGGGGGACCGAGGTTCACCAGCAGCTGCCCGCCCTTGAACGGCAGCGCCGCCGGCTGCAGGCCCCAGGCCAGCACGCCCGTCGCGGAGCCGTTCAAGGCGCGCGCCTCGAGCGCCACGCTCGCACCCGGGCACGGCGAGAACAGCGCGCGCAGCTCGGGCACGAAGCCGCCGCTGCCGGCGAGGCCCGCGCCGTAGGTCACGTAGCGCCCGTCGCAGGGCGGGCCGTCGGCCGGGCTGACGTTGCCGACCAGCTCGCCCAGCGTCTGCGGGTCGTACAGCACGGTCAGCTGGCCGGTCGCGTCGATGACCGCGAGCTTGTGGTTCTTGCTGGTGATGCGCAGGCCGCCAGCGCGCATCAGGCGCAGGTCGTTGGGCGAGATCAGCGTGGGGTCGTCGCAGAAGACCGAGGCCTCGCCGCTGTCCACGCGGATGCGCGTGATCAGGCCGCTGCCGTAGTTGGCCACGAACAGGTTGCCGGCGCCGTCGGCGACCAGGCCGCCCGGCGCGTTCAGCAGGCCCTGCCCGTCGCTGACCAGCGCCACCGCGCCCGTTGCCGGGTCCACGCTCGCGATCGTGTCAGCCAGGTTGTTGGCCACGAACAGCCGGCCGTCGAGGTCCGTCGTCAGGCCGCCGGGCGTCAGCAGCAGGCCGCCGCTGGAGAACTCGTCGGCCACCAGCGTCTGCGAGCCGTCCGCGCCCAGCCGCACGATGGTGCCGTTGAAGACGTCGCTGCAGTACAGCGCGCCATCGGGTGTCTGCACCACCGTGACCACGGACGTCAGCCAGCCGCCCGCGGCGAAGGGCGTCGGCACGCCGGCCGCGCTGATCTTCCACACCACGCCGAAAGCGCGGTCGGGCATGTAGAGGAAGCCGTCCGTGGCCCACACGCCGTAGAACGGGATGCTCATCCCGGTGGCGAAGGGCGCGGCCAGTCCGGTGTCCGGGTCCCAGCGCCAGATCTCGCCGAAGGCGCTGACCGACAGGTCCACCGGGTCTCCGGCGCGGGCCGGCGCGGAGGCCAGGGCCAGCGCCAGCACGGCGGCCGGCGCGAGTCGGGCGGCAAGGCTCATGGCGGCTTTCTCCGGGCGGGCTGCAGGGGGAACCCTGAAGGAACGACCGGCGGTCGTCTTTCCAGCGGTTGACTGCGGGTCGTTTTCCCGAGGCCATCCGGCGTGCCTGTCCCCGGACGGAGACCGGACGCCGGACGCGGCGGTGTTGCTAGTCTCGCGCGGGATGCCGCGCCGCGCCACACTCTCCCCGACGATCCCGGACAGCTTGGCCGCCCCGCGCGCCGCGCTGCTGGCCTGGTGGGATCGCGGCCGACGCGACCTGCCCTGGCGCCGGACGCGTGACCCGTGGGCCATCCTGGTCAGCGAGGTGATGCTGCAGCAGACGACGGTCGCGGCCGTCGTGCCCTACTGGGAGCGCTTCCTGTCGCGCTGGCCACGGCCGCAGGACCTGGCGCGCGCGGGCGAGGACGAGCTGCTCTCGGCCTGGGCGGGTCTGGGGTACTACCGCCGCGCGCGCCACCTGCAAGCGGCTGCGCGGGAGGTGGCCGAGGCCGGCGGGCTGCCGCGCACGGCCGCCGGGCTGCAGGCCTTGCCCGGTGTCGGCGCCTACACGGCCGCGGCCGTGGCCAGCATCGCTCACGGCGAACCCGTCGCGGCCATCGACGGCAACGTCGAGCGCGTGCTCGCGCGCCTGTTCGCGCTGGCGCAGGACCCGCGCAGCGCCGCCGGACGGGCCACGCTGCGCGCGCACGCGCAGGCGCTGCTGGCACGCGAGCGCCCGGGCGACTTCAACCAGGCCCTGATGGAGTTGGGCGCGACCGTCTGCCGTCCCGTCGCGCCGCAATGCCTGCTGTGCCCGCTGCGCGAGGCTTGCGCCGCGCGTGCGCGCGGCCGGCCCGAGGCCTTCCCGCGCCGCCCGCCGCGCGCCGCCGCCGTGCCCATGCTGCGCGCCGCCGCGCTGGTCGTGCGCGACGGCCGCGTGCTGCTGCGCCGCCGCCACGTCGCACCCAACGCGGGCTTCCTCGAGCTGCCCGACGTCGAGCTGCCGCTGCGCGGCGGCGAGGATCTCGACGACGCCGCGCGCCCCGCCGCTCCCGCCGCCACGCGCCGGCTGCGCCGCGCCGTCGAGGCCGAGCTGGCCCGCGCCGGCCTGCGCGCGCGGGCCGGCGAGCCGCTGCCGCCCGTGCGCCACGCGATCACGCGCTGGACCATCCGCGTCGTGCCGCTGCGCTGCGAGCTGCTGGGCGGCCGCGTGCGCGCGCCGCTGGCCTGGGTGGACCCGCGCGCGGCCGACGTGCCGCTCACCACCGTCGCGCGCCGCGCGCTGTCCGGCGCTGCGCCGGAGCTGCTCCGCGATGCGCCACGCCGCCGGCTATCCTCGGGCCCCGCATGACCGCCGACCTCGCCGCCGACGCCGAGCCCGCCCAGCTGCGCGCCCTGCGCGCGGGCGCCGCCGCCTGCGCGCCGCAGGTGCGCGCGCTGCTGGCCGTCTCGGGCCCCGACCATCGCGAGTGGCTCGAGCGCATCGCGAGCAACCCGGTCGGGGATCTGGCCCCCGGCCGCGTCGCAGCCTTCACGCTGATGGACGGCAAGGGCCGGCTGCGCGGCGACCTGCGTGCGCTGGCCGCCGGCGTGCCGGACGGCCTGCTGCTGGACGTGCCCGAGGCCGCGCGCGCCGCGCTGCTGAAGCTGCTGGACATCTACATCCTGCGCGAGAAGGTCGTGCTGCAGGATCGCTCGGCCGCGCTGCGCTGGGTGCACCTGCTCGGGCCCGGCGCCGAGGCCACGCTGCAGCGCACGGGCCTGCCGCGGCCGGTCGCGGACGAGGTGGCGCAAGCCAACGGCGTGCTGGCCGTCGCATCGCGGCACTTCGGAGCGCCGGGCACGGACCTGTGCGTGGCGGCCGAGAGCGTCGAGCCGCTGCTCGCGCGCCTCGCCGCCGCGGGCGCGCTGCGTGTCGACCGGCCGGCGCTGGAAGTGCAGCGCATCGCGGCCGGCGTGCCGTGGTGGCCGGCCGACCTCGCGCCCGACGTCATCCCGCTCGAGGCCGGACTCGACGCGGACGTCTCCAGCACCAAGGGCTGCTACCCGGGGCAGGAGGTCGTCGCGCGCATCGTGAACCTGGGGCAAGTGGCGCGCAGACTGCTGCGGCTCTCGGCGGCCGGGCGGCACGCGGTCGAGGCCGGCACGCCGCTGTTCGGCACGGGCGAGCGCGCGGGGCAGGAGGCGGGCAAGGTCACGTCGGTGGCGTGGGATCCGCTCGAGCAGCGCACGCTGGCGCTGGGGTTCCTGCGGCGACCGTGGTGGAAGGACGGGACGGTGGTGAAGGCGGGAGGGGTGGAGCTGGGGGTCGCGCCGCTGCGGCTGGCCCGCCCGCGTTGATTCCGTCCCCCGCCCCCCGAAGAATGCCCCCGTTCGCGCATGGCGGGCCCGCTTGTCCGCCACGGAGTTCCCCATGCTGCTCTCGGGCAAGCTCGGCGTCATCTTCGGCGTGGCCAACAAGCGCAGCATCGCCTGGGCCTGCGCCGAGGCGGCGGCGGGGCAAGGCGCGCGGCTGGTGCTCACCTACCAGGGCGAGCGCCTGGCCGATGGCGTGCGCGAACTGGCGACCACGCTGCCGCACCGCGCGCTGGCACTGCCCTGCGACGTGGCCAGCGACACCAGCATCGACCAGTTCTTCGCGCAGCTGCGCGACCACTTCCCGCACGTGGACTGCGCGGTACACTCGATCGCCTACGCCAAGTCCGAGGAGCTGGAGGGCGAGTACGTCAGGACCTCGCGCGACGGCTTCCACATGGCGCAAGACATCTCGTGCTACTCGCTGACGGCGCTGGCCCAGCGGCTGGCGCCGATGATGGAACGCGGCCACCACGGCGGCAGCCTTGTCACCATGACCTACGTCGGCGGGGACCGCGTGGTGCCCGGCTACAACGTCATGGGCGTGGCCAAGGCGGCGCTGGAGTCGTCGGTGCGCTACCTCGCGGCGGATCTCGGGCCGCGCGGCATCCGGGTCAATGCCGTCTCCGCCGGCCCGCTGCGCACGCTGGCTGCCTCGGCCATCGACGACTTCGGCGTGATGCTCGACCTGCACAAGGAGCACGCTCCGTTGCGCCGCAACATCAAGGCCGCCGAGGTCGGCGACGCCACGGTGTTCCTGCTCTCGGACCTGGCGCGCGGCGTGACCGGGCAGATCCTGTTCGTGGACGGCGGCTTCAACATCATGGCGCTGTAGCACGCGACTACAGCCACTCCGTCGGGGCATCCAGCCCGGTCTCCGCGCCTGTGGCAAGCTCGACGAGCGCCGTGCGCGGGGACGTCTCGAGCTCCGATCCGCGCAGCGTGCACGACGATGGTCGCGGCGTTTCCCGGCAGCCTCGGGGGGCTACTCTTGCCCGCAACCGGGTTGGTACAGTTGCCGGACCGTAGGCCGTCCGAACCGGCCGTTCTTGCAGATCCTGGAGGCGTATGGCCCGCAGCTTCTCCATCACGACGTGGTTCCGGGGAGTCCAGCGGAACTCGCCGTGGTTCGTGATCGCGGCCTCGATCCACATCGTCATCTTCGCCCTGCTCAGCGTGATCTACGTCACGCGCCATTTCCAGACGCAGGACGTGACTCCGACGGTCATCGCCGTGGCGACGGCGCCCGACGCGCCAGTCGATGAAGCTCCTCTGGAGCCCGAGGTGATCGACCGCAAGGCCATCCCGCAGAACACCGACGCGGAGCTGGTCAGCTTCGAGGAGGATGTCTTCATTCCGACCGTCCTGATGGACGAGCCGCAGGACCTGCACCTCGACCGCGGCGATCCCAGCGCCGTCTCCAACCTGCCGGCGGGTGCCACGGGAGGCACGTCCATCGGCGC
>Ga0247727_10002092_pt1 | contig 46159 bp, 41 predicted proteins | sample WisWelCaveWW1625_FD_202498 | JGI IMG/M metagenome (GOLD analysis project Ga0247727, IMG submission 202498) | Biofilm microbial communities from Wishing Well Cave, Virginia, United States - WW16-25 | ecosystem: Environmental > Aquatic > Deep subsurface > Groundwater > Cave microbial mat | place...
CGAGACAACATTTCTTGTTCATCACTTTTCAAATTGACAATGTATTTTTTACTCATATCTGCCTCCTCTTTCGGAGACAGATAATACCAAGTCACCCATCAAAGCATGCTTTACAAACTACTAGTATGGGATTTACAAATACCAGGATGGATCGACCCCAGCGAAGTGACATTGAGTGCTACTGAACGACAACAAATAATGGAGGATCATATAGATGCGGTTATTTCCCGATACTGTAATCCTAATGTGTATCCAGGGGTTTTAACATCTATCGATGTAGTCAATGAGGCATTTAACAATACAGGACAATTGAAAACAACAGGGCCATGGGCACCAATTAACAACTACATTGATTTGGCATTTCAAAAGGCCGACGAGGTACGAATTGATTGCGGGAGACAGGATATTCGCCTTTTTTATAATGATTTTGGATATGAGTATGGATACACCTCACAGTATGAAGATCAACTAGCAAAGACCAACGGGATCTATAATTACCTCGATCAATTGATAGACACCGGAACGCCAATTGATGGCGTTGGGTTTCAGACACACCTAACTATAGATCCAAATTTTCCGAACTTCCATTCCATTCATGATTTAGGGCATTTGGTATCCAACATGTTGCGGTTTATCCAGTTGGGAATTGATGTTGAAATCACTGAGTTGGATGTGCAGATCTGGGACTACAGCACAGACACTGCATTTAATGACCCAACGATCTATTATGAGGATCAAGCACTCGTGTTTTCTGAAATTGCATACGCCTGCATTCTGGCTCAGCGATTATCAGGTCAACAGAATTTACCGAATGGATGTACAGGCATTATTACCTGGGGCACTAATGACGCAGATTCTTGGCGTGTCGGTACGCATGGGAACACTGATCCATTGTTATTTTGGAATCGCACAGAGAAGTTATGGGACACGGTTTTAGACGATTGTATTGATCTTGTAAATCTTGGCGCAAATGAGAACTCCGTGTTAATGTACTGCCCAAAACCAGCCTATTATTCGGTATATGACATGTTTAATTTGCCCGCCATTTGGCCAGAATCTGTGTTTTTGCCAATGTTACAAAATAATTCTTATCCGGCCCCTCTCTCCGGGAAACAATAGAACACCCTATTTGAGTACAGGAAAATAAACTAATCATATTTAGAACTGCCATCAAAATTTTCTCCATGTTTTTTCACCGTTTTGCCAATAACACCAATTCCCAATCTGTAGCCACGCAATTGCGCCGCCAGCGTTTTCAGATTCTATTAGATACGATAGGTAATGTTGATGGTGATGTTGCCATTCTTGACGTTGGTGGGCGAATGGCTTATTGGGAAATGATGCTTGCGGGGACATCATTGGTGAATCACATTCATGTCACTTTGCTGGATGTGGTCGCTCAAGAGACCACTCATCAAAACTTTTTAGCTGTGATCGGGGATGGGCGAGCAATGCCCCAGTATCGGGACGGCCAATTTGATGTTGTTTTTTCCAACTCAGTGATTGAGCATGCTGGCAGTTTCGCTGATCAATGGCGGATGGCTGCTGAGATACAAAGGGTGGGGCGCGGCTATTACGTCCAGACGCCCAACCGTCATTTCCCGGTGGAACCCCATTTTGTATTCCCTTTTTTCCAATACCTGCCGCTGGGCGTGCGGGTGTGGCTGGTGCGGCATTTCAGCCTCGGCTGGTACCCGCGCCTCCCGGAGCCGGAGGCCGCCCTGCGTGAGGTGGCCTCCATTCGCCTGCTGACGCGGCGGGAGCTGGCGCAGCTTTTCCCCGAGGCGCGGATTGTTGAGGAGCGGTATGCAGGCTTGGTGAAGTCGTTTGTGGCGGTGGGAGGCAGCTTTTAGGTAATCGGGCGTAAGTATTTTAACTTTCGCAACCAGCCATATCGCCCGATTACTTGGCAATTCGCCGATTTGGATTGCTTGGCTGAAAAGAAACTTCCGGCGAATTGCCTAGCTCCCCCTCCTCGCTTCATGCAGCCTGTACAACGCCGCCAGGAAAATCCCTATCGCCGCCGCCTGGTGAATGGACGCCAGGCTGACCGGTACATTGAAGAGTACCACGCTCACCCCCAGCGCTATCTGCACCCCCACAAACCCCAACAGCCAGCGCGTCCCCGCAATTACCTGCGGCCCCGCCTTCACCCGCGGCCCCGCCCCGCGCCGTGCCGCCAGCCACAACCACACTACCAGCCCCAGCACGACCCACGCAAACCAGCGATGGATAAAATGCACTGTCACCGGCTCAGACACGGCGTTCTCCAGCCACGAACCGAATTGCGTAAACATATAGCCCGGCGCGAACTCCCCGCCCATCAACGGCCACGTAGTGGAAATGTGCCCCGCCTTCAAACCCGCCATCAACCCACCATAACTGACCTGGATCACATAAGCGATCAGAATCCCCCACAAAATCCCGATCAGCCCGGATTTACCCCGTGACCCATCGGGGGCCGCACGCCCCAATAAATTATCCAGCCCCACCCAGAACGTCAGCGCCAGCAGGCCCAGCGCCGCCAGCAGGTGCGCTGTCAACCGAAAATGGCTGACCGCCGGGCGGTCCACCAGCCCGCTCGCCACCATATACCAGCCCAGCCAGCCCTGGAACGCAAAGCCCAGCCCGATCAGCAAATACGGCCCGGACTCCCGCCATTTGATTTTCCCGCGCGCCAGCCAGTAAAAGAGCGGCAGGACAAACACCAGCCCCACCAGCCGCCCCAATAGGCGGTGGAAATATTCCATATAGTAGATGAACTCGTATTCCTCCAGCGTCATCGTTGTGTTGATCTTCTGGAATTCCGGCGTGGCCTGGTACTTGGCAAACTCCGCCTCCCACGCCGCCCGCCCGATGGGTGGTACCACCCCCGTAATGACATTCCACTCTACAATCGAAAGCCCCGACCGCGTCAGCCGCACCAGCCCGCCCAGCACGACCATTCCAATCACCATCCCGCTTACGATAAAGAGCCAGATGGCGCGAGTTCTGTTCGTTTCCATGTATACCTCTCGCTCGTTTTAGTATTCCAGGATTTCCACGTCTGAACGTTCCAACGTTTAAACGTTTCAACGATTCACTGGTAAACTCCCTTCCCGGCCCGGAATCATACCATTTTGGAACTTGGAAGCAAGGAGCAAGAAGCAAGAAGTAAAGAGCAAGAAGTAAGAAGCAAGGAACTGAAATCGCTTTTCCCCCCTGCTCCCTGCTCCCTGCTCCCGTTTTACCCCCATGGACGAAAAAACCCTCCGCACCCTCGAATACGACAAAATCCTTGAGCGCCTCGCCGCGCGCGGGTCGTTCAGCGCGTCCAAGGAACTCGCCCGCCAGGTGCGTCCCACCAGCGACATTGACCTCGCCCGCCAATGGCTGGCCGAGACCAGCGAAGCGCGCCGCCTGCTCGAGACGCGCCCCTCCACCTCCATCGGCGGCGCGCGCGACATCCGCGAGCACGCCGAAGCCGCCAGCCGCGGCGTCGTCCTCGACCCGCCGCTCCTCCTCGACGTTCGTTCCACCCTCATCGCCGCCCGCGAACTCAAACGCGTCTTTGACCGCCTCGACCCCACCTACCCCTTCCTGACCCAAATTGCCGAACGCATCCCCGTCCCGGACGGGCTGATCGACGCCATCGGCCAGGTGCTCAGCGACCGCGGCGAAGTCTTCGACAACGCCTCCCCCAAACTCGCCAGCATCCGCCGTGAACTCCGCATCGTCCATGACCGCCTGCTGACCAAAATGCAGCGCATGCTCAGCGACCCCAAAGTGGCCCCCTACCTTCAGGACAACCTGATCACGATGCGCGATGGCCGCTACGTCATCCCCCTGCGCTCCGATTTCAAGGGCAAGGTCAAGGCCATCGTCCACGACCAGTCCTCGTCCGGGGCCACGCTCTTTGTCGAGCCTCTGGGCGTCGTTGAGCAGAACAACCAGTACCGCCAGCTCCAGTTGGATGAGCGGGATGAGGTGCGCCGCATCCTCGCCGAGCTTTCCGCCAAGGTGGGCCAGCACGAAGAGGAACTCCGCTGGCTGGTGGAATCCGTGGCCGATCTGGATTTGACCTTCGCCCGCGCCAAATACGCCGAAGACCTTGATGGGACTGAGCCTACACTGCTGGAATTCCGCGGGGTTCAACGGGAGCAAAGCCGACGGGGAAAGCGCACCCCCAAGGGGTCACAGCCCCCGGAGAAGGGCGCGCATCCCGGTAGTACGGTGGGCCTGCTGGGCGCGCGCCATCCCCTGCTCGACCCGGATTCCGTTGTCCCCATTGATGCCCTGCTCGATGAGCAAACCTATTCCATGATCATCACCGGCCCGAATACCGGGGGCAAGACGGTTTCCCTCAAAACGGTAGGCCTGCTCGTGCTCATGGCGCAATCGGGCCTGCACATCCCGGCGGACGCGGGTTCACAGATTACCTGTTTCGAGAGCGTGTACGCCGACATCGGCGACGAGCAATCCATCGAGCAATCGCTCTCCACGTTTTCCGGGCATATCACGAATATCATCCGCATCCTGGATGAAGCCGACCCGCGCTCGCTGGTCATTTTTGACGAACTCGGCTCCGGCACCGACCCCCAGGAGGGGGCGGCGCTGGCGATGGCGATCCTGACCCATTTGCTTGACCGTTCCATCACGACCCTCGTCGCCACGCATTACCCCGAATTGAAAACGTATGCGCTGGGCCGCGCCGGCGTGGTGAATGCGAGCGTGGAGTTTAACGTGGAGACCCTGCGCCCGACGTATCACCTGATCATCGGCCTGCCCGGCGCATCCAACGCGCTCACGATTGCCCGGCGGCTCGGCCTGCCCAACAGCATCATCGAGACGGCCCGCGCCGGCATCTCATCCGAGGAGTTGCAGGCGGGCGACCTGCTGGCGGAGATTCACCAGCAGCGCGACCAGATCCGCAAGACGCGCGGCGAGACGGAGGTGGCGCGCAACGAGGCGCACCGCCTGTGTACGGAACTGCATGCGCGGCTGGAGAAGATTGAGGACGAGCGGCGCGGCATCCTCGAGCAGGCGCGGCGGGAGGCCGAAAGCCGGGTGGCGCAGATTGATGGGGAAATGCGTGAGTTGCGCCGCAAACTGGCCTCCGCCCGCCAGCCGTTGGACGTGATTGAAGACGTGGCGGCGAAAGTGGAAGCGTTGCAGGACGAAGTCGTCGTCCCGGTGGAGCGGCGGCCGGCGACCGATGACCGCGGACGGACGGGCGGCGGTCTGTTGTCTGCGGTCAGCCATTTGCCCATCCGCCTGGGCGACAAAGTCCGGCTGAAAAGCCTCGGGACGCAGGGCGTGGTCAGTTCATTGGGGGAGGACGAGGCGGAGGTACAGATGGGCGTGATGCGCATCCGCACGCGGCTGGCCGAGTTGGAGCGCGTGGGCGGCGAGGGGGCGGATTCGCTTGAGGGAGTCACAGCCCAAGGGCAACAGCCTCCGGCCCCCGTACAATATCCATCCGCCCCGGGGATGGAACTCGACCTCCGGGGGATGCGCGTCGAGGAGGCCATCGAAAAACTCGAGGATTACCTGGATTCGGCGTACCTGGTGCAAATGCCATTTGTGCGCGTCATCCATGGGAAGGGCACGGGCAAACTGCGCGAGGCCGTGCGCGCCGCGACGAAGGCCAACGCGCACATCAAAGCCTATGAGGACGGTGAGCGCGGCGAAGGGGGCGATGGGGTGACGGTGGTGCGGTTTCGGTAGGGCCGGATGTTACAATAGCCGCATGCCCGGCCAGGATTTTTCGGACAGCGATTTGATTGCAGGGCTGGAAGCGCGCGGGGTACGCTACCTGCGGCCCGCCACAATTTCCCCGGCTCATCAAGCCATCCCCACCCCCGAGCTGGTTGCCCGCCTCGCCAGCCATCCTGCCCCGCGTTTCCGCGAAACCCTGATCCCGCTCTTCCTCGCTCATCCCGAATACGCTGAACTCTTGCCAGCTTGCACCGCTGCCCTGCCACCCGACACGGCCGTGGTCTTGAAACATTTCTATACTGCCGCCGTGTACCTGCAACGGATGTGGCGCGGCAACCTGGAAAGCCTCCTGGGTGCTTTCCCTGACCTGCCCGATCATTACGGCCAGTCGGAATTCAAGCTCCCCGCCCCGGATGATTATTTTGGCGAGAAGGGATTACGCCAACTGGCGCGGTGTTTTGAAGCGCTGACCGGGGCAAACTGGTGGCAGACGTACCAGGATGTGATCGAGTTGTTTATGAAGCAGCTTGGTTTGAGGATGGCGCAAGTTGAGCCGGGAAGTTGACTCAAGCCAAATCCTGCTCGTGCTGGAAAAATTGGGGGAGCGCTATCACCATCCGGGGACGGTATACCTGGTGGGCGGGGCGTCGCTGATTTTGCTGGACGCCAAAACGAGTTCGCTGGATATTGATCTGAAAATTGAGGTTAGCCGGGAAGATTACGGGGAGTTTGTCCGCTGTTTGCGCGGGATCAGCCTTGAGATGGAGATAGCCATTGAAGAAGCCTCCCCCGGTGATTTCATCCCCCTCCCCGGAGGCTACGAAAACCGCCGGAAATTTGTGGGGAGGTTTGGCGCTCTGGATGTCTTCCATTTTGATCCATATTCCATTGCCCTCAGCAAAATTCATCGCGGTTCGGAGAAAGATGCGGCGGATGTGGTTGGGATGCTGGAGAAGGGGCTGATCATGTTCAACGAGTTGGAACGCGCGAAGGATGAAATCCTGCCCGCGCTGGCCGATTTTGGGTTGAACACCAACCCGGATGACTTTGCCCGCAAATTTGAGATTGTGCGCACGCGTTGGGCGGCACGCGGTTAAGCACTGGAGGTCTGGCCTTGACACGCCTCCCGAATCACAGATAATACCCGCCAACCTTTACAACCCATTCCACCACACACAGGCTGAGAAAGAGGAAAGTAGGGCAGCAGAAGTTGCCAGGGATGCGGCGGCGAGACTGAAACCACCGCTCAACCGAACCTCCCCGAAGTTCCCTCCCGAGCCGTCCGGGTGAATGACTCTCCTACGAGCGTTTAGTAGTCCGCACCGCACCCCAAGCGTTATCACATGGGAGCCGATGGAGAAGTTTAAGTTCAGAGTTTAAGTTTATTAGCCAGCCAAACTTATACTTAGTACTTAAACTCTTTTGCCGGAACCAAGCGGGCCGCGCTATCGCGAGCCAACCAGGGTGGTACCGCGGGAATTGACTCCCGTCCCTATTACAGGGATGGGAGTTTTTAATTAAATCGTAAAGCGTATTGCGTAATACGTTTTACGCAATACGCTTTACGCAACACGGAGTCGCCATGCTCGCTCAACTCGAATCTATCCGCTCCACCGCCCTCGAAGCCCTCCAAGCCGCCGCGGACGAAGCCGCCCTCGAAGACTGGCGCGTCGCCCACCTCGGGCGCAAATCGCCCGTCATGCTCATCTTTCAATCGCTGGGCACGCTCTCAAAGGAAGAGCGCCCGCCCGTCGGGCAGGCCGCCAACCAGGTGAAGAACATCATCGAAGCCGCCCTCGCCGCCAAACAGGAGACCCTGCGCGCCGCCGCCCTCACCGCCGCCCTCGCCGCCGAACGCCTCGACGTCACCCTGCCGGGCCGCCCGCTCCCGTTGGGCCGCCTCCACCCCGTCACCCAGACCATGCGCCAGATATACGGCATCTTCGCCGAAATGGGCTTCCAGGTCTACCGCTCGCGCGACGTCGAAACGGACGAATACAACTTCCAACTCCTCAACTTCCCGCCCAACCACCCGGCGCGGGACATGCAGGATTCCTTCTACATCCAGACCGACGATGATCGGGGTGAAAATCCCATTATCCTCAGGACCCACACCTCCCCGGGGCAGATCCGCGCCATGCGGGAATTCTCCGGGTTCACGGGGAGCGGCCCCCTCCCGGCTGATCCACCCCCGGTGAGGATCATCCTCCCCGGCATGTGCTACCGCTTCGAGCAGATCACGGCGCGCGCCAACGTCCAATTCACCCAGGTGGAAGGGCTGGCCGTCGGTAAACACATCACCTTTGGCGACCTCAAAGGCACGCTCAACGACTTCGCCCGCCGCCTGTACGGACAGGATGTGCGCACCCGCTTCCGCGCCTCCCACTTCCCCTTCACAGAGCCAAGCGCCGAAATGGACGTCGAATGCTTCGTCTGCAACGGCACGGGCTGCAACATCTGCAAATATGCCGGCTGGCTCGAAATCCTCGGCTCCGGCATGGTGCATCCCGTCGTCTTGCGCAACGGCGGCTACGACCCCGAAATCTACACCGGCTTCGCCTTCGGTATGGGGTCGGAACGCATCACCATGCTCCGCCACCGCATTGACGACATCCGTTATTTTTGGGCGAATGATTTGCGGTTCTTGGCGCAATTTTAGGGAGAGGGCAATTGGGAATCAGGCGATTAGGCAATCAGGCGATTGGGAAGCAGGCAATTGGGAGGCAGGGATGAGCGAAGACAAAGGATTGGAGACACTCCAGGTATGGCAAAAGGCAATGGCATTTGCGAAAACTGTCCACGCCGAAGTTCTGCCCGCTCTTCCGCCGGAAGAAAAGTGGGTGTTGGGTAATCAGCTTCGTCGCTCATCGCAAAGTATCCCCGCGAATATTGGGGAGGGATTCGGTAGATACTATTTTCAGGAAACCATTCGATTCTGTTATATCGCGCGCGGTTCCCTGGAAGAATCCTTCACCCAGATAAAACTGGGACAAGAATTCGGTTACATCTCCGAAGAACTATCCCTTAAACTCGAAAATCAAATCGTCGAACTCCGACGTATGCTCAATGGCTATATTACTTTCCTCAAAAAGAGCAAGCGCGGCGAAAACGAACCTGGCTCCGCCTCATCTTTCCGTGAAACCCAGGCAGACTACCTCCCCGATCCCAACGCCCCCAACCCCTAATCGCCCAATGGCCTAATTACCCAATTAGCCAATTACCCAATTACCTAATTGCCCAATCTCTAATTGCCTAATCCCCCCACCGGAGTCCCCCCATGAAAGTCCCCCTCTCCTGGCTCAAAGAATTCGTGGACATTGACCTGTCCATTGACGAACTCGCCTACACCCTCACCAGCGCCGGGCTGGAAGTGGAAGCCATCCACTTTTTCGGGCTGCCCCTGCCCACTAGCGGGCGCCTCGAATACAAAGCGTCCGGCTTCGAATGGGAGCGCGACAAACTCGTGGTGGGTGCGATCCACGAGGTGATGCCCCACCCCGACGCCGACAAGCTCGTCCTGTGCAAACTGGATGATGGCGAGCGGATGCACACCGTCCTGACCGGCGCGCCCAACCTGTTCCCCTATCGCGGCGCGGGCTTGCTCAACCCGCCCATCAAAGTCTGCTACGCCCGCGAGGGCGCACAAATCTACGATGGGCACAAGCCGGGACAAGTGCTCACCCGCCTCAAACGCGCCAAAATCCGCGGCGTCGAATCCTGTTCGATGGCCTGCTCGGAAAAGGAACTGGGCATCTCGGACGAACATGAGGGGATCATCTTCCTCGATATGGATGCGCCTACAGGTATGTCACTCCAGGAATATCTCGGCGACGCTGTGCTTGAGATTGCCATCACCCCCAACATTGCCCGCGACGCCAACATCCTCGGCATTGCCCGCGAAATCGCCGCCATCACGGGCAAAACTCTCCGAGTTCCCACTAGTTCCCCTGAGTTCCTTGCCGAAGGCGACCCGATTGAGGGCCGGATCACCATCGAGATCACCGACCCCTCGGTGAACCCGCGCTTTGTCGTCGGGTTGATCGAAGGGGTCAGCATCCAGCCATCGCCGTATAAAACGCAGTATCGCCTGCGGCTGGCAGGCCAGCGCCCGATCAACAATATTGTGGATGTGACCAATTACGCCATGCTGGAGATCGGTGAGCCGCTGCACGCGTTTGATTATGACGTGCTGGCAAGCCGCGCCCATATTCATGCTGAGCGGAGCGGCAGCGAAGTCGAAGCACGGGCCGCAGCGCCCACTATCATCACCCGCCTCGCCAATCCGGGCGAAAAACTCACCACCCTCGATGGCGAGGAGCGCAAACTGGACGACTTCACCGTGCTCGTGTGCGACCGGCTCGGCGCGCTGGGGCTGGCAGGTGTGATGGGCGGGCTGGAATCCGAGGTGACGGCGGGCACGAAAAACGTCCTGCTGGAAGGGGCCTCGTGGAATATGATCAACACGCGCCGCACCACTGTGGCGCAGAAACTGTCCTCCGAGGCCGGGTATCGCTTCTCGCGCGGGGTACACCCGGCGATGGCGCCGCGCGGCGTGACGCGCGGGCTGGAACTCATGCGGCGCTGGGCGGGCGGCACGGTGGCGCGCGGCCTCGTGGACGCGTATCCCCTGCCCGCCAATGACCCCGTGGTGGAGATTACCCCCGGGGATGTGTACCGCTGGCTGGGGATTTCATTGCCCCCCGTGAAGGTCGCGAAAATCCTGGGGGATCTGGGGTTTTCCGTGGAGGTGGATGGTGAATCCATTCGAGCGGCGACCCCCGATCATCGTCTCGACATCGGCACGGGCGTCATCGGCAAAGCCGACCTGATGGAGGAGATCGCCCGGATTTACGGCTACCACAACATCCCGGAGACGCGGATGGCGGACACGCTCCCGCCGCAGCGCGGCAACCCGTCGCTGGCGCTGGACGAGCGCGTGCGTGACCTGCTGGTGACGGCGGGTTTGCAGGAGGTCATCACGTATCGCATGACCACGCCCGAAGCGGAAGCCCGCCGCCTGCCCGCCAGCACGATGCCGACCGACAAACCGTACGTCCGGCTGGCAAATGCCATCAACGCCGAGCGGACGGTGATGCGGCAAAGCCTGATGGCGGGTGTGCTGGAAATTGTGGAAGCGAACGCGCGGCTTCGCGAGCGGATTGCCATCTTTGAGCTCGGCGAAATTTTCCTGGGTTCAGAAGGGGGCGGGGCATCAGGGGCGGATGCCTTGCCGGAGGAATTGCCCCGCCTCGTGATTGCGCTCTCCGGTCAGCGGGCGCTCCCCGCCTGGCAGGGCGCGGACGTGGGGACGATGGACTTCTATGACCTCAAAGGGGTGGTGGAGTCCCTGCTGGGCAGCTTGCACGTGGAGGTGAACTATCAAAGTGGAGACCATCCCAGCTTCCACCCCGGCAAATGTGCAAACCTGATGGTTGGCGAAAGGCGGCTGGGGACAATGGGGGAACTGCACCCGGAGGTGGCGCGCCAATATGAGTTTGGCGCCGCCCCCGTGCTGGTTGCCCGGTTCAATCTGGATGTGCTGCGCGCGGTCGTCCCCACCCGATACGAGACGGACGGTGTGCCCGTTTACCCGCCGGTGGTCGAAGACCTGGCGCTGGTGGTCGGTGAACTGGTGCCCGCCGCCGAGGTAGAGCGCCTGATCCGGCAGACGGGCGGGAAAATGGTGACACGCGTGAGCCTCTTTGACGTTTATCGCGGCCCCCAACTGGGCGCGGGGCTGAAGAGCCTGGCGTACCACGTGACGTACCAGGCGGACGACAAAACGCTGACCGATCAGGATGTGGCGAAATTGCGGAACAAGATTGTGAGTCGGCTGGAACGCGAGGTCGGCGCAAAATTGCGAACGTAGGGGCGGGTCAGCAGGTTTGCCTCAACCCCTCGCAAAGATTTACCTTGGTATGCCAACCTGCCAGGCAGGCACGGGTGACCCGCCTGTACGTCTGGTTCGCCCCAACACCTCGCCACACCAGGGCGGGTCAGCGTGTTTGCCCCGATACCTCGCCAACATTCATGCTGTTATTTCGGCCTGCATTGCTGGCACAACTGACCCGCCCTGCGGATAACGCAAGTGCGACGCACCTTGAAGGTGCGTCGCACTTTTTTTACACCACCCTTTCAATCACCTCAGCTGCCACGTCATAACGGCGGAACGGGGGCATGATATATACGCCGCTCGCCCAGGAACGGCACTGCTCGATCAACTCCACGGCGATGTTGATACCCTCCTGCCGTTTGTCCGCCGCGCCCTCCATTCGGCTGCGCAAGCCTTCGGGGATCGTGATCCCGGGGAGTTCGTTGTGCAGGAAGGCGGCGTGCCGCTCGTTGAAGAGGGGGAGGATGCCGATCAGGATCGGGAGGTTGAGTTCCCCGTATTCTTCCTCGTATTGGTGGATAAACGCCTGCGCCTCCGCCGGGTCAAAGACGGGCTGGGTGAGCGCAAAATCGGCCCCGCTTGCCAGTTTGCGGCGGAGCGTCTTGAGTTCCCGCCCGGCATCGCGCGGCGTCAGGTCGAGCGCGCAGCCCGCAAAGAACGAGGTGGGCAGGCCGATGTCTGTCCCGGCGTAATCCGTCCCGGCGTTGAAATTCTGTTTGATCAATTTGAGCAGCCCGGAAGGCACGACATCATAGTTGTCCATCGCGTTGGGATAATCGCCAATACTCGTTGGGTCGCCCATGACGACGAAGACATTGCGCACATTGAGGGCGTGGGCGGCCAGCAGGTCGCCCTGGACGCGCAGCAGGTTGCGCCCGCGCGTGGGGAAATGCAGCACCGTCTCCAGCCCCAATTGCTCCTGGATGATGTTTGCCACCGCCCACGGACTCATGCGCATCCGTGCCATCGGGCTGTCGGCAATGTTCATCAGGTTCGCGCCCGCATCCATCAACATATTGACCGCGGCGATCACGCGTTCAATGTCCAGCCCGCGCGGCGGAGCCATCTCCACGGTGGCGATAAATTCCCCGGATGCGAGTTTCCGGCTCAACCCGGTCGGCTCTTCCGGGGAGGCCGGTTTCGCCAGCGGTTGTTCAACGGTCAACGCTTCCACGCCATGGACGTGTGCGGCGCGCGGCGCGTTCAGCGCGGCCCGCATCTCGCGGATATGCTCCGGCGTTGTCCCGCAGCACCCGCCAATAATCGCCGCGCCCGCCTCGCAAAACGCATGGGCGTACTCCCCAAAATAGGCCGCACCTGCCGGGTACATGATGCGCCCGCCCACCTGTTCAGGTAGCCCGGCGTTCGGCTTTACAAAGTAGCGCGCTTCCGGTACGGCGGCCTTCATTTTCTTGAGGATGCGCAACATCTGGGCGGGGCCGCCGGAGCAATTGATCCCGATGAAGTCCACGCCTTCGGTGTGCAGGGTACGCGCCACCTCCACGGGGGAGTTCCCCAACAGGGTACGGTCATCGCGGGTAAAGGTCATCGAGGCGATCACCGGGGTCTCGCCAATTTCACGGGCGGCGCGCACCCCCTCGACAATTTCAAATAAATCTGTGAACGTCTCCAGCAGGAGCAGGTCAACGCCGGACTCCACCAGCGCGCCGATCTGTTCCCGGAAAGCCTCGCGCGCCTGTTCGGGCTGGACGCGCCCAAAGGGGGCCAGCCGCACCCCCAGGGGGCCGACATCCCCGCAAATCCACACCTCCCGGAAGGAGGCGAGCGCCGCCCGGCGGGCCAGTTCCACCCCGGCGCGGTTGATCTCCGCCACGCGCTCGACCAACCCATGCTTGGCAAGCCGGTAACGGTTCGCGCTGAACGTGTTCGTCAGCGCCACCTCCGCCCCGGCGTTGATGTACTCGCGATGGATTTCAGCGACCAGGGCCGGGTTGGTCAGGTTGAGTTCGTCGAAACTCTCGTCAAAACTGACACCGCGGGCATGGAGCATTGTCCCCATCGCCCCGTCAAAGAGGAGGGGGGTGGCGCGGGTTTTGAGATTGAAGTTTGAACTCGGCATATCGATTCCACGGAGCGACACGGAGAAACACGGAGCGAAATCATCCGTGACAATTCATCCGTGATCAACCATTACGCCCTCACCCGTGCATGTTTCCGTTCCCGTTTGGCTTTGGCTTCGCCGTCCGGGTTCACGGGGGTCATCGTTACCCTTTGGGTGGGGTGCGTCTCAAGGGCCTGTGCCATCGCCCGTACGTGATCCACCGAGTTCCCGCAGCACCCGCCGATGATCGTGGCCCCAAAATTGCGCACGCGCACGGCGTATTCCGCCATCACTTCCGGGCTGGCGTTGTAATGCGCGTGCCCATCCACGAGCACGGGCATCCCGGCGTTCGATTTGGCAATCAGGGGGATGTTTAGCCCGACGGCGTACATCGCCTGGATGACGCCCTCGATCTCGCCCGGCCCGTTCCCGCAATTACCGCCCAGCGCAATCGGGTTGTATTCGGCGATGGCGAGCAGGGCTTCCACCGGGCTGACCCCCATCATCGTGTGGCCGTTGGTATCAAAGGTCATCGTGATGACGAGCGGCAGGCCGCTGGCAGCGCGTGCGCCTTCGGCGGCGGCGCGCACTTCGTTGAGATCGCTCATCGTCTCGATCCAGAGCACATCCACGCCGCCCTCGGTGAGCGCGGCAGCCTGCTCGGCGAAACCGGCCTTGGCGTCTTCAAAGGAGAGTTCACCCAACGGGACGAGAATCTCCCCACTGGGGCCGATGGACCCCCCGACGGCCACGAGCCGGGGCGCGGCATCCGCTTCGGCGCGCGCGTTCCGGGCGGCGGCAATGTTCAGTTCACGGACGCGGTACTCGAATTTGTGCAATTTCATCCGGAAGCGCGTCCCCCCAAAGGAGTTGGTGAGGATGATCTGGGAGCCAGCCTCGATGAAATCGCGGTGCATCTTGCGGATGCGTTCCGGGTATTTGACGTTCCATTCCTCGGGCGGGTCGCCCTGCGTGAGGCCGACGCGCATGAGCGTGGTGCCGGTGGCGCCGTCGGCGAGGATGTAGTCTTGCGTGGCGAGTAATTTTTCGAGTGCGTTCATCGTTCCTCCAATTTTGTTGGGGCACGGCGTCCTTCGACTGTCGCTCAGGATGAGCCGTGCCCGTTCCGCAGCGGGAAGTCAAACCGCCTCCCAAAAATGAGAGGCGGCAACAGATGCTATTGAGCAACTCTCATCTTCCAGTTTGCGGCGCTTTTGGCATCCGCCACTGCCGGAGTTGGCACCATTTTTAGCTGTAAGCTGTAAGCTGTGAGCTACAAGCTTTAAGCTTATGGCTTACAGCTATTACAGCTAATCGGTTGCCGAGGCTTCAACGGGCCGGTCCCTCTGCCTCTCTGGATGAGTCCAGTTATGAAATTATAGGGCGGGAGTTTACCATAAATGCGAAGCCTCAGAGGCTAGGACACTATCCATCTCAGCCATGCTACAATCCCATTCATGTACCGCAGCCTGAACCCGGAATCAATTTTGCAGGAGGCCATCACCTTGCACAAACGCGTCACCGAGCGTTTCCCCAGCCGCGGGATTGCCCGCGTGGCCGCCGAAGTCGCTGAAGTGGCGCGCGAGGCGAAGGAGCGGGCGGAGTGGATTGCCCGCCCCAACTGGTGGCTGCGGGCGGGCGTGGTCTTCCTCATTGCTGTCATCCTCCTGATCCTGATCGCCGCGCTCACCAGTATCCGCATGAGCTTTGAGGGGATTTTGGATCTGCGGGAGTTTGTATCGTTCCTCGATGCCGGGTTCAATGACCTTGTATTGATCGGGGCCGCACTGTATTTCCTCACCCGCTTTGAAATCCGCTTCAAACGCAAACGTGCGCTGGACGCCCTGCACGAACTCCGAGCACTCGCCCACGTGATCGACATGCACCAGCTGACCAAGGACCCGGAGCGCGTCTTTCCGGCGGAGTGGCAGGCGACCGAATCCTCCCCGCAGGAAAATATGTCGGCGTTCCAGTTGGTGCGCTACCTGGACTATTGCAGTGAATTGCTGTCCATCCTGGGGAAGGTGGCCGCACTCTACGTGCAAAAGTTTGGCGATGAAGTGGCGCTGGCGGCGGTCAATGAGATCGAGGAACTCGCCAGCGGCCTGTCCCGCAAGATCTGGCAGAAGATCATGATTATCCGCGAGAATGTGCCGCCGAACATGGGGGAACGCCAGGTGGATGAATTATAAGGAAACCAGGAATTTTTTTTCTAGCCACCCGACACTCTGTTATCAGAACAATTCGCTGGTCGAGTAGGCGGCGCTTTCCCGCCGTATCGAGACCAGGCGTGGCAAAATTGGCCTGAATTGGGGTCTCGATACGCCCCGCCAAACCTGCCCTGAGCATGCCGAAGGGCGCGGGCGGGGCTACTCGACCAGCATGCAATTTGGAAGTGTCAGGTAGTTAGAATTTTTTTTAGCATTTCTGGTTTCCTTATAAATACGCAAAAAGAGCGCAATGAATTTCCATTGCGCTCTTTTTCATATCTTTCACGCCTTTTCAGCGATTTCAGCGATCCAACGATTTCAGCGTTCTGGGATCGCTCCATCCATAAACTTCGCCAGATCATCCTTAAGTTGTGCGAGCGAGGGCAGGTGCATGTACATCATGTGCCCGGCCTCGTAATAGCCCATCGTGACGTTGCCGCGCAGGCTGGCGTGGAGGCCCATTGTGTTGAAGGTGTACTCGGTGGCAAAGTAGGGCGTGCCGAGGTCGTAATACCCGTTGGCGACAAATACCTTGAGATAGTGGTTGGCCGTCATCGCCTGGCGCAGGGTTTCCGCCACGTTGAGGTATTCGTTTTCAAAATCCTTGTAGCTCCACGGCCAAACCTTGCCGGTGAGGATCTCATAGGGCAGGTCGTTCTCGTAGGCCAGTTCGGCGCGCAGGTAGTGGTTGAGGGCGGCGGTGTAGGTGCCCAGGATTTCGGTGAGCATGGGGTCGTATTCGTGTTGCTCCCCGGCGGAGTCGCGGTCAATCCCTTTGAAACGGGAGTCAAGGCGGCCCACGGTGTAGCCTTCGTCGCGCAGGAGTTCCTTGAAGAAGCGCTGGTCGCGGATGCGCAGGTCGGTGCGTTCGATGTAGTCGGGGGTCAGGCCGGTGTAGCGGGCGAGTTTCGCCACAATGGTCGCGCGCCCCTGTGGGTCCAGTCCGTCCCCTTTCAGGAGGGCAACAGAATATTCTTCGAGGGCAAATTTTTCCGCCTCGGCCAGCGTCTTCCGCAGGTCGGCTTGGAGGTCGGCGTCCAAGCGGTTGTGATACCAGGCGGTGGCCGTAAAGGCGGGGAGGAAGAGGATGTGCGGGAGGTCATTGCCGGGGGCAAAGCGGGCGGTCTGGAACTGGAGGATGGACGAGACGAGCATGATCCCGTTCAGGTACAGCCCGTGCCGCTCCTGGAGGTAGCCGGAGAGACCGGCGGAGCGGGTGGTGCCGTAGCTCTCGCCGATCAGGAATTTGGGGGAGAGCCAGCGGTTGTAGCGGGTGGTGTACAGGCGGATAAAATCGCCGACGGATTCGATGTCCTTGCGGAACTCGTGGAAGCGCTTGGCCACCTCGCCCTCGACGACGCGGCTGAACCCCGTATTGACGGGGTCAATGAAGACGAGGTCGGTGCGGTCAAGCAGGGAATATTCGTTGTCCACCAGTTTGAAGGGCGGCGGGGGCATACTGCCGTCGTCGAGGTTGTAGACCCGCCGCGGCCCCAGCAGGCCGAGATGCAGCCACACCGACGACGACCCCGGCCCGCCGTTGAAAGAGAATGTGAGCGGGCGCGCGGCGGCCTCGGCCACGCCATCGCGGGTATAGGCGGTGAAGAAAATCTCCGCCTTGGGCTTATACCCTTCGGACTCCTTCTCCCGGTTATCCCCCTCCTCCTTCAGCACCAGCGTCCCGGTCGTCACCGTGTACCGGATTTCCTCGCCGTTAATCGTCACGGCGTGCTGGCTCACCACCAGGTTATCCTTTGGCGGTTCCTTCTTTTCCTTCTCTTTATCTTTTTCTTCTTTCTTTTCGTCCTCGGACATGCGCCTGCCTCCTGACAGCCCTGACAGGTTTTGGAAACCTGTCAGGTTCTTGTATCTATAATAAACGGCGGACGGGGCCGCCGGGGTTGCTGATCCCCCAAAGGGGAACCGCGCCCCTGTGGGCTACCCCTCCCCGGCTGCAATCAACTGCCGCGCCTCATCCAACGAGGCCACCACCCGCAGCGTTTTCCCGGCCTGCGGGGAAACGGTCTTCAGGATGCCCGCAAACGCCTTGACCGAATACGGCGGGTCCAGCAGGATTTGCAGCCCCGCATTCGGGCTGGACATCGCCGGACGGGAAAAGACATTGATCACATTGGAAAGGAAATCCTTCGGGAAAATCCGTCCCCCGCGGAACTCGATCAGGCTGTGCACCTTGTGATTGACATCGTAAAACATGCGCTCGGCCTGAACCGTGGCCGCTTCCACATCCGCCCATACCCAATCCCCGCCAAATACCCAGTGGATGGCCGTCTTCTCTTCGTTAAACCAGGTGACTTCGATGCTCATGGGATGCGGGATTATAACCTGACCGAGGGGTGGGTGAGGTCAAGATCATGTATACTCAAAACCACCGCCCGATAAGGAACGGGACAGAAACATGGACCAACAAGAACTCCTCGCCCTCATCCACCGCGCCGCTGAAGAAGAATGGGAGGAACTCGATTTAAGCCGGCAAGGTCTGACCGAACTGCCGCCAGAAATTGGTCAATTGATTTCGCTCACATCGCTTGATTTGGCAGGGAACGAACTGATTGAGTTGCCACCGGAAATTGGCCAGTTATCTTCTTTAGTTGAGTTGGATGTAGCCGTCAACAATCTTACTGTGCTACCACCAGAAATCGGACAATTGACGGTTTTGACTGCATTGTATTTGGGAGCAAACCGTTTAGTCGCATTTCCAGCGGAAATTGGGCGTCTAACTGCCCTAACTTGGCTTAGTGTTTGTGAGAATGAACTAGTGAGCCTGCCGTCCGAAATTGGCCTATTGATCAATCTAAGGGTACTCGATCTTTCATACAACCTACTCAGCTCATTTCCAGAGGAAATCGGGCAACTAACGGCCTTAGAGGATCTGAATTTAGCAGGAAATGAGCTGCCGACACTGCCTGCAACGCTCGGGCGGCTAACTTCCTTGACCTATTTACAACTTAGAGAGAATCATTTGAACACACTACCGCCCGAAATCGGGAATTTAGCTGCCCTATATACTCTAGATCTAAAGGATAATCCCCTAACTCATTTACCGCAAGAAATGGTCAGGCTGACCACACTTACTTATCTAGTTTTATCTGATGATCTAGGCGCGTTGCTACCAGGAGCGCATCTAGAAGAAGGTTTCAAAACATTAACCTCTGCCCTCAAACGCATGAAGGTCTAATCATCTCTGTCTCTGTCTCTGATTTATGCCCTCCCTCCTCTTCACATCCTCCCCCGAATCCGCCGCCCTCGCCCTCTCCGAATTACGCGACCTCACCGGGAACGCCCGCCTGCAAAAATGGCTCGCCCCCGGCATTGGCCTGGCCGAGAGCGCGCTCGACTGGGACGAACTCGTCGTCGCCCTGCAAACCCGCCCGCCGATCTGGACGCGGCACATCCATCCGGTGCAAGCGCGCGGGCCGATCAACAATAACGCCCTCGACCTGCTGACGCTCGAAAGCCTCACCCAGACCGCCCTGCTCCACCTCGACACCGAACACACCTTCTCCGTCCAGACCCGCCTGCTGGGCGAGGGCCTCCAATGGCAGTACAGCCGTTTTGACATCAATGAGCGCCTCGCTGCCCTCATCGCCAGTTGGGGTGCGCCCCTTGATGTGCGCGCGCCGTACCAAATTCTCTCCATCACCCTCACGCCCACCGAAGCCTACCTCGGCCTCTCCCTCGCCCGCCACAACCTGAGCGACTGGGCCGGGGGCGAACGCCGCTTCAAACGCGAACCCGAACAGATTAGCCGCGCCGAATTCAAACTCCTGGAAGCGCTGGAAACCTTCGGGATCGAACCCCCCTTCGACTTCGGGCGAAATGCGCCCTCCGCTCAGGACAAGTTTCCAGGGGGCGTCGTCCTCGACATGGGCGCGGCCCCCGGCGGGTGGTCGCGGCTTATGGTGGAATTCGGTTGCCAGGTCGTCGCCGTGGACCCGGCCAGACTCGACCCGCGCCTGGCCGCAACCCCGCAGATCACCTACCTCGGCAAAACCGTGCAGGACTACCTGCCCACCCGCCAACGCTTTGACCTGATCCTCAATGACATGCGCATGGACGCCCGCGACTCCGCGCGGCTGATGGTCGAAGCCGCCGCGGCCCTCAAACCCGGCGGGCAGGCCCTGATGACCCTCAAACTCCCCGAAGAACGCCCCGCCGCCACGGCAGAGCACGCCCTGAAAATCCTGCAAACGGGGTTCGCCGAGGTGCGGGCGCGGCAGTTGTTTCACAACCGGAGTGAGATTACCGTGGCAATGCGGCAGACCCATCTGGATAATCAAGGATAATTTTACCGACACGAATTATCACGAATTTAACACGAATGAAAACCAAAAAAATTCGTGAATAATTCGTGAACATTCGTGTCGAAAAAGTGAGGAGTCATCATGCAAGAAAAATACAACGAACTCAAAACCCGTATGCAGGAGATCGCCGACCTCGGCAAAGCCGCGTCCGTGCTGGGCTGGGACCGCTACACGTACATGCCGCCCGCCGGGGCCGCGGCCCGCTCACGCCAATCCGCCACGCTCGCCAAGCTGATCCACGAGCGGGAGGCCAGCGACGAAATGGGCGAACTCCTCGAGGAACTGGATGACTGGCAGCATACGCTGGACTATGACTCCACCGAAGCCGCCCTGATCCGCGTGGCCCAACGCGAGTTTACCCAGAGCCGCGCCATCCCTGCCAAACTGGTGGCCGAGATGAGCCAGGCGCAGGGCGATGCCAACGTGGCCTGGATGAAGGCACGCGCCGAGGACGATTTCCCCGCCTTCCTGCCGTGGATCGAGCGCATGTTTGACCTCGCCAAAAGTATGCCGCCTGCTTCCCCCAGTTCGCTGACCCCTACGACGCCCTGCTGGATGCCTACGAGGAAGGGCTGACCCGGAAGGAACTCACCCGCATCTTTGATGAGGTCAAGGGGCCGCAAAGCGACCTGGTGAAAGCAATTGCCGCCAGCCGCGTAAACGTGGATGACAGCCTCCTCCACCAGCGCTTCCCGCACGATGCCCAACTGGCCGCGTCCATCGAAGCCGCGCAGACCGTCGGGTTTGACCTGTCCCGCGGGCGGCTCGACTTGACCACCCATCCCTTTGCCAGTTCCTTCAGCGTCAACGACGCCCGCATCACGACGCGGGTCCACGAGGATTTCCTCAACCCCTGCCTCTTTGGCACGCTCCACGAAACGGGGCACGCGCTCTATGAGTTAGGCGTAGCGCAGGATTTGGACGGCCTGCCGCTCGCACGCGGCACCTCCTCCGCCGTACACGAGAGCCAGTCACGCCTGTTTGAAAACCTGATTGGGCGCAGCCGGGGCTTTGCCCACCACCTGCTCCCGATTTTGCAGAAGCATTTTCCCAGCCAGTTGGGGGCGGTCAGCGTGGATGATTTTTACCGTGCGATCAACAAGGTTGAGCCAACGCTCATCCGGGTGGAAGCGGACGAGGTGAGCTATAACCTGCACATCATCCTCCGCTATGAAATCGAAACCGCCCTGCTCGCCGGGGAGCTGGCCCCCAAAGATTTACCGGAGGCCTGGCGGGCCAGGTTCCAGTCCTATTTGGGGATCACGCCCCCCAATGACCGGGTGGGGGTGCTCCAGGATGTGCATTGGTCGTGGGGGCTGATTGGGCATTTCCAGTCGTATGCGCTCGGCAACATCATCTCGGCGCTATGGTGGCGGCAGATGGCGCGGGACGGGCTGGATCAGGAAGCCTTGCTGACCGCCGGGAATGTCACCCCGATCCGGGAGTGGCTGATCGGGAACGTCCACCGCCACGGGCGCAAGTACACGCCCACGGAGTTGATCCAACGGGTGACGGGCGGGCCTCTGGAGACCGGGCCGTATCTCGCTTACCTGACGGACAAGTTCAGCCAGCTTTACCAGCTCTAATTGAGCGAATAAACCAAATTCGCACTATCTGTCATTCCGACCGAAGGGAGGAATCCCTGCGCAGAATCGATGAAAATCAACACTGCGGGGATTTCTCACGGAGTTTACACTGAGCCGGGCGAATGTGTTCGAAATGACATATCCTAATCCATGATTGAAATGGACACTCAATAAGCCTCAGGGGGCCGTGCCCTCCGGGGCCGATCCCACCCCTCATCGCAGCCGCGCCCCCGTGAACCCCGTCTTCGCCCCTTCGTTTGAAGCCAATATCCCGCGGTTCTTTATCGTCCGCGCCCTGACCAACTTTATGCTGTTCCTGCCGATCTGGGTCATTTACGTCCAGGCGCGGCACGGGATCGATCTGGTGGAGGTCACCCTGCTGGATTCCGCCTTCTGGCTGACAATGGCGCTGACGGAGGTGCCAACCGGTGCGGTGGCGGATACTGCCGGGCGGAAAACGTCGTATGCGCTGGGAGTGGGGATTTCGGCGGGGGCGGTGCTGCTGTTTGGGCTGGCAACTACGTACCCGCTCGTGCTGGTGGCGAACTCGCTCTGGGCGTTTGGGCTGACCTTTGTTTCGGGAGCGGATATGGCGTTTTTCTACGATACATTGCGGGAGCTGGGGCGGACGGACGAGTACCCGAAGTTCCGCGGCTGGATTGCCGTGACGGATGTGGCGGCGACGGGGGTGAGCGGGGCAGTGGGCGGTGTGCTGTTGGGCTGGTTCCCGACTGCGCCATTTACCGTGTATGCCGGGCTGCTGGCGCTGGCGTTTGTGATCATCCTGACGTTCAAGGAGCCGCCGCGCGAACGCGACGCCGATACCGGGCTGCACCTGACCTACTGGCAAACGCTGGGGGTGACGTACAAGGCAGTGCGCGAGCAGCATCACTTGCGGCGGGTGCTGGCGTATTCCAACCTGCTCCCGGTGGCGGCCTCCGTGATCGGCGTGACCCTGATCCAGCCATACGCGGTGAGGATGGGCCTGCCGGTGGCCCTGCTGGGGATCATCATTCTGGGGGTGAACGTGGTGCGGGTGGCCGGGTCATCGAGCGCCGGGCGGCTGTCGGCGCGGCTGGGGGAGCGGCGGCTGTTGGCCCTGGCACCGTGGGTGATGACGGCGGGCGTGGTGGGGCTGGGGCTGTGGAACGCCTGGCCGGGGCTGGTGATTTACCCGTTGGCAGCCTTTTCCGTGTCGGCCACCCGCCCGGCGATTGAAGCCATTATCCTGCGCGAGACACCGGGGAGTGTGCGGGCGACCATCCTCTCCGTGGATTCGCTTGTGTTCCGGCTGCTGCTGGCGGCGTTCAGCCCGCTGGCCGGGTGGCTGGGGGAGGCGTACAGCCTGTCGGCGGCGTTTGTAATATTGGGGATCGGGACAGCAGCCGGGCTGGTCTGGGTGCTTTGGGGATGGGGGCCAATTGCGCCAGGCACGGAACTCAGGTAAAGTTGTGGACTGGCAAAGAATAAGTCGGGCGACTCGAAAATCGTCAAATCCCGGCCCCCACCCGGACGCCCGGACAGAAGGGGCCTGAAATCTCAGGAGTGAGTCATGCTAAAAAAGTCGAAACCCGTTTTCCCTGAATTTGAAGATGACCCCGCACTCGCCGACGTCATAGAAAAAAATATCTACAACCTGACCCGCCTGCGCGTGGAAGGCCGCAGTGAGCGGACACTCCAGGAGCGGCTGGCGGATGGCATCACGGCTTTCTCGGGACGCATGCAGTTCGTTTACTTCCACGTTGTCTGGTTTGCGATATGGATCATGATCAACAACGGCTGGACGGGGATCACCCCCTTTGACCCCTTCCCCTATGGGCTGTTGACAATGGTGGTTTCGCTGGAAGCGATTTTCCTCGCCACCTTCGTCCTCATCAGCCAGAACCGCCTGAGCGCTGAAGCCGACCGCCGCGCCGATCTGGCCCTGCACATCGGCCTGCTCACCGAACACGAGGTAACGCGCGTCCTGCAAATGTTGGATGCCGTGGAGAAGAAGCTGGGCATCGAAAACCACGAGGACAGTGAACTGGCGCAACTGGAAGTCATCACCAAACCGGAAGATGTGCTGGCCGCCATCCATCGCATGGAAGAACGTGTGGCCGAAGATAAGTAAGGTGGGCACCTCCCCCAAATTCGGCGAGTAACCTAATGCGATTGCTGTGGGGCAGCCGAATTTGGGGGAGGCCGGGTGGGGGCGGGGCCAATGTGGTATCCTTCCCCCACTAACCATCGGGTAGTCCAACAGGTTTTTGTGGAGGTTCAAAGATGAAAAACCTTAGTTCCAATCCCCAGCACAAATCACCCCGTAACTTAATCCCCATCGGCATCCTCGCCCTCGGGCTGGCCCTCGCGGCCTCCTTCCTCTACGCCGCCAGCGTTATGACCGCCGCCGCGCAGGCCCCCGCCGGAACAGAAGAAGTCTCCGTCTCCAACCTGGAAGTGGACGTGGACGCCCTCGCCCAGTTTATCCGGCCCGGCCAGGCCCTTACCTATACCGTCCGCTACACCAACACCACCGGCAATTCCATCGCCAACGTCACCATTGACGACGCCCTCAGCCCCGGCCAATTCTTCAACGGCACCTACGCCGCCAACCCTGCCATCCCGCCCCAAAACTTCTCGCAGACCGGCCCGCTCGACATGGCCTGGTTCCTCCCTTCATTGGGGGCGAACGCCTCCGGGATTATCACCTTCTCCGTCGTCGTCACCACCACCTACCAGCCGGACATCAACGACTCGATCATCCTCGTCGGCAACTCCGCCGAAATGCAAACCAGCACGCCCGGCATCACCACTGGCGACGACGCCGACGCCGCCACCGTCACCGGCCCTCTGCTCGTCCTCGACAAAACCGCCTCCGCCACGGACATCCTTCCCGGCCACTGGCTCACCTACACCCTCACGCTGGAGAACGCTCTCCGGACCGACACCATCCCCGCCAACACCATCGTCATCAGCGACGACCTCCCCGCCAATACCAGCTTCCTCTCCGCCAGCGCGGGCGGCACCTACAATGCCGTCGCCGACGCCGTTGTCTGGAACTTTCCCGGCCCGCTGGCCCCCGGCGACGAAACCACTTTTGCCTTTACCGTCGTGGTGGACCCGGACACCACCGCCAATAACATCAAAAACAACAAAAACGACTATCACGCCCGCGCCCAGGAAATGCTCGTTAACCGGGTGAATGGGGAAAGCACGGTCACCGTTGACCTCCTGCTCTTGCTCGACAAAACCGCCACTGGCACGCACACCGCCAGCGGCAACCCAGCTTCGTGGCAGGGCGAACTCGTCACCTACACCCTGACCATCAACAACCCGCTGAACACCCAGCTCACCGGCGTCATCGTGACCGACACCCTGCCGGGGGCCGCGGACCCTTTCATCTACCTAAACCCGGCATTTGGCAGCCCGCCCCCGGACAACATCAGCCCCGATGGGCGCAACCTCGGCTGGGTGGTCACGCTTCCCCCCTGGGGTTCCGTTACCCGTTCCTTCGTCGCACAGGTTCCCGGCCAGACCTACATTGACGACAACAAAACCAGCACCGATTACCTCAACACCCTCGGCGCTGTTCACCCTTCAATAACCTTTCCCCTCCAAAACAACCTCGCCAAATTCAGGGTCGAAGCCGTCCTCACGATGGACAAGGACGTCACCCCCACCCACGGCCAGCCGGGCACGCTCGTCACCTACACCATCGAACTCATCAACGACTCCCCCTACGACGTGAACGACATCGTCCTCACCGACACCATGCAGGGCAGCCTGTTCTCCTTCGACTCGATGGTCTCCGGCCCCAACCCCCTGCCCGGTTTCGACGACAACCCCATCGTCTGGAGCGGAATCGACGTGCCCGCCGGGACGACCATGGAAATCATCTTCCGCGCCAGCATAGACGGCACCTGGCTGGCTACCTACAAAAATGACCTGTCCGCCGCCTCTGCCGTTTACTACATCCCCCCCCGCACCAACCAGGCCGGGGTCAAGATTGACTCCCCGATTACCCTTGGCAAAACCGTCTCGCCCACCACGGTCTTCCGCGGGGACATTTTCGAGTACGAGATCACCATCGGCAACCCGACCTCTTCGATTTGGGTCATCAGCAAGATCGAAGATTTCCTGCCCACCGGGTTTGTCCAGGTGGGGGGCAGCAACCCCGGCGGGAACCCGGCCCGCACCATCTTCAGCCCCAACCTCAACATTGCCCCGTTCGGTTCCTGGACGGGCAGCCTCAACATCCAGGTGGGCAACAGCGTCTCATGCAGCCCCCTGCCGCAGACCTACAAGAATGACGCCGGCGACATCGCCGTCACCGTCGTTTCGCCCGTCAGCCTGGTAGCCTATAACGCTACTGACCTTGCGCCCGTCCAGGTTTTACCGCACATTGAGACCGCCCTCACCACCTACCGCACTGATGTACTCCCCGGCGACTTTGTCACCTACACCCTGACGCTGGACAATGTCTCCCCCGTTTTCGCCAACGATCAGGATTTCAGCCTCCTGATCCCATCCGAGTTCACCTACATCTCCATCGTCAGCGGGCCGGCCCCCAGCGTGGCCGCCAACCTGCTCACCTGGAACAACGTGGACATCCCCGGCAACGCCACCGTCCAAATCTCCTTCAAAGTGCAAGTCTCCCTCGCCGCCACTTTTGGCAACAAGGACAGCGTCTTCACTGCCGTAGACCAGCCGCCGATCTGCTTTGAGGAACTGGGCAACAGCGAGGGGCGCGTCAAAGTACACGACCCAGCCATCGGCGTGATCATCCTCACCAAGACCCCCAAAGAGGAACAAGTCCCCGCGGGCGGGCTGGTGGAATATTCGGTCAAGTTCAACAATCAGGATTCCTACCCGTTCTTCCTCACGGCCATTACCGACACCATGCCCACCGGCTTCACCTTTGACTCAATGATCAGCGGCCCCGCCCCCACCGTCCAGGGCAGCCTGCTGATCTGGCAGAACTTCAACCTGCCCGCTGGCAACACCACCTGGAAGTTCCAGCTCAAGGCCGCCGTCCTCTTTGGCAACTACTACAACAACTTTGACGCCTACACCCCCGAAACCATCATTCACGCCGTGGATAGCGACCCGGTCACCGTCCTGCCCCTGCTGGATGTCACCAAGGAGGTGAGTGTCAGCACGATCCCGGCGGGCAATACCGTAATCTACACCATCACGCTCGTCAACATCAGCGCCGACCCATACGCCGGCATCAACATCACCGACACTCTCCCGGCCGGCTTCACCTTTGTCCAGGCCGTGCCGGGCTACCCGGTGCCCAACTCCGTGGGCGCGGGCAATTCCCAGCCGGTCTGGAACAACCTTAGCATTGCCACCGGCTGCGGCGGAACGGGCTGTGAGGTGGTGCTGGCTTTTTATGCCTATATAGATTTCAGCGTCACGCCCGGCACGTACTACAATGCCGTTTCCGGCTACAGCGCCGAGGTCTTCATCCCCGACATCATGGCGACCGCGCCGGTCACGGTCACCGTCTCCACGGTGGTACCGTATCTCTGGCTGCCCATCGTCATCCGGGAATAATTCCGGCGAACAAATGCAGGACTTACGCAAAAACACCAAATAGGAAATCAAAATGCTGGTCGAGCGCCGCACTGAGCTTGCCGAAGTGTAGCCGGATGCGCTGGTTTCGACGCCGTGCTGAGCTTGTCGAAGCATACGCAAAAACCGCTACTCAACCCGCGCATACGGCGTATCCGCCGGGTTGAGCTTGTCGAAACCGAGACCTGTTTTGCGTAAATCCTAAAATGGTTGGATGAATGAAAATGCCCGGCATATCACGCAGACATGCCGGGCATTTTGTTGCACCCAAAGGGCGGGTTTGGGTTTATGGGGGCCGTGACCCCGGGGAAGCCAGCCTGCCCGCCGGGTTTATCCGATGCAGGCATCCCTCATTTGTGGCAAAATAGCGAGCATGACTGGCGATGAGGCTCCCGGCAGCGATCAACTAAGGCCGCGGACGACAGCAACCCTGAAGCGGGCTGACCCGGTGGGCCAGCGGCCAGCATTGGATTGAACATTCGTTTCATTACCCGGAGGTTCCCATGGCTTATGATGAAGGTTTGGCACAGCGCCTGCGCGAATATTTTGACGAGCGAGAGGACGTGATTGAGAAGAAAATGTTCGGCGGCGTGGCATTTATGGTGCGCGGCAACATGTCCGCGGGCGTCACCAACAAGGGCGAGTTGATGGTGCGGGTGGGCAAGGCTGGGCACGCGGATGCCATCACCCAGCCGCACGCCCGCCCGATGGATTTCAACGGCAAGTCCATGGAAGGCTTTATCTACGTCTCCCCGGAGGGGATCGAAGCCGATGAAGAGTTGGCCGCCTGGATTCAACGCTCGCTGGAATTTGTACTGAGCCTGCCTGCCAAATAATTTTTGCGGTTGGTTTGCTGTAACAGGAGATATTGCATTCACCGCTTGCAGGCAATATAATGTCCCAAAGTGCATGCATAGTTGAGGTGAAATATGAACCAATTGACGGTGCGCGGGTTGGATATAGAATTGAATAAGGCCCTTAAACAGGAAGCCGCAGAACAGGGAGTGAGCGTGAACCGCCTGGTGGTGCAGGTTTTACGCGAGGCCGTCGGGCTGTACGCAACCGCCCCCACGGTGCGCGAGTTTCATGATCTCGACCATCTGGCCGGGACGTGGAACACCGCCGACGCCGCCGAATTTGATGACGCCCTGAATGAACAGCGCCAGATTGATGCGGAGTTATGGCAATGACACTGATGCTGGACACGTCTGGCTATACCGCGTTTAAACTGGGCCATGAAAAGGCGGTGCAGGCCATCAAGTCGGCGGAGAAGATGCTCCTGCCGCTGATTGCATATGGGGAATTATTGGCTGGTTTTGAGGTGGGGAGCAAACGCGTGCAGAACCGCACGGAGTTGCAGGAATTTATCAAATCCCCGCGCGTAAATCTGGCTCCCATTGTCCCCGCCACGGCTGAACGATACGCCCATATTTACGCCTACTTGCGCCGGGCGGGGAAACCCGTCCCAACCAACGATTTGTGGATTGCCGCCTCGGCGATGGAACACAGCGCCGAGTTATTGACCGGGGACGCCCATTTCTCCAGTATGCCCATGATATTGGTTAGGGCAATTTAATCACCAGACCCCGCCCAACGCCGGGAGGATGATCGCCCCACGGGGGTGCTGATCCCCAAAATGCCGCGTCCCCCCTTGAGCCCCCTCACCCCACTGGAGACACAACTTGCCCGCACGAACCATTGACGAAGTCATCATCCGGCTTGAAGAAATCATCCGCCTGTGCCGGGAGCGGAAGAGCCGCCTCGGCTACTTCCCGGCGCTGTATCGCAAGGTCACGATTGAGGTAAAGAAAGGCATCGCCGCGGGGAAATTTGAGGATGGCGCGCGCATGGAAAAATTGGATGTCATCTTTGCCAATCGTTACCTCGAAGCCTGGGATCAACACGAGCGCGGCGAGAAGCCAACGAATTCCTGGCTGGTGGCCTTCCAGGCCGGGCGCAGCCGCTGGCCGATTGTGCTCCAGCACCTCCTGCTGGGCATGAACGCTCACATCAACCTCGACCTGGGCATCGCCGCCGCCCGCGCGGCTCCCGCCGAAGCCCTGGCCAGCCTGCATAACGATTTCAACGCCATCAATGGGGTGCTGGCCTCCCTGGTGGATGAGGTGCGCAGCGAATTGGAGTACATCTGGCCTCCGCTGCGGTTTCTCGCCCGGCTGACGAACCGCAGCGAGGAAATGTTGATCAACCTAAGCATGGCCGAGGCCCGCGACCAAGCCTGGAACCTGGCAGAGAGGCTTGCACCGCTCTCCCCGGTGGAACAGGAGCGCGTGATCGCTGAGGCGGATGGCTGGACGGCGCTGTTTGGCCGCGTCGTCAAAGACCCGCCGCCATTCTTCAACACGCTCCTGATCCGCACCGCGGAGATCAAATCCGTGGCGAAGATCATTGATATTTTGGCGTAAACGTTACATCTTCAGGCAGGAATGCCTGCAAAACGCGTGTAGTATACTAGCCCAATGACCCAGGAAGAAGCAATGCGATGGATCACGGCGGCCCGGAGCGACCTGGCTGCTGCAAATGATCTCTATACTCATGGTCATTATCATCAATGCGCATTCCACGCCCAACAGGCGGCTGAAAAATCGCTCAAGGGATTGCTGCGATTACTCGGACACGTGCCATGGGGACATAGTTGCAGTGATTTGCTAAGCCAGGTCGAGGAGATGTTGCCCAATCAAGTTTTCCCTGGTTTGACTGCCGCGGTTGAACGCCTGGACTCGCATTACATCCCGTCCAGGTACCCGGACGCTTTCCCCAGTGGTGTCCCTGCTGACCACTATAACGAAGGGGAGGCACAGCAAGCGCTTGATGATGCCCAAGCGATCATTGCACTGGCAAAAAACAACCTACCATGAAGACGATCCCGATGTATTCCCAGGAGATTGAAAAATTCTCCAAATATACAAGCGCTAAATTTTCCTCCGCCTGCATCATCCTGTACGGCTCGCTTGCAAACGACACGTATCAACCCCACAGCGACGTGGATATTATTGTAATCAGCGACGAGTTACCTGAAAATTATTTGCAACGACTGGTTGAGCTTAACCGCTTTCGGGACGGAAAAACTCCCTTCGAGATCATTGGGTATACAACTCGCGAGTGGGAAAAAATGATGGCAACGCATCACCTCACGGTGCTGGAGGCCCTGCATTGGGGGATACCGCTGACTGGTGAAGCGCTGTTTGAACTGTGGAAATCCCAATTGGAAGGCTGGAAAAAGCTTGGCTTGCGGCGCGGCAAATCCAGTTGGGTCATTCCTCCAGCTTTTCGAAATCCAGAATCTTCAAAAGCCCGCTAACCCTGGTTCAACTCCCAGATGATCCGCAGCCCGTCCAACGTCAGCCATGGGGCGATGTGTTCAATCACGGGCGTCTCCTTCGCCACAATTTCCGAGAGGCCCCCGGTGGCGATCACCTTCATCCCGGGGCCTAGTTCCTCCCGGAAACGGGCCACCATCCCCTCCACCAGCCCCACATACCCAAACAACAGCCCGGACTGGATCGCATGCGGCGTGTTCCGGCCAATCGCCGAGGGCGGGCGGGCAATGTCCACGCGGGTCAGCTTGGCGGCGCGGGCAAAGAGCGCATCGGCGGCCACGTTCAGCCCCGGCGCAATCGCCCCGCCGAGATAATCGCCATTCTCCGCGACGGCGTTGAAGGTGGTCGCGGTGCCGAAATCCACGACACAAGCCGGGCCGCCATACAAATAGTGGACGGCCGCGGCGTCGCATACCCGGTCAGCGCCCACGGCTTGCGGGGGATCATAGCGGATGCGGACGCCCGTCTTGACACCGGCATCCACGATGAGGGGGCTTTGCGAAAGGTAACGCTGGCAGGCCTCCGCGACGCGCGCGGTGAGGGTGGGCACCACGGAGGCCATGCAAATGCCGTGCAAGTCCCGCGGGGAAATATCCACGTGGCTGAGCAGGCCGAGGAATTGCAGGCCGTATTCGTCGGGCATGCGGGCGTGGTCAGTCGCCAGCCGCCAGCGCGGGCCGGGCGTTTCGCCCTCGTACAGCCCGAGGGTCAGGTTGGTGTTGCCGATGTCGATGGTGAGGAGCATGGCGATTCCTTTATTACACGGATGGGTTTACGGGGCGTTGTTGCGCCGTTTGCTGGCAATCAGGGATTGATCACGGATGAAGCGATCACGGATTTATTGTGAAGGTGAATGGAATTGCAGGGACCGTTTGCCGAAATTGATAAACAATTTTTCGGTAATCCCGAGGGCCTCCCCAAAATTTTGCATTTGCTCGCGATGGAAATAACTGAGGCCATCCATTAATGAGGTAACTTTCACCAGAACCTGCCCATCCACCAATAGAAATGGTGTCGCTTGTTTGACCCCAATCTTTTCGAGGCGGGGATTCAAAATCACAATATCCTTTTCACAGGCCATTCGATAATGAGCAAATTCCAGCGCCAATACGGAACGATATATGGAATCCGGATAGCCCAATCCGTAACTGCCCATGACGATTCCTGCAATTTCTTTAATTCGCTCAATCAAGCCGCCCCTTTCTTTGGCAAAGTCTTCAATTTTATATTCCGGCTCATCCCAGACGAGCCGCTGAATCTGAGCCGTCTTTTTCCCGAAATTCACGAGGAAGCCGAGGTCTTTCTGCCAGGTTTTGAGGTAATGGATCAACTGGGAGTAATGCGCTGGGGCAAATCCAGTAAAGGGTAACGCCTTTAGCTCAAGAATCACCCTATTCTCGATAAGGAAGTCACATTGAAATACGTGCAACTCAATGCCCCGATGGGTAAATGGGTTGCGCGGCTTGCTCAGACATGGGAGAGAGCGTTTTTCAAAATGGTGGGCGAGCGCTTGATGAAAAACTTCCTCAGACCAGCCCATCCCAAACTCATTATGCGCGTCAAATATTGCGCCCCTGATTTCAAAACTCAATTTCTCGTGCCGTAACTTTGCCATTAAGACCCATCCAAAAATCCGTGATCACATTATCCGTGATCAACCAGAGTTAAGCGATCCCTCCGTTCCGAGTTTTTGCCCAATCAGCCACATCCCATCCTCCAACAAGAAATTATCAATCAAGCGCGTTTCCCCCAGGTACACCGCCATCGAAAGCAACATCCCATCATCCACCATTTCCAACTCCGCCAGCGTGGCCGGGTCGGCGCAGGAGACGTAATGCAGGCGGGCCAGGGGTTCGGCGTGGATGATGGTTTCCATGACTCCACCCAGCGTACCCCCGCGGCGCTCTCCTGCCTCGTATGCGGCGCGGGCGGCCCGGAGGGCACGATAAAGTACCGGGGCTGCAGCGCGCAGTTCCGGGGTCAGGTAGGCGTTGCGGGAGGACATCGCCAGCCCGTCGGCCTCGCGGATGGTTGGGCAGATGATGACTTCAACCGGCATATTCAAATCCTGCACCATCCGGCGGATGACGACCGTCTGCTGGGCGTCCTTCTGCCCAAAGTAGGCGCGGTCGGCGCGGGTGGCGTTGAACAGTTTGGCGACTACAGTGGCGACGCCCTCAAAATGGCCGGGGCGGGGCGGCCCCTCCAGATATTGCGTGACATCCTTCACGCTGACCGTCGTCTGGTAGCCGGGGGGGTAGATGATCTCCGGGGTGGGCGTCCAGACCAGGTCAACGCTGGACCCGGCGAGCTTCGCCAAATCTCCTTCGAGGTCGCGCGGGTAGGCGGCCAGGTCTTCGTTGGGTGCAAACTGCGTTGGGTTCACAAAAATCGTGGCGATGACAGAGGCATTTTCGGCGCGGGCGCGGCGGGCCAGCGAGACATGCCCCGCGTGCAGGTAGCCCATCGTCGGGATCAGGCCCACGGGGCCGGGGAGGGCAGCGCGGGAGGCGTGAAGTTCGGAGAGGGTGGTGACGGTGAGCATATCAACTAATCGCGCAAATTGGCAAATGGTCTTTTGACATAACGTGCTTTGAATTCCTGAATGAGCATTTTTTCTAGTATCTCTGCGTCTCCATCCGGCATGGGCCTCCAGCAGACCCGCAATTTCCGCCAATCTTTAAGTTGCCAGATAAATCGGCCTCCCCAATGCGCAACCGGCTTGCCCTCGCCGAACCTCATATAGGCACGCAGTCTCTTTTGAAGGGTTGCCAGGCTCTTTCCACCTCCGGCTTTGCCAATGTACAAGATGATCGTTCCATCGACCCAGGCATCTTTCAACACCGGAGAATTCACCGAAGGATTCCTGCCTTTGTGCCAGCCGCCAACACTCTCCGGGAGAAATTCAAACTGACTATTCCTTTCCCGAACGACCAGATAAACGCCGGGCAAAGGCGGCACATTGGCACAATGATTCGATTGCATTTCGGCAATGCGCTCAAATCCCCAAAAATTATGTTGCTTCAGTTCCTCGATTGTTTGTGCTTCGATCATGGCACCATCGATTTTACCAACTGCCACATGGTTTCATTCACCGGGGTCGGGACGCCGAGTGCGCGGCCAATTCTCGTAACCGCGCCACAGATGGCGTCAATTTCGGTAGGCGCGCCGCGCAGGATGTCCTGGTACATGGACGAAAAGTTGGCGGCGGTGCGGCGCGCCACGCCCTCGGCAGCGGCGACGGGGTCAGGAAAGTTGAGGGGGATGGATTGCGCCGCGGCTACGGCGGACACCTCACGGGCGAGGGAGGCCAGCAGGGCGCGGGTGGTTTCCTGTTCGAGGAGTGCCCCGTTGGGGACGCGCAGGATCGCCGTTAAGGGATTAATCGCCGCATTGATGACCAGCTTTGACCAGACGAGGCTGTCTGCATTCGGGGTCTCTTCCACGGAGAAACCGGCCTCCGCCAACAGGGAAAGGAGCGGGGCCACGCGGGGATGGCTTTCAATGGAGATGGTGCCCGGCCCGCCAGCGCGCACCTGCCCCGGCCCCACCAGGGTCGCACCGATGACGGTGACGCCCAGCGCCACCCGTTCCGCACCGAGTTCGGCGGCGAGGGTGGCGCGGTTGCCGTAACCATTTTGCAGGGTGAGCGCGACCCCCTCAGGGGCGAGGCATTCCCGGAGCTGGCGCGCGGCCCGTTCGGTCTGCCAGGCTTTGACGAGGACGAGGGCGTACCGCGCCCCGGCACAGTCGGCGGGGTGGGCGGTGGCGCGGACGGGATAGGCGTCTTCCGTGCCGTCATCATGGAGCAGGCGGATGCCGCGGGCGTTGAGGGCGGCCAGCCCCTCGGGCCACGTTCCCAGCATGGTGATCTGCACCCCCCGTGAAGCCAGTTTTGCGCCGAACAGGGAGGCCAGCGCGCCCGTCCCGAGGATGAGGAGGTCATTCAATTCAAGATTCCCCGTAGGGACACGGCGACGCCGTGCCCCTACGCAACTTCTGCCAGCAGTTCTTCCCAGAGTTCGTCTTTCATGTAGACGCTGTGTCCGGGTTCGGGGAAGAGGCGGGCTTCCACATCGGCGCGATAGCTCGCCACGGCGTCATGGATGATGCTGTGCAGGTTGGTGTATTTTTTGACGAAGCGCGGGGTAAAGCGGTCGAAGAGGCCGAGCAGGTCGTGGGTGACGAGCACCTGCCCGTCACAGCCGAGGCCCGCGCCGATGCCGATGGTGGGGATGTCGAGTTTGTGCGAGACGAGTTCGGCGAGTTGGGCGGGGATGGCTTCGAGGACGATGGAGAACGCGCCCGCGTCCTGGAGGGCGAGGGCGTCGTTGATGAGCTTTTTGGCGGGTTCGACCGTTTTCGCCTGTGCGCCAAAACCGCCGAGGGCGTTGATGCTTTGCGGGGTGAGGCCGAGGTGCCCCATGACGGGGATACCGGCGTTGACGATGGCGCGCACCGCCCCGGCACGCTCGCTGCCGCCTTCGAGTTTGACAGCGTGCATGCCCGCCTCCTGGAGGAAGTGCCCGGCATTACGGACGGCTTCCTCGATGGAGACCTGGTAGGACATGAAGGGCATGTCGCCGATCAGGAGGGCGGTTTTTGCGCCGCGGGCGACGGCCTTGCAGTGGTGGAGCATGTCGGCCATGGTGACCGGGATCGTCGTGTCATAGCCGAGGACGACCATGCCGAGCGAGTCGCCGACGAGGATGGAGTCGATGCCCGCGTTGTCCACAGCCAGCGCTGTGGGATAGTCGTAGGCCGTGAGCATGGTGATGGGTTCGCCCTTTTGTTTTTTCTGGGCGAAGGTGCGCGTGGTGACGGGTTTACGCGCCTGGGTTGTGGATGGGGAAAGAGTGGGGGTGGACATGGTACCCTCCTTTGGGGGTAGGGGCCGGGTGGGGGGAGTGAGTTAGGGCTTGGGCGATTGGGCGATTAGGCGCTTGGGAAATTGGGTAGTCCTGATTGCCTAATTCCTAATTTCCTAATCGCCTACTTCCTAATCGCCTACTTCCTAATCGCCTGATTCCTTATTCCTGACATCGTGCCATTCCTTTCAGATATGGCCGACTTCGATATTTTATCACGGGAGAATCAGAGGGCCGCGTACCCCATGCGGGGGAGCGCGTCCCCAAAGGTTTCCAGGCAAAGCTGCTGCTGGGCGGGGGTGAGTTTTTCGCGGAAGCGCCCGCTGGTCCCTTTGACGAAGTGCAAACCTTTATCGCCGGAGGCAGCCTGTTCGGGGCGGTATTTATCAAGCGTGGCGCGCACTTCCGGGGCGGCGGGGTCAAGTTGGAGAAACGCGGCCAGGCGGGCGGCCTCATGATCATAGTTGGCCTTGAGGTCCTCATAGCGCAGGGCGTGGCATTGCGGGATGGCCGTCCATTGCTCCCAGTAACCGACGTACTCGGGAATGAAGGCGATGGCATCCTCGACGGTAACGAGGTGGGAAAAGGCGTTCGTTTTTCCTCCGTCGCGGGCGCGCTGGCCGTACTCGAAGGCGGAGAGCAGGGCATCGCGGGGGTCGCGGTAGATGTATGTGGGGGTCAGGATTCCCCGTGAGATGAGCCGGTTCCCCCATTTTGTCGGTCCCGCGTGGAGTTTGATAGTGAAGGTTTCGCCGCGCAGGTGGGGGATCAGCGCCAGCGCCAGCCGCCGGGCGGAGAGCACGCCTATATTGCAATTAACCTCGGTGAGGATGGAGTCCAGGCGGTAGCGGCGGCGGATTTCGCGGGCATCCGTCGCCCCGGCCAGCAGGCTCAGGTCGTGGGTGAGGTTGTAGTGCCAGCCGGAACCGGCGCGGGGCATGCCAATGGAGAGGTATATCATGGTGATCGGTGATCGGTAACTGGTGATTGGAGATTGGAGGAGGACGGCTGACGGCTGGAGGGAGTGTACCAATCAACCAGTCAACCAGTCAACCAATCGCCCAATCGCCCAATCGCCCGATTGCCCAACATGTTATAATTCCGCCAGATTTCAAGTTCAAGGAGGCAGTGATGCGCAAGATGATGAGTTTCCTGGCAGGGGCTGTTACGGGGGCGCTGGTGGGTTCGGTATTGATGGTGCTGTACACCCCCGCTTCGGGTGAGACGATCCGCTCGGATGTGCGTAACCGGGCGCTGGCGCTGCGCGACCAGATGAAGGGTGCAGCAGCGGCGCGGCGGGCGGAGTTGGAGGCGCAACTGGCGGGACTGCGCGCGCCGAGGGCGTAGGTTTTCCGCAGGAGGGGATATCAGCGAGCAACCACCTTTCCAGCGCAAGTGCGCTTCGTGCGGGGGCGTGAATTTGGAGTATGGGGAGAATGTTACTATTTCTCCAGCGATGTACCGGGGCGCAATATTCTTCCCGGAAAAATTGAGAACTTGGTTTAGATTGCAACGCTTTCGAACCTATGCCTTCGTTTGTCGTAATTGTGGATATGTCGGGCACTTGATGGCTCAAGAGGAGCTTGAACGGATGAAGGACAAAATCGCCAGGGTTCGAGATTGGTGATTGGAATGAGTAATCAACAACCTACCCAACGCAAGTGCGCTTCGTGTGGGAGTATGAATTTAGAGCACGGCTCACACATCAACTGGACATCATCCCTGCAAAACGACGGGACTGTTTTTATCCCGGACAGACTGGCGGGACTGTTTAGTTTGCACCGTGTGAAAAGCCAGGCTTTCGCCTGCCGTGATTGCGGTTACATCGGGCATTATTTGGAAGGAGAAGAACTGGCACGAATGGAAGAGAAGTTGGCGAAGGCGAAAAAGTAGTCAAGGGATGGTCTTCTTTTCCCGGCTATAATCCTGCCAACTCCTCTGGCCTAACACACATCACCTGCGAGGGCGCTATGCAATACCAAAACATCATCACGATTGAACCCGGCAAACGGGGCGGAAAGCCTTGTATTCGCGGTATGCGCATCACCCTCTATGATGTACTGGATTATCTGGCCTCGGGTATGTCGCAGCAGGAAATCCTCAATGATTTCCCCTACCTGACCCAGGACGACATCCTGGCCTGCCTCAGCTTTGCAGCACAACGTGAGCCAATGCCATCACCGCCCTCAGCGAAGATCCAAATATAGGCATCCTGACCTTGTTTTAGCCACGCGACTGCTGCCGCGGAATAAAACTCGCTACTCACCTCCTCCAGCCCTGTTTCCTAATTCCTTCTTCCCATTTCCCAATCTCCAATTACAAATTACCAATTACCCCTCCCCCAGGACTCCCCCTCATGAAACGTACCCTCCGCCTCCTCATCCTCCTCACCCTCCTCGCCGCATGCAGCGCCACCTCCCCCACGACCGCCCCGGCCACTGAACCACCCGCCGCGGCCACGGCTACCACCGCTCCCACCGACCTCCCCGCCCCCACTGAGCCGCCCGCGCCCACCGCTATTCCGGCCCCGACGGACCTCCCCGCCCCCGCCTTTGCCCCGCCCATGCAGGAATACGAAGGCGTCATCACCGTCGCCCCCAGTGAGGCCGAACTCGCCGCCGGGCAACTCCTCGAAACCATCGTCTATCCCTCCCTCGACTTTGAAACCGTCCTGATCGCCCACGGCAAACTGGCCGCCCCCCTCACCACCTACGACGAGACCGAAAACGACCGCCTCATCGCCCCCGCGATCACCGGCCCGCTCACCCTCAACACCACCCGCACCTTCTGGATCTCCAACACCGACCTCGAAACCCTCGGTGAAGTCGAATTCAAACTCCTCGGCATCTCCGAACACGCCTACTTCTGGTTCGACACCGACCGCACACCCGACCCCGCCAAAATCCAGGAAGCCATGGACGGCTTTGAGCGCGTCGTCACCGGCATCCAGGCCATTTTTGGCACGGAGCACCCCCTCGGCATTGACGGCGACCCGCACATCAGCATCCTCCACCCCGCCGCCACCAAAGTCTGCAACGTCACCGAGTCCACCACCCACAACTGCGGCCTCGGCGGCTACTTCTGGAGCGTCAACGAATACCCGCCCGAATACATCTGGTTCTCCAACCTGCACGAAGGCCTGATCATGAACTACGACGCCTACATCCTCGGCAGTGAGAGCTACGTGGACACCCTCACCCACGAATACCGCCACCTCGTCGAATACTGGTACCGCGACAACCCCGAAACCTGGGAAGCCGAGGGCCAGGCCGTCATGGCCGAAGACCTGCTCGGCTTCCGCGGCACCAACATCGCCTTCGCCAACACCTACCTGTCCGACCCCGACGTCCAGCTCAACACCTGGGTCTCCGGCTCCGCCCGCTCCATCTTCTACTACGGCTATGGCTACGTTTTCAGCCGCTACATCTACGACCGCTTCGGGCCGGACTTCTTCACCCTCTGGGCCACCTACCCACAGGGCGGCTTCGATGGGCTTGATGCCCTCTTTGCCGAAGAGGGGCTGGATGTCACCGCCCAACAGGTATGGCTGGATTACTTAATCGCCATCACCCTGCATGGGACGGGAGATGTCCCTGCACCCTACGGCTTCGCCCCTGAGTTCTCCGGGGGGCTTGACCCCGTAGGGACAGCCAGCCTCACAGCGGGCAAACTCCTCGAGGAGGAAGTCCGCCAATATGGCGCGGACATCTACAAGATCATCACCGACAAGGATATGACCGTCACCTTTACCGGGAGTACGCTCAACAGCCTGTTGGGGCGCGTGCCCCCCTCGGGCGAGTATTTCTGGTATGGGGGCCGCGCCGCCTCCGGGCTGCGCACCCTCACCCTCGAAGCGGACCTCAGCGGGGTCGCCTCCGCCACCCTCAACTATTCCACCTATTTCAAGTTGTCGAAGGCCTTTGGCTTTGGCTACGTCGTCATCTCCACCGATGGCGGGGCTACGTGGAGCGGGCTGGTCACAGACAACATGGCTGGCACCGAACCGGCAGATGACCCGTACGACTTTGCGCTCACCGACCGCTTTTACACGCTCAACGCCCCCGGCGGCACCTGGGTGGATGAGAGCATTGACCTGACGCCATACGTCGGCGGCACGGTACTCATCCGCTGGGAAAGCGACTCCGGCGACCGCGATACCGGCTTCGCCCTCGACAATATCTCCATCCCGGAGATCGGCTTCTTCGATGATGTGGAGAGTGAAACCACCGGTTGGACGAGCGACGGCTGGGTGCGCACCACCGCCTACATCCCGCAGGCCTGGTACGTGACGCTGATTACGTTCGTGGATGGCGTCCCCCTGATCACGCCGATTACGCTGGATGGGCTCAATACGGCCAGCTTTGACGTGGCCGCCACCAGCAACGCGTACCTGATCGTGGCCGCCACCGCGCCGCAATCGCAACAGCCCGCCGCGTACAAAATTGAGTCGATAGCGAAATAGAGTGGAATTTTTTATAAGGAATCCAGGAACAGAGAATTTTTTCCTGCATTCCTGGCTTCCTAATTCCCGCCGTGCCGTTCAAAATGAGAATTCCCCAAGCGGATGACGTTCGCAAGCTTGCCCTGTATAATAGCGCGCAAAGGGCCTTTCCCAAGCCCGGAAATCACACGCAGGAGTAAAACCAAATGCCGTCCCCTACCATGAAACACCGCCCCGAGTGGCTTGAAATTGTCAAAAATTACCAGCGTCCCGAAAACTGGCGCAGCACCTGGCAGGTAATCAACTCCATGGTGCCATTCTTCGCCATCTGGGCGATCATGTATTATGCCCTCAACGTCTCGTACTGGATCACCCTGGCCCTCGCCTTTGTCCAGGCTGGCTTCTTCACCCGCATCTTCATCATCCAGCACGACTGCGGGCATGGCTCCTTCTACAAAAACCGCAAAGCCAATGACATCCTCGGCTCGATCATCGGCGTACTCACCCTCACCCCCTATTTCCACTGGCGCAAACATCACGCCCTGCACCACGCCACCTCCGGCGATCTGGATATGCGCGGCTTCGGCGACGTGGATACCATCACCGTGGCGGAATACCAGGCCCTCAGCCGCTGGGGACGCTTCCGCTATCGCTTTTACCGCCACCCGATCACGCTCTTCATTATTGGGCCGGTGTTCCTCTTCATCATTTCCTACCGGTTTCCCGTTAAGACCAAAAAATCCGAGAAGAAAGAGCGCGCCAGCGTCCATTGGACCAACGTCGCCCTGGCCGTCATCATCGTCGGGATGGGATACCTGATTGGCTTCAAGGAATTCTTCATGGTGCAGACTCCGATCATCCTAATCTCCACCATCGGCGGCGTGTATCTCTTCTACGTCCAGCACCAGTTTGAAGACACCTACTGGCGGCGGCACATCGAATGGGACTATGAGAAAGCCGCCCTTGAAGGCTGTACTTACTTTAAACTCCCCAAAGTCCTGCAATGGTTCAGCGGCAACATCGGCTTCCACCACATCCACCACCTCAGCCCGCTCATCCCCAATTACCTGCTGGAGAAAGCCCACCGCGAAAACGCCATCTTCCAGAAAGTGGAAACCCTTACGCTCGGCACCAGCCTGCGCACCATCTTCCTCAACCTGTGGGATGAAAGCCAGAAACGCCTGATCAGCTTCCACGAATACCGGCGCAAATACCGCCTCAGCCCCCAAGCCTCCTGACCCCTGCAAAGCCCCCGCACCCCGGGGGCTTTTTATTTCGCCCGGAACTATCCCGCGTGCGCCGGGTTTTTATCAATAATTGCGGCCAAAACAAACTGGAGGATCACTATGGCAAACGCAGGTATGCACGCACTCATCGGTACAACCGTAAAGAAGCTCGCCCCGAAGAAGGCCTGGCTTTTCCTCGGGATCGTGCTCGGCAACATGCTTCCCGACCTCGACAACTACGCCGTGGCCGTGGTGACGCTCACGGGGGGCGACCCTCACCCCATGCACCGCACCTTCACCCACAGCATCTTTACCATCCTCACCCTCATCGTCATCTTCTTCATCTTCGCCAAACTGCGCGGCGATGACCGCTGGAGCAACCTCGGCCTCGGGCTGGGCATCGGCGTCGGCATGCATATGGCCGTGGACATGCTGGTCTGGTTCAACGGCGTAAACCTGCTCTGGCCGCTTGGAGGGGAATATACCCTGTGGAAAACCCCGTTGGCTGAGGATCACTGGTTCATGAAATTCATCGCCCACCCGGCGGAATTCCTCTTCTTCTGGCTCTACCTGGCCTGGCTGGGCAAAACCGCCACCGCGAACAATACAGATGGCGGGCACCTCAAGGGCCTGCGCGGCTGGACGATTGCCATGCTCATCCTTTTCGCAGTCACCCTCCCTCTGGCATACATGGAGATCAAACTCTTCGCAACGGTCGCCGGGGCGTTGTATATCGTTTCGCTCACCGCAGTCTTCCTCTTCACGATCAAGTTCAGGGAAACGCTGGAAGCTGGTTAGGCAGGCTCAGTTCTGCCAGCCATCAAAAATAATCGGGGTGATCCCGATCCAACGCCCAATTTAGCGGGTTGTAGCGAATATATTCGCGGATGGCATCTAGTTCGCCCTGGTTGCGGATAATGTGATCGTAGAAGGATCGCTGCCAGAAATCCCCGCCCGGCGTGTTGCGTTGCCTGTTGATCTCTTTGGCGGACTGATATTTGTGAAACGCCATAATCTGCCCCAACGTTGGCCGTAGGGGCGGGGTCCCCCCGCCCACATTTCCTCCGCCCACAGTCTCCCCGCCCCGAAATTCGCCAGCCTCATTGATCATAATAATCACATGCCCATGATTGGGCATCAGGATTGATTCATCCAACATCACATTTTGGAAATGGCGGGGGATTTCATACAACCAGGCCTGCGCGATTTCACCCCAGCTTGATAACCGCATTTCCCCTGCCTCAACCTCGCCCAAAACACAAACGCGCCCCTCAGTACAAAACGTCACGAAATACGCACCTGGCGAGGCATAATCGTACTCTTTCAAACGGATGGAACGGCGATGATGTATTTCAGGGTTATATGCCATAACACATCTCCTCGGTAGGGGCGGGGTCCCCCCGCCCGCGTTCCAGCGCAACGCCAACCGGGGCAGGGGAACCCTGCCCCTACGGATCGATTACCTCAAATAAATACCCCGTCCTCTGTGTGGTGTAGCGCGCCGTCCCGCTAACGACCAGCACAACCGCGTCCACCTCCCCGCCAATTGAGATCGGAATATCCACCGTGTTATCGGCGGACAGCTCGATATATTCCACGCGCGCGCCAGCGCTGGTGAAGGAAATCAGGGAGAGCCGGTAGGTTTGCAGCAGGGCATTTTGGATGCGGACAAAACCCGCCGCCGCCCAGCCTCCCGCATCGGCCTCAAAATCCGTGGCGTAGCCAATTTCCGGGATGGCAATATCATCGATGAGCAGGCCTGCCCCGTTGGTCCCGGCATCCGTAATGGTCTCAAACCGCAGCCAAACCGGCCCGCCCGCAAACTGTGACAGGTCCACGCTCTCCTGCACCCAGCCGCCGCTCTCGCCGTTATACGCCCAGCCGTAACTGCTCCCGGTCGGGTTTGCGGCGGTGCCGCCGGGGGTGGTGATGATCTGCCAGGTCTCGCCATCGGTGGAGGCCACGAGGTAGCTGTAATCGTAGTCCGTTTCGAGGTCGTACCATAGCCAGTAGGATAGCGTCAGCGGGCCGGTGACATCGGTAAAGTCAAATTGTTGCGTGAGGGTCATATCAGCGCTATCGCCGCGGTTGGACCAGAAGGCGTAATCCCCGCTGTGGGGGTCGGCGGGAACCACGGGGACAAGGGTGCTGCCTTCAAAATGCAGGACAGATTCGCCCTGGCAAGTGAGGCGGATGTAGTCAATCCCGTACTGGGAAACGTCACGCGCCTGCGGGCCGGTGGGGCAGGTGCGGATGGTTTCGGTGAGGCGGGCCTCGGGGGCGGCGGTGTAGCCCGTAAAGGTATAACGGCCATCCCCCACGGAGGCATCCTGGAGGAAGAGGGCGAGGCTGAAATCCTGGAACAGGTCGTCCGCCAGGCGGACGCCATTTCCCGAGGGGCTGTGACCCCTGAGGGGATCATTGCCCCCCTGGAGCGTGAGGACGTGATCAATCGAGTCGAACCCATTCAGGGGATCGGCGACCAGATCACGGGTGGCCGCCTCGCCAAATCGGTCAAGGAAGTAAGCCAAAAAGAGGAATGCGCCGCCATAATGGGGGGTCTTGTCGCCATCCTGCGGCCAGTCGTTGAGCTGGAGGTCGGTGTTGTGGGCGTAGGTGCTGTCGAAACTGCCGTTATAGTAGCCGGTCAGGAGGGCGGCGAGTTCGGAGAAGCCTTCGTTGATCCAGGTGGTCTCGTTGCGGTCACCGTTCCAATGGATCATGTGCTGGAATTCGTGGGCCAGCACGCCGTAGGTGAAGGTGTCGCTGAGGCCAGCGTTGTCGGCGCTGATGAAGAACATTTCGTGGGCGTTGGAGTATTCGCTGGCAAGGGGGTGGACTTCGTCGGCGGAGGAGAAGTAGCCCGCGATGCCGCCGCCAATACCCTGAGCGTAGACAATGTAAAGATGCGGGTCGTTGTCAATCCCGGGCGTCCACTCCGGGCCGAAAAATTCGCGGACGGTGGGATAGGTGCGGGCCTCAAAGTCATCGGCGAGGGCGGAGAGTTCGGCGGGGTCGTAGACCACGCCGTTTTCGACCCAGAAGTAAGTGTGCGGGGTGACGTATTGGAGGGTGACTTCGATCTGGAAGTTCAGGTTGGTATCGGTATTGGTGCCCCAAAAGGTCTGCGTGGCCCCCACGGTGAACGGGGCGGCGGGTGCGGGCAGGCTGTCGGGGATGATGACGGTGACGCCGCCGAGACGGCGCGCCAGTTCAGCGGGGTCGTTTGCGGGAACGATGGTGGTGGCGAGGATGCGGAGCGTCTCATCGGGCACGGTTTCGGGCGGGTGCAGGATGGCAACCGGCGTGGACGTGGGCGTGGTGGTGGCATAAGTGCCTTCACCCGCGGCAAAATAGACGAACAGCCCAAAAGCGAAGCAGGCCAGGCACAGGCAGCAAAAGAGGATGAAGAGGGTAACGGCAACGACGAGGGTGGTGGAGGATGTTTTCATGGGAAGGAAATTTTCGCTGCCTGAGGACGCGTGGTTAAGTCATTTGATGTTTAGCGAGGAAAGCCCATGCGCTCTTTATCCCCATCAAAAAACAGGAATTTGGCTCAAGGATTGCACACCCTTAATAGGGTGATATATAAATCACGAAATATTGGACATTTTTGCTGAATGGTTTGAGGATTGGCTCGCATTAAAAGTCGAGGCGTATGGATCGCTTTTGAATAACGTTGTGAACTTTCAAATGCCGCTTCAACAATCGCGTCCGATAGTTTTTCTGCACATGAATCTCTATCAGAATCGTAAGTGCTGAAAGTTTCAGGCGTTTCAAACGAAACATTTCGCTGAGTGCTTAACCATCGTTGCATACCCCGTTGGCAATTCCGAAAATCAACGTCTTTTGCAATCGTATTATTCCAATCTGCAATAATCCAAGCTTCCAACTCAGGCACAGCAAAACCAATCAAGCGTTGAATCCCTGTTGCTCCCTCAAACTTCTCAATGAAATCCAAAAACAATCTTTCGCGCTGCGCCCTGTCATGACAATCCAAGTCATCTACGACCAGAATCAATTCGCAATTATCGCCGCTACTCAGGGCGGAATCCAATTGGAGCTCGATTTGCTTTGCCAAACTCCGCCCTGTTCTTCCCAAGCCTTCTATTGGCCGGGAAGGCCTGGGACCAGGCTTTTGCCTGATCGGAGTTTTGCGCTGGAAATCGCAAGGAAAATTCCTCTCAAGAAACGGAAATAAGCCTCTAATCTCTGATTCGCCACCACCCGCAAACAGCCATACTACCACGGCCATCCCCCAATACCTGGATCACCTACTCGATACAAATCACCTAATTGCCATCCCTCTGCTAATTTTTCCTTTATAGTTGTTTGTCTTATTGGACTTATCGAAAAGCGTGTTTTATCGTTGCCCTTGACTTGAAACACTGCAACCTTTTCCAACTGGTCAGTAAAGTAATCCAACAAATCAGGGCTGTGAGTGCAGATGATTACTTGAGTTCTTTGAGACGCATTTTTGATCCAATCCGCCAAAATGTGCATCCAGGCAACATGTATGCCAATTTCGGGTTCATCAATAACCAATAGTGATGGCAACTGAGAAGCATGTAATATGGTTGCCCAGCACAGCATCCGAACTGTTCCATCGGACATCTCGTTTAGATAAAAGGGTTCGCTTATACCGTTCATATGCCGTTCAACAGTCAATGAAAGTCGGCCCGAAGGAACTGCTCGTATTTTTCGTGTGGCAGGCAGTAGAGCTTTCATTGCATCGTTGATACGTTCGTCAAAATCCAGGCTGTCCCGCATAAGATTGTACAGAACGAGCGGTAAATTTTCTCCGGATTCGGAAAGAAAAATATCACCGGGGCCTGATTCACTGACAGAACTTTGGAAAAGCTGATGCTCACGGGATGAGGCATAATTTGGGTAGCGAAAACCAAAGGAGCCGCCCATGAGCATCAGTGAAGGATTGTACACCCGGTTGAAAGAGGCC
>Ga0247727_10002093_pt1 | contig 46158 bp, 38 predicted proteins | sample WisWelCaveWW1625_FD_202498 | JGI IMG/M metagenome (GOLD analysis project Ga0247727, IMG submission 202498) | Biofilm microbial communities from Wishing Well Cave, Virginia, United States - WW16-25 | ecosystem: Environmental > Aquatic > Deep subsurface > Groundwater > Cave microbial mat | place...
GTTCAGCGCGGTGGATTGAAAGGCGTGCCGTTTGGAGTCATTAGAATAGTCGTCGATGCAGAGGTACGCCTATTTGATGGTGTATATGGGAAATTTTCGAAATTTCCGTGCAAAATTCAGGTAATACAACACACGTGTTGACGTTTGCAAAAGTAAAGAGAGTGTCATTCTGGAAGCCTGCCCTGCCAACGGCTCTAGGCAGGCCAGGGAATCTTTTTTGTTCATGACGATTATCTTGAATCGAAAAAGGATTCTTCCTGAATGACATCAAACGCGGTACGGGCTTGTCGTTTCCATTACCGTCCATTGCATTACTCCAATACTCCATCACTCTACTACTCCAAACCATAAATCCTCCTGCCCAGTAAAGCCACCGCAGCGGATGACCAGCCATGCAGCGGCTGCGAAACATATCTTTCTCTGGGCAAATTGGTATCGCCTTCCACGACGTTGTACTTCTCCCACAATTTGCCGGTGCTTTGATAAGAAAAAACCTTGCGCGTCGTCCCAACAAAGTTCACGAATGCGCGCGCTGCGCTGATCCGCTTCGGATCGCCAAGCTTCGGCTTCCTCGCGCCAACCAAGCGCCTCGGCCATCCAAGCCAAATTGTGCGCATACTGCACTAATGCACAATTCGTTTGCAGCGGATTGCATTGGCGCACATCACCGTCGAAACAGGCGGTGAAATCCGTCACCTCAGCTTCCGCGGCCAATTCAGGGCGCAGTCGCGCGTCGCCCAGATCGCGGTTGGTGGCGAGACCGGTTGGCGTCTGATGATGCGGGGCCAGCCAATAAGAATGATATTCATGCTTCAACAAGGGATACGCCTGGCACAACAGATCGCGATCCGGATGAGGCTGGTGATAGCGCCGCACACTCTCGGCTAACAGCGGCGTCTGCGAGCGGGTGAGATAATACGTCCGGTTGCCGGTGAGCACAAAACCATAGCGTTGAATCATGGACAGATGATTGAGAATATGCTGGCGCACGAGATCGAAACGCCCGTGAGCGATCAACCCCAGGTTGATGAAAAAGCTATCCCAACAATACATCTCCGGAAATGCCGCTTCGCTGCCGCCGCCCGAGACGTAAGGAAAGGGCAAGAACAACAACGTGTACTCCGGATCGTTCTTTTGTTCGAGAGCACGATGCTCGTCATCGCTATACCAAATGGCATTCTGCGCCGCATCGCGGATTTCGGCTTCCTGCGCCTGGCGCAAATCAGCATCCCACCAGCCGCGAATCTGTTTGTCCAAGATTTCCCAGGAACTTTTCAAATTTTGCATATTCATGATAACTTAATTTTATGTATTGTTGAATTAATGGAAAAATAAAAACACCAATACTCCAACAATCCAGCAATCCAACGATCCAGCAATCCAACGATCCAGCAATCCAACGATCCATCCAATCACTTCACTGACAATCCCCACACCTGTCCATCTTCCTGACTATTGAATTCCCAAGTTTCGCCGCCATCGGCGCTGCGATACAGGCCGCCATTGATCGTTCCGGCAAAAATGATTTTGGGATTCGACGGCAAAACAGCAAGCGCATGCACCACGAGATTTTTCATTCCGGCAATTTTTTGGTGCCAACTCTTGCCACCGTCATCGGAGCGATAGACGCCGTTTTCATGTGTCCCCAAATAAATCGTATTGGAATTGGCCGGATCGACGGCAATCGCATAAACGGTTATCAAGGATGCACCGTGATTGAAAGATTGCCAGGATTTGCCGCGATCATCCGAGCGAAACACGCCGTCATCCTCGGTTCCTGCCCAAAAAATTTTGGCGCGTTTGGGATCTTGCACGATGGCGCGAATGCCTTTCCCTTTTAATCCGGCTAATGCCCAGCGCTCGCCTCGATGCGCGGAGGCGTAAATTCCGCCTTCAGTTGCCGCGAAAAGCCGCGCGCTGTTTCTGCGATCCACCACGATATCCGAGGTGAAGGTGCTTAATAACCCCCGATTTTTTTCGCGCCAAGTTTCTCCATGATCGGACGATTTGAAAATGCCATAAGCCGTCGCAGCGTAGATAACATCGGCATTGCTCGGATCGACTTTCACTTTGAGCGCTTCCGTCACTTCCCAGCCGGTGGTGATTTTCCAAGTCGCGCCGCCGTCGGTCGAGCGCAACACGCCGTTACCACAGGCCGACCAAATCGTTCCATCGGCGCCTGCCTCGGAGTAAAAAACCTTGATTTGATCGCGCCAGCCTTTGTGCTCCCAGGTTTTTCCAGCGTCGCGACTTACAAACAAACCGATGAGCGGATTGTCACTCGCGTGGAGACGGGTTTGGCGCGTGCTGCGCACGGACATGTAAATCGTCTCCTGCTGCGCGAACGTTGATTCACTCATAAGTATAAAAAGAAAAAGCGCACGCAAAGACGCAGAGACGCAAAGAATACGCAAAGTGTTTTCTTTGCGATCCTTTGCGACTTGGCGTCTTTGCGTGAAAGCTTTTTTACAAACCCACGTCAATTCCATTTTGAAGTTCATCCGCTGAAAACGTTCCCAAAAGTTTTTCATTGATCGTCAGCTCATATTTTGCATGTACGAGTTTCGCAAACTTGACCTTGACACGGCGAGATGTCGCCAAATTATCAAGAAGATCGAAGCGAATGGCGCTCTCCTCGATCACCAGATTCGCGATACGACAGCCATCGATTCCAACGCTCCATTTTCCGACGACATTCACGTAAGCATCGCCATAACGCTGCTGGATAATGTGAATGGAAACCACCGAGCTGCCGGTGCCCCAATGAATTCCGGTCACGCCACCAGGACGATCATCCTCATCGTGTCCGTAATTTTCAAAAGTGCGCGGCGAGTCGGGAGATTCAAATAGCGCAAACATCGCGCGCAATGCCGCCACGCCGCGCTCGAAATATTCACGCTCGCCGGTCATGTCGTAATAATTCATCAACGTCACCGCAAAATAGCCCTGGCGCGAGTCACTCCATTCCGCGTCGGTGTTTTGCACGCCGAAGCCGCCGAACAATTGGCGCGACATCCACGGCGGACTCCAGACTTGCTGGTAAAGACAGAGATAGTCGATGATGGAAATTCCATGCTCTTTGTAGCTCTCGTCGCCGGTCAGCTTGTACAACGTGCAGCAAGCTTCAGCCGCTTGCTGCATCGAGAGCGTGTTTTGCGGATATTGCTGCGTGTAAGCGTCAAAAAATCCGAGTGGCTTGCGCGAGCAGGAGAAGAACGTCTCGTAGTCAAACCACTTGCGCTCCGGAACGATGCGGGTGAAAATATAACGCATGGCATTTTCCGATGCAACAAGATATTTTTCTTTTTTGGTGCGCGCGTAAAACTCGGCGAGAAAGAGCGCGGCGCCGGCGGTTTCGGCATTTTCGTCGCGCAAAGCTTCCGCCGGCTCAAGCGTGTCGGGATGATACCACGAAGGAATGACGCCGGAAGGTTTTTGTTGCGCGAGAAGAAAATCAGCAAAGGCCTGAGTGTAACGTAAAATCTCGTCGCTTCTTTCCGGCAAAAGCTCAGCCCATTGCAAAAGCCAATAACAAGTCCACGCGTTATGAAACATTGCATAATATTCGCCGTTGGCAATGCCGCCCCAGGCGTGATCCGCCACCCAATGTCCGCCGCGACTATCCAGATAAAAAATCGACGGCGCAATGCCGTGGTGTTGTGGAGCCGACAAAGCCAAGTTGAGCACGTTGGTTGCTCTTTGCATCAGCGCGGCATCACCGGCATTTTTGCCGTGCAAATACATTCCGTATGCGGTGCGCAGAGATTGAAACCAGACGTTGAACCAATTGTCATTGTCGGCCTCGGGAGGAAGGTTGTTGCTCCACGCCAAACGTCCTTGCCGCAGCAATGTAATCGGCTTGTCGTTGTATTCGGCATCGAGCGCGATTTGCGGCAAATACTCGTCCCACGCTTTGCGGATGTAATTGGCGAACGGTTCGGCTTGCGGGCCTTGCGGTTGCGCCAGATTATCTCGGCCGCAAGTTGCCCAGTGGAATCGCACCACATCCTGAAAGCCGCGACTCGGCTCGGCCTTCGCATTCAAGAAGAGATAATGGCTATAAAAAATCGCCTTATCCTCAAGTGCGATGGGTTCAGGTTCTGCCATGGTGTAGTAAACATGATCGCGACGCTGCCAGTTCATGAAGCCATACAAGAGCAGCGGCGTCTCGGAGGTTTCGACCTGCACGTCCGCGGCGGTTTTGATCATGCGCTCCGCCGCCAGCATTTCAACGTCAGGAATGAGCGCAGCGAAGAGAGTGCCTTGTTGCACCATCAACGCCGGAGAGCGAAAGGTGTGGTCGGCGATCACGTCTTTTGGCTCGGGCCGGAGTTGCGGCGTGAAAACAAAATCCAGCGGTTTGTATTCCGCGTATTTTTTGCCGTCGGGGACAAACGAGTAGGTAGAGAGCAGACAATCGAAATTGATCGCGCCGAGCGCGCGATAGGCCACGAAGATTTGCACGAAGGGATCATCCGCTCCCAACACAATGATTTTAACGATCAGATGATTTTTGTGGCTGGCGATCAGAAACACGATCGCGCGCCGCTCGTTGTTCGTGACGACCTTCGCCTCGGTGAAAGCAACCGGCAGGGGATGCCCGTCGCATTTGAGCGCCGGCTCCGGCCGCAAACGATTGCCGCTTTCGAGAAGCAAATGCCACGCGGAATTTTTTGCAAAATAGGATTCTTGATAATAACCCTCGCGATTCTCGATGACGACTTTTATCCGGTTGTTTGCCAATTCGATTAATCCCCGCTGTGTCTGATCAAGCACAGAGAGTGTTGATGGTGACGCAGATTTTGTCATTTGCATCCGCTATGGTAGATATGGAATGAAACCGCGCCGAAAAGCTTCTTCTTGAATTTCACGCGGTACGTGGCGAGCATCAACCATAAATCCATTCACACTGATCATCCAAGCTAATGGATTATCCGCAAGCTTACTTGGCAGACACCACTTCGGATCCAAAAGCACAATATCCAAAAGATCAAAAATGCGTTTGGCTTTGGCAGAGACAGTACTCTTGCTCACTCCGAGCAGAGAACAAAGCTCTTCAGCGCGCAAGTGGGGCGTCTGCGTCTTGTCAAAGAGAAAGTTGACTTTGCCGACGGCATACAGAATACTGCTTGCCCAAATTTCAATGGCACCGCTGGTGAGAGGTGAAGGCCGTTTACGACACAATGCCGCAGTCAATTTTCGGCAAAGATCGGCATATTCCTGGTTGAGATGAGCGCGGCAAAAATCATCTGTTATGCCGATGATGCTCTCAAATATCGGCTGCATTTCTTTGGGGATACGATCTGAAGTTTTTTTGCTCATGGTAATTTTAGAAGTTTGACGTAAACTAAAAATGCACCTACTCAATATACCAAAAATTCAGCGATCCATCATCAAGATGAATGGAACTCAACTTGGGCTTGGCGTCGGCCAGCATGAACTCGCGCTGATATAATTCGCCTGGGCCGTATTGACCATAAAAACACGCGACATCCTTTTTGTCGAAATCCGAATAGCCGGTTTCGTAATTATTGCCCGGCGGCTCCATCTTCACGACGGTATCGCCTTTCCACGTCACGCGATAATGATATTGGCGAAAGCCAGGATTGCCAACGCTGATCTCTTCTTGATAAACCGGAAGTGGGTAAGTGATTCGGATCATCTCTCCGGCTTGCCTGTGGCCGAGATCGAGAAAATTTCTCCACGTTTTTACGCTGGCCATATTCGGCTCAACTTTCACTTCCTCCGGCTTGACAAATTCCGGTACTCGAACCTTGACGTTGCATGACGCTTTCAATTGAATCATGAGCAAGCCTTGATAAGGCTGGTGACAACGAATCTCCGCTTGCGGCAGCAGCTTGTCGATGTGCAAGTTCACAGAGAGAAATCCATTGTCGTAGCGCGCCGCATTTTTCCACGCAATGAAAAAGGCGTGCGTGCCGGAGCCGCCGCAACAGTTTTGAAAGGCGCGAGTTTTTTCCCGCAATTCGGGACCGCCCCAGGGCAGAGTTTCACAGGCAGCGAGAATGTGATTCGGCGAACTCCAGCCGGCATAACCGCCGACCATGCGCTTGTCGATATCACACCAAGTGAATTGTTCCGTGTCCGGCTTGCTCGTATCGCATCGCAACCACGAGGCGTCATGCACTTGGCTCTCGATCAAATGATTGCGGACCGTTCTCTCGACCTCGCCCCAATACTCCGGATGGCCGTGATTCGCCAGCGTGACGGCGAGTCCGAGGTAATCCATTATCGTGCAGGTTTCACATGAGACGATGTCGCCCTGCCGCTCCATGACTTCCGGCAGAAATCCAAAGCGCGTCGTCAGTGATTTGACGTGTCGATAAAGCGTTTCGACGCGGGTGCAGAGATTCGAATCATTCGTGTAAATCGCGTAATCGGCAGTTCCAACCAGCGTGCGCAAACAGGTGTGCATATGCGCGCCGCGCGGAAAGATGTTGGTGGAAGGAAAAATCTGCGGATCAGCAAAAATTTTTTTCACCAAAAATTGAGCCAAGTGCAAGGCGAGATCCGAAGGCATCAGACGCGCACAAACCATAAGGCTCTTGAGGATGAACCCATGCGTGAGAGCACTCACGGCTCCTGTAGTATCTTCGTATTGCTGTTGTAGGCCTTCCAACATTTTCTGAATCGCTCTTCGCAGCGCGGCATCGCCGTTATCGAGATAGGCCGTCACCAGCGCGTAAAGCGTCAGCGCTTGGTCGCCGATCACACTCACGCCTTCATCTCCATGAGAATAGTGCGTGTTTGGCCGGTGAATCAACCCCGTTTGCGGGTTAAGCTGTGCAAGAATTTTTTGGTGCCAAATTTTTGCAATTGGCAGCGCGACGCCGGTCGCATATCGCGCCATGATCACCGCCTGTAGTTGCCGTGCCGTCACATCGCCGGAATCGGGCCAATCGTGCGCCGCCTCGGCCGGATCAGTCCAGAAAATGTTGAAATACGGCACACCGTTCGTGTCAACCATGTTGGTGTAGTAATTTAAACTGCGCTTCACGTAAGTTTCAAGGGCGAGGGTGCGCTTAGAACCGTCTATCATGATTTGTTCTTTCAGGTCTTAAATTTTTCTTTCTGCAGGCTTTGCAACCAAATATAAAGACGCACCATGCGAACATTGAAGACGTATTCGCCCTGCACCTCACCGGAGCGCAAGACGCCCAGCCGTTTCATTTTCTGGAGAAAATTATTGAACTTCCCTTTTTCCTTTTCTGTGAGTCCCTTAACCACATCGCCTTTGGTGAAATTCATAGCGTCAGGTCCCATGCGGGCAATCTTTGCAAGAATAGAACGATAATCGGCGCTCCGCAAAGCGGCGTAAACTTGTTGATCCACGTATCGTTTGCCAACTTCTTCAGCGGCCAAGACCACCGCATTCATGGCATCGTCTTTGTCGATGCGGCCATCGCGATCCAACCAGTAGGCGGCATTTCCGATCAGGTGCATGACCTTGGGAAATCCGGCGGCGTAATGCGTCATGATATCCATTGCGCCAGGCTCCACAACGATGTGCGCCGAATCAAAGGCTTTGCGAAAAAATCCGGTCATTTCTTCTTCGGCCATTTGCTCGATGCTGACGACATCGAAAATTCGGCCAACCGGCTCGTGTTGAGCGATCAATTGCCGGCGGCGTTCCGTGACGCCGCAAAGCATGAGCAAAAGCGGCAATGTCGGCCTTTCAAGAGAGATCGCGGCGTTGGAGTCCACAATGCCTTTCAAAAAAGGCGCGAACTTCGGATTGCCAACGATGCCGTTGATTTCATCCAAAACCAGGAAGATGCCACGCGCGCCGTCGGCGCGAACCCGTTCGAGCGTCTGCGTCAAAAAGGGCAGAAGCCCGCGTGTGATATTCGGCGCTTCCTTGCGAAGCGCTTCGGCATGAATGGTCACACCGAAAAGACTTTGCTCCCCAACGAACTTGGCAAATCCCTCCCGAATTTTTTCGCCGAGCTTGGGATTGTAGGCGCCGGATCGCAATGTCGCTTCAAGCACCGCCGCGCCGACATCATCCATGCTCTCGGCGCGTTCGAGCGTCGCGTAGATTCCCAGAAGTCCATAATTCCGCTCGGCCAGCCATTGGGCAAAACGGGCAACGGAGGTTTTGCCAATCCCGTACTCGCCTTCCAAAAAAACCGAAACGGGTTTTCCTTCCGCCACTTGGCCGACGGCACGCGTCATGAGGTGCCGGAGTTGTTCCGCTCTTCCGATAAAAAGTTCGACCGGAACCGGCTGGTCCGGAAAGAACGGGCTGCGGCCTTTGCTTTCAATACCGTTCATGGTTGTTGCTCCAACTTGCTATTCATATAAATCTCGCACGTCTGCTTTAGCCAACTCCGCCAAAAATCCGGCAATCTTCTGCGTTACTGCTTCAAAATAGCGCTGTCCCTTCTCCGGCGTTGCGGCCTTTGGATTTCCCACACCGGTATCCGCCGTCGCTTTCGTCCATTCGCGTTGCGTCCAAACCCAGCCTTCGCGCAAGGCTTGCACTTTGAACTTCCGTGCTTTCCCGTCGCCGACTTCGGAAAGCGGCAGCACCAAGTCCGGCGTGAACAATTGCATCAAGCTGGTTTCCATTTCTCCAGCGTGATCGCCGGCTTCGTCGAAAAATTTCGAAGTATCGATGAGGCGATACCAATCGAGCGTGCAGATAAAAATTTTATGCTTCGGCAACAGCTCGCGAATGATTTGCCGAAAGTCATTGCCGCCATGTCCGTTGAGCACGACGAGTTTGGGAATGCCTTGATGCGCAAGTGAAGCGGCAATATCGTTGAGCACGGCGAGCTGCGTGCTCGGATTCATGTTGAGCGTCAGTTTGATGTCGAGCTGTCCGGTGTTTACGCCGAATGGAACAGTTGGCAGAACAATCACACGCGCACCATTTTCCCACGCGAGTCGTGCCGACTCCGCGGCAATGCGGTCGCTTTCGACAACATCGGTTGAATAAGGCAGGTGGTAATTATGCGCCTCGGTCGCGCCCCAGGGGAGGATAGCGATTTCGTAAGGAATTTCACGAACGGTTTTCCAGGTGGTTTCGGCTAAAATGTAAGGTCGGCCAGGCATGCGCTCTCCTGCTATGATTCTGCAAAAGTGGCAGTAGCAGTCGCAGCGGCACTCAGAAATTTCTGCTACTGCTTCTGCAATTGCTACTTTTAAAAAGTTATAAACATTCCAGATGTTATTTCACTCGTTCAATAATCTTTTTCATATTCAGCCCAAACATCTTCTTCTTCTCTTCAAACGTGCAATACGAGTAAGCCATCCAGCCAAATTGCGGGATCGGATCGCGCATGGGTTGGTCGGTGCCGAAGAGAACGCGCTCGGCGCCGACATGTTTGACCATGAATTCAATGACGCGATAAGTTACGGCGGTCAACGTGATTTCTAAAAATACATTGGGGAATTTCAGCGCAGCGTCAATGCCTTGTCGAGCGGTATCAAACGAACTGCCGCAGTGCGCGATGATGTGACTCATGTTCGGGTACTTCGGCGCAATATCGTTCAGTTCGGCGGTAAAATTCGGCGAGGGGTGCAACAGCACGTATGCGTTCATGCGATTGCCATATTCAAACCACGGCGTCCACAATTTGTCATTATAAGGAATATTCGTGCGCGGATTGTATGGTTTGATGCCTTGCATTTTGTATTGCTCGTGCACTTTGCGCAAATCGGCTTCCCAATTTTTGACGTACTGCGGCTGCAGCGTAGCGTAGCCATGATAAAAATTTGGGTAACGTGTCATAGCGTTGCGCACGATTTCGTTGCCGTCTTCATAATCCGTCCAAATGCCAATCCACGAGCTGATGCACATCGCGTCAATGCCCATGAGCTTGGCGCGCTCGAACATGCTTTTATCATCGGAAAATGGCTGATGCATGAAACCGGTGCCAACTGCATCATCGTGTGAAATATGGGCGTGAGCATCAATGATGAGAATATCGTTAAGCGGTTTTCCGGCTTTGGCGAGTACGAGAATGGGATCATCAACTTCTTTCGCGCTATACGATTTGGGAAGAGAATCCAATTTGAGCAGTCGCGCGAGATTGCGTCCGGCAATGTTTTGTTTTTCTTCCTCGGACAACGTGCAATAATCGACAAAGGACTTCGCTGCTCCTGGCGATTTGTCAAGCGCGCCGGTGCCGAAGAGCATGCGTTGCGCGCCGAACCAACCGGTGTACACTTCCATTGCGTGATTGGATTGGTTGGCGGAAAATTCGAGATAGAGATTCTTGTGCTTCGTCATCAAGGTGTGCAGATAACGTGTCGAGTCCCAGCGGCTACCCTGTAAAACGACTGGCAAGTTCGGATGGCGGGTGAGCATGGCATCGAGATCAGCGAGCAGAACTTGGTTGGATTGCTCGAGCAGGTCGGGGCCATACATAAATCCGCCCTCGACGAGAAGAAGAATCTCGTGCTTTTCAAGTTCAGACAGCAGTGCGCCGCAGGTATCTTCGTTGAAAAAATAATGATGCGTGCGTGGATACATCTTCGCGGCGCGGATGCCGTTGTCTTGCATCTCTTTGACAATATCTTTGGGCGGCGGCATCTCGCCGGTGTGGCTCGGCATGACGGCCCAAACGCCGTACAAGCGCAAACTCTTTTTAAGCTCATGCAGCAATTTGCGATTGCCGTACATTGGATCATATTCTTTTCCAACCCAATGCGCAATCAACGCGCCGTGAATACCGCACCATTCCATTTCTTCGAGCAACACTTCGGTTTCATACGGCGTTTCGACATCTTTGGGGCCGCGTTTGCCGACCATGGCGTAGCAGTCGAGGTAGATGCGTTCACTCATAATTGCAATCACAATGCAAAAAATGGTTAAAAGCCTTGAACACGGATTACGCGGATGACACGGATTTTCGCGGATTTATTCTGATCTAGCTCATTTTAATCTGTGTGAATCCGCACAATCCGTGTCATCTGTGTTCAAAAAAGATGTTAGAATCACCAGAAAAAAGGCTTAACATTTTCCCGCTCTTGTGGTTCCATTTCAAGCGCGCGCTTGAGTGCAACACGTGCCTTGTCCAGCGCTCCGTCGATGTCGGTTTGTTTGTGCGAGTAGGAAATAAACCAGCGCGTGTTGGCAAAAATCCCCTCGCGATACAACTCGCGGAACCACAGGTATTCGAGGCGCGCATTGTAATCGCGATCTGGTGTGTTGAATTTAAGAAATGGTGCCGGTGGTAATCCTGCGGCGTGCGCTTTGATGTCGAGATCTTTGGCGATCATATTAAAGCCGTCCATCAAGCGGCGGCCCATCGCCCCAATGTGTTCGTGAACTTTTTCGCGTTTCATGATTTTAATGGTGGCCATCGCCGCAGCAATCGAAAGCGTTTCTCCGGCATACGTCGTCGTTATTTTGAACTTGTTCAATTGCTCCATGTACTGGCGCTTGCCGAGATAGGTCGAAATTGGGTAGCCGTTCGCCATCGCTTTCGCATAGCTCGCGAGATCGGCATCGACGCCATAATACTCTTGCGCGCCGCCGAGTGCCAATCGAAAACCGGTGAGCACTTCGTCAAGCACCAGCAAGATGCCGTATTCTTTCGTTAACTTGCGCAGATGGTGAATATAGTTGCCGCTCGTATCTTCGTTGAGATCATACGGAACGGCAATCACGCAAGCCAGTTGTTCGTTGTATTGGCGAATGAGTTTCTCGGCAACATCGAGATTTCCCCACGGCGCAATTTTGACGTAGTCTTTGATGATGGCAGGAACGCCATTGTTGGGGCTGTCTTCGGTGGCAAACCAATCGGGATAGCCGTGATAGCCGCTGACAATGATCATATCGCGTTTCGTGTAAGCGCGGGCAATGCGAACGTTGCAAAGATTGGCATCTTCGCCGGTTTTCATAAAGCGACACATCTCGGCGTTGGGCACGACTTCGTGCAGAAGCTGCGCCAATTCCAATTCGATAGGACTCGCCATGCTGAAGAGAACGCCCTTTTGCATTTGCGCGCGCACGGCCTCATCGACTTCATCATAACAATACCCCAGCGTCACCGGCCCGAGCGAAAGACGAAAATCGATATATTCGTTTCCTTCCATATCCCAAAGGCGGCAACCCTTGCCGCGCTCGATGAATTTGGGCATCGCCTCGAAAAACTGATAGGGACGCTTGGCATTGGTTTGCGTGCCCCAGGGGATGAGCTTGAGGGCTTCTTGGAAATGTTGGTCGGAGAGTTTCATTACTGTTGAGTTATCAGTGAACAGTTATCAGTTTTCAGTAGTTGGGCGAAGTCCGACTTGCGCTGAGAGATTTTACAAGATTTAAAATGTTGCTCTGCGCAAGTCGGACTTCACTTGCTCAACTCACGCGCCAATTTTCATGATGGCGCTATAGAGCCAAATGATCACGCCGATAATCACCCAGCACAGAATGAACCCCCAAATATCCGCTTTCGTCGGTTTCCAAAATTCCCAGTCCGTGCGGGGAAAGAACTTGTTGCGCTCGACGATTTCCGGATCGTCAACCGCCGCCCGCACGCGCCGGGCATCTTCTTCGTGATCGGCCACAACCGGCGTGTGTACCGCCGCATAAAATTCTCGCAATACTTTTTCCGAGTTGCGTTTGGTAATGAGACTGACGCCGAACAAAACCACAAAAGGAAAAATGACATCGAAGATAAAGGAAGCGGTCAAAACTTTCGCCTTCGTCATTTGGGCGAAATCGACGCCGAGCAACGACAGCAAATAAACCTGCACGCGAAAAGCGCCTTGACCGACCCAGGGCGAGTTTGGATCCTCGGGATTTTTGCGCACCACCGTTTCATAAAAAATTCCAGCCGGCGGCGCGGTTTTGATTTTTTCAATCATTTGGCCGACGTTTTGGGCGCGGCCGGCCGCAACGTCTTCCTCGAGGGCTTTGGTTTGCATCACTTGCGTGCGTGCCGGCGTTTGAATCGTCAACGCCGGATTCTCGCGATTATTGTTGATGAGCGGAACCAGGTTGGGAAGCGCGATGGTAATCAAAACTGAAAGGATCATTTGTGTTGCCACCGCGGCGGTCGACAAGCGCCGCCAAAAATACACCAGCCACATCGCCGGGCCGATGGTGGTCAAAACCGAGAGCAGATAGCGAAAAACCACGAAGATGTCGCCGACTTGCATGGAAAAATAAACGGTGCCGAGCAAGCCGCCGATGATGATGGTGCGCCCGATTAAAACCTGTTTCTTCTCGCTGATATTCGGCCGCATCGGCAGCAGCACGTTTTTGATAAATGCCGCGCTCCATTCCAAGCTTTGCGAGCTGGCCTGATCCATATTGGCCGAAAAGATGGCCGCAATCATGAGGCCGATAAAGCCGACGCCTAAAAGCTCGCGCGTCATCAGTCCCCAAATATTGGTCGGATCCGAAAGCCGGCCGGCGTAAAGTCCGAGGGCGATCAAGCCGGTCAACGCCCAGCCGATCATCATGAAGCGCTTCGCGAACGAACCGGTGACAAATCCAATGCGAGCCGCCTCTTCATCTCGCGCCGAGCCGCCGATGGTGAATTGTCGCGGCGCATTGACCACGAGATTGACGGTTACGGCGGCCGCAACGTAATACCAGGTGTACTCGCTCGTCACATCCGAGCCAAAAAGCGAAAAAAATTCGGCTGGCACTTTGGCGTGCAAGCCGGCAAAACCACCCAACGCTTTCAGGCCGGCTGGAATCAGCGCGAGTGAAAGGAAAACGAGCATCAAGCCTTGAATGACGTCGGTGATGGCTATGGCCAACAAACCGCCCATGATGGTGTAGGCGCAAATGATCGTGGCGTAAAAAATATAAAACCAGGGCAGGCTCAAATAAGAAATATAGGCGTGCAGCTCGCCGCGTTTCGATTTTTCGCGTAGAACATTCAGGCGATTCTGCTCATCGGCGCTCAGCGCCGCGAACTCGGATTTTTTTTCGAGATCGTACAACTCATTAAATTCCTGCACGCTTTGTTTTTCGACTGTGGTGCATGCGCTCTCCGGCTTGACCATCATGGCTTGCAACGTTTTGCCGGTGAGCAAAAAACCGAGCGCGCCGCCGTACACCGTGGTGGCGATCAGGCAAAATGTAAACAGGCCGGCGAGGAACCGGCTTTCAAAACGATGGAGATAAATATCGCCGTTGGCAATATAGCGCGCGCGGCGTTGGAGAACGGCGGTGAACAGCCACTGAAACGGCGTGTGAAAGAGCACCAGATTTTGAAACCACATGCCTTGCAGCCCTTGCCGATAAATTTCACGCGCGACCCCCGAGGCTTGATCGGCGCTGGTGATGTTGCCGAAATTCAGAAACGTGGTCAGCACCTTGCCCAGCCGTCTTCCCCCTTGATAAAAATCGGTGGTATCTTTGATTTTTGACGTTGCCCATTTGCCGATCCAGACGATGACGAGGAAGTAACCCGCGAGAATGATCCAATCGATGAGATGAAGGCCGAGAAAGTGCATTGCTTCTCCATAAAAGTTTGTAGTTACGCCTTCAGGCGTCGATCTTTTGTTTGGAGCCTAATGTCTGAAGGCATCACTACAAACGTTTTTATAAAAATTTGCCCTATCCCATGCAAATGGGACACCCGACCATGATAAGCGCGCACGCAGCGATTTTGTTTGCGGAGTTAAATATGCAAAGAAGAAGAAAGAATGGCAAGCACAATTTTGCCGTCGCGGGATTTTTTCGAGGAAGGCTTGCAAATGGGGTTTGGCCGAGTTATCTTAAACGGATTTATCGGGAATGGACGTGGCGCGGCAACTTGCCGCAACCTTACAGGCGCAGCCAAACCTATCAACCGCGAATTAACACTAATCAACGCGAATAAAAAATTAGCGTACATTCGCGTGAATTGGCGGTTCGTTAAAAAACTTCGTCCCGCCGCGGCGGGATGCCTGCCCTGCCGCAGGCCAGAGATAGTTTTTCAGAATAATGCTATATGAACTTGTCATGGAGAACCACGATGCAAAGACGCGCATTCATTAACAGTTTTGCGGGCGGATTCGCGGCATGGCTTGGCACGCCGCTCTTTCGAGATGAGACTTTGGCAAAGTTGCGTCATTTCGACGATTTTATTCGAAATGGCAATGACGCCAGCGACGAACGCTACTGGGCATTGGTGCGCGAGCAGTTTCCGTTGACACGCGAGCGGGCTTATCTCAATACCGGCGGCTTGGGCGCTTCACCGTATGTGGTGATTGACGCGGTGGTTGCGCGGATGAATGAGCTTGAGCGCATTTCGGAAACCGGACACAACGAACAACTTTGGTCGAGCATCAAACAGAAAGCCGCGGCACTGTTCGGTTGTGAGGCCGAAGAGATCGCGTACACGCGCAACGCCACCGAAGGCATCAACATCGTTTGCAACGGTTTGCCGTTGAAACGCGGCGACGAGGTGATTACGACAACACACGAGCACGTCGGCAATGCGGTGCCGTGGTTGGCGCGGCAAAAGCGCGATGGAATTGTACTCAAGCTCTTCGAGCCATCTACACAGTCGGCGCAAGAAAATCTCGACCGCATCGACCGCCTGATTTCCAAACGCACGCGGGTGATCAGCGTGCCGCATGCGACCACGACGACGGGACAAGTTCTGCCGGCCAAAGAAATCGCGGCAATGGCCAAAGCAAAGAATCTGTGGTTTTTCATCGATGGCGCGCAGACGGCCGGAATGTTGAATTTCAGTTTGCACGACATTGATTGTGATGCGTATGCCACCAGCGGCCACAAATGGTTGGTTGGGCCGAAAGGCACAGGCCTGCTCTACGTTCGCAAAGACATGCTCGACGTGATTCAGGCTATTGAAGTCGGTGCGTATTCTGACAAAAGTCACGATCTGCAAACCGGTGAGCTTACGCTTCACCCCACGGCGCAACGCTACGAATACGGCACGGTAAGCACGCCGCTGTTTGTTGGCGTGGGCGCCGCAATGGATTTTCTGCTGAAAATCGGCATGGAGAATGTGTGGAATCGCGATGCGGCACTAGCAACGGCGTTTTTAAATGGACTGAAGGAAATTCCGCATGTCGAAATTCTCTCACCGCTCGATCAAGCCGAGCACAGCGCGATGATCACGTTCAAAATGAAAAATATCGAATACCTGAAGCTGCAAGGTTTTCTCGCGGAAAAATACAAGCTGCGCACGCGCGGCGTCGGCGAAGCCGGTGTCAATGCGCTGCGGATTTCGTGGCATATCTACAATTCGTTCGAGGAGGTGAATCGAGTTTTGGAGGGAATCAGAGAAGCAGCGAAGTGAAGTAGCAGTCGCAGTGGCAGAAGCACTCTGTCCATTTCCCATGGGCGTAGTTTGCTTCTGCAACTGCTACTTCCACTGCTATTGGCTGTCACTTCAACCCCAACTTCTTTTCTGCTTCTGCCCCCGCCTCTTCCACGCTAATATGCTTGCGTTCAAGCCGTCCATACATTTGTTTCGGTACGGTACCCACCGGATTGTGGCGGTATTCATCCACGCCGCGGCACAAGTAGGTTTTGAAATGTGGATTGACAGACAAATCGCATTTGACTTTGGTGCTCGAATAGCGCGCGGTCAAGCCGGCGCGACGGCGATTGGAGCGGTTGGCCGGTGAGCCGTGGACGACATTGTCGTCGTGGATGGAAATTTGTCCGGCTTTCAAAATGAGTGAGACAGCGCTGTCATCACGGAACTGCCCTTTTTCGCATTCGAGCGTGAGCACCGACTCGGTTGCTTGTGAACGCGCGTGTTGCAGCAAGCCGGCGTTGTGCGAGCCGGGAATGACTTGCATCGCTGCGTTTTCCTCATCAACATCATCCATCGCGATCCAAACAGTCAACGACTCGTGCGGATCGAGCGGCCAATAATATGCATCCTGATGCCAGCCGACCGTCGACTTGCTGTGCGGTTCTTTAATGAAAAAGTTAGAAGCCCAAAGATAAAACGGCCCGAGCAAATCTTCGACGTAATCGAGAATCGTCTCGTTCATACAAATGTCGTAAAGAAACCGGCTGCTTTCGTGCCACTCGCGGATTTCTTTTGAATCCTCGCCGGGGCGCAGGAGTTGCATAAGCTCATCCAGACCGGCGTTCATTTGCCGCACTTCTTCAGGCGCAAAAACCGGCGGCAGGCCGATTAAATAGCCGTTTTCTTCGAAAAATGCTTTTTGAGTTTCGGATAAACGCTTGTTCGGCATAATGATCACTCCTTTCAATTAGAGCGGCGGATTCGAGAAAATCCGCGCCATCGGGACATTAAAGCCTATTTCTTTTTCCTATTTCTCTTGCGCGATTGTTTTTCCATTTTTCGTTTATTCTTGCTCGTCATGCGATGATGGGAAGAACCTAAAACAGATGAACCGGAATCTAACCACGCCGGTTCTGCTGAGGGCAATGGGGGAGGTTCATTTTGCTGAAGAAGTTTGGTGTTGTAATCCAACATAAATTCATCCAGCCCTTTCTGACTCGTCATGTCATACCCACGCGATTGGCCTAACATGAAAAATGACTTGGCCATTCCAAATTTGGAAGAATCGTTCATCAGCCTATTGAATTCGGGCCCAAATTGATTTAAAAAACTCAAAATTGATTCTGCATTGGCAAGCTGATATTCGCGTTGCAAGTATTGCCAGAAAGCAACCAACTCCGGAATGGCGTTATTAACTTCGTCAGATGAAGAAAGGGAAATTTTACGCGGAAAGAGTTCAGTAACAATTTCACGAATATCAGTAACCCGCATCTTCGGTATACTGATGCCGATATAGGTGAACCCAAACTCAATCAACTGCGCCGCCCAGAATCCCATGCCAGAATCATCTTTGAGGCGCGCCTGCCCTTCGGGAGAATCATAAAACTGTTGCAAGAGGGCATCTTGGAATTTCTCCCAAGCCTCTTCAGTTTCTGACTCATCAGATTCGATCTTGTCGAATTGATGAATATCGATAGGCATGTTCGCGCTCCATTCTTTTTAGTGAAGAGTATACAGCCTAATTATTGTGGCCGGTTATTATGAAGATAAAAGCCAACGGTTGCAAATGGAATCAATCTTTGCTTTTCTCCTTTATGTATGCTAATGTCTCCGCCTCCGGTCGCTCTTTATAATACTCATCCAGCGGATAACATCCCGAAATCAAACCATTGCGCGGGGCGGTGGTGCAATCACTGAAAGTGCGGCAAATGCGTTTGCGCTGTAAGGATTTGCCAGCGAGTACATCGACGGCGAAATCAGGATAAGTTAGAACCAAACGTCCGTAACCGACAAAATCAACTTGCCCAGTGCGAACAAAATATTGTGCAACGTGCGGCAGCCACTCTTGCAAATAGGTATAGCCGGTGCCGACAAAAGTAAGATCGGGGCGATATTGTTTGAGCTTGGCGGTGGCATTGATTTGACGCGTCACGCCGACGAGAGGATCTTCCGGCGGTTTGTAGCCATCGGAAGGAGGGAAGAGCGCCGGACGTTGAATGTGCGGATTATAATAAGGACTGCCGGCGGTGATACAAACGAGTTGAATGTTCAAATCCGCGAGCAAATCGAGAAAAGCAAACGGCTCGGTCAAATCAATACCGAGGCCGGTGCTATCGCCGCCGAAAGCGTAGCGATATTTTTCTTCAATTTGTTCCGGATGCCCGATATTTTCTGGCCCAGGATAAAATGGAATGAAGTCAAATGCGCTGAGGCGAACGCCGATTTCCATTCCAGGCAAATTGGCGCGAATGCCAGCGACGATTTCGCGCAAAAAGCGGGTGCGATTCTCGAAGCTGCCGCCGTAGCGTCCGGGGCGATCCACGGCGCTGAGAAACTCGTGTCCCAAGTAGCCGTGGCAATGTTTGATATCGACGAAAGCAAAACCGGCGCGCTGCGCCAACGCCGCCGCTTGAACAAAGTCATCAACAAGCCGGGCGATTTCGTCATCGCTCATTAACAGCGTGTCGGGTGCGAGATGGAATTTGGCATCGAGCAGGGGATGGTGATAGAGAATTTTCGGCTCCATCCGATCTTTGCGATGCGGGCGCGCAAAACGGCCGGAATGGGTGAGCTGTAATCCCACGAGCAAATCATCGCTGCGGCCATAGAGCGCTTCGTGGACTTTAACCAGCGTTTCACGCAGCGCCGCCACCTCGCCGAGATTTTTCTCATTAATCAGCAGTTGATTCGGATTGGCGCGGCCATCTTCGCGCACGGCGACGGCCTCGCCGCCCCAAATGAGTTTTGCGCCGCTCTGCCCGAAGCGCTGCCAACGCCGGATTGTCGGCTCAGTGGGTTTGCCATCAGTCGTGCCATCCCAGCCTTCCATCGGCAGAATGGCGAAGCGATTGCCGATTTTGAAACCATTGGCTAATTGATAAGGTTGTGCCAGCGGAGCATCGGGCTCACTTTGGACTTGCGTGTCAAAAGGCAGATCAATTTGCAACTGCGCCAAATAATTGCGGAAGTCATCGGTAGTTTTCAGCGAGGCGACTCGACGATAGTTCATTTTTCCTGATGGCTGTAATTAAATTCAGTCTAAAACCCCACGCCTACAATGAAGTTCATGTATCCAAAATTGGCCGGATGGAAGGCCACTCCTTGTCCGTAACTAGCACCAATTAAAAATTGCGCCTTTCTCGAAACTTTTGTGGAAAGCCGCAATCCCATGTCGAAGCCGGCAAATATCCCGCCGTAATCATTGCCTATAAGAAGGGCAGGACCGAATCCAGCAAACGGTGAGAGCGTGAGCCGCGGATGAGGTCTCCAGTCAAAGCGTGGCCCCAGAACAAGCGGGAGGTAGAACTCGTCTCTGTTTTCCCAAGATCTGAAGTTGGCGCGCAGCTCTAAAACGGCGCCAGATTGAAAGCGATATCCTAGCTCCAGCCCGGCCCCGATATTGCTCCAGTTACCCCGATCGTTCTGTTCCACAAGTACCGACTTCAAAATATAGACGGCTAATTCGAATCCCGAAGAGTTATCATGGTTTTGTTGAATGTTTGCAGGCGTCAACAAAAATTTGTTTGCCGGGAGTTTTTCGGAGCTCCCATCAGCGCCGGTGCTGAAAGCGGAATCAGCCAATGTCGCTACCACGAGAGTCCATAATAACGCGATCATAGCAATAGAACCTTTGGGGGGTATTTGTGAAATCTTTTTGTTATGACCGGTTTCGCGATGCTGCTTTAAGCTAACCTCGGAGACCGTCAAAAGCAAGCCCAAACACAAGAAACAACGGATTTCACGGATTACGATCTTTGCGGCGATGCGGCGGATTGCACTTGACGGGTTTCGACTTTTGTTGCTCAAATGGGCCGAGCTCATTGTTCAACGCCCGGCACCGGTGTATCCTTCGTGCCCACAAATGAACGGCCTTCGTTGACCTTGATGGCGGGGTTGGTGACCATTGCCGTTATCATCAAAATGGTTCCGAGCAAAGCGAGCATCAATCCGGGCGAGGCGGTGGTCATGGAAAACTTCCATAAACTGCTCTCGGCAGCGGCGGAAGACTCAGGCTCACGCAATTTTCCCAACACGAACGTCGCCCCGATCAAGGCGAGAATCATTCCGGTGAGGAAGCCCAGGTACCTGATCCACACGCGTGACATCAGCAGAACGTTGGCCTGGTGGTAACGCTGCTCCAAAGCATTGCCTTCGAGAATCACCAAAGCCTGCCAATGCGCTTGAAAGGAATTTTCATCCGTCAGCTTGGCGTTGAGCGCCGGGCTTAAATCAAGCTTGGGGCTTTGCTGAATTTGCTCGCCGAGCCGATCGAGCTGCAAATAGGTAACAATGACGAAGAAGAGCGTCAACCCGGTGATCATGAATACCATCAACGGGAGAAGTTTTTTTTGCCATGTGCGTGTTGCTGTAGATTCTTGCGGTTCACTCATGTGTCTTTTCCTATTTTATCGCCCACTGAATCGGAAATCCCACTGAATTGATAATAATGAAAAACGCTATTTTCACACGGATCAATAACACACACGGAAAAAGCTTTAAAAAAAGCCGTGTGGAATTCATTTGTCAATCTTTGGCTTCTGTGAGAGTTCTATTTCTGTGAGCATAATTCTGTTTCACAAATTTCCCGTTCAGGTCTGGAAAGTGATCGTAACTCTGCAGATTGAACGGTTTGCTGGCAACCGCCCACGGGATGCCGATTTCTGAGGGCAGCTTTCTCTGTTCAAAGGCGCTTTGCAGCAGCGTATTCAAATTCGGCACGCGATCAAAAACAGCCATCGCTTCAGAAGGGGGCATCTCTTTGTCGGTGACGACGGTAATTTCGGAAGACGGAAAGTTTTGAATCATCGGACAGCTTTCATGTGCGCCGTTGACGCAAAGGGTGTGGCTCCGGCAAACCTCCGGTGGACAGAGGAGCCTTTCCTCGCCATGTATCGCGTGGACGAAATTTCGAAATCCTTCATAAGTCCATTCCTGCGGGCCGTTATCAAATTTTTCTTCTCTGCCGTCACGATAACGGATGTTCGTTTCGCCGTTGAAATTTTGCCAGGTCACTTTGCCGTTGTCGCAACTCAATTCCATCACCGGGCCGTACACCGGCGCGCCGGCGAGGGTCATGTAAGAATGCACGAAAACCTCTTTCTCGCAGCGCACGCGGAGAGCAGCCGTATCGTAGCTTTCAATATTGCCAGCGCGATAAAGCTCTGCGGTTATTTCCAACGGCAACGCGGAATCAGCGCGAGAATTCGAGGCGAGATAAAGCATATTGTGCAAATAATGCCCCATCGCATTGTTGACCGGACTATCGAGAATCCAATCGCCATCTTTGCGCAGGCGGCCGGCCCAATCGTTGCGAGCGTAATAATTGCGGCTGCGCGGCCAACTGCAGATCAACGCGGCAGATTTCACCGCTCCCAATCGGCTATCACAAATACGCGCTTTTAAATTTTGAATCGAGGCGCTGTAGATATTTTGAAAATTGATGCCGACGAGTTTGCCGGAAGATTTTTGCGCCGCAATCAATTGATCCACTTCCTGAATGGTCGCAGCAACGGGTTTCTCGCAATAAACGTGAAGACCGGCGCGCAAAGCTGCAATGCTCACCGGCATGTGCTGATGAATGCCGATCGGCACGGTGAGCACATCGGCCGTGCCGGCGGCGTTTTGCAGAAATTCTTCGATGGAGGCGTACAGCGGAATATGGCGCGCCACGAAGGATTCGACGAGATCGGGAAAACGCCGGCGATCAAATTCAATCGCGACCACGCCGCGCAATTTTGCCAGGCCTTGTTTTTCCAGCCAAGCGACGGCGTCGAGATGAGCTTTGGCCATGCCGCCGAGGCCGATGACGACAATACTAATCGGTGTTTTCATGTTTCAGCTATTAGTATTCAGTGATCAGTTATCAGTTTAACAACTGTTTACTGATTACTGCTTACTGATCACTGTTTACTGTTTACTGAGCATCCGGCGGCACTTGCAACGGATGCACGCCAGGCACGACTTGCAACGCGTGGTTATGCCAATAGTATTTGTAAGTGTCGGCCTTCCAATTGGCGTAGATCGTCTCCCAACTGTGCAATTGCATGTGCGGACGCAGGCTGTCCCACACCAGCGGTTCGTTGGCCAATTGATAGCGAAAATCACACGACAGACGCATCAAGTCTGGCATTGTGTTGTGATACGCTTTGTGTACGGTGAGGGCTTGGAAGATAATCACGTCACCGAGATAAAAATCGCCGGTGTGCCAGGTTAATTTGTTTTCGCCAAGAGCGATGGACAAATTGCCGGTGCCTTCGGCATTTTTAGTGGGCAACACACCGAGGCGATGGGAGCCGGTCGCGATGCCCAATCCGCCCAATGGCCGTGGACAATCGCTCAACGGAAACCAGGCGGTATAAACGCGGCGGGTGCCTTGAATGAAAACATAATCTTGATGCGGCGGCGTGGTTATCTTGAGGTTTCCCGGCAAGGTGATGCGCGCGATATTGCGGGGATGCGGCAAAATCGTGCCGCCCAGAATGGCCGCGAGGGTGTTGACGATTTGGGGATGATGCGCCAAAGTGTGAAACTCTTCCAGCTTTTGGATGTCCGCATAAACCGCGGTGAACTCAAAGTGGCCCGAGTAGGCATCTGTCCTGCCTTGTCCTTTCATGAGATCGCTGCCTGCCAACAGCCAATCATGTTTCTGGCAAATCTCCAGCATTTGCCGGCGAACCCGGAGCAGAGATTCATGATCCAGCAGATTTCTGAAAAAGAGGTAGCCATGCTTCTCCAGGTGCTGGCGTAAAACTTCGGGTTGATTCAGAAAATTTTGTGACTCAACAAAGGGATGTTCGGTCATTTCACGCGCTCCTGATCAAAATGTCACTCAATAATGTCATCGTGGAACGATCTTTTTTGTTATTAAGCACAATGCTAACGTTGAAAAAGATACTCCAGTATTACATGTTGCTTGGAAGACCTTCTAGAAGGCAAAACAGTTTTGAGCAAAACTTTTAAAGCCGACTGGAAGTCTGCGCTACGGTTTGATCGTCACCACCGGCAGATCGTCATCCATTTTAATTTCCAATGCAAACTCTCTTTGATTGTGTTTGCCGGTCACATTCCAAATCGATCCTTTCGTCGTGACCGCTATCTTGCCATGCATTTTGCCGGTCTCTTGCGCCGTGCAAACGGTGAGCAGCAAATGCTCCCGCGCCTCTTTCGCTTCGGCTTCGACATACGGATAAACGCCGATGTCTTGCGGCACGTTGTGGAGGCCGGAACGCAGCGATATTTCATTTTGTGCATGGATCAAGCCCACGAGACTCGCGTGTGGCCGCTCGATCCGAAAGCCGCTTTTCTCAATTTTGGCGAGGCCTTTTCCATCTTCATTATAGATTTGAAAACGCAGTTGCACTTTGGCGGGCGCGGATTTCAACCGGACACGATCAAAGAGCAACAGCACATCCGGTTTGAGAAAGATCAACGTGCGGCGAACGAGCTCGACTTGCGGATTGACGAGTTGATAGGCCTCGGTGGCGTCGCTGGTGACGACGAGATGTTGTGAGCTTGGTTTATAATCGATAACCTGCGCGTTGGCCCACGAAGCGTTGGTGCCCTCGTGGCCGTCGTGATATTGATGGCCCTTGCCGTCGATGAGAACGGCGGTGTGCGCTTCGGTTAAGCGCAGAACCCAATGCGGCTGGTTGTACGGGTAAGCGGCTTTGAACGGGTCGTGCAGCAACCGTTCGCCGTACGCTTTAAAAATGACGCTGTTGCGATCGGCGTGTTCGTGATTCGCCGGCGTGCCGCTGCGCAACGCGACGACGGAGCTGCGTTCGTCCCATCCGGTGCGCGAGACGACCCAATCATTCGCAAAACGCACGTCGTACAATTCCGGGCCGGGCGTTTGCGGCGAAACGGTTGGATCATACCAAATAACGGCAAAATGGCTTTTCACTTCGCCAACCGAGGAAATGACATATTGCGCCATCCGATCGCGATGCATGCGCGCCACCCAGGCCGAAACCGAAATATCGCCCATGACACTGGCATCACCGAAATTGACGGCGTCGCCCGGTTTGCCAATCGTCGGCATGGACATTTGCAGCGCATAGCGCACGGTGCCGGAATTGTTGATCAGCTTGCGCTCGTCAATGCCGAGCTTGCGATACAACACTTCGAGCATCAGCGCGAGGTGCAGCGCGGTGTAGCCCCAGTAGCTGATGCCCTCTTCGTAACTGCCGTCGGAACCAAACATCGGCGCGAAGGCGCGGGCGCTTTGCAGCGCGAGATCGACCCAGCGCGGCGCTTGCGGATGTTTGTCATACAACATGCAACCCGCGAGGCCAAGCCCGGCGATGGGAATAACTTTGAGATTGGTGGAATTGAGAATGAACGGCCAGCGGCTGAGATTGACACTGAATGGATGGTCGCTCTCTGGGTCGAAACTCCAGCCGCGCACCCGATCGGGATGGCGCATGCCGTACAACGTGCGATAACAAGCCGGCGCGCCTTTTTCGGCGATTTGCTTTTCCATCTCGGCAATGGTCTCGGCGCTCAAAACGTCGCTGAGCCATTCGCGCGCGAAACACATCGCGATGGTCGTCTCCGGCGCGCGTTGCAGGCCGATGGTGTGCTCGCCGCCTTCGAGAAAATAATCCCATTTTTTATATTGCAGCATGCGCTCAATGGCTAGTTTGGCGACCTCGAGTTGTTTTTCATCCTTGGTGAGCAAATAAACAAATGAGGCGCGCTCAAGGATGATCCGCGCGTTCAAAAAATCCTTGACGTGATTGAGCAGATTCAACTCATCGCGGAGGAATTTTTTGTCTTTCTCCAAGTCGGCGTCTTTGAGCGAGTTCCAATACGGCACAAAGCGGGGATGCTTGATGGTTTCTTGCAAGCGCGGCAATTCATCCGGATCGAACAACAAACCGCGGGAAGCGCCTTTCATCGTTGTAGAAAGTGAGCTTGCAGCAAGAGCACACCACGGGCTTAAAACCAAGCCTGTGGCCGTGAGCGCTGTGCGATGCAAAAAATCTCGGCGTGAAGTGTTCACAAATAGGCTTTCGGGAAATTAGGTTTATTCTCTAAAGCGTGAATTGTGCAGCAAAAGCAAAAACTTATCCGCTTAATCTGCTGAATCCGCTTACCACCTTTTTTGTAAGCGGATTAAACGGATCAAGCGGATAAAAACCTGTTTGGCTAAGCCCGACAGGTTGCGGTTCGTTCGCGTTATAAAAAGTAAAACGGCGTTTACGGACGTTTTTTGCTCGGCCGGTCAAAATTGACGCGAATGATGCGCGTGATAATCCGTTTTCCATCAATCATCTCTTCTTCTTCGAGCACATCCTCTGCAGTGTGCTTTTGGCTGAAGACGACGTAATATCCAACCTTCAAGCCCTCGGTCTTCAAGTATTCGGCTAACTGTTTTTTGCCTCTCTGAAAATAGCTCTGATCGGTGAAGATTTTGGTCTCGATAATATATTTTTTGCCGCGGCAGAAAATCATGATATCCGTTCTGCCGCGGCCCGAAGGAACTTCGGTAAAGGTTTGGCCGCCGAGGCGCTCAATGAAGAAATTGATAAAGCCGTCCAGGGAATAATGCCAGGCAGCTTCGCGTAGGTGTTTGGTGTCAAAAGCCCGATAGCCGCGTCTGGTTACATACTCGACGTATCGTGGCAAGATGGCCTTGAGGTTCAGCCCATCTTTTTGCAGGTATTCACTGAAGGTGTCGTGCGCTGACAAGTACTGGCGAATTTCTCCATTAGTCTTCGGACGAAACGCGGTCAGCAGCCGTTTTTTGTATAATGGCACCGATATCTCGACCCAATCTTCGACAGGCTCTACAACGCCATGAGCATAGAGATAGGCAATTTCAGGGTCGTCCACCGTGAAGGGGATGGGATCATCGGTAAACAGCAATCGCAACATGAAGGCTTTTTTCTGCCGCGCCTTTTGCACAATGTTAAGAATGTTTTTGTCGAATTTTTTCGTCTGGAAATGCGTGAGGGTGCGGTAGAAATCATTCATGTTGACGGGCTTCATCCTGTCGGTGGCGACTTGTTCCACCAAATGGGCGCAAAGGCCGCACACCAAGCCAGGCTGTCCGCTCGTGTTTTCATAGACGGCTTCGATCACGTCCTTATCAAACTTTTGCCTGCTTTCCAACGTGTATTGCCCGATCAAATCCTGCACTTCCTCGAGAGAAAAGTAGGAAATCTTCAACTCGTCGACAATGTTGAACGGGGAAGCGGAAGAAGTGATGATCAGATCGGCAAACGTGCCGGCCCAGACGAGAATCAATGAATGCAGGGCATAGTGTTCTCGCTGGTGAAAGATTGCACGAAACGTATGCTTTAACTCATCCATCACTTGTTTCGGAGCGCCTTCAAATTTATCGATTACGATTACTAAAGCCGGACATTGGCTCCGAATTTCTTGAAGGAATCGTGCCAAATATATGGCATTCTTAATCACGACAGGCGCCCTGATACCGTACTCTGCCAGCTTTCTGCCAAGCTTATGATTCAAAGCCTTGTAGAATACGCTTTTCGTGGCTCCTTGCAAGCGCTCGAAGCCTATCCAAATCGGCGTATATCGTCCCTCTTTCCGAAGCTCTTCCAAGAGAAGCTGAAAGTAAGTCGTCTTGCCGGCCTGGCGAGGGGCAAAAATGGTTATATACCTTCCACGCTCGATTTTGTCCAGCCCTTCGGCGATCAACTGTTGTCGAATAACCGTGTAATGCTTTTCCGGATTGCAAGGGCCGGAGGTGTTGAAATATCGCATCGGCTTATCTCTTTATCCCAACGTGGACGAGCCTGCCCTGCCAATGCTCTAAGCAGGCCAGGGCGCAACCCTACGGGCGCAGCCAAAAAAGAAAAAAACAAAAGCGCACGCAAAGACGCAGAGACGCAAAGATTACGCAAAGTTTTTTCTTTGCGGCTTCGCGCCTTTGCGTGAAAGTTTTTTGCTTTTTTTGCATAGATATCATTATGTAACAGATTGCTCACATCAGCGGCAAAAGATAACCAAATCTTTCAGCAAAGTCAAGTAGGAAGTGACGGGAGAAGTAATCCCTCACCGGTGGTGTAGCGCAATAATCTTGTCTGCAGTCAGGATGGCTGCGCTACGTTTTCCACCAATAACCGAGGGCTTACCAGGAGGAAGCGCCGGCCACAAAAATAAACAAATTCAAAAAACTTCTTGACAAAGACCGGGCGCTGATATATATTATTCTCACTTTTGCTTGTTACGACTACATCAAGGACGAAATCGGTAAGGATCAGCTTCGCGAGATGGTTTTTCAAATGGAGACAATGAATGTCCCATTATCGGTTTCACTCTACCCGGCAAAGATGCAGATCTGCAATTTTCATTTCGCTTGATCTTCTCGTGCTCCTTTCAGATTATTCATACCAGCAGGTAAACGCCTCAATTTTGAGCCAACCGTCTCTGTATAACTTCGTTTTTTAGGAAGGAGGTGAGCTTCGGCTTCGCATTGTGATTATTCATGACCCTCACCCGGTTCAGACTTCAAACGTCAAATAAGGTTAAGGAGGAAAGAGTATGTCAGATGTGAGAAAAAGAATTTTGGTGAGCGCCGCCGTGGCATTGGCGCTGTTGCTGTTTGCCGGAAGCCCGGCTTTTGCGGGTCTCGGCAAGATTGCCGGAGTGGCCAAAGATGCGCAATCCGGCCAGCCGCTTCCCGGCGTGAACGTGGTGATTGTCGGGACGACGATGGGGGCGAGCACCGATCTGAGTGGCCGCTATTTTATTTTGAATGTGCCGCCCGGGACTTATCAAGTCAAGGCCTCGATCATCGGTTATGAACCGGTCGTCATTGCAAATGTGGCCAGCCGCTTGGATGTGACGACAACTGTTGACTTCCCATTAAAAGCCACTGTCGTTGAAGTGGGGGAGGTTACGATTGTAGCGGAGCGGCCGCTGGTGGACAAAACGTTGACTGCCAGCCGCTCGAATATCGGCGTTCAAGAGCTCGACAATGCTCTGCCAGGGGGAAGCATCGATCGAATTGTTGAGACCACGGCCAGCACGTTCAAAGGCTACATTCGCGGCGGCCGGAAATACGAATCGAAAACGCTGCTGGATGGCGTCAACATCTCCGATACTTATTTTGCCGGCGGCACGGGCAGCTATCAAGTCTACCAAATTTATACGGCGACCCAGCGCTCCGATGGCGATGAAAACAACATGGTCGACGTCAACGCGCAATCCGCGCAAGAAGTGGCGGTTCTCGCCGGCACGTTCAGCGCCGAGTACGACGCCGCTTCGGCAGGAATTATCAATATTGCGACTCGGGACGGTGGACGGAAAATTTCGGGCAAGCTCTTCGTCCGCAGCAGCACCGGCGGGTTGGATCATGCCGGCCCGAATGTCTATAATGACCTGCCGCGATTTTTGGCGGAGAAGGAGGCACTGGCGGCGCCGACACAGACAACAGCGAATAAGGAAAAAGCCTCGTTAATGAAATTTTCGCAAGCCACCATCGACGAAGTCGGCTATGGCAATGATGCGGCGATTGACGGCGAGCTGTCTTTGGGCGGGCCGCTGACGAGTAAGAGCAATTTCTATTTTAGCGGTCGCTTGTTAAATTCCCATGGCCGCTTTCCGGGCGAGTTCAATCGCGAGGTCAACAGCTCTTTGAAATTGAACTATAACCTGACGAACACGCAAAAATTCACCGGCAATATCATCATCAACGACGGCGGCATTCTCGGCGGCTGGAAAAACCAGGCTTACAGCAGCCGCTTCAAGTTTTTCCCCGAGGGCAACGCGCAAAACGAGAAGCTCGGCATCGTCAGCTATTTGGGCTGGACTCACACGCTCTCGGCGAAAACTTTTTATGAAATCAAGGGCAGCTATACCGGCCGCACCTCGCGCTTCGGGTATTCTGACGATAACGGCAATGGTATTATCGAACGCGGTGAAAACAGCGATTTTCTTATCATCCGCACGCAGCCTGAAGCAGAGAAATATTTGGGCACCGGCGGCACCGGCGTGACCGCAGGCAAACGAACTTTCTTTACCGGCGACCCCGGCAACGAGCGTTTCCACGACGTGGGCTATGCCGCGGGCCAATACCGTTTCGGCCAGCCGGGCTTTTATTATGAAGACCTCAAACGCAATGCCTTCCAAATCAAAGGCGACCTGACCAGCCAGATCACTTTCAACCATCAGCTCAAAGCCGGATTTTTGTATCGCTATCATACGGTTGAAGATTTCCAGCAACGCACGCAAGTGGTCAAGATTTTTGATCGCAACTTTCCTTTCGAAGAGACTTCGTATAAGCTGAATCCGAAGGAATGGGCGTTCTACGCGCAGGACCGTATCGAATACCAGGGCATCATCATCAATGCCGGCTTGCGGGTTGATGCGTTTGATGCGGGCGCCGAACAGTTCGGGGATTTCTTCAATGTTTCTCAGCAGGTAACCCTGCCCAGCGGTGCGATTACGCGCATTCAGCTTCGCAACAAAAACGTGCCGGCCAAATGGTTCGTCGGCCCAAGAGTCGGCATTTCGCATCCGATCTCTGCCACGGCGGCGATGCATTACTCCTGGGGCCGTTTCTTTTCGCCGCCGCCTTTTGGCTTGTTGTTTGAAAACTACGGCAATTTTGCCAATCCCTCGCTGCCGGCCGTGCAAGATGTGGCATTGGATCCACCTGAGGCCACCGCCTACGAGATTGGCATGCAATGGTCCTTTTTAGAGGACTACGTGGCCGGCGTGACGGCATACTATCGCGACATCAAAAACTATAGCACGGTTGGCTATGCCATCAACCCGGTAACCGGCCAAGGGTTCGGCTCTTACACTTATATCACCAGCTTCGGTTATGCCGATGCGCGCGGCATTGAGCTGACTTTGGAGAAGCGTCCGGTGGGTTGGCTCGCGGGACGCTTCAATTATGCCTTCAGTTATATCAAAGGAGCGGCGAATGCCTCGAATATTTCACCCAACAAGAGCAGCTTCTCCGCCGCTGCCGATAAAACGATTCCTTTCGATGACCGGCACCAGTGGAATACCTTCCCGGTCAATATCACCGGCGGCGGCAACGCGTTGGACTCCGGCTTTGACCGCGAGCATCGTTTGGCATTGACGTTTATACTGAATTTGCCTTTTGATATCGACGTTTCCGGCATTAGCACCGCGCAGAGCGGCTTTTGGTATTTTCTGGCGCAAACCGCTACAGATCTGCGCGGTCGCCAGCAAGAACGGTCGCCGTGGAACTATCGCACGGATTTGCGTCTGGCCAAAGGGCTCAGTCTCGGCGGCTCGCGTTACGGGCGTATCTTTTTCGAAGGCCGCAATATCTTCGATCAACAAAACATTCTGACATGGGACAGTTACAATATTCCCAGCACCACGCTCTGGGAACAAAAACAAGATCCGACCGGCGATTTGAAACGGCCAACAACGCAAGACGGCGTGTCGTTGTTTGACATTGCCCGTGAGTTCTATTTTGGCATTGATTTTTCGTTTTAAATGTAGTCTTGCCCCCTTGTGGGGCACTATTGAAATTTTCGACAGCCGACCACAAGGGGCGGAGACTACAAATTGATCATTGAAATCAACGTGAGGTTTACGCATGAAATCAAGCAAATTTATGCTCGTCTTAGCGGTATTGATTTTGTTGGCCGGCGGAGAGATTTTGCTCGGCCAGAGCCTCTCCAAAACCCAAGATCCTTACCCTAATGTCGGTGTCATGACGGCAGGCGATTTATGGGATACTTTTATGCCTACCTGGGTCAGGAAGACTTATTACGAGGCCCAGGACAATCCCAACCTGACGTGGCATCTGGTGCGCGTCGGCAATTTAGAGCGCCAGTGGACCACACCGACCCAGATGTATCCAGCCGGAAGCGACATGCACATTCCGTGGAAGCAGGATATTGAATTGATCGAGTATACCAAAGGCATCAATAATTTCACGACCTCGACCGATCCGCGCGCCAAAGATTATGTTTATGCGTTCGAGACCAGCAAGGTCAGTTTGCCGGCGCCATACAATCAACGCCGGGCTGATGCGGCGACGCAATGGGTCGATGCCAACAAACGCCATCAGATGCTTTATACCGCCGAGGGCCCGACCAATCTCGGCCTTTACGTGAAAATGCGGGTGCGGCAATACACGCTCAACCACGCGAACATGAACGATTTCATCGCGGTGGAGTTTGAATTTACCAACACCGGCGTGCTCGATGCCAACGGCGACGGCACGCCCGAGAAGACCAACAATCGGATCAACTGCATGGTTTTGAACATGCGGGCTGAGCCGATCAACAGCATGACGAACAGCCTGCTCGGCTCGCGTGGTAGCAATGGATTTTTTTCCGGTGTGGTCAGCGGCTACGATGCCACGCCGGATGAGAACGGGAATCCATGGGACGTGCCGGTCAATTTTTCCGGCCCGGCGCCGGCAGGGTTGACGCAAACCAAGACGTTCACGACATCTTCCGGCAAACAAGCCACGACTACTTGGGGAGCTGATGGCACCCGCAGCTTGGGCAACACCATGACCGGACGGCGATGGTATCAGGATATTTACGCCGGCCATACCTGGATTGCGGCGAAGCAAGGCGCTCTTCCGGCCAATGGCAGTGCCTTTGCACAACCAGACAAGAAAACCATTTACGATAGCCCACCGGTCGGAGAAGGGCCGCAACGCGGATGGTATACTTCGGTGAGCAAGGGTTATGGCAATAACGACCACAATCCGTGGGAAAATCATGTTCTTTCAATGGGCAATTTCTATGCGAATGGCGGCAAAATTTGGGATCGCACCAAATTTGACCTCTCGCCCGATCCCAACTATTTTGACACGACCAAGCCTTTCGAGGCCGGCAATCCGCTGTCCTTTGTTGGCAATGTGAAACCCGCTGGCCAACGTGGCCGCCCCGCCGGCAGCATGAAATACAACGCCACTTGGGCGCAAAATTGGGAGTTGGACAATCCCGACCCCAAGGATGATTGGAAGGAAGGTTACTCTCATATTCACGGCTTTGATGGCGATTTCTATGTCGGCATCGGGCCGTTTTCCCTCGACGTCGGCGAGACGATGAGCTTGGTGCTTATCGAGTACGGCGGTTTTCGTCTCAAGGGCGTGCGCCAGGCTCGCAGAGCGGCGCAGTGGGCTTATGAAAATAATTGGAACGTTCCGGAGCCGCCGCCGACGCCGGATACGAAGATCGAGCCCAGCCTCAAAGTGAAAACCTCCATCAAGTGGGATAACCGGGCGGAAAGCGCGGCGGATTTCGCGGGATACAAAATTTACCGGACCACGGCTTTTCCGCGCGTGAATTCACTGCAGTTGGGAACCCGGCTGCTGGATCGCTACCACGAGCAGACGAAAGAGAACCCCACCGACGCCGAGCTTGCAGCTTTCGGTGGGGCGAATAATCCGAACATTAACGCGGACGCGACTTTCTATCGGATCCAGGATCCCAATGCTTGGGGACCATACAAGCTGGTCAAGATCATCCCCAAGGCGAACGTGGGCCAATTTTTGAACACCGGTGCGGATGCCGCACAATATAAATACGCCTTCGAGGATCCCGACGATCTGGTGCAGTTCGGTTTTACCTATTGGTACTATGTGGCCGCTTACGACAATGAGAGCGGCACGATTGCCGGAAAGCCGTACACCAGCCTCGAAACCCACAAGACCAACTGGAACGGGCGCGGTGGCTTGTGGCAGGGCACGTATCATTTTGCCACCGCCAGCTCATTCTATCCCAAAGATCTGACGGGCCTGAAAGCCATCGGCGCCAGTTTTGTGTTGAAAGCGCCCCTGGCCAGCGCGCAAGCTTTGGCCTCCGGCGCCTTGAAAATCCGGACGAAGCCGAACCCATACAAGAAACAAGCCTTACACGATACGGGCCTGGAGCACAAGATCCTCTTCTTTAATTTGCCGACCAACACGAAAATTACGATCTTCGATGTTGCCGGACAAGTGATCGACGTCCTGGAATTTACGGGAACCAATCCCAACGACGGCACAGTGTTTTGGGATATGTTCTCCAAAGACGGGCAGGAAGTGAAAAGCGGACTGTACATCTACGTGGCCGAGTATCCCGGCGGCAAGCAAACGGGCTATTTTTCCATCATGAGGTAGAAATTCGTAGCCCTGCCCCCTTGCCCCGACTTTCCTTAAATACCAAAAATACCAAACATGGAAAATCGGGACTTGTGGGGCATTGGTGAAAGTCGATTTGTAATGGCTTCTACAACCGCCCACAGGGGGCGGGGACTACGTGAACATGCGAATTTTTTGGAGGCAACAAGATGAGTCATATAAAACGCATTTCTGCGGTGCTCGTGCTGATTCTCATGGCCGCCGGCTTGTGCTTTGGCCAGGTGGAAAAAACCGGCTATACCGGCGCAGCATTTTTGAAAGTCGGCGTCGGCGCCCGGGCAGTGGCTTTGGGATCGGCAGCGACTTCGCTGACCGGCGATGTCAACCAAATGTTCTGGAACCCTGCCGGCATCGCCCTTTCCAACAATCAATGGCAGGCGAGCTTCACGTATAACAAATGGATTGCCGACATTAACCATAACGCCGCGGCTATCGCACATGATTTCGGCGCCCTCGGAACGATCGGCATTGGCTTTATCTCCTTCGGCCTGTCCGGCATCGAAGCCGATCGCGACATCGTGCCGGGCTTTTTGAGTGGGACGTTCCGCCCCTTTGATACCGGCACCTCGTCAACGTATGACTACCTCGACCTGGCGGTGCAGGTTACTTACGCGCGCAACTTTACCGATAAGCTGGCGCTGGGATTCACGTTCAAGATGATCGATCAGAGCATCGATAGCGAAGGCGCTTCGGCTTACGCCTTCGACTTTGGCTCCACCTACGATATCGGCTTTCGCCACGCCACGATCGGCGCGAGAATCAACAACCTGGGCAAAGACCTCAAGTTCTTCGACATCGGCGCGCCGTTGCCGTTGACTTTCAGCGTCGGCGGCTCCATCAATCTGATTCAGAACCATCAACACACGGTCACGATCATGGCTGATGCCACCAAGCCCCAGGATTCCGATCAGTTGATCTTTACCGGCGGCGAATACTCGTTCAACAATATCGTGGCGCTACGTGGCGGCTGGAAATTCAACTATTCCGGCGTGGACGACAAGAAGAGAAACGAGTTCGACCAGCGCGAGATCACGGCGCCGCGGACCGAGGAAGGCGTAACTTTAGGCGGCGGCATCAAAGTGCCGATGGGCCAAAAGAAGCTCCTGCTCGACTACTCGTTTACCGAATTTGGCATTCTTGACAACACCCATCGGTTTTCGGTCAACGTGGCGTTTTGAAATGTGAAGGCGTAAAACGTAAGCCGTGAGATAGCGAAGTCCGACCCTGGCCTGCGGCACGGCGGGCTTGGGCGCGGCGACTTTACATGTTTCAGTAAGTTTTGCTGCCCAAGTCGGACTTCACTCGATAGCACGCGAGGAGGAAGGAGGCTCCCGGAGAGTATCTTCGGGAGCCTTTTGTTTTCTATCCGCTTTATCAGTTCAATCCGCTTACTTTTTTTGTAAACGGATTGAGCGGATCGAGCGGATAAAACAGCGGGAAAAACGGAGAACTGCTTGATTTTTAGAGGAAAGTTTAGTAAACTTTTTCACATGGAACAGTTTGAACTTATCTCAAAAATTACCGAGGTTCAAACCATCGCGTGGGGACATGGCATCAAAATTCTGCCCTGGCTGATGAAAAAATACGATGGAAAGCCATCAGCCTGGCGAAAGAAAAAAGGCAAAGCCACCATCCGTCAATTCGGCGCTTTATATGAAGCAGAGCTGCATTGGTTTGAAGCTCATGGCATTGGCAAGGTGAACATGAAAATCAAATACAAAGTAAAACTATGAGTCTCCAAGATCTCCAAAAGAAAAACTTTGCTCTATGTATTGATGCAGGTGAATATCAAGGTGTGAGTTTATTCACATTAAAAATGTATGAATATATCCCTGACTCGCTCTCAGAAGCGGAAGGTTTTTTGCGAGTTATTGATGAAGAAGGAGAACCTTATTATTACGACGCCAAAGCCTTCGTGCAATTAAAATCTGCACAGAAGGGGCTTTTGATTCCGTTTGTAAAACCGAAACAAGCACAGAAAAAGCAACCGCTGCGAAAAGGAAATCGGCAAGCTAAGCGTGTTGCTGCTTCTTGAGGGATTTCCCTGTAAATATCTTGACCTCTCCCAGTTCCACACACGGTTATTTCACGCGAGGAGGAAGGAGGCTCCCGGAGAGAATTTTGGGGAAGCCTTTTGTTTTCTATTCGCTTTGTCAGCTCAAGTTGCGTACCATTTTTTTATGGGTTGAGTGGATCAAGCGGATAAAACAGCGAGAAGCACGAGGGTGGCTTCACCCCTGAACTCGAAAAGCCGGTGGAGCGCAGGCCCAGCTTTCCAGCTTTCATTTCAGATTTTTTCTTGAATATGACTTCAAACCTCAGTATATTATGCTTGGCACAACCTAAACAATCTTTGGAGGTTTGTATGTCGCAAGTAACAATCCATCAGGCGCAAACACGACTCTCACAATTGATTCGCAAGGCTCTCGCCGGTGAAGAAGTCGTTATTGCAAAAGGGAAGACGCCTTTGGTCAAGCTCGTGGCTATTCACAACGGAAAGACAGCAAGAAAAATTGGCGCGGACAAAGGATTAGTCGAAATAGCGGAAGACTTTAATGCTCCTTTAGACGATTTTAAGGAGTATATGGCTTGAAAGTCTTGCTAGACACACATGCCTTTTTATGGTTGATGGTTAATGACCTAAGGCTGTCTTCCACTGCCAAGACAACTTTCTCAGATATCAACAATGAAATCTACCTCAGCTTGGCAAGCGCTTGGGAAATGGCGATCAAGGCAAGTCTGAAAAAATTAAAGCTTCCGTTGCCGGTCAAGGAAATATGTTCTGTCTCGGACACAAGCCCATCAGATCAAATTGCTTGATATTGCCATAGATCACATCGGTGTTGTGGAAACTCTGCCTTTGCATCATCGGGATCCATTTGACCGGCTGATTATTGCGCAAAGTATTTCCGAAAAACTTCACATTCTCTCCGACGATGGGATGTTTGATTTGTATCCAATCCAGAAAGTTTGGTAAAAGTTTGCAGCAGTCGGGCTTGTGCCTGCCATATTCTGAATGGCTGAGTCACCTGATCGGTTTTCTGCTAAAAATCCTGACCTCCCCCATTTCCATCTTCAGATCGTAGACTTGACGCATCTCATCACCATCAAGCGATGCCATCGGTTTCGGCAAAGTAAAAGTGCGCGCGCCTTCCGAAGTTGCCACAATCATCGCCGCGTCTTGCGTCGCCATCACAATATCTGGCTGATTGCTCCAAAGCTCCGCTCCGGCGCGCTTGGCCAACCAACGCAGAATTTCCACCGGCAGCGGCGCCGAGCCGGCATATACTGAGTTCCAACCCTCCACTTCCTTCCAGGCAAAAGCCACTTCGTGACAATCCGTCCAATATCCCAACGCCATGGCATCCTGATCTTTGACGCCAAATCTCGGATACTGCGGCGACTTGACGCCAAATTGCAAATCGACATGATCGTGATCATCATCAAACCGCGCCTGAATCAACATTGGACCCGGCGCGGTGATCAAATTAAAACGAAAACCCGTGAGTCTTTCCATTTGCGCCAAATCGAGCTTCTCCGGCGTAACGAAACCTGGCGCGTAATACCAAACCACTGTGGCGCCGCTATTCCGCAAGATCTCTCGCAAGCGTGAAACCTCATCGCTGGTGAGATAAAACAAATTCACCATGAACAACAGGCGGTATTTCAGCGGATCACCCGGCGTCAAATCGAAGCGGTATATAAAATCCATCGGCGCGCCGAGACGATGAAAGGCGCGGGCTTGGGAATCCATGAACCAGCGCGTGAAATAATCGACATTCACCCCGCCTTTGGGAAAAGGCGCTTCGGCTCGCAATGCCTTGTGACAAAAAAGCTTTTGGCGTCATACACCGCCGCGATTTGCGCGCAAGTGCTCATATCCAAATCTCGGCGAAGCTCGCCCAAGCGGCTAAAGCGATTCACTTCAGCAATGATGGCTTCGTCCGCATACCAGCTTTTGCCGGTCCGCAACACCGGGCCGAAATCAAACAGCCAGCCGCCGTTGCCGCGCACGAACATTTGGCCGAGATCGCGCTGCAAAATTTTTTGCGTGCCTTCCGGTGTCGTCGAGCCGGCGCCGCCGATCATGCACAATTCTTTCTCCACATCCGAGCCGCCGCTGCCATCGGGGTTGATCGGCGCCGGCTCGAGATGCGTGCTCGGATCGATCTCCACAAAATAGAGCTTGCCACGCCGCTTCAACGATTCGAGCAAAACGCGATAACCGCCGTCACCGGCAACGCCGCGCGCGCGTCCCAAATAATTTCCAGCTTCGTCGGCAACGTCGTGCTCCCACCACTGACGGTCTTCGAGATTGGTGGTTTGGTACGTGTAGGGGCTGGCGATGAAATCAATATACGGGCTGGCGAGAATTTTCTCCGGCGCTAAATGCCCGCCTTCCTGAATCCAAACATTTTCCAGCAAATAAGCATTGAATGCTCCGCAGATGACGCGGCCATTCGTTTCTTCTTTGGCAATTCGCGCGAAGTGCAGTAACGTGTCAGCGCCAATTTCTTCGTGAAAGCGCCGGAAAAATTCGATGACCGGTTTCTCTTGTTGCGGATCTCTGAGCAAACCAAGTGTGGTTTTCATCCGCGTCGCAGCATCCGGAACATAACCGAGTTTTTTTTGCATCGCCGGGCTCATGTCGGGCAAAAACTCCGACGCGAAATAATGCCATTCGCCATAAATCCCGCCGCCGATTTGGTAGCCGATGATGCGGCTGCGCAACGGCGAGTTTTTGATGTGTTGCAGAAGCCCGCAGAATAGATTTTCCATATCGCGCTTCCACACCTCGGAAGCCAGCGAGGGTTCGCGCAATTGAATGCCCCACAACATGCCGCCCTCCGGACTGCGGCGAACCGGGCGATAGTGGGTGTTCTCGGCGGGATTCATTGGAAGCGTGCATTGAACCAGCTCGCTGGGATTTTTCTCTTTCCACCAATCCGGCACATCCAGCAAAACGCGGGGAAGAAAATACGCCCGCGGATTTTGCGCGAGCAGCCGCGCAAACAAATCATCAAATTCGGCCCACTCGTATGTTCCCGGCTCAGGCCAGGCAGCGTTCAGGCCGAGAATTGGGTGCAAGAGATTGATCCCGGCCTGTTTGAAAATTGGTGCACTTTCCACCAGTCCCCAGCTCCAGGCAAGCAACGGATAAACTTCCTTGCCATTGACAAACAAACGCGGCGTTTCACGTTCAGTCTTGACGGCGGAAATCGCAGAAGGCTCTCCGATTAGATTTTCGATCTCGGGCCAGGTTTGGAGTTGGTTTGAGTTGTTCATACTCTATCTCAAATTTACAAATTGAATTCAAACTTGCGCTGAGAGTTTTCTGGAATTCTCAAGCTTTGCATCCCAAATAACAATTGGCCGCGGCAAAATCCACTGTTGCTTTTCTGACAGTTTTTTGCTAATTTTATATAAATCCGCTTTTGTTGCAACCAAATTCAAGAGGTGAAAGATCATGGAAGCGATTCGTCTGCAAAGGGCGCTCGAGAAAGACGGTGAAATCTTTCTAACCGGATTGCCCTATAAAAAGGGGCAGTACATCGAAATGATCCTGTTGGTCGATCCATCAACTACGTACAGCCGTCCTCGCTTAACCGCCCGCCAACTGCTTCATTCCGAGCTTATCGGGCTTTGGGAAGATCGCAGCGATATAGAAGACAGCGCAGCTTATGCGCGCCAGCTTCGGGAACAAGCACAAAATCGGCGAGGATAAAACATGATTCTGCTTGATACCGATATAATGATTGACCTTTCGCGCAAATACCCACCGGCGATTGCTTGGCTCGGCTCCCTTGGTGATGAAGAGATTGCGCTGCCAGGTTTTGTGGTCATGGAACTCATTCAGGGTTGCAGAAACAAATTAGAGCAAGAAAAGGTGGAGAAGGCATTAACTCCTTACAGCGTGGTTTGGCCTTCGTTGAAAACCTGTGATGAGGCCCTGTCAGTATTTTCTCGGTATTATCTCAGCCATTCACTTGGTCTTCTCGACGCCCTTATTGGTGAAACAGCCGTCGTCTTAAATTTACCTCTTCATACTTTCAACCAAAAGCATTATGCCGCCATTCCCAACTTGAAAACCGTGCAACCTTACGCGAAAGGTGCTCATACAAAAGGAACGACCCAGCCATGACGCCGGGCTTGCATGGATGCGCATTTGCAAAATTTTAAAAAGTCTGCCTGCGAAAGTCTGATTTCACTAAAGACTATAAATAATAAGACAACGCCCACACCTTTTCGTGATCCACCGGCACGGTGTCTTCATAAAACGGCTCAAATGAAAATGTCCGATCGTTCGCCCATATCGCAACTTTTGAAAGCGAAAAATCTCCCGTCACGTGAATCTGCTCGAGCTGCGGATGAAACTGGATCGCCATAAATTCCCTGCCTTGACCATTCTCCAAAAGTTGAAAATATCCCTCCCGCCAATTATAACCACGATTCATTTCGATCAATCCTGCTGAATTGATGAAGTATGCCGGATTATCGGGAAGCTTGACCGGCATCAAAAACTGGCAACATTCCCAGTTTGGATTGAGGGGAAAGAAGGGATGTGCAAACCAACGAAATGGAACCGGCGCCGCGCCGGTATTGCGCAGGCGCGTGTAGCTCGTGACCGTTCTGTTAACCAGCCAGATTTCTTTGACCAATTGCAACGACCATTTTTTGTATGTTTGTGCGGTTTCCATGCGGATACACTTTTCATTTTGATCGATCCGCCAGACACAAAATTCCTTGGTGCGCGCATTCGTAAAGAGATTATACGGCTGAGCCGGATCGCGCTTATCGACCATTCCCACGCCAATGATGAGCTTCTCTTCCTCTATTTCGCGCTCGTCGTCATAAAGGGTAAATTGAAAAACTTCCGGCAGCCCTTGCCCGTTGGCGGCGAGTGGTCGCTCTGCCGGAAATTCCGGGCCGGAAAAAAGCGCACCGTGCGCCACATCTTCGACTTGGCAAATATAACCGCCGGTGCAGTACCGCGGCCCGAGACGATCACGATCAGCGACGGGATCGAGCACCGCGACGGAAAGACGACCATTGTGGAGATAGAGCATTTTTTCCTTTTCGTGAATAGACCAATATAAACAACATTCGATACGAGTCAAGATATTTTCATCTGTAGGCATTACCCGAAACAGAAAATTGCGCTTGACAAGCGACGGCGGCTTGTGTAGATTATTACCCGCACCCAAAGGAAAGGAGAAACCGCTTGACTAAACAACGTTTCCATGCCCCGGTTCTGCTCACGCTCATTTTATTTTGCCTGCTTATGAATCAAGCTTTCGCGTCCTCTGATCACCCTCGCCTCATGGCCGATGCAGCCGATGTCGCCAAGGCCAAGCAATGGCTCAAAGATTATGCTTGGTACCGCGAGCTTTTCGACGAGCACCAAGCCGAGATCGACCGTTTCCTGCAACACCGCCCCATCTTCGTCTCGCCGGTGAAGCAGATTTATCAATACAAAATGTACACCTGTCCGCAGCATGACGTGGAATTGCTCTACGAAGATTTCCGGCCCCACAAGCATCGCTGTCCGAAAGATACGAACGAAGTTTATTCCGGCGGCAAATACGATTCCGCCTGGGCGGGCTGGTACAATCGTTTGCTCGCCAGCCATTTGGTTTGGATGGGGATTCTGTATCAAGTTTATGATGACGAGAAATATGCGGAAGCAGCGCGCGAAATTCTGCTGAAGTTTGCCGATCTCTATTTGCAGTATCCGACTGCCAACACCATTCTTGGTCCGGCGCATGTTTTCTTCGGCACGCTGTCCGAATCGTTTTGGGGCGTCGATATGGCGTATGGTTATGACCTCGTTTACAACTACAAAGGCTTCACGCCGGCAGATCGCCAAAAGCTCAAAGAAAAATTCTTTTATCCTTTGGCGGAGATCACACAGAAATTTCCGGAGTCGGCGTCGAACCGCCAACTCTGGTACAACAACGTCTCGGCCGCGGTGGGATTTTTGTACAATGATCAAAAGCTCATCGACTTCGCGATGAACGGTGAGTACGGTTTTTATTGGCAACTCGGCTCGGCATTGCCGGAAAGCGGCTTTTGGCCGGAGTGGTCGGGCTATCATTACGTCGCGCTACGCGGCATGATTCATCTCGCCGAGATGGCGCGCCACAATGGGCTGGATTTGTATCATAAAGAAATCGCCGGGCGCACGATGAAAAAAATGTTCGACGTGCCGTTCGAGCTGATCAAACCGAACTTTGAATTTCCGCGCCTCAAAGACAGCGGCGGCGGCAACATTTTGGAGTATGCGACTTTTTACGAGATCGGCTACGCGATTTATAAAGATCCAAAGTATCTTGCGCTGTTGAATCTGACGAATGTGCAGCGCGGCACCCAAGTTGTCGCCGAAGAATCTGGGCTTGGAAGAAAACGCTCGCCGATCACGATGTTCAATCTCGCGCCGGAACTGCCGGAAGTGAAGATGGAGATTTATCCCGAGAAAAGCTTCAATCTCGAAGGCAACGGCTTTGCGATTCTGCGCCACGGCGCCGGCGATGAGCGGCGCTACTTGTATTTGGATTACGGCATTATGGGTGGCGAGCACGGCCATCCGGATCGCCTGCAAATGGGGTACTACGCGCTCGGCGAAAATTGGATCGTCGATCCGCTCAACGAGATGTATTTCAACCCCAATCTGCAATTGTGGTATCGCCAAACCATCGCGCACAACACGGTGGTGCTCGATCAAACCAGCCAAACGTGGACGAACGGTTACGGAAAATTTTTTGGCGCGTTGCCGAATTTTCAGGTGGCCTCCGGCGGCTCGGAGACGGCCTATCCGGGCGCGAAGCTGACCCGCACGTTGCTGCAAGCCGGCGATTATTTTGTCGATTTGTTTGATATCGAATCTCCCGACAAACGCCTGATCGATTGGCCGCTGCACAGTTTCGGCGAGTTGAAAATCAGCGACGTCAAATTGGAAAAACAACCGCGCGACCTGTTCGGCTTGCAGCCGGGCCATCCGGGATACGATCAATTCACCGAGATTTATTCAGGAAAAACCGCTGGAACGTGGAATGGCGTCTTTACGCTCAGCAATGGCAAGAAGCTGGCGGTGAAAGGCATTGGCGAGCCGGCCACCGAAGTTTTCCAGGCGATGACGCCGCCGATTGGCGGATTTTACAAACAAATGGTGAAGGATCAAAGTCCGGTGCCGATGCTGATGAGTCGCCGCTTCACCAACGCGACGCGTTTTGCGCATTTGATTCAGGCGTATGCCCAAACGCCCGGCGTGACGAATTTTGAAAAAGGCGCAGAGCCGAATACGTATCGCATTCGGCGCTCCGGCGGCGAAGATTGGCTTTACGCCGAGGTGAATCGCTCGATTTATTGGACCTTGCGCCAGACCAATGACAAGCCGCTGCGGCTCTCCGGCTTCGGCGTGCGTGAAATTATTGTCGGAGGCAAAACATTACTCTCAAGCGATTTGGCGGTGGCGCAATTTGAAGGTGAATGGCAAAACGACAAACTCGTCGTGGTTTTGCCCGAGCATTTTGGTCAAGTGAAAATTTGGGCGCCGAATATCACCCGCGTCGAGTCCAATGGAAAATCCTTGCCGTTTCAAAGAACCGGTGACTTCGTCGTGCTGCGGCAAACCTCCGGTGTCGTGATTGCTCCGGAAAACACCACGCTTTTTCTCGGCATGAAAAATAATTTGGTGGTGCGCGTATGGAATCCGACTGATCGGCCGGTGACAGGCCGTGTGCAGCTCACGCTTTCGCCGGATTGGTCCGAGCGCGTGCAAAGCCAGCTCACTTGGTGGGGCGGTGTCGTGAATTTGAAAGCGCTCAACAAAGGTCCGGTGCAGCGCCAAACTTTTCCCACGGTGAATCGCCAAAATGTCCGCTGGCTCAATGGTCTTCTCTCCGAAAGCAAAAGTATTCCGCCAAATGGAGTGGCAACATTCATGTTGCCTATCACTGTTCCGAATGACGCACCTCCGGTGAATTTTGACCTCACACTAAGCATTGCGCAAACCCAAATCAAAAAAGCCTTCCGCGTCGCCGCGCCAATTGTCGCCGATCTGCGGCTTCCAAATGGCAAGAAAGAAACACTCGAAATCAAGTTAGTGAATCAAACTTCTGTTGCCCTCAAAGTGGCCACGCAGCTTGTGGCGGATCCGGCGTGGAAAATTTCCGGAGAAACGCAAACCACAATTGATTTAGCTCCGGCAGAGACACGCTGGTTGACGATTCCCCTCCAATTGACCGGTTACAAAGGGAACGCGCAACTCTATCCCATCCGATTGCAAGTTGCCACTGAGAATTTTAAAACCGAAATAGTCCGCGACTTTTATGTAGGCATCGCGCATTTCGCCAAGTCGGCGCCGGTATTGGATGGCAGTTGGAACGGTTGGAATACGACTAATCCGCTGACCATCGATCAAGCGAATCAAGTTTGCAAACTGTTGCTGGGCAATCAACCGTGGGCCGGGCCGGAAGATTTATCCGCGAAAATTTATGCGATGTACGACGATAATTATATCTATGTTGGCGCAGCAGTGAGAGACGATGTCGTGGTGACGACATGGGATTTTCCGGTGATGAGCTATCCGTGGGACACCGATTGCATGGAAGTGATTTTGGACACGCGCCTCGGTTCCGACCAAGGGACTGATCCGCCGCCGCCGGGACTCTTCCGGCATTTGTCGATGGCCGAATATCGCCGCACCGAGTTCGGGCCGGAAAAATGGCAAGGCGGCGGCGCCGGCGGCCCCACGCTGCCAAAACCGTTGCTGGTTCCCAATGCGGAAACGTATTTTCATCGCGCGGAAACCGGTTACAATCTGATTTGCCGTTACCCGCTCACGAGTCTCAAAGAGGCGATCGCGCAGCCGGGATATAAAATCGGCTTTGACGTAGGGATCAGCGACAACGACGGTACGACCTATCGCAAGAATCAACACCTCTGGGCGGGATTCAATCAGAATCAATCGTGGTGGGACATGGGCACGATTGGGGCGCTGATTTTTGGAGGAAAATGATCAACTCATTCTTGTCGGTAAAATGTTTCAGGATGGGAATTGAAATTATCCATATATTTCTTTAATGACCTCAAGCGGATATCTTCGCCCGGCAGATTGAACTTGCCGTACGCCGCTGGCTTGCGTTCCTGGACTAAGAGTATTTCCTTGTCGTTATTCTGAATTATGGCGCTTACACCGATCATGATTTTACACTCCTAGTGCGCATGCGTCGCCAGCGCGGCCGTCAACATCGCACCTTGACTTTTGGCCAGTGTCAAATCTTTGGCGGGCGGAATATTTTTTTCCAAGTAATCGAATTGCGCGTAAAAGACGGCGTGTTCTCCGAGCAAGGCCTCAGTGACTTTCATAAATCTTTCTCCATGGGTTTGAGTTTTTTCCTGGTGTATACAGCTTTGGGTTGTTTGAGAATAGCCAGAAGACTTCAAAGTTGCAAAGAGTTTGTTTGATAAAAAGCATTACGCCTATTGCCTCTTCTTCTGCCATTTGGCGGTTGAGAAGGCGTTGAAACGGATTTATCTCCTGCGCCAACAAAAGCTTCCACCTTTCGTTCACAATCTTGTTCGCATTGCCGACGAATCCGGCTTACAATTGAATAATGCACTCAGAATGGACTTGCAAGAATTAACGACATTCAATATCAAAGCACGTTACGAAATCGTCAAAGCGCAATTTCATCGCCAAGCAACCAAACCTTACGCACAAAAATGGCTAACTCGATCTACAGAAATTCTCAATCTGCTCAAAAAGGTCAGGTAAAAAAATCCATCCGAAAGCAGGTTAAGGATTATTTGAATCATCTGCGCGACCAAGGCCTTTCCGTGCAAAGCGCGTATATTTTTGGCTCACAAGTCGGCGGCAAAACCCACAAGTGGAGCGATGTCGATGTTTGTATCATCTCCAAAGATTTTAGCCGTCATAACGATGCGCTCACTTACCTTTGGCGCGCTTTGCGACAACAAGATGTCAAAGCCGGCATCGAACCCATCGGTTTTCATCCTGATGATTTTGTTGAAGACATTCCGGTTGTGAATGAAATTCTGCATCGCGGTGTACAGATTATTTGATCGCTTCAACAACTCGTCATGCGAAAGGCGCAAAGAGAAAAGCGCCTTTCGCTTTTCACCCTTCGCTATTGATATTCATCCATCCCCAAATCATCAAACACTCATCGACAATCTTTTCGATTTCCGTGCCGCCCAATTCGAGATAAGCACGATACGCGCCGGCGTAAAACGGCGTTTGGAAAACACGCATCAACTTGCTTTTATTAAATCCCATCCGCGCAAATTCTTCGGCGAACACGTAGGCCATGTCGCGCGTGCTCCCGGCGGTGCCGGGAATTTCAACACCCACGAGCATGTTCGGATCGGTGGGATCGGGGTCGTCGTAAGGCATAGCAAACTCCCTCGTGGCGGATTTCTGGATTGGTGGATTGTTGGATACATGTTAATCCAACATACCAAAACTCCAGTAATCCATCAATCCATTATTGTGTAATTCGTAAAAAGTCGAGGGCGTCAACCAGTGAACGGCTGTCCTCTGGCGTGAACGTGTGTCCTCTAGTAAATTAAGTTTTTAATTCTCACAGTTAAAAATATTTGATTTTAAATAAAATT
>Ga0247727_10002094_pt1 | contig 46149 bp, 80 predicted proteins | sample WisWelCaveWW1625_FD_202498 | JGI IMG/M metagenome (GOLD analysis project Ga0247727, IMG submission 202498) | Biofilm microbial communities from Wishing Well Cave, Virginia, United States - WW16-25 | ecosystem: Environmental > Aquatic > Deep subsurface > Groundwater > Cave microbial mat | place...
AAGCTACGTGCCGAAGGCGAGAAGCTACATGCCGAAGGCTATAAGTTATATGCCGAGGGCGAGAAGTTATATGCCGATGGCGAGAAGCTATGGATTAATGATGTTATAAGAGTATTCGGTAAACAATGTGTAATAACCTATGACAACAATAACTGTGTACTAAATAAAGGTACAGCATTTGAATTGAATTTCCTAGGAGATAGTATAAATGGGCAAGGCTAGCGAGCGACATGACTAAGAAAGACTTTCAACTAATAGCTAACGCGCTTGCCGCAGCTAAAGCTAGTGACTTGGTAATAGAGATCATGGCTATTACCTTAGCGAAAGAGTGGGATCGCTTTGATAAGGCTGTCTTTATCAAGGCATGTAAACAAGCTAGATAACGGATATGGTATGAAAGAGAAATTCTTTAATCCTGCCATGTTGAAGCTCACTATGAAGTGGGCGTGGGGCATTATCAATGCTGACGCTTAAGCGACTGAGTGCCACTGGTATGTATAAACCTGGCACTGGCGAGCACGGGATACACTGTCACAATCGAGTCAAGGTAGGGAAATTCAGTTACGATCCGCTGTATGGGTATAAGCTCATGAGTGAGACTAAGCCATACGTTCAAGCGGTAATGGGTGCCATCGGTTATCCTAAACAGGAGCCGATTGTACACTGTGTCAATACGATTCCTAGTGAAAAGAATCTAGGGTTGGCACTGCTTAAAAGTAATCAAGTGATCCTGTATAGGCATACGTTGGGCGTCCTAGTACATGAACTTGCACACTTCGCGGCGTCTGCTATACTCGGGGATCACGGGCACAGTCACGGGTTCAAGGCTATGTATCTTATGATGCACGCTGCTACCTATCAGGTTCTTAAGCTTGATAGTGAGCGTATGTATCAGGATATGATAGCGTCACTTCAAGAGTTTAACCTACTGCGGGCGTAATGGTAGAGCATGGTCACTTAAGATTAAGGTATAATTAAAGGTAAGGCTCTCTAGTGTCAATGTAGCACGTCGGCCTTTTAAGCCGTTTAGTTTGGGTTCAAGTCCCAAGGGGGCCACCACTTTATCTTAGGAGATTACATGTCTAACAGTAATGAATACATGGCTAAGTATATGTTAGCCCGCTACCATAGACGCATGAGTGAGGCGAAAGCTAAGCTAGGCGGACAGTGTGCTAAATGTGGAGCCATTGATAAGCTAGAGCTAGATCACGTAGATCCATTAACCAAACTATTTACTATAGGTACTAAGCTGGCTAGTGTGTCGGAAGCTAAGTATCAAGCGGAGATAATTAAATGTCAATTGTTATGTCACGATTGTCATAATGAAAAGACAGTAAGTGAATTAACAAGAGACGTTTGTAAGAACGGACATAAAAGAACCATAGACAGCGTAAATAAAACACGCGGTTGCAAACAGTGTGTTAGAGACCACACTAGAGAGTGGAAAAGAAAGAATAGGAAGTAACATGCTAGAGTTTATTGCCATATGTGGCGTAGGCTATGTTATCATGGATGCAGCAGGATTCATTAGGTACTTGGTTAATGAACCTGCTAAGCAGAGAGCTAGGGATGCAGAGTATGAAAAGCATTCCGCTTGGCAAAGAGGCAAAACGTTCTTTGAAATAGTAACAGACAAGAGGTACTAATGAGTGCGCTAATCGGTATCATTATGATCGGCGTCGTTGTCATTGGGGCAATGGCGTATCTCACTAAGTAGGAGCTACAATGAAAAGCGATAAGCTATATACCGAGGGCGATAAGCTACATGCCGAGGGCTATAAGCTACATGCCGAAGGTAATAAGCTACGTGCCAAAAGCGATAAGCTACATGCCGAAGGTAATAAGCTACGTGCCGAGGGCTATAAGCTACATGCCGAGGGCGATAAGCTACGTGCCGAAAGCGGTAAGCTACATGCCGAAGGTAATAAGCTACGTGCCGAGGGCTATAAGCTACATGCCGAAGGTAATAAGCTACGTGCCGAGGGCTATAAGCTCCGAAGGTAATAACTAGGAGTGACCAATGGAATTACTGTGCTATATTTGCACTTAATTTTACGCTAAACGTATGCACGGAAAGGATAGTCCATGTCGGAAATTACGATCACGGTAGAAGAGTGCGAAGAAATGGTAGAGTCTCCTGGTAAATTCGAGGGATGCAGTAGGTACGTTCCCTATTACCATGAGCTAGCTATGGATGGTGCGGCTGATGATGAAGAGTGGGACGATGATAACGTAACATACGTGTTCGAGGTAAAGGACGAAGACGTAGAGTTGTTCGATGAGCTAAAGGAAATGGAATACGTTAGGTTCTTCACGAACAATGACGGTTTCGTAGTGGAGGTTAAGTAAATGAGGATCACAACTAAGCTTACATTTGCTAGCTCTTTGATTGCAGAGGTACTTGAGGAGGTATACGCTAATTATGGTAGCCCTCCGTTCCCTAATGTCGCTGACCTAGAGTCGGCAGAGCAGCACCTTAACAAGTACCTTACTGACAATAGGGTAGAGATTGATAAGCTAGATGATGTATAATATCTGTAGCTAGTCGATAAGATGCGGGAGAAAGCAAGTAAGAGTTAAGATAAAAGGCTGCGTAACCCAATTGGCAGAGGTAACAGACTCAAAATCTGTAAAGTGTGGGTTCGAGTCCCACGGCAGCTACCAAACCGCGGAGCTAGTCATACAGTAGGCTAGCATAAACATCTAAGATTAGTGAGGTTATGATTAGGAGTGACAAAGACTAATAGGCTGCAACCTATTAGTTACAAATCACTCGCCCTTGCAGGGGAACCCGGGACAATTTGGTATCTTAACCCGGCCGTATCTAGTAGCGTTGACGTGGTGCAACACTGAGCTACGATATGATACGGAATATTAAAACAGCGGGATCGCTAGCAATCTAGCGGGTTGCGGCCTATACCCCTACGGGGAAGGCGAGGGATTAGGGGTTTTACTATTCTTACACTAAACAGGAGTAATAACAATGCCCGGTCGTGATAGCGAAGGTAAGCTAACGTTCAAGTATCGATGGTACCATGTATCTACTGGTAGAACAGAGACTAATAACCTTCGGGTTGACTCAAGGCTAGAGTTTCTTGAGGCACTGAACAAGTGGAATAATCAGGCACGGTGTAATGAAACGCTCACTCCTCAGTGGGTATACACTGAGGAAGCGTAATATGAAAACGTTAGGAGGTCAACCTAAACACGGAATGAGAACCGCGAAGAATACTCACCCAGCCTATCGTGCTTGGCACAATATGAAGGGTCGCTGCCTTAATCCTAAAGATAAACTATATAAGGATTACGGTGGTAGAGGGATTAAGGTATGTGAACGATGGCTTGATTTTATACATTTTCGTGATGATATGTTAAACACTTGGGAGTCTGGGCTATCATTAGATCGTATAGATAACGATGGTAACTATGAGCCTAGTAATTGTAAGTGGAGCACATCATCTGAACAAGCAAAGAACAGAAGGTTACGTTCACGTAACCTTAAAGGACAATTCGCATGAAACCTATGCTGGCTATGGATTACAAAAAGAGAGGGCATAACATAGTATATCCTGCGTTTGTTCAGCCCAAACTTGACGGAGTTAGATGTATTGCCACGCGCACCGGCGATAAAATTAAGTATACGTCAAGAGAAGAAAATGAGTTTACCGCTGTTTCACATCTAACTCCGCATTTGCTCAGATTAATGAGGGACGGAGATTCGTGGGACGGAGAATTGTATACTAAGCAGCTTACGTTCCAAGAGATTGTTAGCGCAGTAAAGAGAAACAAGACTATCAATCCTGATACAAAGAAGATAGAGTATTGGGTATACGACTGCGTAATGAAGGATGGGTTTGAGATCAGACATATGTACGTTGATGCGTGCATTAAGAATGGCGGCCCCATTAAGCCCGTACCTACCATCCTTGTGAATACGGAAGCTGATATGCTTGCGTGTCATAAGGTAATGTTGCAGAAGGGATACGAGGGTACCATAATTAGGAACATATATGGACTGTATGTTCCTAAGCGTACTAAGGATCTTCAGAAGTATAAGGATATGGTAGACGACGAGTTTACTATTATCGGCGGTAAAGAGGGTGAAGGTAAAGACAAGGGCTGCATCGTATTCATATGCAAGACTAAGGAAGGTAAAGAGTTTGATTGCCGTCCTAATGGTGAATACGAAAGGCGCGAGCGATGGTATCAAGTACGTAATAAGCTGATAGGCAAACAATTAACCGTTCAGTATCAAGGATTCACTGACGAGGGTAAACCTCGCTTCCCTATTGGTTTAACTATACGTGATTATGAGTAATTTATGAAGAGGAAATATGTATTTAGCGGTACTAGATATAAAGATAGAACGGGGTCAAGATGAGAGAAAGGTTGATATCATTGGCAATACAACAGGCTAAGCAGTCTAACATGGGCTGCCGTGTTGGTGCTGTATTGGTGAGACAGAAACACGTATTCGGAGCAGGATTCAATAGACCTTTTCACCCGTACCTGCATAGAGGTAAGGTTAAAAAATTGCATCCCAACATGGGATTTCATGCTGAGGTTGCAGCTAGTTACAGTCTTGAATTTGATGTAATGAAAGACACTACACTTTATGTAGTGAGACTTCGTAAAGACAATAGCGTTGGTATGGCTAAGCCGTGCGTAAGTTGCCACGCTTTCCTGAAAGCTTGTGGTATTAAACGTGTAGTATACTCACAAGATGATGGGTCATTCAAACAAATGAGGGTACGATAATGGCAACGAAAGAGTCCGATCTTCGCGGCGGTTACGCCAGTCTTTGTAAGTGCTGCCGCTCGCCTCAATGCGGTAAGCGTAAAGGCCCTTGGCCTAAGAAGCGTAAGCCGTATCTCGACGGGCAGAAGCAGCGAGTTTCATGGCGTCCTGATGGGTGTCCCAATGTCTACAATAACGACTACATCGCTAAGCGTGGAAAGAGTTAAGCCTCGTACCCGTAGTGGTGCATGTAGGCGAAGTTATCGTAGAAAGAAAAAGATGCTACGAATCATGCACGGTGATAACTATCACAAGGTAATGGAGTTTGTACTCGCAGGACGTAAGCATTCAGTAAGCGTAGAGCATTTGATTCCCTTAAGTGAGGGAGGCAACAACGACTACGATAATCTTAGACTTGTACATAGGAAGTGTAACAGATGAAACTTATCATACGTGATAACGATAATAGAGATCATATCGTTATCGAGAAAGTAGAGCACGAGTTTAGTACTCAGCATGTTGGTGAGATTGTGCTAGAGTATGTGCAGAGAATTGACATAGAAAGCCCGTGTTGCGGGAGAATTGGCCGCCATGAATCCCATTAAACTAGAACTAGAGCGTAGAATAGTAGAGGCCGCTAAGATAGAGGATAACGATGTTGCACTGTGCATAGCTACCTCTATTACAGACATGATCCTACACTATCTGCCCCACGAAGACCTTATATGTGCCATAGACCATGAGGTATACGCTAGGTTGAATAAACGCCTAGGTCTGTATCTATTCGAGCTAACAAGTGAGGTAGACGAGACTAAGCGTAACGCTAACATAGAAGAGTGTAGACAGCGTGCGATAGCTAAGGTTACAGACGAGCAGCGTGCGTTGTCAGTGGTAGACCCTAACTGGAGAAAGGTAGATTCCAATGGCATCCCGGTATAACTTCCCTAAGCGCATTGACAATCGCCGAGCAGAAGCTAAGCTTCGTAATGAGGAGCGTGCTAAGCGTGGTGATAAGGGCCAGCTTGAGAGGCTGATTAGCAAGGGGTTCGGACATTGCAAAGAAGCGAAACGACTGACTGGCTAAAGGATACAGCATATGAGCTGTACGATCTATTCAAAAGGAAATATAACCACACAAGATGGTTCAAAATGAGAGACTGGAAACAAATAAAGATTGCTAATGACTGGACAATGTACTTCCTTAAGGATGATAACGAAGTTTGGCTGGTAGAGCATAAGTGCAATGGCACAGTGGCGTATGACAATAATCCGCATGTCTGTTCATTGTGTAAGACAGAGCTACCGTCACACCTAATGGGTGCCATGCTGATCTATCTCAAGAGGGACTTGATCCGTGTATAAGGTAAACGTCACAAGCCACCCTAAATGGGAAGACGAGGTAATCTTTGCTGTTAAGATGTGCCGCATGGTTACTAAGCTTGGATTGGCAGAGTGTAAAACCATCATTGAGAATATGATGGGTAAGAAATGGGACAACATAGAGAGGCGACTTGTTAGGTTCCAACGTGAACCTTACACACTAAAAGTGGATACGCTAGTAGAAGCAGAGCAAATGAGAATTGAATTCGTGCGCGGTGGATTCACCGTAGAGGTAATAGAGGATCATGGGCAAGACTCGCGAGCGACTTAAGGATGATGACGGTGAAGACTTTAGCCGTCTCAAGCAGCTAGCTAAACTCATGCGCGGTGCTAAGCCTAAGCAGCGTAGCAAGTTTCATGAGCGTAAGCGGAAGGAATCTAACCTTAAGGACATTGTAAACGATTACAATAGAGACGGCGAGGTAGAAGATACAGACTGAAAGTGATTGCCGTCACACTGTCATCTTTCGACCCCTCCGGGCCACTCACTAATGCGGCGACAAATTACATAATCTCTAAGACGTTCTTATGAGATTCATACGCTAACATAGAGGATATGTTATGAGTAACAACTACAGTTTCTTTCGTGGATTGCATAAGCTGTCCGGCAAGAAATTCTCCACGTTGGATGAATTGCTTGTAGCGACGGGCCTTGACTTCACTGTATCGCTTGAGGATCTTTACTTCAAGCGTAAGGGTCAAGAGATTGGGCAGCCTTTCAAGTCTGCTATCGTCCGCGACGATAACGATGTTGCGGTAGGCACTGGCTCCACTATCTACGGTGTAGTACAGTATAGCGAATGGTTCGCTGCTTGCGAAGAGCTTATCAATCACAAGGGGATTGAGGTTCTTTTCGGTGGCGCTCCTAACCTCGGCGAACAGGCCATGCTAGTGTTCCGTCAGGAAGGCGAAATTAGTCTTGGTAATGACAAGAAGATTGTCAACCACTTCCTTATCTCCTCTACGCATGATGGTTCCGGCAAGCTCACTGTGCTATCCGTTCCTATGGATACACACGGTCTGGTCATGAACGTAGATGCGCCTGTTATGGCTATCAAGCATAGCAAGAAGGCGCACGATAAGGTGTTCGAGTCACGCCAGATTATCGAAAAAGTCGGGCACGCTTGGGCATCATTTGAGGATAACGTCAAGAAACTAATGAATGTGCGTATCACTGAGGAAGAGACACGCAATTTCATTAAGGGCGTAGTAGGCGAGAAGGATAGTACGCGCAGCCAGAATATCAGAGACAAAATCTATGATATCGCTAAGGTTGGCATCAGTCGTTTCTATCCCAATTGCCAGGGTACGCTGTTTGGGGTGGTGCTCGCTTGTATTGAGTGGGCAGACAATCATCAGACAGTGCGAGCTAGCAAGTATTGCGATGAGACTACCGCGGCGCTTAATGCCAAGCTGGTAGGTGACGGTGCTACTAAGAAGGCACGCGCTTGGGGAGTAGCATTGACAATGATGAGAAACAAAGATAAGATTAAACTTAGTGGAGCATCGACTTGATGCCAAAGCATGTAATAATGAGCTATGGTATGCCGCTAGAACAATCAACTATATTGATGTAAAAGGTAATCGACGCAGCAAAACGGTACGCATGCACAGGGCCATTTTAACTAAAGAGATTGGAGCATGCCACCCCCATAGAGAGTAAAGTAGAAGTAGACCATAAAGAGGATTAAACAACCAGAGATTAAATCTAGTAGTGGGATTTAGGTCAGGAAATCAATTGAATAGTAGGAAACTGAAGCTTGGTGCTTCTAAATACAGAGGTGTTACTAGCGATAGTAATTATCCTGGTAAGTGGCGAGCGCAAATCACAATCAGTGAAGGACCGTTTGACACACAAGAAGAAGCTTACGGACGGTACGTACAGCTAACTATTAAACATAGGAGTGCATCATGAGCGGAGTTGATATCGACGTTGTAGGCTCTAGCATGTGTGAGGTAGAGAACCGAGTGGTTAATGCCTTCACTCGTGCTTTGCAAGGGCGCTATCGGCCCGATGCTACAATGGTTTGGGGGCCGCCGGGTATTGGTAAAACGTTTACCATCTATGCGTCGGCTCAGACTGTAGCGAATACCGTATACGGTGTGGACGAGAAGACAAAGAAGCCCAAGGGTCATATCTATGTTAAGTCGCTGATGCTTAGCACGATGGACCCTACGGATATTGTCGGCGTACCTCACCGGCATAGGGAGTTTGACTACACTCAATACCTACCGTTGCGGTGGGCGTGGGATGCTAGCGTAGAGTACGAGCAGGAAATGCAGAAGAAGGATAAGTCATTTAGGGCACCGCCGATGATGCTATTCTTTGATGACTTCACTGTTGCACATCAACAGGTTCAGGCTGCGTGTTTTAAGCTATTCCACGAAGGTCAGGCTGGTGACTTGCATATCAGGGATAACGTATTCCTGATCGCTGCTGGTAACAGGCCGGAGGATAACGCTGCTGCTCAGGAAATGCCTACTGCTATGGCATCCCGCTTCCGTCATATCTATTCCAAGATTGACACTAGCGAATGGCTAGCATGGGCTACGAAGTTTGGCAACATTCACCACCTTGTAGTAGGCTACATCCGTGGTCATAAGTCAGAGTTGCATGACTTCGATCCTACTAGCCCTGAGAAAGCGTTTCCTTGTCCGCGTACATGGGAAATGTGTAGCACTGCTATCCGTGAGAACGAGCTAGAGGTGGCTGAGTCTGTCAAGGGTGGTAAGTCTGAAAAGACTTCGCTGTTCAAGGTGACTTCTGGTATCATTGGTACCGGGCATGCGAATCAGTTGCACGCCTATCTTAACCAGACTAGGTTCGCTGTCTCTGCTGAAGAGATCGTGAAGAATCCTAAGAAGGCTAAGGTACCGAAGGTAGCAGAGATTGATGCTCTACATGCAACGATTGCAGAACTAGAGTATCACGTCAAGCATAAGCCGAAGGATTGGAAGGCTGCTTTGATCTACTCGATTCGTGATGAAATGATGCCTGAAATGGGATTGGTACTTGCTACCTCTACCACGGATGTTATCATGACTAAGCTTGAGCCTGATGATCTTATCGAAGCTCTGGCTACTCCCGAGTACGGGGAAATGAATGAGCGATACGGCGAGTTTCTAACAGCGGTGAGGTAACAGATAGGTACGGGTGTCGCAGCCTTAGGGCGTAGGAAGGTCTAACTTCTAGGAGATTAACATGCGAGATTGAATTAAAGCTTTCGTTAGAGAATCAAATAGAATCGAAGGTATAAGTGAAATTAGAAGCGCTGAGGTTGACGTGCATGAGGAATTCCTCATGCTGCCCACTCTTACGATTGGTGACGTATCTAACGTGGTTACTGTATGCGCTAATGCTAAGCTGCGTAACCTACGCTGGATGGATGTTAGGGTAGGCGATCACTTCCCTATTCCCGGTGGCCCTGAAGTAACGAAGCAATTGTTTGAGTTGCTAACCATCGTTAATGAGTGCCCTGGTAGATCAGCATACATTACCCACGCTGACTACGAAACACTACACCCATATACCGACGGTAACGGTAGAAGTGGCAGGTTACTATGGCTTTGGATTATGGAGCGCCAGAACGTAGGTAAACAAAAGCCTTGGCGTGAGCTAGGGTTTCTACACTGGTGGTATTACCAGAGTTTAGCAGAATACAGGGTGCGGTAATGATAAAACTACCTCTAGGCCGCGATAATTTATTCGCACTACTAGACGATGAGGATGCAGATTTAGCTGCAATTAGCTGGTATGCCCATCGCGGGAAAGATAATAACTTTTATGCAGCCCATAGAGAGGGAAGTGGCGCGCGTGAAAGAGTGTGGTTACACGACCTTGTTCTAGCGCGTGCGCTTATGGTGGCAGAATTGGCCGTGGGCATCCTAGCCGATCATATTAATATGAATAAGTTAGACTGTAGACGAGCTAATCTACGCTCGGCTACAAAGTCACAGAACGCAATGAATAAAACGAAAACTAATAGGTTATCAACCAGTAAATACAAGGGCGTCAGTAAAGCAAGAGGTAAATGGAAGGCATCCTTGACATTAGAAGGAAAGACGCTATACTTAGGGACATTCGATACAGAGGCAGAAGCAGCTAAAGCTTATAATGAAGCCGCTGTTAAATATCATAAAGAATTTGCTGTGTTAAACGAGTTATCCAACTGTAGATGGGCTACAGTTAAAGAGCAAGCTAATAACCGAAGACCTAAGAGTAAACACCGTGTCAAATAAACTACCCACGCAAGAAGTTAAAGATTTATGGAGTGATACACCCATATCCGGTTATGAAGCGGAGAAACTTATAGGAATTGCTAGGACGCAGTTGTTAATCCGCTTCCCTTTTTTCGGCAGACTAGCTATGCGTATGGTACCTACGCCCACTCCTATGATTCCTACCGCTGCGGTAGATCCTAAGGGGCGTATGTATTACAATGAGAAATTCATCAACGCTTGTACGATTGATGATGCAATGTTCGTTATAGCGCATGAAGTAATGCACCTAGTACAGCGGTGCGCGGCTCGTTTCCCTATTGGTGGCATTCACTCCATATGGAATATGGCCTCGGATATCGTAGTCAATATCACACTAGATCAGACGGGTTCTTCTACTCAGACTAAGATCAGTCCGCGTCCTGAGTGGCGTGAGAAGTTTCTAGGATTCGAGGGTAAGTATCGCAAGTATGAAAGTAAGCTAATCACTGACCATATCTACTACGAGCTTATCAAGGAAGCTAAAGACAATACGGACTGTGAAGCATGTAAGCAGATTGCGCGAGGCATTCTAGAGCAGAATCGCGAACGCAGTCAGAAGCAGCGAGACAAGGCTGCGGAGAAACAAGATGCTGGGCAATCTCCTAGCGACTCTGGTGATGGCGCTAGCGGTGATTCTAGCGGTGCTGGTGGCTCTGAGGGATGCGAAGGTCATTCCCACGGAGACAGCGAGCCGTGTAATCATTCCGGTGATGGTAACGCTAGTGGTGACGATGGTAACGGTAACGGTTCTGGCAGCGCTAACGGTGGCACTCTAAAGCATACGTGCGGTAATATCCAAGGCTGCTGCTCTGGCGTAACAAGTGATAAGGGTCAACAGGGCGATCCTGATGATGCCGAATCGTATAACCAGTGGCAACGTAACATCCTAAATGCGGCCGAGGGTACTAATCGTGGCAATCTGCCGGGCGTAGTGCAGGATATTCTAAACGGTCTTGTCAAGCCTAGCATTACGTGGAAGGATATTGTACGCGCTACTGGTACTCCGATCTACGGTAAGGATCGTTACTCATGGCGTAAGATTAGCCGACGCGGGCTAGCGCTAGGTATTCACTTGCCTGTAACGGTACCTGAAAAGAAAGGTGGACTGGTATTCATTGATACGTCTGGCTCCATTAGCGACGATCAGATTACCCAATTCTGCTCTGAGGTTACGGGTATTCTTCAAGCTATCGGTTGCAGTAAGATCCTAATTGGCCTGCATGACTATCAAGTCTACGATCTTGTAGAAGTAAGCAAGTCAAACATGCAGCAGAAGCTTAAGTTTGCGCGTGGCGGTACGTCGCATATTGACGTGTTCGATCTTGCTAATGGTTTGGAATCAGCTAAGGGTTTCAAGCTCCCGCCTGCATTCGACGTAGGAATGATTATCTGTTTCACAGACCTAGCTACAGAATTCCCTAAGCATCAGCCAAAGTGGCCGGTAATCTGGGGAGTACCTTCTGAGTATAAAGAGGCGAATGCACCTTGGGGTAGGAAGGTGGAGGTTATCCTCCAGATGCCGAAGAAAGGGCGATAAATGAACAGAGCAGTACGCGGTCATATTACTGGTAAGATTCAAAATGCATATCAGAAACGTCTAAATGCTGAGGTCAAGACTAAATCCTACGTGAAACCTGCTGTTAAGAAGGCAGTAGCTAAGTTTATGGCAGCGCTCACAACGTATCATACAGCTAAAGAGGTAGCTACGGTTGCTTATAAAGAGCTAACTGACCTTGGTATTACAGTGAACAAGGTGGTTTGAACAGTGTTACTTGCTGAGACTATAGTTGCACCTATCTATTTCAAAGGATTGTCGATGATAGTATTCAAAGGCGCAGGCTTCTGTATTAACTCAGAATGTATCTGCTTCTATCGACCTACCTTCTACATGGGAACGGAGGAATCCTATCTATGCAGAGCATGTAACAAGTATGGTTTCCTTGAAAAGAACTATCAGACCTATCAAGGGACTGGCCTAATAAGAACAGTAGTAACGCATTTCAAATACGATCCTGTAAGCAAGCATTACCACGGACAGGCTAGTGTGGAGGATAAGGCAATACCTGAATTTAATACAATGAAATTGCACCTGTATCGGCCGTTCATCCGTACTGACAAGTCTGCGTTGATGTTAGCTGAGAAAGCATTTGCTGATGTTGCTACTGGTCATAGCGGATTGATTATGGATTATAGCGGGGATGTTAAGTTGTATAAAGAAGGGCTTGCCAAGTTGGCTAAGTCACTTCAATCTGAGTATCTGAGAGCAGACCTTGGACTTGACTTTATTTCGATGGGAGAATTGACATGAAGAGTTTTGCATTAGTAGTATTCTGTTTACTCTGCACGTTTACGCAGACTGCGTATGCTAGCGGCGGTGAGGGTGATAACACTAGCTGTAATGGTGTCGGTAACCCTAACTCTTTCTGTGATGGTACAGAAGAAACGCCGGTAGAGTGTCCGGTTCCGCCCCCGCCTACGTCGGTTGTTCACAATCACGTTTGTATTGTGCCGGTGAGTGCTGTTACGTCTTATCTAGCCCTTCCCTTCGTATTTAATCCTGACGTTAAGACTTGTACGAAACAGTGCAAGACTGTAACAAAGACATGCAGCAATGTAGCTAAGACTCAAGGTCGTTGCTACGCTGGCGTAATCAAAGGTGCCGCCAAGTTTGCACTAGCTAACTGCAAGACTGTAGCCGACAAGCTTCTACGCGCACAGTGCGTGTGGAATGTCAAGCACAATAGCGGTGAGAACCTAGAGATTTTCCAGGCTAACACTGCCACTGCTACCGCTCTTTGCGAGGGTACCGTGCAGGATTGTGTTGCAGCATGCAACGACTAAGGGAGCGAGTATGGCATTCCTAGCACTTGTAGAGTTACTGTTCTTTGTGTTCGGAAGGTAAAACTAATGGATTCATTCATTTATGATTTGGTCCGAACAAATCAGAGACTCTTATCGGCAGAGGAACAATACGACGCTGCCCTAGCTATCAGACAGACGTGTGATAGAATACTAGAGCTGTGCTATCTTCACTCGCAGGCACGAGAAGTGATAGTGGACACCCTTGACCGAACGGGTAATCTGTCCAAACTAGGTAGAGACTACAACTCCCATATCCTAGGTCATAACAAAAGTATCCACGACAAGATTGACAGGATCAAGGATAGACTACCCAAACTAGGATGGATCGCTGGTGCAATTCTACTAGTAGACGCCAACCTTCACCCTAGACTGGTATTGAATGATGAAGTATTCCACGCCGTTAAACACGGTCCTAACTGTTGGGCTAAGTATCGTATTCTGGCAGAATTGGCCGCGCTTCAAGAAGATCGCGAGCTTCTAGTCAACTGTGTTTTGAATGCCGCAGCAGACATAGCAATCACCAAGCATAGACAATTGAACAACGACGTAATACAAGTATCAGACTTGTTTCAGGAGGCGCTTAAAGCAGCTTATGAAGGCACACTACTTTACAACTACGATTCTAAGGCTAAGTGGAGTTCCTTTGCCTATAGTAGAATGTTTGATGTTATCAGCAACTTTATCGCTGATAAGTCACGAGTCGTATCTGTACCTCGCAGCACTATTGAGCGCTTCAATACTGTGGTTAAGGCCATCCAAGCTACTAAGTCGATTGACCCGGTAACGCTTATGGAACACGCAAACAGACTGGTACATAATGAGAAGGCGCTCGCCTATTCAGCAGACGAGATCGAAACAATCCTTAAGTCCATGCAGGCTAACATTAGCCTGGACTACATCATTGACGACGATAACGAGAACGGAAAACATAGCTTACTAGACGTATTGTCTATCGAGACAGAGACAGAGAACAATATCTCTAAGGCTTTCCTTAGAAAGAACGTAGGGCAGGCACTCACTAAACTACTGACTTCCCTTGAATTTCACGTAGTTGACCTACTGTGGGGAATCACTAGCGGTGAGCCTAAGGATCTTAACACTACATATGAAGAGATCAAAGCAGCCTTCCCTGAGAAGAAGATAAGCAAGGTGCGTGTACGAAAGACCGCTGACAAGGTACTGGCTAAGTTAAGACAGAATCCTGAGTTACGATCAATCTGGCTGGAGCTTTAATGCAAATCAGGATATCTGATGTATGGTCTAACTTCGTAGGCTTCAATGACGAAGATAGTCAACACTGGCACGAGCTATACAAGAGCTTTGTGTATAAAATCCCCGGTGCTGAGAAGCAGTACCTTGTTCAGCTTAAGCTACTTTGTCAAGAGTTAATAAGCAAGAATATCCACAGCTTTAATCAATTAGAAGATGAAGCCAAGATAATCATACGAAGCAAGCGATGGCATGAGAAACTGTGGTCGTGGTATCTTGAGAAGGGTATGCTTAATGTTGCTTCCGACGCAACAACTATCAGACGGCAACTATCAGCCATCCTGGTTGCTAAGGGTAAAGATCCGTATATCCCCTTGATCGACGTTGCTAATGGTTATCGGTTCTACACCGGGCACTTGCCGCAGGTACTCGACTTCTGTAAGAAGCACGGACTTAACGTCACCTTTAACGACGGGCGGCATGGCAGCCTGTTCCCTAACTCATTCCCTCACCCGTATCGAAACCTAACGATGCGCCCCTATCAAGGTGCGGCCATCGTGGAAGCCATTAACTCTACGTGCCATCCTTTCAAGTGGCAACGTGGTATCTTCCAAATCCCTACCGGCGGCGGTAAGACAGAGATCGCTATTGCTCTATCCATGATGCACAAAGGATGTACCATGTTTCTAGTCAATCGACGTGAGCTACTACATCAAACGTATGAACGATTCGTTAATGCGTTCAAGCCTCAGATGGTAGGCATAATCGGAGATAATCTCACTGTCATAGACGGTACTACTAAGGTAGTGGTTGCTTCGGTGCAAACACTATGGTCTAAGTTTAAGAAGAACACGCGAGACTACACAATAGTCGATGCCTTAAAGCGCAACGTTACACAGATCATTATAGATGAAGCGCATGGGGTTGCTGCTGGTGAGCAAGATCCTATCAATACAATGGTTAAGGTAGCTAACGAATTCGAGTTCGCCACCCATCGCTGGGCGCTGACGGCTACCCCTCTTATGAGAGACGAGCTATCTAACGCTCTACTCACTGGCGTCACTGGTCCGGTCGTATTCAAGATTACCAATGACGATCTAATCAAGCTAGGTTATCTCACTAGACCTAAGATCGTAATGACTAAGGTGCATCACAAGGGAGCTTATGAAGATCCATTAACCAAAGAGGAGTTGAAACGTCCTACTGCTAAGTATTGGGCTGACCTGTACAACTATGCTATTGTGCGTAGTCCACAAAGAAACAAGGCGGTGATAAATGTTCTTCTTACTTGTCCTACTCCTGCTCTTGTCCTTGTCACAAGGCTCGACCATATCAACTACCTTAATCATCTGTCTCCTGTTCCCCTTCTATTTCTATCGGGTACAAGCACGAAGGAAGAGAGAGAAGATGCTAAGAACAAGATCAGATCGGGCACTATACAGCATCTAGTCGCTACTACCATATTTGATGAAGGGGTTGACATTCCCGAGCTACGTGCTATAATCATGGCAGGCGGTGGAAAGTCTAATATCAAAACAATGCAGCGATTAGGTCGTGGTTTACGTCTAGCCGCTGGTAAGACAGAAGTTATGATCTACGACTTCCTAGATGCTAATGAGTCCTGCCCTGGTTGGACTCCCATGAAACATTCGCGAGAGAGGCTGACCCTCTACAAGAAAGAAGGTTTCGAGATATGTCAGAAGTAGGCACCGTTCCTAAAGGGTTGATATATCAGAATGGTGCCATGCTACAGCCGCTACCTCCTGATTGGGCATTTGATCTATTTAAGCATTCCATGTGGCAAGTAGAGACACAGAAGATGAAACACGAATGGGCTATAGCTCCCTTCACTTGTAGCTGGTACCATAGGTGCATGAACAGTAACGTGTACAGCAGAAGTGACTACGTGAAGAATGTAAACAAGGACGTTTACTACATCGGCAATATCATAGCTCACTTCTGCTGGCATTGCAAAGCAAAGATGCCACACAAATACGTTAGACTGTTCCAAGCCTTTTTCTTTAACGAACGAGTGCGTCATGCGCGTAAGGGAGGATTCTAATATGAACGGCCTATTAAATTTCCTGGGGCCGTGGCTCCAAGCGATCCATAATCTTTGGCCTAAGAGGCACCTGAAGCGTCTTAGACGCGGAGAATACGGCAACGCTGCTGCCTACAGGGAGTGGAGGCTACTAGCTGAGCAGCAGAAAGACAACGCAGAAGGTAGGTACGGTAGAGTATCGTTCAAAGTGGGGAAATAAGCGGGAGCAAGCAGCTAAGATGCTTACCAAGTGGGTTGAGCAGCGAAGGGAAGGTGATTCCAATTCCTTACATTCTACAGACTAGACGCGAGCCGTTAGACCCTTTGATTAATAGTCTCCTAGATCAACTGGAGAAGATGAACGCAGGGGCGGGTGATTTTAACTATGTAAAGTCTACTCCTAGGCTACATTGAGCTGCACGGTACAAGATATGAACATTTCAACACTGTCCACGGTATTCTCAATTGCGTAGATCAAGAGTTCTATCGGCGTTGGACGGCAGAGTACGAAAATGAGGCAAAGATCAGAAACGGGGACGTAACATGAAACCTGACCTAAACATCACAAAGACCGACTGCGCTACTATAGTCCTAGCTCGTGCCGTAAGGGCAGCTAGAAAAGCCGGTTGGTCTAAAGATGAAATCAAGGACTTTGTTGAGGAGGCTAGGAACGGTGACTATAATCATATGATTACCACTACACAGGAATCATTTAACATCATTCCCCCCCTCATACTCCCCCTTAAGAGAGAGGAGTGAAGCACTCTTCCCGAAGGAACTTCGTATCTTCTTTTATCTTACTATAGTATGACATGTTGTTATATGGGAAAAAAAAATCGAATGTGTATGTTTTAGTGCCCCTATGGCAAAGATTAAGGTATGATTAGGCATGGACCAGAGAGTATCTTTCAAGAAGCCTAAAGTTAATAGGCGTAAAGTATTATAACATTGGTTATAAGGAAATGCGCCGTATGACTGATAGAACCTTGGAAGAGAACCGTGTACGGGAGGCTAAGAAACTGGCTATCTTGGAAGCAAACCGTGATTCCAATACAGGGGAATCCAACCTCTAAATGAGGTAAGCCGGGTCGGCGGTATACAAGTGTGGCACTGAAAGGGAGTTAGCTAATAAGTCTTTCAGCTAGAGGGCCATTCGATACGACAGATATAACAACATAGTCATAGTATATATAGATAAAAGAAGATACGAAGTTAACATTAAGGTGCAAGAAGGTTAGGTTATAATGTTTAGTGATAAGCAACATACCACGTCGGCTCTACCAGCCGAGAGAAATCCCGCATAGTGGATTAGCCACAGGCTTGCGCTCGAAGGCCCGTCCGACATGTGAAACCGAGCGGGCCTTTTAAATGTAATTAAAACACCCGTAAGGTAGTAAATGAGACAAATTCTAGACTTGGTAGGAAAAACGTTTGGGTATATGACAATTGCATCTTTTTCTCATTTGAATAAAGAGTCATATTGGAATTGCAATTGTAAGTGTGGAAATAAAACTGTTGTTAGAGGTTCAAAGTTAACTACTTACCAGACTATTTCTTGTGGTTGCTATAAAAAGAACAAAGGCGTTGGTAAGGAATACACAAGACAGTTGCTAAGACATGTCTGGACGGGTATGAAACGAAGGTGTTTTAATCTTAAAGATAAGAACTACAAAGATTATGGTGGCAGAGGGATTATAGTTTGTGAAAGCTGGTTGATATTTGAAAAGTTCTATAACGATATGAGTCCTTCTTATGAAGAAGGGTTAACTCTTGACAGAATAGATAACAACGGTAACTATGAACAATCTAATTGTAGATGGGCCACAATGAAAGAGCAAGCCAGTAATAGACGACACCGTTCCTTCACATGTAAACATTGTGGAGAAAAGAATTAGGTAAACATGAGACACCATCCTTACACGTTACATAAGATCAATGGGGAACAGGACTGGCGCGTAGAGATAACAAGACGCCTAGACAATTGGAAGTTTGAAGATGGAAGCTGGGGACGCACTGACTTTTACCTACACCATGACATAGCTAGCATTGGCGAGTGTAATTACGGCGGTGTTCATATAGATAACGCCTTCTTTATTAGAAGGGCCTGCTCATGTAGCACTACTGTACCTGAGAAAGTGATGCGATTCGTAGCTGTACTATGGTATTCGTATGATAAGAAGATCAAATTGGGCTGTTAGTTTAATGGGAAAATTCCACCCTTGCACGGTGCGGGATCAGGGTTCGAGTCCCTGACGGTCCACCATTATTTCGGGAGAAAACAATGAAGACGTATACAATCGGTCTGGTTTGTACTAGCGATATGTCGGAAAGCTATCAGGAAGTAGACGTACCTCTAAGTGCTGAGTGTGCATTGGTAGGTACTAGGGATGTGAGCGTCACACGTAGCTTCAGGCATAAGCTGTTTATGGGACAAGACTGTGTGATGACTGTGGTTAAACTGCCTAACACTGTGAACCATGTGAACTTGTGTGACGATGAAGGTAATTACGATCCTGCGTGGCATATCGCAGATTGTTTCGCTCTTGAGAACGTTAAGTTTCAACAGGGCTTGATTATCAGAGGTACGCTAAAGAATACTGACTACTACAGTAACAAAAAATACTGTAAGAAGTTGGACCATAATAGGGAGCTGTTCTTCACTCATAAGAACGTTCCTGTCATGGTAGCTAAGTCGGTACTGTTTGATAGTGGTAGCGTATATGCAAGGGGAATCAAATGAACATTAAGTTTCCTGACCCTAAGGACGATCCTAGGTACAAGATGGTTACTCACGACTGGCAGCTATTCAAGGGCGCATATTGGGCACTCATTCATAGAGGAAACAACTGCAATGGATATGTAGCTGGTTCATTGGATCAGACGACTCCTAAACAGAAGAACTGCTCTGGTTGTGGTCGAAGGGTTGACCGGGTTCTGCTTGGCAAGATCCCTTTCCTTGTCAAAATGGATCTTGTAAACAAGGCGTGGAGGCCGCAAAATGACAACGTTACTGCAAGTTCCCGTTAAGAAGAAACTGACGGAGCTAGACGCTTTCTTGATCCATCACCTCAGAGATTATGGTATTATTGCGGGCGGATACGCGGCGTGGCTTTGGAATGAGGAAAAGCCAGCATCAGACTTAGACCTGTTCGTACCGAAAGGATCTAATCTGTACGACGTTATCTATCAACGACTATCTCATAATCTACCTATCGGGTGGAGGCTTGATTCAAGCGGTCCTAAGTTTTCGTCATATGATTCTAACATTCTGTTACAGGCAATTACTGTAACTAACTGGTACGAGAAGTCGAAACACATTAAGAGTGACGCGGCTCCCGATAAGAAGGGAGTATATCAGCGACATATACAGTTGGTTAAGCGAGTCAAGGATGACACGGATGTATACTCAAACGTAGAGGGAGTGCTTGCGTCATTCGATTGGAACGTATGTCGAGCATCGGTGCTTAACGATCAGTCTCTACTTGTTGACTCTCACTTCATAACAGACATGGAAAAGAATATCTGCACCTTTCGACCTTACAAGCCTAGAGTAACAACAAACAATGATTACGGGTGGCGAGTATACAAGTATGTTGAGGAAAAGAAATACGACATGACGTTTAGTGATATGCTGGTCATGTTCGGTATCTCGCCTGACAAGAAAAGGTTTTTCGATCAAGTCACTAGTGGACATGCTGCCCATGACAAATGTAGTAATGAAACGTTGAGTAAGTTCATTAACTTCGTCACGTTGATGAAGTCAACCGATCCTGCATGGCACGTAGGGGAGTTTTAACATGAGTTACCTAGGCATCTTTGGCTTCCCTTGTAGTGGGCAAGACTACATGGTTAAGGTTCTACAGCACTACGGAGTAAAGATCAGCGAAACAGGCGACCTACACGGTGTAGCAGGATGGAGGGCTATGATTCCTGGCTTTCAGCCTACAGAGCAAGTATCACGCGCGCCCTCAAAGGAAGGGCGCAACCGTAGGGTGACAAATAACCCCATGTCGATCTACCCGCTAGTGCATTTGATCCGGCACCCCTGGCACGCTATAGCGGCGGCTGCTACACTCAGCACAGTAGACGTTGAATTGATCCGCGACTGGACGGGGCAGGATTCCTCGAAGGGCGTTGACGAGTGGCACAATAAAGTACGTGTTCTAACCCGCGCCTTTCCTGTATGGTATGATGAAATTCGAGATCAAGCCCCGGATATGACATTGAAGATTGAGGAGCTAGACAAGAAGGCAGATGACTTTCGGCGTCTTCTAAGGCTGGAAGAATTTACGTCACACGGTCACGATGATTGCTTCGCAGCAATAGTCAAGCATGTAGACTACAAGGTTGCAGTCGAATTGGCCGGCGAAAATGCAGCGGGTCAAGTAGAGGTAATCGCAAGGAATCTGTATAAGAACGTAAGAGCGTAATAGTGCTCAAATATGTGAATGATAGGCGATTTAGACTCAGGGGTAAGATCATAGAGTATCTTGGAGGTAAGTGTAGTAAGTGCGATTACAGTAAATGTACACAAGCACTTCACGCGCATCACAGAGACTCTAGTACAAAGTCATTCAGCATAAGTGGGTCACACTGTAGGTCATGGGATAAGATCAAAAAGGAATTAGATAAGTGTACATTACTGTGTGCTAATTGTCACGCAGAAGAACACTCCGGTAGCTCAATTGGTCGGAGCACTAAGCTTATATCTTAGCGGTTGTGGGATCATACCCCACCCGGAGTACCAATGACAATCAAACACAAACCGCAACTGCAACTTATAGGTCAAGATGGCAACGCTGTTAACTTGATAGGTAGAGCGGTACGAGCCGGTAGGAAAGCCGGCTGGTCGCCGACACAAGTTGACTGGTTCATAGATCAGTGTAAATCAGGAGATTACAGTAACGTGCTTAGTGTCATTCAGACACACTTCGACGTATACTAAATGAGTAGACATATCACTTCACGGTGACGGAATTGGAAGACGTAGGCGACTGTTAATCGCCCGCCGCAAGGTTTGGAGGTTCAAGTCCTCCCCGTGGAGCCATTTTAAGAAGGGCAGGTACTATGCAGCAGTTACATAAGATCACCAAGACACGCCCGATTCAGATTGTACCGCTAGATGCGGACAACATTAAGCACTATATCATGGAGGAGTACGATAAGCTATTCGACGGCTACGACGATAAGCTTAACTACTGTGATACTGTAGATCACTTGGACAAGGTGTCGTTCGCTGTCAAGTACGAGAGGTATGTCAATGCGAACATTCCGCCTGGGATGTATAACTTCGTTGAGGTTGACGGTGATGTATTCCTGTCTGCGGTAACTAGAGACAGCACGGACTATATCTCACTACGAAACAATCCTGCGGCTAAGCTTTCGATTGACGTAGCCAACTTCTTCGACCACGATAAGGTGTACACTGATCTTAAGATTGCCAAGAAACGCGGTAGCCTATTGTACGGCCCGCCTGGAAACGGTAAGTCACGCGAGGTAATGGAGGCAGCGGGAGTATTTCAGAGTAAGTGTCCTACGGGCATCGGACTGTCGATCAATTCGATGAATGAGGTTTGGTTCCTTAACTACCTACGGAAGGAGCGCAAAGACATTCCTCTATTCGCAGTCTTTGAAGAGCTGACTAACTTCACCGATGGGAGAGACGAGCTTCACACTAAACTACTGAACATGCTAGATGGTAGCGAGAGTATAGACAACATTTACATTGTAGCTACGACTAACTATCCGAAACGTCTGAGCCAGAACATTACGAATAGACCGGGGAGGTTTCACAACATCATTGACGTTCCTAATCCCAACAAAGCACTTAGACAAGAGTTTCTATCTAAGTTCATACCGGATGCCGACGTTGATGTGCTAATGGCTAAGACTGACGATGCCTTCTCTATCGCTCACTTGAAAGAGATCGTTGTATATGCGGCATTGTACAATCTTCCGCATATAGAAGCAGTGAAGAAGGTTAAGGAACATATGCGTTTGGTTAAGAGTTCATTCTTGAAGATCAACGACGAAGAGGGCCAGTACCTCTAGGGAGACTACGATGATTGTAAAAGTAACTCAGAAGCATATCAAAAAAGGTAAGTGTTGGGAAACTACTAAGTGCGCGCTAGCACTGGCTGTACTTGATGCGATTCCTACAGCAGTACGGGTATCCATTTGTAGTTCTATTGTGGTAACGCACAAGGACAAGACGGAAAGCACGTTCGATCTAACGAAGCGTGCAAACAAGTTCATTGACGCATTTGATAATAAAAAGTTTGACAAGAAAGAAGTGAAGCCTACTACTTTCTTGTTCAAACAGATACACACTGTCTAAGTGTAGCTCAGTCTGGTAGAGTCCCTGACCTGGAATCAGGTTGTCGCAGGTTCAAATCCTGCCACTTAGACCATTCATATCCTAATGTAGCTCAGTTGAGGCGCTAAGTCGTTCAAGAACAGTAGGCGCAAAAGATAATGGCTCTTAAGCATAAATGGTGATGCGCCGCACTTGTAATGCGGATAACGGGGTTCGATTCCTCGCAGGGCCTCCATTTTATAGGACGGACCAATAACTAGCTAGGCCCTTAAGTGTGGCGTATATCATATGAGGGATAAATGAGTTCCATCATATGCTCTGGCACTGTGCGGCGAGTCCTTCCCTTAGCTTGTGTACTCCAATTGGTAGAGATCAGTCTTAGAAACTGAGTGTTGTAGGTTCGACTCCATGGCCCTATCGTCTAGTGGTAGGATACCAGATTTTCACTCTTGAGACGAGAGTTCGATTCTCTCTAGGGCTACCATATGTCGCTGCTCCTTAAAATTTGTGAAGTTGCTAACGAGAAGTACCTTGAAAGTAATAGCCCGGCTAGGTTCAAGGCCATCATAGAAGATCCTAGGATCTTCACAATGGTTACAGACGATGACAAGGGCCAGCAAGTTAACCACGGCTTCTATCACGTATGTAATCCGCGTCTCTTGTTAGCATCGTTGATGGCAGGTACGTTTACTGGACTTGAGGCGTTCAATCAGATGTTGAACGCAGCTCTAGCTAAAATAGTAACGGTTAAGGTAACGAATGTTCCTGAGTATAATAAGGTTACTACATGCTGTGCATGTGCAAAGTGTGGGTTGAAGATCCCTGGTGCAGCGATCAGCAAACTTGCAATCATTGAAAACGTGCGTAAGATTACGCATAGATAATGCCCTGGTAGCTCAATGGATAGTCAACCAAACTCCAGCGTGCCTGGTACGATGGCAGTTAGAACAAAGTAAGACGCATTTATCTAGTTCTTTAACAATTTCATCCCAAGGATGTAGCCTCAACTTAGTCCAATCGTAATCTTTCTCTTCAGGATTTAAATGATGGAAGTCAATAGCTACAGGATGAAACGAATGTTTACAATCTATACATGTTTTACCTTTATATTCTATAGCTTTAATCTTAATAGTTTTCCATCGTAGCATACAGGCATCGTTAAAGCAACGTTTACATCTACCAATGGGGCCTTTTTTACCTATACGATAGAATTCATTGTTAGATTTTTCTAATTTACAGGATGTACAAATTTTCATATTAAGCCTCTATGGTGTAATGGATAGCACGGTTCGCTTCTAACGAATAAGCGAGGGTTCAAATCCTTCTAGGGGTGCCAAACATGGTAGAAAGATACTGTCTACCTAATTATACCTTAAACAAATTAGCCTAAAAGGAATTATTTTGGAAATAACAAGTCTAGTTGACTCTACGGGCTGGCCCATCGTAATAGGCGGACGAGTCAGGGTTATTGCTAACACGTTGTCTTCAGGTAAGAAGGTGTACAAACACGGTGAAGTAGTTAAACTGTCGCCACGAGAAGGTAAGTCAACTTTAATCGAGATTAGATTGTTTAAGAATCTGAACATGATAACTGCTTCGCCGGAACAAGTACAGGTAATGAAGGGAAAGACACGCAACAGTTTCCAATATGAACTAATCAAAGAGAAGTTTAGGAGACGCAAATGAGCTTTACAGTTTACATGCTAATTGCACTCGTATTCTGGCCTACTTTTTCATTGTATACGTCGTTGAACCAAGCTAAATTGATGGGATACATTTTCTGTACAATGGCAGGTGGATTGTGTGCTAGTGTTTGGCCGCTTACATTGCCAGGCTTACTGATGGCAGGAGGTGTCAAGTATTTGCATCAAAGACTTGAGCGTCGAAAGGAAGAAATGGAAATACGCCGTCAAACCGGCAAGGGTATCAGGGTATGAAACGCAAGAGCCGACATGTAAAGTGCGCTCATTGTGTGGTTCTGGTAATCAACAACATAGTTTGTCACGAAGCGGGATGCCCTAGACTTCGGACAAAGAGGTAGTCATGTAATTGTATGAAACACCTACTAGCCTTATTGCTTGTGTTTCTAATGTCCTGCGCCACAGGCATCTACAGTCAAGGATACATTGTAATTGAAGGTAAATTGCTATCTGTGCCGATAACAGATCGTGAATCTAAGAGACTGACCTTCTACTTAAAGACAACAGAAGGAAGCAGCATTATAGCTATCGCTGAGAATACTGAAAACTTCAGCCTACTAAGATCGCTTGCAAATGCAGTGGGCAATAACAAAGAAACCATATTCTTTTTCTGTCAACCTGCTGACAGTGAGTGGCGCGAGTATGTAGACAGTGTAGACTATGAAGTATTTGGAGTGGGTTATTTCGACAACTACGCAGAGAGATACGTTACTATAATCACCACCTATGGCAGCAGCTTCGGTGATGTTATGAGAAGTCAAGATTGGGCAGCATTCACCACAGGGCTTATAAAGAAGGGTTTAAATGCCGCTATCTAATTTATCAGGGCAAAGATTTGGTAAACTATTTGTTGAATCTTATTCCCATTCTGACAATCATAGAGTTTCTTATTGGGCCTGCGTGTGTGATTGTGGTAATAAAGTTGCTGTAAGAGGTGGGCATCTTAAAATCGGCAAGACAAAATCATGCGGTTGTCTGCGTCCTAGGCATGGGTTGTGCTCACACAGATTATATAAAACTTGGGAAAGTATGATAGGGCGGTGTAAGTATGAATCAAATCCTAGTTACGATAACTACGGTGGTAGAGGAATTACTGTTTGTGATCGCTGGTTAAGTGTCATTAAGTTCATTGAAGATATGGGTTCAACATATAAAGAAGGCTTATGGCTAGACCGTATAGATAATAACGGTCATTATGAACCTAGGAATTGTAGATGGACTACGCCTTCTCAAAATCTTAGGAACAGAAAAAGATGACATGGCTATACATCTGGATGATTGGGTTTATGATTACACTGGTAGGATTACCTAAGATTGTAGATAAAGAGGATCCTATTTCATCTATCATCTTCTGCGTATCGTGGCCGCTGGTATGGGCGGTATATGCCTACGCATTCATTAAGGTATCAATGTTTGGAGGCGACGAAAATGACGAATAGTAATTGGCACAAGTATTTTATCGACATGGCGAAGCTGGTAGCCAGCAAGTCTAAGGATCGCAGCACTAAGGTAGGCGCTGTAGTTGTAGGGCCAGATAATGAAATCCGTTCTACTGGTTTCAACGGATTTCCTCGCGAAGTAGATGACGATATAGACTCTAGACACGAAAGACCGGCTAAGTATCAATACACTGAGCATGCAGAACGAAACGCGCTGTACAATGCCCTCAGGTTTGGTACCTCTCTTAAGGGATGTACGTTGTATCTTAACTTCATTCCGGTCCCTTGCTTTGACTGTGCAAGAGGTGTAATTCAGAGTGGTATCTCTAAGGTTATAGGGCCTAATATTCCCTTTACAGGAGCAGCAAACTTCTGGAAGGAAAGCTTAAGTGTTGGTGCAGAAATGATGTTAGAAGCTGGCGTACAGCTTTTTGTTTACGAAGAATCAACAGGTGAGCTTACCGAATATAAGGGGTAGCTGTGAAAAAGCAGGAATCATTCTCGAAACAAATAGATAACTTTGTATTCATCTTCTACACTAAAGCGTGGACGATTCCGAATATGGCGATCCGTCATATCCACAATGGGTTCCCGAGAAAGAGCTACGCACTAGACGTGAATCGAAAGTGTACTAAGATCGGTAGGGCACAGTCTAAGGGTGAAGAAGACAGTTGCAATGCTGTCTGTACTGAGACAATGATTAAGGAAGCTGTACATTCAATGCTAGGTAGGACGAAGTACGTTCCTGCTATTCTAATGGAGACTGTAACGTTCAAGGGGAAACTTAAGAAGCTATCGCCTGAGTGGTACATTAGGAAGTACACTAACGTATACACAAAGGGCGAGACTCGATACATTTTCTACCACGACTGTCTAGGTAAGGCGCACTTGAATACCTTTTACAAGGGAACGTTCGACTTCCTCTTACCTTATCTGGATATAGAGTTTGGGTGTCAAGTATGCGGAACAAAGATTCCAAACGGCGTTCTGATGGCCGTGCGGCTGCAAAAAGCAAACATGAAGCTGTAGAGTTAGGACATATATTAGATGGGCCGCGTTGTAGATTGTGTAACATTGAAGCGCGCATTCTGGTTCCAGATACCTCATTATAAGCGAGTGTAAACAATATGAGTTTCAAAAAGTATATTCACTTGGAAAGGCTAGGGAGTCAAGAGGTTGATGGGATAGAGCTGGGAGTGTGTCATATTTTTCCGAAATTGGACGGCACGAACGCTAGCGTATGGTTCAACCCTGAAAAGAAGTTCATTGAATTCGGTAGCCGCGGACGTGTGCTATCTGAAGAGGCAGACAACCATGCTTTTAGACACCATATGCTCTCTTACACAGAGGAAACTAAGCGCTTGTTCGAGGTATTTGAAGCGCATCCTGAATGGAATATCTACGGCGAATGGCTTGTACCTCATACTCTACGTTCTTATCGCGATTCTGCTTGGCGTAAGTTCTGGATTTTTGATGTATTGGATGGAGACGACACTTTTCTTCCTTACGAGGATTACTTTGCTGAGCTTCATGGGCTCAATGTAATTGACCCGTTATGCATAATCGAGAATCCTAGCCAAGAACAGCTAATGAACGTGATGCGATACAAGAACACGTTTCTTGTAGAAGATGGCAAGGGCATCGGCGAAGGTATCGCCATTAAGAGATACGGCTACCAGAACAAGTACGGTCGGACAACGTGGGCTAAGCTTGTAAACAACGAATTCAAAGAGCTAAACTCTCGTGCATTCGAGCGGAAGATCCTTCCCGGCGCGTTTCAGGTCGAAGCTGCCATCATTCAGGACTTCTGTACGGAAGCTTTGGTCCTTAAGACTTTAGCAAAGATTAGAGGCGAAACGCAAGAACGCGGACAAATTATCCCGAGACTACTCAACACTGTCTATTATGAACTAATCAAGGAAGAGTCTTGGGAGATCGTCAAGAAGTACAATCGCCCTACGATCAACTATGCACTGCTGTACAAGTATTGCGTGCAACGTACAAAGGAATTAGCCAAGGAACTTTTCTGATGCACATAAATAAAGATAAATATAATGCTATCAAGAGACTGTATGGATTAAGTAAAGATCAGTACGATGGGTTAATAGGGCGCGGTTGTGGAATATGCGGTGAACATTGGAAATTATGTGTAGATCATAACCACAGCACAGGAAAGGTTAGAGGCGTTCTATGTAACTCCTGTAACCTAGGTATAGCAAATCTAAAAGAAAGCACTAAGCTACTGGCTAGTGCAACACGTTACTTAAAACGTAAGTCACGCTGACTCAACTACAGCTTATTGCTCATTTACTGCTCTATATCAGGAGCACGCCAAGAAGGCGGATAAATTCGGAAAGATGATAGATATACTTACGGCGCTATAGCTTAATGTAGAGCACCACCCTGTCACGGTGGGTGATGTGGGTTCAAGTCCCATTGGCGTCGCCATTTTAAGGGAGATACATATGAAACGGTTAGCACTGGCACTTGTGTTTCTATTCGGGTGTGATAGTGTTGTTTCTACCACGCAGGTAGGACAGACACGTACTGAACAACGACTAGGTACCTGTCATAAGATGGGTTTCTGTCATACCTGCGGCATAGACTTTCAAGGTAAATTCAGTTGTGGATTCAGAATGACGAGTCAATGCCCTGGTGAGAGAAATGAAACAGTAAAGATTCAAACTGTCAAAGAGAAGTTTGAGAGCGGTAAAGTACGCGAGCGTGATGTAATCACGGTTGTAGAGGCAGGATCATGCAGGTAGAATACGAAAAGGGGCGCAAGCCTGTTAAGCTATGGACGGATGGTGTATTCCTAGAGGAAGCAGCTCGGCAACAAATCCGTAACATCGCTGGTATGCCTTTCGTATACAAGCACGTAGCGATCATGCCTGACGTGCATCTAGGAAAGGGTGCCACGGTCGGATCAGTAATTCCTACAAAGGGTGCTTTGATTCCTGCTGCGGTAGGAGTGGACATAGGATGCGGCATGATGGCGGTCAAGACCGCTTTAACCGCAAAGGATATTCCATCCAATCTAGAACGTGTACGTCTCAATATTGAGGCTGCAATTCCTTCAGGTTTCCACCCGAAGGATAAGACGGATCAGCGTGAAACTATCCCTAATGACATTGCTGCTGTATGGCGTAATGATCTAAGTGCAAGGCTTGATTCTATCACTAAGATGCACCCAAAGATTAGCGATAAGAACAGTCTGAACCAACTAGGTACGTTAGGTTCTGGTAACCACTTCATTGAGTTGTGTTTCGATACTGAGCAGAACGTGTGGATCATGTTACACAGTGGTTCACGCGGTATTGGTAATCAGATTGGACGTTACTTCATTGAGCAGGCTAAGGAAGACATGAGGGTTCACTTCATTAACCTTCCTGACAAGGATCTTTCCTACCTATCAGAAGGTACACAGCACTTCCAAGACTACTGGTTCGCGTTGAATTGGGCACAGGATTATGCTCGCCATAATCGTGAGATTATGATGAAGTATACAATAGGTGCGCTTATCAAGTCGGGCTTCCCCGAGGGGAAGTTGTTGGTTAAAGACATTGCTGTAAACTGTCACCACAACTATGCGTCCTTGGAAAACCACTTCGGAGAGAACGTGTACGTTACTCGAAAGGGTGCGGTACGAGCTAGGATCAATGATTATGGTATTATTCCTGGGTCAATGGGTGCTAAGTCTTTCATTGTACGTGGAAAGGGCAATCCTGAATCGTTCAATTCATGCTCACACGGCGCAGGCCGAACCATGAGTCGGACGAAGGCTAAGGCTACTGTGACCCTAGAGGAACACATTAAGGCAACTGAGGGCGTCGAGTGCCGTAAGGATCTTGACACACTTGACGAAACACCCGCAGCATACAAACCGATAGATGCCGTTATGAAGGCTCAGGAAGATTTAGTGGAAATAGTGCATACTCTCAAACAGTTCTTATGTGTAAAAGGTACTTCATGAACATAGACTATTTTGCAGGATTCTTTGATGGAGAAGGGTGTATTGGTATTTATACCAACGGCCAGAAACATTCTCATAATTTATCGGTTCAAATTACTCAAAAGCAATCTGTCTTAACAGAAAGGTTATTGCGAGAAGTTTTGATGACCTATGGTGGTAGCATTTCAACTAACTTAAAGTATGGAAAGTTTTACCATTTACACTATTCGATCAGTGGTAATAATGCATATAAACTGTTGAAAGATATTAAGTCTAAGCTTAAGCTAAAGAAAGAGCAGGCACAGGTAGCTATTGATTGGTATAAGGCTAGACCTAAGGTTGCTAGAAATGCAAAAGGTCAAATTATGCCGCATGATAAGTCTGTATACGCAGCGGATAAGCGAGTAGCAAATAGACTTAAAGAACTAAAATAGGGCTGGTGGCAGAGCGGTAAATGCACCTGTTTGCTAAACAGCGGTTACATCGAAAGGTGTACGAAGGTTCAATCCCTTCACGGCCCGCCATTTAAGGAAGCTACCGCTATGGCAGCAAACTAGTCTTGAAAACTAGGGCAGCCGTAAGACTCTGGTGGTTCGACTCCGACTAGCTTCCGCCACTTTAAAGGATCAGTATGGCAAAGCGACAACTGAATGCACGTTTCAAATATGTAGGTCCGAGAGGTCAGTATGCCGTTCTACTTGAACCTGATAAGCAATTGATCGGTTTCATAGAGTGGGATAAGAGGGACTGGAGTTGGATACACGGCCCTAGGTGGCATATCAGAACTAAAGAAGGTGACGAATTGGTTAACCTTCCGGCTACACGCGATGGTGCTAGTAGGTGGCTTTGGAACACTGTCAAATGACTTGGGGGAAGTAATGAACTACATAATGGTAGACGTAGAAGCGGACGGCCCGTGCCCTGGTATTTACAGTATGATTGAAGTAGCAGCTATTGACTGCTTTGATCCTTCAATTAGATTCACAGCACAGTTTTGCCCGATTACAGGCACGAGCAGCAAGGAAGCATTGGCGAGCATCAAGCGAACTAGAGAAGATATTTTGAAGTATCCTGCGGCCTTCCACGGTATGCGCGCTTTTGCCGACTGGATGAAACAGTTTAAGCGGCCTATGTTCATTAGCGATAACAATGGGTTTGACTGGCAGTTTGTCAACTATTACTTCTGGAAGTTTACCAATGGCAATCCATTCGGTCACTCTAGTACGAACATGAATTCGGTATTCAAAGGGTTCATGCGTGATATGACTGTGAACGCTAAGCATATGCGTAAGACTAGACATGACCATACTGCGTTAAATGATGCACAGGGTAACGTTGAGGCTTTCAATGAAATGCGGATCACGGGCCTAAATGGCTTTGCAAAAACAAAAACCTAAGATTCTAATAGAGCAGTGGACCAGTGGAGCGGCTAAAGAAACCCATATCTTTTGCCGAAGAAATCAGAGAGGATGGGCCTATGTTTTAGGCTGGAATCCTAAATTGTTTTCCAATGAAGAAGTTAGAGCGTTTCTAAAATCAAAGGGGATAATATGGCGACGCCGGAAGAAACATACTACAAGGCGTTAAAGTTTGCTGTAACTGCTCACGGCCCGCAACTAGACTTAGACAGTCTGCCGTATATCTTGCATCCTGCACGAGTGGCTGAACATTTTGTTATTAGAGGGCAGTGGGAGTTGGCCGTCGCAGCAGTGCTGCACGACACTGTAGAAGACACAGACACTACGATGCTTGATATAGGCAGCGAATTCGGTCCTAGAGTTATGCAGCTAGTAGACGCAGTATCACGTAGATCCTATGAGACTTATGCTGAGTTTATCGACAGATGCTCTAAAGATGCAGAAGCTTCGCTTATCAAGTTGGCAGATATCAGAGATAACATGTATCGGCGTGGACCTGTTGTCAGTGGCATGGAGAAGAGATACTTAAAGGCTATTGCAACACTAACTAAGGCACATGCGATTACTTATGTCAAATGTCCTTGCTGTGAGGAATAGGCAATGTCAAACATTACACTAATTGTTGGCGGTAAAGAACAGCCTTTTAAGTCTGTGTTTCTGAAATCCGAAAGACGCTAGGGGTGCTATAATGTTTGAGGAATGCAAACTAGAAGGTGAGTTTACACTTACCTCCGGTAAGAAAAGCACAGTGTTCTACGACTTCGACCTACTCACGCCTCAAGAGTTAGTGGGTTACGTGGATAAGCTGTGCGTAAAGCTACAGCAGGTAAAGTTTGACTTCGTAGTCGCACCGGCAATAGGTGGTATTATCGTGGGCTGGATGGTGGCCGGTGAATTCGGTAAGCGTCTAGTCATTGCTGATAAGGAAGGCAAGCTACGCGGGATAGAGAAAGTCGAAGGTACTCAGTACATTGTTGTAGACGATGTAATCTCTACCTACGGTACGATCAAGAAGGTAGCTAATAGGCTCAACCCTCCGTACCAGTGCGTAGGTGTGGGAGCACTAGTCTTTAGAGGCGATACTAAGCTTAACAATACCTTCTTCCTAGCTCATAAAGAGATTGAGAAGTAATGCTTCAATGGGCGTTAATCTTCTGGTTAGCGACGGCACCCCTTGGATCGCCGTGTCCAGCAGAATATGGTAGGATTGAATACTTCGAGACGCAAGAAGATTGCATGCATGAATTGTATAGAATGAAAATGCTAACAGATTGGAAATTACATGGAATCTGCATCGGTAGTATCGTGCATTCACCCGTTCAATAAGGTAAAGACGGAATATGAAACTGACTTCGTGATTGTAGCGTTTTTCTGGTGCCGGGCGTGTAACAAAGTCCTAAAGTGGGGCGAAAGAGACGAGATCCATCGCAGGATGATCCCGTGGCATTGGAACGAAAAGGTTAAGAGACTGGCGTATAAGCTAACGGGTTACAAGATAGAACAAAACCCTGACACCTTCATTAACGTCCCAGGTAACGGCTTAGATGCGGGCAACAACCTTGGGTATCTAAAGCAAATGTATAAGCCGGGTCTATCAAAGTTTGCTGCAATCAAAGGCGTAACACCTGGCTTTCAATTTTACTCTTTCTACCCTCCTAAAACACAGACATTTACAGGTTGTAACACAGCGAAATCTGTAAAAGATCAAACAAAGAAAGCAGCCTATAAGAAGCTGTATGGTGGAAAATGAGACTCGGCCTTACATTCGATGACGTATGTTTAGTACCTCAGCACAACAATGTTGAGTCAAGACTAGTACCTAGTCTTGATACGTGGCTAACAAAGACTACCTCTATGAGACTACCAATCGTGGCAAGTAACATGGAGACGGTTATAGGAGACGACTTAGCCGACGTACTGGTAGCATACGGATCTATTCCACTCTGGCATAGATTCACGACCGTTGAAAAAATCGCCGGTTGGGTTCTGAGGTACCCTGGATCGTTTATCTCCCTTGGGTTGGGCACAGATGACCAGATGAAACTAGGGAAGATACTTCAGCTAGTGTCGCCTAAAGGTGTGGTCTTGGATATTGCCCACGGCCACGATGCTAGAATGTTCAGACTAATTGAAGACATGAAACACCTTCATCCTGAACTGGAGATTATTGCCGGGAATGTCTGCACCACGCAAGGGTATTCAGACCTAGTTAACGCAGGAGCGGACGCTGTGAAGGTCGGGGTTGGTCCTGGAGCCGCGTGTACGACTCGGATGGTGACTGGCTTCGGGGTACCACAATTTACTGCCGTATACGAGATTGGGCAGCTTGCCAAGAAACTGAGGGTGCCGATCATTGCGGACGGTGGCATACGCGGTAGTCGAGACATTGTACTAGCCCTTGCGGCTGGCGCATCATCGGTTATGATTGGTAAGCTATTCGCACAAACGGTCGAAGGTGCTGGCGAGACAACGCAACCTGCTCCTGGACACCCGCAGTGGAAACATTACCGTGGGCAGGCAAGCAGAGAATTTCAAGAAGACTATTTTGGAGAAGTCAAAGAAGGAACTGTTCCTGAGGGGATCGCAGGAGATATCAAGGTTACTGGTACTGCGACTGATCTTATGGATAAGTTACTAGGTGGGCTAAGATCGGCATTGACTTACGGTGGGGCAAAAGACATTAAGGAATTACAGCGCAAGGCTGAATTCATGAGGGTCACTGCCCATTATGGAGGCGAAAGTGGGACGCGACTCTGATATCGAAGTACCTGGCTTTGAAGTAGAAGAAGAGTACGAAGACTACGACGATTATGCTCCGTACTTCGCAGGTGATTGCACCTGTACTCACGACCCTGACGAGCACGGCGCAGGCAGTTGCGGTGTTCTCAACTGTAATTGCGAAGCGGGATGGGAATAAAGTGCATAAACATAAAGCCAATATTGACACGAGCAATGGTGAAATCTACGACCATTGTGTCTGCGGCGCTGTGCGGCGCAAAGATCAGCCGGGTCAAACCAGACCTGACCCTTGGCATTCCTGTAAGTTGTGCTATATTCAGACTGATGATTAAGGGTATTTGGCTTCAAGGCGAAGCAGACGGCGTTCAATCCGTAAGAGCAGGGTTCGATTCCCTGGGTACCCTCCCTATTGTTTAAGGTATAATTGATATGAGCAGTACAAAATAGGAGACTATCGTGGGTGGATCAAAAGGTCACTGAATGCAGATCACCTTAAAAGGTTAGCGGCTGATTAGCTGTATTAACCAGGGAGATTTAAGGAGACACAATGAGTGCTAAATTTCTAAAGATTAAAGTTAAGTGCCTAGCGGCTGAGGCTAAATTCATCCGTAAAGAAGAACGAGAATGCAAGACTCTAAAGGTCGAGGTTCCAGTCAAAGACCGAGACGGTAAGGTTCTACGTATGAAGACGATACGTAAGCTGAAAGCCCGTAAGGTTGAAATGTTCAATGCCCTTCGGAATCACCGTATCGGCGTAGTACGAAAAGAAGCTCGGAACACACTAATTGCTTATGCTTTCGTGCGTAACAAGCCTTACACTACGACTGCTCCCAAGGATAAGCGTCTAGTGGATGTTGAGAGTGTTCGGCGCATGACTCGTAAGTACGGTCCTGCTGACCTTCAATATCTATCTAACACACACGAAGCTGTAGTGGCATATGTCAAGAAGCTAGATGCGTGGTTCGTAGAGGGCGACGAGCACTTCTTCGACAAAGAAAAGACAAGGGAGTAATAGCATGAAAGACAGAAGAACGAAAGCTCAAATCATTGCTGGCTACGAAATGCGTCTTAAGAATGTGCTAATTTTTAACGAGTCTAAATTAGACGAGATAGCGGATAGTAAAGATGGGTGGCAGCAATTTGCTATTACGAGTTTAATTTTTAATGCTATTTTTGTAACAATTTTGTGCCTGTGATTAAAAGCGGCTATGGTGTTTAACGGCAGCACGTAACTCTTCCAAAGTCGAAGTATCGGTTCAAATCCGGTTAGCCGCTCCAATTTACTGTGTCGAGGTCGCACCAATTCACGGTAATCCGGTGGGGCTGTCACCGGACAAACAAAAACAGCCTCCTTTTATACACGTATAGCTCAGCTAGTAGAGCGCCACTCTGATACAGTGGATGTCCTAGGTGCAACATATTGGGAAGGTAAACACTATACCTTATCAAAATCAGCTAAGAGATTCATTTCTAAATTTGATAATTATGGTAGTGTTAAGCCTTCAAAGTTTATGTTTAGGTTAGTCGGTTAACAGCAAACCAGCGGATTCCAAACCCGCGACTGAGGGTGCAAGTCCTTCCTAGCCTGCCATTTACGGTTACTCTTCGGATTGCATACGAGCGCAGACGTGCGTGACGGTGAGTCGTAGACTAAGAGTCGGAGTAGCCTTCCTGTATACCTATAGCTCAACTGGACAGGGAACCTCTCAGTCGTCAGAAGTGATCGCCTGCAATGAGAGGCTAGGCCCTGAGACACAATCAGCCCGGTATGATGGCGTCGTCTCAGGGCCTTTTCTTTTGCCTGGAAATCTATAAGACATAGTGTAGTTTGATGGGTATACGAACTATATAAACCTTACCTGACTTAAAATCTATGCTGTAACTCCTATGATTATGGTATAATTGATGTAGAGGTATGAAGTCATGGGATCAAGAAAAGACTTAACAGGGCAGCGATTTGGTAGACTCTTGTGTGAGTCTTATTCTCATACCGACCCTAGACCTAAAAGCTATGCTAACTGGAATTGTATATGTGATTGCGGTAGTAAAATTATCGTCAGAGGGCGAAGTCTTATAATCGGTAATACCAAATCTTGTGGTTGCCTAAGAGTGGACATTAGAACGAAACATAGTCTTTCTAAGCATCCATTGTATAGAAGATATATAAACATGATGCATCGTTGTCATAATCCTTCTGATTCAAATTATCCAAACTACGGTGCCCGTGGTATAATAGTTTGTGAACGTTGGCATAAATTAGAAAATTACATAGCCGATATGGCTCCTTCTTATATGGAAGGGTTAGAAATTGACCGCATTAATAACAACGGAAACTATGAACCTGATAACTGTAGATGGGTAACATGTTCTGGTAATATGAAAAATAGAAGATGTAAGGCGCAACAGCATAGCGATATAGACTACGTTATTTATAAAGGTAAAGAAAATAAATGGGCATTTTCTTATATCTTCGATACAAGAGAACGTGCTGAAAGCTTTGCTATAAAGGTAAAGGACTTGTTAAATGAAACAAACTAAAAAGGAAATGGAGTTTGATAGTAAAAATGCATCTACATTAGCGGAATTATGCGTGGACCCTCTCACGACAGAGCATTCTAGGGTCCAAATATTACAGCTACTTCTTTCACAAGTAGCAGAGAAAGACTTTTTCACTACGATGTTTAAGGACGAGTTGACGCTTGGCGAATGCCCGTCCTGTGGTCATCAATCCCATTGGTTAATACCGGAAGATGTGCTTAATACATTTGGCTATGTATCTTCAAAAGAGGATACTAGAGTCAAAGAGCACACTACAAAGGAAGATTGTAAACTGTGGCAAGAGTGTTGCGTAAAGAAAAAGACTATATATTAAGGTATTTAAATGGATAAGAAGTTGTTAGCCGACGAATTGTTTGGAGACGAGGGATTCAAAGAACACGCCTATCAAGATACTGAAGGTTACTGGACAATAGGTATAGGTCGCCTTATAGATAAAAGAAAAGGCGGACGTATTACATTAGAAGAGGCTAAGTACCTTCTCAATAACGACATTGAAGAAAAGTATCACGCTCTAATCACTGCCTTACCGTGGGTACAAGATCATCCTGACAACATCCAAAGAGCGCTGACAAACATGGCATTTCAGCTAGGCGTTGAAGGTTTAGTGAAGTTTAAGAGAACGCTCGCTTTAATTCAAGCTGAGAAGTATGTTGAAGCTGCTGCTAATGCGCTGCTTAGCAAATGGGCTAAGCAGACACCCAATCGTGCTGCTAGAGTTGCGGCTATGATAAAACATGGAGAGAATGACTAATGGCAGAACCTAAGCAAATCAGTGTTGAAGACCTACGCGCACAAGCGCCAGTAGACCCTAGACAACAACTGTTTCAACCTCAAGTGCCAGTAGACCCTAGACAACAACTGTTTCAACCTCAAGTGCAGGAAGCTATGTTGCAGCACGAGGAAGCGGTACAAGAGCCTTCTGTACCTACTCGTGAAGAGTCAGCTATACAAGGTGTACGTGAGCCGCTATTAGTAAAGATCCCTCAGATTGCACAGCCGCCTAAGCCTACAGCTAAGCCGAAGGCTAAGCCTAAGCCTACGCAGGGTGAGCTTCTTACCGATCAGATTCAAACCAACTACACCCGCCTAGTAAACTACCTTAAGCAAGCAGAGGGAACTCCCAAACAGCAAGCGCAATCTGGCTCATTTAAAGGTGGACGTTTCCGTATCTACGATGACGTAGGGTCGCCCGCCATCGGTTACGGCCACAGAACTTCACCGGAAGAAACGAAACGCTATAAGAGTGGGATCACTGAAGAAGAGGCCACGCGCCTCTTGATGCAGGACATTAAGAAAGCAGAGATCCTAGCTACCCGACATTTCGGTAGGAAGGGATGGGCAATGATGGACCCTCACCGTAAGGAAATGGCAATTGACTTCATGTATAACCTGGGGCCTGGATCGTTTGCCAAATTCAAGTCATTCTCGCGCTCACTTAGACAAGGCGACGTAAAGGGCATTCGTGCAAGATACAAGAGACACTACAGCCCTGAGCCTGGTGCCTCTAAAATTCCCCTGAAACCTAGAAACGATCTGTTCTACAAGACGTTTATACTTCCCCTCGAAACCGGGGAAATAGAGATCGGACAACCTCGTGTCAGCAAACAGCCTATCAGACAAGCTCTTCGATAACGTAGAACCAGTTAAGAAGAAATCAGATACACTCGAAGAGGCCCTTGAAGAAGCCTTAGCAAATACTACACCTGAGCGTCCTGGCACGCCCTGGGATAAAAGGGAGAAGAAGGATGCCAGCAGCCAAAGATGGTCTACAAATGGACCGTAAAGATAATGATGGTGGTTATGAGCTATCTAATATAAGATTTGTAACCAGATCGACAAATCTAAAGAATACCCGACGTTCTGCTAAAATTCAAAGTGATGTTGACCGTGTAACTTATCATGCTAGAGATAGAAAATGGGAAGTTACTTATAAATTTAGATTCAAGACACAAGAAGAGGCAGAACAGTTTGCTAAAGAGAATAACAAGTGGCCCAGCGCTCTATAATTACTCCACGTGAAAAAGATTTCGTTAAGTTGATGGTAGAAGTCGGGCTCGGGCCAATTGAAGCTTTTAGAAAGGCATTCTCTCATAAGTGTGAGGATCGCAAAGAACAACAATATTCAAAGGATTTAGCTCGTTCTGAACGCTGTAAAGCATATGCCGAAGAGTTAAAAGTCCTCCTCCAGAGACAAGAAAAGGCACGGGAGATCATAGATCAATCGGGTGGTGTCAACCTTGAGAGACTAAGAGCCTTCGCGTTTGCTAAGCTTGAGAACATCCGAGACGATATCAACGTTAAGAGCGCAACCCGTCTTCAAGCCATCAAGGCGCTTCAACAGCTACACGATCCTGCTAAAGATATCAACCTGATGCTTAAATGGATTGACGTAGCGTGGCGTTACCAGAAGGCACACTGTCCACAGTGCCACCAAGACTATCCACTTCATCATATCAAGAATGTGAAGCTGGATAAGTATAGAGAAGATGCGGAGCTAGAGCCTGACACTAAACCTGAGACTGACATTGAACGCAGACTCACGGTTCTTAGAATGTTCGACAGACGTAGTAATCCGCACCCAGGGCAGATGACGGCCCTGGAGTCGCCTGAAAGGCATATTATCGGTACGGGTGCCGCCCGTGCAGGTAAGTCTTACGCGATGGCGATGTTCGCGGCTATGGCCGTGCTTTTGCCTGGAGTCGAGGTATGGGTTCTGGCTCGTGTATACGACGACGCGAGATCAGAGGTAGAGTTTCTAAAGAAGTTCTTTAAGACACTATTCTACCCTTATTACAGTTCGATGGTTAAGGAAATCAGCGATCAGAAGACAGGTGAGTTAACCTTCTTGACAAGATGGGGTTCGGAGCTTAAGATTAAGTCCGCGAAGTCTAAGGGATCAATCATCGGTCGTGAGCTAGAGCTAGCCATGATCGCAGAGCCGGGGTGGGTAGATGGTAGTTTGTATGAAGAAATTAGAGCCCGTATGTCGAGCCGTCTGGGAAGAATTATTGCGTTTGGAACGCCAAAAGGTTCGGCGGGAATCATTGGAAGAATGGTACGAACTTCGGGCCGTGATCCCAAAACTGGTAAAGTCACACGTAGAACGGTCCATGAAAGGCTGATGGTTAACGGTTCCCCTTGGAACGTCAGCATGTTAGTCTACGCATTGAAGCCGGAGGATAACCCGGCTTACGTGCAATCGGAAATGGGCGCTGCGCGGCAGGAGCTAACCGATGAAGAGTACGCCTCGGAATTCCAGGGTTTAATCGGAATAGACTCAGGTAAGAAATTCCTCATCCCAGACGCGGCTCTTCAGAAAATTCCTCGCAATGTTTTCGAGACATGCTCTTTCGTGCTAGGAGTTGACCAAGGACCGAAGAACTTTGGTGCCGTACTTTGTGCTTATAATGGACAGCATATCATCCCGTGTTGGGAATACTTTAACGGCGATGATACTACAATGAAAGCTAACTTGATTAAGCTACATGATGCGGTTCCTGTTTGGATACGCAAGCTAGGTGGTAATCCTCAAAACTGGAAGCTGACCATTACAGACAGAGATCCGCCGCTTGTAGGGACGTTTGACGAACTCGAAGCGGACGGGTTCAACTGGCCGACCGACATTGCTACAAGGCATCTAAACAATTCCAAGCTGAATGAGAACTGGCGCAGGGAACTCCAAGAACAAGTAAATACCTGGGCTAAACAGGCGAAGATCATATTCCATAACACTGACGAATACAGTGCAGAAGATGACGTATTCCCTGGTGCAGCCTTGCTACACGATCAATTCCAGAACTGTATGGATGTGCCGCCTAATCAGGAAAAAGAATCGAAGGTAGACTCTAATAAGGGTTGGCAGATTTACGATCCTTGGCGTGGCGATCACGTTATGGATGCGGCCTACTTCGCTCTTTGGACTATTCACAGTGGACAGATAGACGTGACTATTACAAAAGAAAAGAAGATTATAGACCCCTGGGTGGAGCAAAAGGCAGCGTTCGATTACATGCACGCGAGATCAGAGCAGATAGAGTTGAATGGCGGCAACATCCCAAAGGACAAGCGAATCAAATTCGAGGATTACTTTGATCGCCCTGGCCCTGCCCCTAATGATCCATTCATGCGTGGTGGAAACTATAGCGACGAGTCCTAATATTAAGAGTTAAAATGATTAGCTTTGTATATCCTGTTTATAATTCTCAAGAAATGCTTAAGATACACCTAAGGGAGTGGCATAGTTACGATCTTAGTGTTAAGAAGTGCATTAAGTTTATACTCATAGACGACTGTTCAGCGGTACCTGTTTCTATTCCAAAGGATGTTGAGATAAACATAGAAGTCTATAGAGTAGATAAGGATATTCCGTGGAATGTAACAGGTGCTAGAAACTTAGGATTTCATGTAGCCGATACTGAATACGTCTTTACATCTGATATGGACGCATTGTTTCCTAAAGATAGTGCTAAGAAATTGGTAGAATTTAACGAAGCAGATTCAAAAACAATGTACTGGTTTCCTAGGGTTGATAGAAAGATGCAATGGGAAAAGAATCGACATTTATTCACCGTGTTCATGGCAAAGAAGTTATTTTGGGACGTAGGCGGCATGGACGAAGACTTTGCTGGACAGTGGGGGTATGAAGATTTGGATTTCCTTAGACGCTATAGACTTGACAGGACTCTTAAAGAGGGATTGATACAAGCGCACGTTATAGATTATAAGTTTGCCGGTGATGCTTCAGTTACTTCACTTTCCAGAGACGTTACCAATAAAATTTTAGGTGCTCGCAAAGATAAAGGTATAATTGCAGGATCAACCGTGTCTTTAAGATTTCCTTGGAAAAAGACTTATGAAGCCAAGCTTTAGTATAATACATCCTTTTTACAATAATCCTAAAGCTGATTTTCCTCATAATACAGAAGGATTGACCCGACATTTAGATAACTGGTTTGGCATAGACCAGTCTATTCGTCGTCGCATGGAAATTATTATAGTAGACGACCATTCGCCAGAGCCTATAAATGTAGACATGTTAAAAAATAAAGGGTTTGACATTTCCGTTTACAGAATATTGGACGATATCAATTGGAATGTAACAGGTGCTAGAAACTTAGGTATAACAAAAGCAAAGTACGATTGGTTATTCTTAAGTGATTTTGATTTTTCTGTAACGAACCTAACATTAAGCGGATTCCCTGAAATCTATAAAGGGGACAACTACACGTACTGGCCTGAGTTATACTATCCTAGTATGAGAAGAAAACGATGGCGATGTCCACATCCAAACACCTTTTTTATTAAAAAAGACGTTATAAAAAAAGCAGGTATGTATGACGAAGATTTTGCTGGACATTGGGGATACGAAGATAGTTTTTTACATGAAGTTACCCTACCACTAGCAAATATAGAAAAATTCCATCCACATGAACAATTTGATAGTTTCTCAGTTAGATGGTACGATAAACTTTCTACTGGTATAAATAGAGGCGATGATAATACTAACCCTAATCCTATGAAGTACCAAATTAAAAAAGATCAAGTTGCCGCTGGAACATACGTTCCTGGCGCTTATTTAAGATTTAAATATGAGAGATTACTATGAATATAGTTGGTATAATGTGGAATAAGAATGAGGGAGATATTCTTAACTTCATTATTACTAAGGCTCTTGAACAAGTAGATTATTTGTTTATGGCTGATGATAACTCTACCGATGATTCATTTAAGATAATGGAATCGTTCAAAGCTAATCCTAAAGTGCTAGATGTGTTTCAGATAACACGCGGAGAGAAAAAACAAATACTGTTGGATAAAGTCAAAGCTAGATTCAAGGCTGAAGATACATTGGTGCAGGTTGTTGAATCAGACGTTACAATTCTTGACACAGACATACGAGCATGTTGGGCCAAATACAATAACAACAATGCATCAATGTCTTGGCATGTGATAAATGCGGTAGATCCTGAAGGATGGAAGGATGAATCAAGGTGCTATCCTACGTGGGAAGTACCTATTGACAAGAAGATGACTCATGGTAATTGGATGGAAGTTTTGTCACATTACACCTTCAGGCCGCTTCCAGGCATCTACTTCATAGATGACAGCAGACCTTGGCCCAAAGGACTATCCACATACGTAGGCCCTGATACTAACAGGTATACCTCAGATGCTCCACTTTTAGCTCATTGGGGGTATCGTGGACCTAAGCATTGGTATGCCAAGTATTCGGCTGGCCCAGGTTCAGTACATAGAAAACATAAATGGAAGATTGGCAGTGTTGAAGAGTGTAGAAAAAATGTACCGTTTTTTAATGGCATATGGGCACCTAATGGCGATACAGTGCCGCTTAATAGGGAAGGATGGGCAAGGTGGATAAAGGCCAAGTGGAACAGAGACTAATACCTAACTTGAATACGTTTGCAGACTTAATCGACAGGTTGATTGTCGAAGTCAACAAACTTGCATACTTCGAGAACAATAAACGTGAAGCCCATAAGGACGCTGAGGCTGATCCTGGGTCTTTCGACCGCAACCTTATTGCCTTCTGGGATAACAAAAGCCGTGACGCCTGCGAGTACCGCAGCATGCTCAAGAATGCCATCAACGAACAGCTCACCAAGGTCTGCGAGTCAGGTGAATACAAGACATTGAAAGAGTTGCGAACGTTCGCTCCGCCGGGGAAAAACGTGGAAGACCTACTAGCAGCGAAGTGTTTACTAGCCCCGAATTTCATAAAGCAGATGATAAATGATCGTAGTTAGGAACGACGACGTACTTTTACGGTCCAGTAGTGGTTCGGATTCCTTTAAGCGCTTCCGCAGGGTACACGAGACAATCTGTAGGGTTCCTACACGTCTATTACATGTGCCGACCATCTTGACAGACGAGATACAAGACTTTCCCGAGGCCGTCGAATACATTAGACAGGAAACAGCCGCCGGACGCATGCACCCAGAACTTCATGGGTTCCAACACATTGACTACGGTAAGTTGACCAAGGAAGAAGTAAAGCTGCACCTGAGTCGTGCAGCATGTTGGTTCAAAGTACAATTGGACTACTACCCTACTAGATGGTACACACCTTGGGGTGCTAATCAGCCACACCTAAAGGAAGTGGCTACAGAGCTTGGTCTTACCTTAGTAGATACGACACGTTGTATAAAGCTCAGAGGTAGATATGGAGTAAAACAGCACATATCAGAAGGCAAGTCTACAAAATGGTTCGATGGTAGAGAGATTATAATGCACTGGTGGAGCAGAATAGACGTGGAACGAATCGCAGAATTCGTTGAGATTTTACAAAGTGAAACACGTATAACAGGAGAGAAGAATGTCTGATTATAAAGATTATCTAAATAAAGTTGTCGATAGGCGTGTGAATTGGATCATAGGTCACGCCGATAAAGTTAAACGTAACTACATCAACAGGCTAGCAAACGGGGTTCACCCTGAGCAAGCTGACAGAGAATGGCTGGAACAACACGCCAAAGGTAATGGGTTAGACATTGCCTGTGGAGATTTTAACATAGGTGATTCTGCTGGTGTAGACGGTGATATTAGAAAAATAGGAGTTGATTTTCATGAAGAGGGCGACGCCTTAGCTTTTCAAGAGCCCAATAGGCTAGATTATGTGGTAACAAATTATTTAGAAGCATTCTGCACTCCATTAAAAGTGCTAAATGAGTGGTGGCGTTGCATACGAACAGGTGGAAAACTAGCCATAGTATGTCGTAATGCAGATAAATACGATGATCCTAAAGGGCCGTTAAGTAATGTACATAGACAGTGTATTTATACAAAAACTACACTGTCTATGTTCTTGTATAGAGCAGGATTTTCACAGGTAACTGTTACAACTAATGATGACAATAGAACACTGCGAGCTTTGGCTATAAAGTGAAGCATATATTGATAACAAGATTTGCCATTCAATACAATAAAGAGTCCATCCACAGAAAGCACGGAGATATTCCTGGGTGGTTGGACACTAGAATGTCAATGTTCAATAGGTACTGTCTGCCTTCTGTTCAGGCTCAAACCATACCGTTTGATTGGTTGTTTCTTGTAGACCCTAACTTCCCAGCATGGGATGATAAATACGCCAAAGTATTAGAGCAGCACGGTCGTATTGTGTACATGGGTGTTGACTTCGATGATGGTCAAAAAGAAGTTGGCGGTATGTTGAATAACTATACAGGTTGGATTTGTACGACAAGACTGGATTCTGACGATATCATAGCTAATGATTTCATGTCACAAGTTTCTTCATTGACTGCTGAAGAAGAAATGTGGATAGTATTTCGACAAGGCTACATGTTGCATGATAATAAACTTCACTTAAAAATGTATAAAAAAAATCCATTCTTATCATATGTTGAATATGCCGATGGAGATGTTAAGAGTGTGTTCAAGGAAAATCATCATAACTTTCACAGAGATGCCAAACGTAGAAATATACTCTGCAAAGTAGTAGAAAATAATCCAATGTGGATTCAGGTTGTACATGATAACAATGTCGGTAATCAACCCAGGAAGTTGTCTAATATAATTTCTTCTACAGATTTAGTGAGACATAATTTCACATGGTTAAACACGTAGTATTAACTAAATTTGCAATGAAATTTGACGACTCCAACCCTAGAACTAGGTATGAGGAAAAATGTGGTTGGCTGGAAACCCGCATGGATTTGCTTCATAAATACTGCATACCCTCCATGCTAGCGCAATCGGTTCCTTTTGATTGGTTGTTCCTTGTGAACCCTAACTTTAAAGGATGGTCAATAGACCACGCTAGAAAGCTAGAGCGTTATGGTAAAATCCTGTACATAGAAAGCCATTGGAAGGAAGATCAAACAGAGATAGGAGAGTTACTATCTGATTGTTACTCTGACGATTTTATATGCACTACTAGGGTGGATTCTGACGATATCATTTCTAATGATTTCATGTTGAATCTGCATTGTGCAGTCAATAATTCAGGTTGGTATGGATATCCAAATGGATATATATTCAAAAATAATATGCTGGCTAAAAGGTATTATTTGGAAAATCCATTTTTATCGTATGCCGAATATGGTCCTAAATTTAAAAGCGTGTTCTGCGTCAGCCATATACATGCAAAGCCTATCACTGTGATAAACTTAAACGAATCGTGGATACAAGTAGATCACGGTGATAATATAAAAAATGACGCATACAAGAAGGTAAAAAACTTCGATGCAGTTAAATTTTCTTCATCCGAGTTAGATAAATCAAGGTGGACACTATGCACATAGAATCTCTGAATCATATGACAGTTAATATAGCTAAGTACCTATTAGAGCCTACTAATATACTGGATGTTGGCAGTTTAAATGTTAAAAAGAAAGGATGCTATAAGCAAATAATAGACCTGAATAAACATTCTTACATAGGCATTGATTTAACAGCAGGACGCAATGTAGATATAGTGACAACAGATCCATATGTGTTTCCTTTTCCAGATAATCATTTTGGTGCAGTTCTTTCTGGTCAATGCTTTGAGCACTGTCCTAA
>Ga0247727_10002095_pt1 | contig 46140 bp, 45 predicted proteins | sample WisWelCaveWW1625_FD_202498 | JGI IMG/M metagenome (GOLD analysis project Ga0247727, IMG submission 202498) | Biofilm microbial communities from Wishing Well Cave, Virginia, United States - WW16-25 | ecosystem: Environmental > Aquatic > Deep subsurface > Groundwater > Cave microbial mat | place...
CTCCGTCGCTACGTGACTCCGCCTGAGCGGCGCACCCCGTCACACCCCGTCAAGACACGAACCGCCCCCGACTGGTGCACTTTTCGACTGCGGAAACTGGTGCACTTTTCGGCTGCGCTTGACAAGAGGTTCTAGGGGGGTGTAGGGAAGGGAGAGGGAAAGATGCTGCGGTGGCCTGTTTTTTTCTCCAACTACAAGCCCTCTGCGAAATTCTTCCCGGTCTCCTCTTCGGCTCGACAACGCATCAATCCGGTGTTCAGAAGTGAATCCCGATTTATGGGGTGTGCAGCTTCGCCTCGGAGTTGCCGATAGAAGACGGATGCAACGCCTGGAGTACAAGTACAACCCACGACTCATCACCTACGACTACGACCGGCTCGTACAGGATGGTGTGATCAAGCCGGAGCGGGGGGCTGGATTGTGGATGGGGGTCATCGCCGTCTGCGTGCCGCTGGCGCTGCTCTTCTCCTTCCCGATCTATCTGATCGTTGCCGCGATTTCGAGTTTGGATCTGCTCCCGACGAACAGCACGGAGCTGCTGGTGTGGGTCGGGCTTGCCGTCCCGTTCTTCAGCGGCGCGATGATCAACAATCGACCGGCTCGCCGGGAGGAATCGGCGCGACGGCGTGCCTCCGGGTTCGAGCCTAGCCGGTGAGTTTGTGACTTCCCAAAGCAGGCTTTGAGGGTCGAGATTCCGTACCCAGGCGTTTCCGTACCCGAGGCGGGTACGGAAATGAGTGACTATCCGCACAAGCAAGAAAGAAGCCGTACCCAGGGGGTGTGTGTTGGGTATGGAATAGGTTCTAGGCCTGTAGGCACGCCAAGTATTCCGTACCCGAGGTCGGGTACGGAAACCGGCTCAGAGGCGTCCGGGTACGGCTCTTCGGCGTTTCCGTACCCCGTACCCAGGGCCTAGAGAAGCCGTACCCGAGGGCGGGTATGGCTATCAAGAATGGCAAGCAGGTGACCCCCGGCAAATGCCGTGCAGGGTCACTCTTCGCCTTCGCCGGGCGGCGGGATTTCGACCTACGCTGGCTTCTTGTACGTGAAGGGGTCGCCCCGGCGTCCGCTGCCTTCCTTGGCGACCACCCCTGCCTGAACGAGCGTCTGCACGACAGCGATGACGTCGTTTCTCTTCATGTGTGACAGCTCGCGGATGGTGTCGATGTTCTGCGGCTGGTCGGTCAGCACGGAGAGGATTCGTTGCTTGGAATCGACGGAGCTGAGGACTGTCTCGTCCGTCCAGATATCACCCGAGTCCAGATCAACGCTGAGGCCGAGCTTCTCCTCTTCAACGCATCGGCCTGTGATGCTGATGATCCTACTTCCGTCGTCCGCTTCCTTCCGGCTCCTCCACATATCCACGAGGATGTCCACGTCCGCTGTGAGAGCCGTCGAGCCTCGGGCTGCGGCACCGAAGGCCGGATCGGCCACCCCCTTGGAATGGTGATGGACGATCAGGACTCCGATACCGGCCTTGCAGAGCTTCTCTCGTAGCGGGGCGATTCTCGACGCGACGGCTGATGCGTCGTTCTCCTCGTCGGGCTTGAAGCGAACCCACTTCGCCCACGTGTCAACGATGACGAGCTTCAGGTTGTGTTGCAGACAGATGACGAGTGCTTCGTCTAGGACTGTCTCCCAAGAGCGTTGGTCGGCATCCCATGAGCAGGCTACGAAGTGCTTGTCCTCGTCGATGGCGAACGTGTCCGCCTTCGGCTTGAACGTTGCCTGACCCTCCTCGGTCAAGTAGAGGACTTGTGTCTCTGCGGTCGGGCGACCGAGGAACGGCTCTCCACTCTGGATGGCGCGAAGTAGCGAGAAGACGAACGTAGACTTGCCCACCTTGGGGGAGCCGCTGAGGAGCGTCACGCAGGCTTCCGCTGTCAGGCCTTTCACGATCCATGGTGGTTCGTCGGGAGCGTTGGCGAGCCACTCTGACACGGACTGGATGAACGGTCGCTCATCGCCGGAGGGTTCGCCCTGCGGCGGCTTGTCAGCGTCCTCCGCGAAAGGGGCCGAGCGAGGCTCCGTGACTCCGGCATCCATACCGCTGACGAGCGTCTGCGCGGTCTCCGATTCATCGAGGCCGCATTCGAGGGCAGCGTCCGTCAGTGTGTCGAAAACGTGTTGCTCGTCCAGCTCGCCTCCTGCGACGAGCGAACCGCAGGCGAACGCCGCGCGGTTCAGCGCCTCGTTGCGTCCGCCCTCCTCGGTCGCGGCGAGGGTAGTTGCCTCGCGATTCAGCGCGGCGAGACCGTAGCGAGTTCCGCCCGCCGTGCCGTCGTAGACCTTCGGCTCCGCTTGGTTCGGTGGTGCGGATGGCTTCTTCGCGAGGACGGCCACCCAATCCATCGGTAGGTCTGCGATCGGCTGAGTCCGGTCGTCCCAGGCGTAGGCGTTGCCGGAATGGTGGATCGACGGCTCAACGACGATGTATCCGGCCTCACCGCCTCTCACGTCCACGTGACGGGGGTTGCCGAGGTTCTTGGTCGAGTTGCCGAGCGTGACTCCATTTGGAAGCCGGTAGAGAAGATGCCTCCCGGAGCCGCTGCGCTGGAACCGCGTCGGGGGAAGCTCCCCCAACCTTTGGTTGAGGGTGGCGAACGCGGCCTCGCCCTCGTCGCCGTCATCGAGATCGAAGACGATGTGGCCGTCGAGTCGGATCCCGAGATTGCCCTGCCAGCCTTCCGCGATCCACTCGTCCAGGTCGGACGGCTCGGTGCTGGCCGAGTCGAGTCCGTGGGGGACGGCTTTCGCGTAGGGGTGCTTGCCAGGAGATGTGCAGTCGCTCCTCTTCGAGCAGGTGCAGACGCCCTCCTCGTCCACGCCGAAGAGCGGCAGGACGGGAAAGCCAGCACTCATGTAGCCCCGAGCGTGCCGAGCGACGAGCATGGCGCGGGTCATCACTCGCCCCTCTCCGCGTAGACGGACTCGGAGGCAACCCAGAAGCGTCCGATGGTCGAGTCGAGCAGGTCTTCGAGGGCGTCATGGAGCCAGGTCGAGTCGGCGGCTCGTCCTTCGTGTTGGGCTTGATCTGCGATCCGGTGGATTCCGTCTCCGAGTTGACGGAGGGCGTCGATCCGGTGGATGTCGTCCCCGAGTTGACGGAGGGCGTTGATGGTGTCGTTAAGGTCGTGTCCGGTCATGGGAATGCCGCCTCCTCAGCGGCGGGTTGAGGTTGTCAATGGCGTGTCGCCAGGGAAGGACGGCGACGACCTTTCGGTCTCGGATGACCGCAACGGCGGTCAGATGGCCTCTCTCGCTGACGAGAGGCGCGTAGAAGGGTGAGCGGATCATCCGAGCCTCCCGCGTCCGGGGCGGATCGAGAGGGCGGCGCGAATCAGGAGAAGCGAGAGAAGTTCGAGAGCGGCCTCGTCCGAGGGCCATCTCTCGTAGTTGGTGTCAAGGCAACTTCTGGAAGCAAGAGCTGCTCCGCGACGTCTGGGGCGTGCGGGCGACGCTGCGAACGCGGACGGTCGACTCACACGCGTCGCGGCTGCGACGCAAGCTGCGGCTCGTGGCCGGGGACGAGTTTGTCGAGAACGTGTGGGGGGTGGGGTACCGGCTGCTTCCGTGATTCAGATGAGTGACCGGTAATCCCCGCCGCGCGGATGGTGGCCGAGACGTGGCGTCGGCTGGCGCCGCTCGCCCTCGCCCGTATGCACCGATACGCGCTCGCGCGAGCGGCGTCCCCGGCTTGGTCTCGGCCATCCCCGCATCGACGGGGATTACCGGTCGCTCATCTAGCGTTGGCGGATGCCCGCCGATCGTCGCGCCCGCCGGCTCACGCTCGTCGCCACCGCACTCGGGTCGTCGCTCGCGTTTCTCGACGCGACGGTCGTGGTGGTGGCGTTGCCGAGCATGGAGGATGATCTCGGGCTCGGTCTCGCAGGACAGCAGTGGGTCTACCTCGCGTACGCGCTCACGCTGTCGGGCCTCTACCTCCTGAGCGGTGCAGTCGGCGATCGCTTGGGTCTGCGGCGCGCCTTCGTTGGCGGCGTCGTCATGTTCGCTGCGGCGTCGCTGCTGTGCGCAGTGGCGACGACCGGGGGAATGCTGATCGGCCCGCCGCTCGGCGTCGTCGTGGAGACGATCTCCTGGCGGTGGGTGTTCTTTCTCAACCTGCTGCTTGCAGCGACCGCGATCGCGCTGGCGCTCGTGGTTCGGAGCACCGGTGAGGAGACGAGCGGTCGCTCGACGCTCGACGTCGTGGGAGCGGCGCTGTCCGCCGTCGGTCTCGTGGGGCTCACGTTCACGCTGGTCGAGGTACGCATCCGCGGGCTCGTCGAGGTGCTCCCTGCCGCGGTCGTCGGTGTCGCGTGCCTCGTTGCCCTCGGCGTGTGGACGCGACGGGTTGCCAACCCGCTCGTGCCGCCGAGGCTGTTGCGACGACCGGGGATTGTGGCGGCGAACGTGGTCACGATCGTCGTCTACGCGGCGCTCGGCGCGCAACTGCTCTTCCTGCCGGTCTACCTGCAATTCGTAGGGCTGTCACCGGCCGTCGCCGGCCTCGTATTCACACCGCCGGCGCTGGCGCTCGTCCTGCTCGCCCCACGCTTCGGGCGGATGGCCGACCGTCGCGGACCTCGCGTCCCGATCGCCGCGGGCGCCGCAGTAATCGCCTGCGGTGTGTTGCTGCTCCTGCCCGTGGACGACGAAGCCTCCGCCTGGCGCTGGCTGCCGGTCAGCCTGTTCGTGTTCGCGATCGGGCTCTCGGCAGTCGTCGCCCCGATCACCGCGGCGGCGCTCGGTCCCGCGCCGGAGGACCTGGCCGGGGTCGCCTCAGGCCTCAACCAGACGGCCTCACGGGTCGGCGGCATCGTGTCTGTCGCTGCGCTCGGAGCGCTCGCAGGGGCTGTGTTTGCCGCCGCGGGCGGAGACGGGTCGACCCCGTTCGACCCGAGCCTCTCAGGCGGCGACCGTGAAGCCGGGGTCGATGCCTTCCGTGTCGTTGTGGTCGGGATCGCTCTTCTCGCGTTCGTCGGATCCGCACTTGCCGCCACCCTCCTTCGACCACGGCGCGACCCGGCTCTGGATAGAGGCCGCGACAGGCCGGCAACTAGCTAGAACGTGACGCCCTCGAGGCGGAGCAGCTGCTCCTTGATGTCGAGCCCGCCCGCGTAGCCGACGAGGCTGCCCGACGCTCCGACGATCCGGTGACATGGAAGTACGACCGGGATGGGGTTGCGGTTCATGACCATGCCCACGGCTCGAGCCGCCCTCGGGTTGCCCGCGCGCGTCGCAAGCTCGCCGTATGTGGCCGTGTGCCCGTACGGGACCTTCGCAAGCAGACCGAGCACGACGGCGCTGAACGGCGCCAGACCGCGCAGGTCGACGGCGAGGTCGAACGCCTGGCGGCGGCCGGCGAAGTACTCGTCGAGCTCCCGGTGGGCCGCCTCGACTGCGCGGGGTGCCCTCAGCACTCGCGGGCCGGCGACCCGCGCGATCTCCTCCAGCGCCCCGTCGAGGTCGTAACCACGATTGAAAGTGATCCGCAGCAGCCCCCGGTCGGTCGCTGCTACGAGCAGCGGGCCGATCGGGCTTTCGATCACGTCGTAGCCGGCGTCAAGGAGGCCGGCGCGAACCGCAGCCTCGCGGAAGCGCCGATCGAGATCGTCCGGGATCGTCATCGGGTGCTCCTTTCGGAAGCGCGTCGAAGCCGCCGCACGCCCGACGATGCAGCCTGCCGGGCAGCGTCAGAGCTCGAGTCGAGGGCGGACGCGATCTCCTCGTACGAGAGGTCGAACCCGTAGCGCAACACGACCGCGGCACGCTCCTTCGGCGGGAGCCCGTCCGTGAGGTCGGCCAGTTGCGCGTGGGCGGGGGGAAAATCGTGGTGGGCGGTCTCGGGTGGCACGTCGGTGAGCACCTCGCGTCCCGAGCGCCGCGTGATGTCGATGGCGACGTTGCCCGCGATCGTGAGCACCCAAGCTCGAAGATGCTCGCCGTGCTCCAGGCGTCCGTAGGCGCGAAGCGCGCGCAGGAACGTCTCCTGGAAGGCGTCCTCGGCTCGCTGCCTGCCGAGCCGACGTCGCAGCAATCCGAGCACGTCCGCGGCGTGCGTCGCGTAGAACGACTCGAACGGCGGAATCGCGGCGGCCATCGCACCCATCATCCCGTGAAACGCGCACGACGTTGCATCTGTGAGACGCCCGGTTCCTCCTCGTCACCGGCCATCTCGCCACCGGCCATGTGGAGTAGTTGGCACACACTCGGCGCGAAGACGGCACACTCTGTTGGCCAGTTAGACACTAGAATAGAAAGTGGGTGGTGGGATGGGGTGCCCCGCGAGAAACCTGCTCTGAGCGGAAATCGCGTGGAGCCGCCGCGTCTGTGACACTGCTCGGGTGCGCATCGCGGTCGTCGGCCATGTGGAGTGGATCCGGTTCGCCCGCGTCGATCGCACAGCCGGGCCGGGCGAGATCACGCACTCGTTCGACGACTGGGAGCAGGCCGGAGGAGGCGGCGCGGTGGCGGCAACCCAACTCGCCGCCCTTGTCGACGAGGCTGTGTTGTTCACGGTGCTCGGGGACGACGAGCTTGGGGAGCGCTCGAAAGTAGAGCTCGAGGGGCGTGGGGTACGCATACACGCCGCGCTCGATCGTGCACCGACGCGCTGGGCCTTCACGCAGATCGACGAAGCCGGGGAGCGGACGATCACGACCGTTGGCCCCAAGCTTCGACCCAGGGGCCATGACGACCGGCTCCCGTGGCACGAGCTCGCAGACGCAGATGCGGTCCTCTTCGTCACGGGCGACGTCGACGCCCTCGTCTGCTCCAGGCGCGCACGCGTGCTGACAGCCGTCACCCGCGAGCTCGAGACTCTTCGTCGCGGCGCGGTCCGTCTGGAGGCGCTGATCGGCAGTGGCGAGGATGACGCGGAGCGGTATCGGCCGGGCGATCTCGACCCTGCACCCGCGCTCGTGGTCACGACGTCGGGCGCCCTCGGCGGCTGGATGCAGCCCGGTGGGCCCTACACGGCGGCGCCGATTCCGGGGAAGATCGAGGACAGCTACGGGGCCGGCGACTCGTTCGCCGCCGGCCTCACCGTCGCACTCGCTGCCGGCCTCGCGGAGCACGACGCGGTCGGGTTCGCCGCGCGATGCGGGGCCGCGGCGCTGACAGGCCGCGGCGTGGCGCCTCAAGCTGTCGCGCTCCGCTGACAGTGCGGCGGGAGACGCCTCGAGAGCGGCGACACGAGCGGTCCAGCCGACTGGCGGTGCGGCCCGCGTGTCATATCGCGGTCGTCCGGGATGCAGTGGCTACTGCAGCGACAGCAGCGCTTCGCGCAGCGAGCCGCAGCGTGCGGCCCGGCCCGCAAGGGTGACCGTGAAGGACGAGGCAGTGTCTGGCGTCCATTTCGCCTGCATGATGCGACACTCTCTGGCGCCGCCAGAGTGCTTCTTCACAAATGAGCACATGTAGCGGCCGACCGAGCCCTGCACGCAATCGGGGTTCGCGATGCGCGCCGGATGGCGGTTCGCGGCTGCATACTGATTCGTCGTTCCGACCAACATGTCGGCGAACTCCGCCGCCGAGGGTGCAGAGGTTCCGGCAGGTCCGGTGTTACCCGCCGTACGGGCACCGGTAGCGCCGGTCGCGCCGGTCGCAGCGGACGCGGTCGAAGACTCGCGTGCCGTGCCGGTGTCCCCCGTGGCGGCAAGGGCATACGTCGTCACGACGGCGGCGCACGAGAGGGAAGCGACGGCCAGGTACACGATCACGCGCCGGAGCTCGGCAGCCGCCCGGTGACTCGTCGCCCACACCACCCCCGAACCCGCAGGAACGCGCTCGGATGTGGTTGCCACAGTTGCCTCCTCGCCTGGTGATCGGCCGTGGGCACACGAGACTTGAGCGAACGCGGCCCCGCGACCCGCCAGATGTGGCCCGCCGGGGTTGCAAAGTGGGGAGTAGTGGATTACAGTGGGGGTCCGTGGGGACTCCACGAGAGCGCGAGCGATGTTCACCGGCGAGCACGAGCACACCATCGACGACAAGAGCCGCGTCACGCTGCCGGCCCGGTTTCGCCCTGCGCTCTCCGACGGCGTCGTCCTCTCGAGGGGTCTCGACGGGCAGGTCGACGTGTATCCGCTAGGTGTCTGGGGGTCGCAGGTGCAGGCCCGCCTGTCCGAGCTCGACGCTTTCTCGCGCGAGGCACGCGATCTGCGGCGCTTCCTGTTCGCGGGAGCAACCGAGGACGAGCCGGACAAGCAGGGTCGCGTGCTCGTTCCCCCGGCGCTCATCCGCCACGCAGGATTGGGCAAGGAGGTCGTGGTGGCGGGGCTCGACGACCACCTGGAGATCTGGGACCGAAGCCGCTGGGCGGAACGCCTGAAGGCCGTGGAAGGGAGCGTTGACGATGTTGCCGAACGTCTTGCCGAGAAACGCAGCTGACCACGTTCCGGTGCTCGCCGCCGAGGTGCGCGAGCTGCTTGCCGTGCAACCGGGAGAGACCGTCGTCGACGCCACCTTCGGAGCCGGCGGCCACGCGCGACTGCTGGCGGAGGATCTCGGCGGCCAGGGCAAGCTCGTCGCGATCGACCGCGACCCGACCGCCAAGTCGTACTTCGACCGCTTCAAGGCCGGCGCCGGCGTCGACGTGCGGTTCCTGCGTGGAGACTTCTCGCTCGTCCTCACGCAGCTCGCCGCCAACGACGTGCGAGCCGACGCGATCCTGCTCGACATCGGCGTCTCGTCGATGCAGATCGACCGGCCCGAGCGCGGCTTCTCCTACGCCACCGACGCTCCGCTCGACATGCGCATGGACCCGACCTCCGAGCCGACGGCCCGCGAGATTCTCGCCACCTGGGGCGAGCGCGAGCTACAGGACGTCTTCCGCCGGTACGGCGAGGAGCGTTACGCACGACAGATTGCGAGGGCGATCGTGCGCCGTCGGGCGGAGCGCCCCCTCGACCGCACCGGCGAGCTGGTGGAGACGATCAAGTCCGCAATCCCGACCCCGGCGAGGTTCGGCGAGGGTCACCCGGCCAAACGCGTCTTCCAGGCCCTCCGCATCGCAGTGAACGACGAGCTCGCGGCGCTCGAGGCAGCGCTCCCGCCTGCGCTCGCGATGCTCCGGCCGGGTGGCCGCCTCGCCGTCATCAGCTTCCACTCGCTGGAGGACAGGATCGTGAAGCGGTTCGTCCAGGAGCGCGCCCGCGGCTGCACGTGCCCACCCGACTTCCCCGTGTGCGTCTGCGGCAAGCAGCCGGAGCTCCGGATCGTAACGTCGAAGCCCGTGCGCCCGTCGGCCAGCGAGACCGGCGACAACCCACGCGCCGCGCCCGCACGGCTGCGCGTCGCAGTGAAGATCTGACATGACCACGATCGAGGGCGTCGCCGCAGTTCCACGTCGGCGGCGCCACCCGTCCATGGCGGCGGGTAGACGCCACATCGGCGGCGGCATCGCCTGGATCGTCGCGCTCGGCGTGCTCCTCGCCGGCGTCGTCGCAGTCAACGTCCTCGTCCTGCAGCTGAACGTCTCGCTCGACCGGCTCGGCACCGAGCGCGCGCAGTTGAAAGCGGACAACGCACGGCTGCGGGCGCAGCTCTCCAGCGCGTCCGCCACGATCCAGATCACGACCCAGGCGCGATCGAAGCTCGGCTTGCAGCCCGCCGACCCGCTGCTCACCGAGTACGTGCGGATCGTCCCGGGGGAGAAATGACGGACGCACGCGCGAACCGCCGCATCCGTTTCCTCCTCGTCGTCTTCGGCCTCGTCTTCGGCGTCGCGCTCGCGCGCGCAGCCTGGCTCCAGGTCGTGCACGGCCCGTCCTACGAGGCGATGGCGTCACAGCAGCATTCGGAGCGGATCGAGATCCCGGCCGGCCGCGGCACGATCTTCGATCGTACGGGCGCGCCGCTCGCGATCGGCGAGCAGACGACGACCGTGTACGCGGATCCACGAAACGTCGCCGACCCGAAGCGGGTCGCGATCTCCGCAGGCAAGGCACTCGATCTCGACCCGAACGCCATCTACGCCTCGCTTCGCGACCGGAGCGCCGGCTTCCTGTACGTTCAGCGCAAGGCCGATCCGGCACGGGCCAAGGCACTCCAGGAACAGGAAATCCCGGGGCTCGGCTTCTACGCGGAGGAGCGGCGCGCCTACCCGCAGGGCACCGTCGCCGCCCACGTCCTCGGCTACGCCGGCACGGACAACCGCGGCCTCGAGGGGCTCGAGCAGGCATTCGACGAATCACTCGCCGGACGACCCGGCTTCGAGACCGTCATCCGCGATCCGTTCGGGCGACCGATCGACGTCGTCACGTCCGTCGAGGAGCGGCCTGGTCGCAGCGTACGGTTGACGGTCGACCACGAGATCCAGGCGGCGGCCGAGCAGATCCTCGCTCGCACCACCCGGGTCTGGGGTGCCAAGGGAGCAACCGCGATCGTGATGGACCCACGCACCGGCGCCGTGCTGGCGATGGCCAACGCGCCGACCTTCGACGCCAACCGGTTCGGGTCGGCGGCGCCCGAGGTGCGACGCAACCGTGCCGTCACCGACATGTACGAGCCCGGCTCGACGTTCAAGATCGTCACCATCGCAGGCGCGCTCGAAGACGCGGTCGTGACCCCGCGGACGTCGTTCGTGCTCCGACCCACGATTCAGGTGGCCGACCGCGTCATCCACGAAGCGCACTGGCGCCCGACCCAGCGGATGACGGTACGGCGCATCCTCTACGACTCGTCCAACATCGGCACGATCACCGTCGCACAGCGCCTCGGCCCGGGGGAGCTGTCCAGCTGGATCGAGCGGTTCGGCTTCGGCCGCGCCACAGGGCTCGACTACCCGGGTGAGAGCCCGGGCCTGGTGCTGCCGCTCGACAAGTGGTCAGGCTCGACGATTGGCACTGTCCCGATCGGACAGGGGATCGCCGTCACGCCGATGCAGATGGTCTCCGCGTACGCCGCGATCGGAAACGGCGGCGTGATACCGACGCCGTACCTCGTCGAGCGCGTCGGCGGCAGAACGGTCCACCATCCGAAGGGGCGTCGCGTCGTGTCGACGCGAACCGCGAACGTGATGATGTCGATGTTCCGCGACGTGGTCCTCGAGGGAACCGGCACCGAGGCTGCGATTCCGGGCTACACCGTGGCCGGGAAGACGGGGACGGCGCAGAAGCCCGAGAACGGCCGCTACGTCGCTAAGTATGTCGCCTCGTTCGTCGGGCTCGTGCCAGCGAAGAAGCCTCGACTCGCCATCCTCGTCATGGTCGACGAGCCGCACGGCGCGATCTGGGGCGGCGTCGTCGCAGCCCCGGCCTTCCGCGACATCGCCCGCTTCGCGCTCCAATACCTCGAGGTACCGCCCGACGCGCCGGAGACGAAGAAGAGCACCCGGCTGCTCGCCTCGTCGTCTCCGTAGGGGCGGCCTGTGGAGACCTCGTCGCACTCTCGGCACGTTGTGTCTGACACCACCGCCGCGCCGTTGCGTCCCTCGGTGTCTGACACCGCATGCGTGGAACTGAGCCAAGGCGGTGTCTGACACCGCTCGCGCGAGCGTGCCGATAGCCTTCGCCCGCGATGGAGCTTGACGCGCTGATCCGCGCGCTCGCGCCCAGCGACGTGGTCGGACGGCTGGGGCCCTGGAGCGGGCGGATCGAGATCTCAGACGTCACCTACGACTCGCGCCGGGTGACCGAGGGCGCGCTCTTCTTCTGCGTTCGCGGCGCGCGTGCCGACGGGCACGATCTTGCGCCGGCCGCGGTCGCAGCGGGGGCGGCGGCGCTCGTCGTCGAGCGGCCGCTCGACGTGGCCGTGCCTCAACTCGTGGTCGAGGACGTCCGCGCGGCGATGGCTGTGGGCGCGGACGCGTTCTTCGACGCCCCCACGCAGCAGCTGCAGGTTGCGGGAGTGACCGGCACCAACGGGAAGACGACGACGGCGTTCCTCCTGCGGTCGATCCTCGAGGCTGCGGGCCGGCGCACGGGCCTTGTCGGGACGGTCGAGTGGGTGATCGGCGGCGAGTCGCGGTCGGCGCCGCACACGACGCCCGAGGCGATCGACCTGCAGCGCCTGCTGCGAGAGATGGTCGACTCGGGCGACAGCGCGGTCGTGCTCGAGGCCTCGTCCCACGGGTCGCACTTCCGTCGCCTCGACCGCGTCCGCTTCGACGCGCTCGTGTTCACGAATCTGACGCAGGACCATCTCGACTTGCACGCGGACATGGAGGACTACTTCCAGGCGAAGCGGCGCCTCTTCACAGGCGTGGCGCCGGTGCCCGCCGCCGTCAACGTCGGCGATCCCTACGGGCGGCGGCTGGCCGAGGAGCTCGAGGGCGCACACCGGGCGCCGCTCGTGACCTTCGGCCTGCGGCCCGAGGCGCAGGTGCGCGCGGACGAGCTCGACGTCGGCCGGCACGGGTCGCGGTTCACGGCGGCCGGCATCGACATCGAGACGCCGCTGCTCGGGGTGTTCAACGTCGAGAATGTCCTCGGAACGGTGGCGGCCGGGCTGCTGCTCGACCTCTCGGACGACGAGATCGCCGAGGGGATCCGATCCGTTCCCGGCGTGCCCGGGCGGTTCGAAGCGGTCGACGAGGGCCAGCGGTTCGCCGTCGTCGTCGACTATGCGCACACGCCCGACGCGCTCGACACCGTGCTCCAGGCGGCGCGTGATCTCGCGCCGGGCCGTGTGATCGTCGTCTTCGGAGCAGGAGGCGACCGCGACCGCGACAAACGACGGGCGATGGGCCAGATCGCGCGCGCTCGGGCCGACCACGTCGTGGTGACGAGCGACAACCCGCGCTCCGAGGCGCCGCTCGCGATCATCGAGGAGATCGCGCAGGGCGCCGGCACCGAGATCGAGATCGACCCCGACCGCCGCTCCGCGATCGCTCGAGCGATCGGTGCCGCCCAGCCGGACGATGTCGTCGTCATCGCCGGCAAGGGCCACGAGCAGGGACAAGAGGTCGCGGGTGTCGTCCGCCCATTCGACGATCGAGAGGTGGTCCGGCTTGCGCTGCGCGCGATCCGGACCAGTCGGGCGTGATCGAGCTCGGGTGGGCGGACGTGGAGCGCCTCGGGCTCGGCGAGCTACGGGGTACGCCTGCCGACGGCGTGGTGCGACGCGTGCACGCCGATTCACGCGAGGCACAGTCCGGCGACCTCTTCGTCGCCCTCAATACCGGCGTCCGCTACGTCGACGACGCGCTCGCCCGCGGCGCCGCGGCGCTCGTTCCGACCGACCAACACACCGCTCTCGCCGCACTCGCATCGCTCGTCCGCTCGCGCTCTGACGCTCGGGTGGTGGCTGTCGTGGGCTCGACGGGGAAGACATCCACGAAGGACGCTCTTGGCGCCCTCTGCGCGGCCGTGACACCGACAGTGTTCGCCGGCTCGAGCCAGAACAACGAGATCGGCCTGCCACTCACCGTCCTGCGCCTCGAGCCCGAGACGCGCGTGCTCGTGACGGAGATGGGGATGCGCGGGCTCGGCCAGATCGCCGAGTTGTGCGCGATCGCACGTCCGGACGTTGCGCTCGTGACCTCGATCGGGCCAGAGCATCTCGAGCTCGTCGGCACGGTCGAGAACGTCGCCCGCGCGAACGCCGAAGCGATCGAGGCGCTGCCGCCGGGCGGCATCGCCGTCGTCCCGGCGGACGCGCCCGAGCTGGAGCCGTACCTCGGCCGCGCGCCGGTCGAGCTACGGCGCTTCGACCCGTCGACGGTGATGCGGACGGGCGACGGGCGCTGGCGCTACCACGTGGCCGGGCACCGGCTCGAGCTCGAGCTGCCCTTCGACCAGCGGCACCTGGCGGAGAACGTCCTAAGCGCGCTCACGGCCTACCACGCGCTGGGGCTGCCGCTCGAGCGCGCGCAGGAGGGTGCGACTCACATCCGGCCGTCGGCGTGGCGCGGCGAGCTCCATCCTCTGCCGGGCGACGGGTTCGTCGTCAACGACGCATACAACGCCAACCCGGTCTCGATGCGCGCGGCGCTCGAAGACCTGAGCGAGCGTGCCGATGGGCGACGCCGGGTGGCGATCCTGGGCGAGATGGCTGAGCTCGGGGCCGAGAGCGCTCGCTATCACGCCCGGATCCGCGATCTCGTCGACACGCTCGGGATCGAGGTGCTGGTCGCGGTCGGCGAGCCGGCGCGGGCGTACCTCGGCGCGACGGCGGAAGAGAACTGGATTCCCGATGCGGCATCGTTCGGGCAGGTGGCCGGCGTGCTCCGGCCCCGCGATGCCGTGCTCGTGAAAGCGTCGCGCGCGGTCGGGCTCGAAGGCATCGCCGCCGAGATCGAGAAGATCGCCAGCGCATGGTGAGGGTTCTCGTTGCGGGTCTGGTGGCGATGGTGATCGCCGTCGTGATCGGGCCGCAGTTCATCCAGTGGCTGCGACGGCAGAGCGTTGGCCAGCAGATCCGCGAGGAGGGGCCGAAGCACCACTTCGCCAAGGCCGGGACGCCGACGATGGGCGGGCTGCTGATCCTGTTCGCCGCGGTGGCGCCGTTCGTCGTCGTCTCCCTCTACACCATTCCGGGCCTCACCGTCCTCGTGGCGACGTTAGCGTGCGCGGTGATCGGCTTCGGCGACGACTTCCTGAAGGTGCACCGGCGCCGCTCTCTCGGGCTCTCGGGCCGCTGGAAGCTGGTGCTGCTGGCGCTCGTCACGGCCGGCGTCGGCTGGGCGACGACCCAGGTCGGCTACATGGACACGGAGCTCTACTTCCCCGTCGTCGACGTCAACATCGACCTGCACTGGGCGTACTTCCCGTTCCTCTTCGTTGTCATCGCCGGCACGGCGAACGGGGTCAACCTCACCGACGGCCTCGACGGGCTTGCGGCCGGCACGTGCGCGATCTCGCTGCTCACGCTGCTCGCCATCGCCGCCATCTCGTGGATCCGCTCCGGCCAGCCGGGAACGCGGAGCGACGAGTACCTCGACCTCGCCATCATCGCCGCCGCCGTGATCGGCGGCGTGATCGGGTTCCTGTGGTTCAACGCCTTCCCGGCGGAGGTGTTCATGGGCGACACCGGCTCCATGGCGCTCGGCGGTGCCATCGCCACGCTCGCCGTCTTCACCGAGACGGAGGTGCTGCTCGTCTTCATCGGCGGCATCTACCTCGTCGAGGCCCTGTCGGTGATGATCCAGGTGGCGAGCTTCAAGCGCACCGGCAAGCGCGTCTTCCTGATGGCGCCGATCCACCACCACTTCGAGATGAAGGCCTGGTCGGAGACCAAGATAATGGTGCGGTTCTGGATCGTGGGAGCCATCCTCTGTGCGATCGGCTTCGTGCTGTACTACCGCTACTACCTGCGGTTCCAGCTCTAGCCTGTGAGCAGGATGTTCGCCGATTGACGCACCGATTCCACCTGCCCAGTCGGGTCCTGGTCGTCGGCCTCGCGCGATCGGGGCGTGCGGCCGTGGCGGCGCTGCAGGGGCGCGGCGTCGAAGCGGTCGCCTACGACAGCGACCCGCTCCTCGACGACACCGGGCTCGGGGTGGAAGTACACCTCGGCGACTGGGACGACGCGCTGCTGGACGGAGTCGATCTCGTCGTCAAGAGCCCCGGCGTCCCCAGAAGCGCGCCTCCCGTGATCGCCGCGCAGGCGCACGGTATCCCGCTGATCTCTGAGATCGAACTGGGAGCACGTCTGCTGCCGAATCCGCTGCTTGGTATTACGGGCACGAACGGGAAGACGACCACCACGGCGCTGCTCGGGGCGATTCTCGAGGCCGCTGATCGGCCCGCCGAGATTGCAGGCAACATCGGCAGACCGCTGACGGCGCTTGTCGACACGGTCGCAGAGGACACCTGGATCGTGTGCGAGCTGTCGTCCTTCCAGCTCGAGGACGTGCAGGGATTGAAGCCCCGAGTGGCGGTACTCCTCAACTTGGAGCCGGACCACATCGATCGCCACGGCTCCTTCGAGACCTACGCCGCCGTCAAGCTGCGGGTGTTCGAGAACCAGGGGCCGGACGACACGGCGGTCGTCCCGCGAGGTTTCGGACCGATCCCGGGCACCGCGCATCGCATCGAGTTCTCTTCCGCTGACCCACTGCCGGCCGAGCCGCTGATACCCGGGGCGCACAACCGCGAGAACGCGGCCGCTGCTACAGCGGCGGCAAGGGCGCTCGGAATCGACGACGACGCGATTGCCGCTGCGCTGCGCGCGTTCTCCGGGGTCGAGCACCGGATCGAGACCGTGGCGGAGATCGGCGGTGTCCTGTACGTGAACGACTCGAAGGCGACGAACGTCGCCGCCGCGCTACGCGCGCTCGCCTCGTTCCCTGGCCGGCGCCTGCACGTGATCCTCGGCGGCCGAGGCAAGAACGAGAGCTACGCCCCCCTGGTGGAGGCGCTCGCCAGAGGCGACCGCGTCTACCTCATCGGAGAAGCTGCCGCGGAGATCGCCGCAACTCTCGAAGGGCGCGTGCCGTTGACGAGAAGCGGAACGCTCGAAGCCGCACTAGCCGACGCGGCGTCAGCGGCGTCGGCGGGGGACGCAGTCCTTCTCTCACCGGCGTGCGCCAGCTTCGATCAGTTCACGAGCTTCGAGCATCGCGGGGAGGAGTTCCGCCGCCTGGTGGCGAAGCTCGCCGGGTGAGACAGCTCGAGCAGCGCGTCCTCGTCCTCGTGACGTTGGGTCTCGTCGCGTTCGGGCTCGTGATGGTCTTCAGCGCCACGTCGGCCTCCGCAGCCATCGGCGAGGGCGATCCGATGCGCTACCTCGTCAAGCAGGGCCTCTATGCGCTCGCGGGCGTCGCACTCCTGCTCGCCCTCTCACGCTTCGACTACCACCGCCTGCGCACGCTCTCGCCGGTGGTCCTCGTCGCCGCGTTCGCCGCCTGCGTGGCCGTGCTCGCGGCGCCGCCGATCAACGGTGCGCACCGCTGGTTCCTGCTCGGCCCGGTGAGCATCCAGCCGTCGGAGTTCGCGAAGATCGCCGTCTGTATCTGGGCCGCTGCGGCGCTCGCTCGACGTCCGACTCCCCGCACCCTAGGCGAGCTGATGAAGCCCGTCGGGTGGGTGGTCGTGGTGTTCGGCGGGCTCATCCTCCTGGAGCCCGACCTCGGCACCACGATCGCGCTGTTCCTGATGGTGGCCGGGATGCTGATCGTCTCCGGCGCGCCGCTTCGCCTGCTCACGCTCGCGTTCACGCTTGCGTTCGCGTTCGGGGTCGGAGCGATCTGGATCGAGCCCTACCGGCGCGCGCGGCTGCTGAGCTTCCTCGACCCGTGGCAGGACCCGGAGGGCGCCGGCTTCCAGTCGGTGCAGGCGCTGATCGGAATCGGCTCCGGTGGCATCCCGGGGGTGGGGCTCGGGGAAGGGCTCCAGAAGATCAACTTCCTCCCCGAGGCACACACGGACATGATCTTCGCCGTCATCGGCGAGGAGCTCGGCCTGATCGGGTCGACGCTCGTGGTGGGCGCGTTCGTGGCGTTCGCGTGGGCCGGGTATCGCGTCGCAATCTCCTGCCGTGATCCGTTCGGAAAGCGGCTCGCCGTGGGCATTACGACCCTCGTCTGCGCACAGGCCGCAGTCAATCTCGCCGCCGTGCTCGGGATCGCCCCGCTGACCGGGATTCCACTGCCGTTCGTCTCCTACGGCGGCTCGTTCCTGCTCGTACTGCTCGCTGCGGTGGGAATCCTCCTTAACATCGCCGTGAATGACCGAGTCGTCGAAGCTCGTGTGCGTGGTCGCGGCCGGCGGGACGGCCGGGCACGTCCGGCCGTCGCTGGCGGTCGCGGAGGTGCTCCGCGACCGCGGAGTTACGGTGACGTTCGCAGGGACACCCGACCGCGTCGAGTCGCGGTTGGTTCCTGAGGCGGGCTTCGAGCTCGACGCTTTCGCTGTCAGCGGCTTCCCGCGGCGACTGGGCCTCGAACTACTCCGCGCGGTCGTGCGCGCGGCGAAGGCGCCGTTTCTCTGCCTGCGGATCCTCGGCAGGCGGCGTCCTGCGGTCGTACTCGGCGGCGGCGGGTACGTCGCGGGACCGATGGTGCTCGCGGCCCGGCTGCGGCGAATCCCGGCCGCGCTGACCGAGGCCGACGCGCACCTGGGGCTCGCCAACCGGTTGGCGGCGCCTCTGGCGCAGCGTGTGTTCCTCGCCTACGAGATCCCGGGACGAAGCGGCGGCAAGTACCGCGTCGTCGGCCGGCCGATCCCACGAGCTCATCTCGGCGCCACGCGGGAGGAAGGGCGGACGCGGTTCGGCCTGCCTGCGGACGGCCCCGTGGTTGCCGTGTTCGGAGCGCTGGCCGGTGCGCGCTCGCTGAACGAGATGGCCGTCAACGCGTGGGCGGACACTGGGCCGGCGGTACTGCACATCTGCGGCGAACGCGACTACGACGACCTCGTGGGGCGCGTCTCCAGACCCAGCTATGTGCTCCTCGCGCACACCGACCACTTCGGTGAGGCGCTGGCGGCGGCCGATCTCGCCGTCTCACGAGCAGGCGGCACGGTGTGGGAGCTCGCCGCCGCGGGCACACCGGCGGTGCTCGTCCCGTACCCGCACGCCACGGCAGACCACCAGACGCTCAACGCGCGCCACTTCGAGCGCGGCGGCGGCGTCGTCGTCGTCGGAGACCCGTACGTCGGGCTCGTGCCGCAGCTCGTGACCGAGTTGCTCGCCGATCCGTTACGGCTCGCGCAGATGCGCGCCGCGATGCTCGTGCTGGCACGCCCCGACGCCGCGGAGTCGATCGCGGACGAGCTGATCGCTCTCGCCGCGTGGAGGAGGTGACGTCGCTGTGAACCACGACATGCTCGCCGGGCGGCGCCTCTACTTCGTCGGCATCGGAGGCTCCGGCATGTCGGCGTACGCCAACGCAGCCCTCGCGCTTGGCGCCGAGGTGCACGGCTGGGACGCGCACGAGACGATCTTCATTCATGCGCTGCACGGAATCGAGATCGATCTCGGCGGCGATCCGCGCCCGCCCGACGGCTTCGAGGTCGTCGTCTCGACGGCCCACGTTCACCGTATCGAGGGCACGCCGCGCGCGGCGTTTCTCGCCGAGCTCGTAGCCGCGCAACCGTCGATCGTCGTCGCAGGTGCGCACGGAAAGACGACGACGGCCGGCATGATCGCGTTCGCACTCCGCGAGACGGGCGGCGACCCGTCGTGGATCGTCGGTGGCGTGATCCCTCAGCTCGGCGGCAACGCAGGGGTCGGGTCGGGGTGGCTCGTCGCGGAGGGGGACGAGTCCGACCGTTCGCTGTTCGCGTTGCGCCCCCAGATCGCTGCTGTCGTGAACGTGGAGCTCGACCATCACGCCACGTACGCCTCCGAGGTCGAGCTGCGCGCGGAGTTGGACGCCTGGCTCGTCGAAGTTCCGACGGTGGTGCGGGCGTGGGAGCTCGAACCGGTTGATTTCGAGCTCGCCGTGCCCGGCGAGCACAACCGCGTCAATGCGGCTGCTGCGCTCGCGGTGCTCGAGATGGTGGGGGTGACTCGTGACGACGCCGTCGGCGCGCTCGCTCGGTTCACGGGTGCCGGGCGGAGATTCGAGCTCGTCGGCGAGCGGGGCGGCGTCGCGGTCTACGACGACTACGGCCACAACCCGACCGAGCTGCGCGTCACCCTGGCGACTGCTCGCGAGCGGACGGTGGGACGGCTGATCGCCGTCTACCAGCCGCATGTCTACGAGCGCACGCGCCAGCTCGCCCGCGAGCTGGCGGACGCGCTCGGTCTCGCGGACGCCGCGATCGTGACGGAGGTGACCGGCGCGCGCGACGCGCCGCGCGACGGGGCGTCCGGTCGTTGGGTGCTGGAGCGGCTGCCATCGCACGTCCGTGCGGGCTGGGCACCGACGCTCGACGCCGCCGCGAGCCTTGCGCTCCACATGGCTCGGCCCGGGGACGTCGTCGTCACGTTCGGCGTCGGCGAGCCGTGGAAGGTCGCGCGCGCGATCGTGGAGGGGCTGCCGGATTCCGCCGCGGGCGGAGTCCGCTAGAAGAGCCATGACCCTGACTGTCGACTCCCACGCGACCCTTTCACGCCTGACGACGATCGGGACCGGGGGGCGGGCGGCAGCGTTCGCGCAGCCGCGGACGCTCGTTGAGCTGGAGGAGGCGCTAAGTCTGGCGGCAGACCGGGGGCTCGACGTGGTCGCGATCGGCCTTGGCTCCAACATGCTCGCCGCGGACGACGGAGTAGACGCCTTCGTGGTGCGGCTCACCGGCGAGCTGACGGACGTCGCGGCGACCGCCGGACTTCTTGTCGCGGGTGGGGGAGCGACCAATGCCGTCTGTCTCCATCGGGCCCGGGCGGCGGAGTTCGGCGGGCTCGAGTTTGCGTGCGCGATCCCGGGGACAGCGGGTGGCGGTGTGCGGATGAACGCGGGGGCATACGGTTCGGATTGGTCGGCAATCTTGAAGCGGGCGCTCGTCGTCACGGCCGGCGGCTCGGGCTGGCTGACACCGGCGGAGCTCGGGTTGTCGTACCGCCACTCGGAGCTGCGGGCGGGACAGGTCGTCGCGCGGGTCGAGTACGGGCTGCGTCCGCGACCGGAGGCGGAGATTCGCACCCAGGTCGCCGACCTCGTCGCGCGCCGCAAAGCGACGCAGCCGACCACGAAACGGACGTTCGGGTCCGTCTGGAAGAACCCGCCGGGGGAGCTCGGCGCGGGACGGCTGCTGGAGCTGTGCGGTCTCAAGGAGCATCGGATCGGCGGCGCAGTCGTGTCGCCGATGCACGCCAACTTCATCGAGAACGCCGGCGGCGCCACCACGGCCGACTGCCTCGCGCTGATGGCGGAGTCGCGCAGACGCGCCGCCGAGCAGTTCGGCGTCGACCTGGAGCACGAGGTCGTGCTGCTCGGCGACATCGCGATCGGCTGAGGCTGGGAGAAGCACGCCCGGGGCAGGGCCCCGGGTTCAATCCCGTGCGCCGCGGGTTGTCTCGCTCCGGTGAGCCCCGGGCTTGCCCGGGGCGTGCTTTCCCCCGGTAAGCGTGATTGGGGGCGAAGCACGCCCAGTAGGACCTGCGCCCACGGTGGCGAAGACTGCACCGTGGCCAGCGGGGAGCGAGTCGACCGGGGTCAGCGCCCCCGTGCGCGTACGGCGAATGTCGTCATCCCGTTCCCGCGACGGAGCGAAGGTGGTCGCCTCGATCTTGCTCGGCTCGCCCCCTCTGCCCGCTCCCTTCTGATCGCCTTCGCACTTCTCGCGGGAGCGACGGGAGCGTACGTGGGGGCGCGGGAGACCTCGGTCTTCGCCGTGGAGGAGATTCGCGTGGAAGGCGCGTCACCCGCGATCGCCTCCGAGGTGGGACGAGCCCTGTCCGCGAGTCGTGGGACGAGCCTCCTCGCCGTCGATCTTGCCGAGTCGCATGCTGCCGTCGTTGCTCTGCCCACGATCGCGGCCGCGAGGTTCGACCGCGCTTTCCCGCACACGCTTGCCGTCACCGTCGTCGCGGAGCGCCCGGTAGCCGTGATCCGGCAAGGGGCGGATGCGTTCGTGGTCTCCGCGCGTGGCCGGATCATCCGCAGCGCGAAGCGGGGAGCGCTCCCCTCGCTCCCGCGCATCTGGGTTCCGCGTAGCGTCGGCGCCCTCGCTCTCGGCACCACCGTCACCGACGACGTCCGAACCGCCGTCACCGCAATCTCCCCGCTCGCGGGACGGCGGTTCCCCTCACGGGTCGTGTCGGTCGCGGCCACGCCCGACGAGCTCACGCTGCGCCTTCGCTCGGGCCTCGAGATCCGGCTCGGTGACACGGCGAACGTCGAGTTGAAGCTCCTGGTGGCCCGCCGGGTGATCCCGCGGCTGCAGCCGGGATCGCGGTACCTCGACGTCAGCGTCCCCGACCGGCCGGTCGGAGGCGCACAGTAGACCTCTAGTAGAGGTGCAGGGTCAAACCTCGACCATGACTTGATATTTCCATTGACAGTGCCGACAAGGACTCCGTACCCTTGAACCGAACAGGTCAAGAACGTGCGTGAACTCCCACCCATAGCTCGACAAGAGCTTGATGCTTAGGTAGGTCCAGATGAACACTTCAGGCGGCAGCTACCTCGCAGTAATCAAGGTTGTCGGCGTCGGCGGCGGCGGCACGAACGCCGTCAACCGCATGGTCGAGTCAGGCCTCAGCGGCGTCGAGTTCATCGCCGTCAACACGGACGCCCAGGCGCTCCTGATGACGGACGCAGACGTGAAGATCCATATCGGCTCCAAGGCCACCCGCGGCCTCGGCGCCGGCGCCGACCCGGCGGTCGGCCTCGCCGCCGCCATGGAAAGCCGGGACGAGTTGAAGGACGTGCTCAAGGGCGCCGACATGGTGTTCGTCACCGCGGGTGAGGGAGGCGGGACGGGCACCGGCGCCGCGCCGGTGATCGCGGAGCTCGGGCGGGAGCTCGACGCCCTCACCGTGGGCGTCGTCACGAAACCGTTCGGCTTCGAAGGGCGACGACGCGCCGACCAGGCGGAGGTAGGGATCCAGAGCCTGCGTGAGCGCGTCGACACTCTGATCGTGATCGAGAACGACCGGCTGCTCGAGGTCGTGGAGAAGAAGACGCCCGTGACGGAGGCGTTTCGCATCGCCGACGACGTCCTGCGCCAGGGCGTGCAGGGCATCACCGACCTCATCACCGTCCCAGGTCTGATCAACCTGGACTTCGCGGACGTGAAGACGATCATGAGGGACGCCGGTTCTGCCCTGATGGGGATCGGCACCGCGTCAGGCGAGGGACGAGCTGCCGCCGCGGCAACGGCTGCGGTCTCCTCGCCGCTGCTCGAGACGACGCTCGACGGTGCCACCGGCGTGCTGTTGAACGTGACGGGGCCATCCGACATCGGGTTGTTCGAGGTGACGGAGGCGGCCGAGGTCGTGACGAGTCACGCGGACTCGAACGCGAACGTCATCTTCGGGGCCGTCGTCGACGACTCGATGCGGGACGAGGTGCGTGTAACGGTGATCGCGACCGGCTTTGGCGGGCGGCCGCGCCGCCGCCGCGTGGAGCCCGCAGCGGCGATGGCCGGTGCGGCTGCCGGGGGTCAGCGCTTCTCGGCGCCGTCGGTCTCCGACGTAGAGATCGACGTTCCGTCGTTTCTGAAAGAGGACTGAACAGCCGGCACCTGTGAGGGCGAGGCTTCGCCTCGCCCTCGACCGCCGCACCATCTCCGTCCGCGGTAGAGTCGCGGGTCGTGGACGCCGCGGTAGCCGACCTGCGCCGGACGCCGCTCTACGAGCGGCACCTTGGCGCAGGGGCGCGGATGGTTCCGTTCGCCGGGTGGGAGATGCCCGTCTCCTACGACGGGGTAATCGCGGAGCACCTCGCGGTGCGCTCGACGTGGGGTGTGTTCGACGTCTCCCACATGGGCCAGTTGCACGTCGAGGGGCCGAACGCGACCGAGCTGCTGCAGTCGCTGCTCTCGAACGACCTCGGCCGGCTCACCGACGGCGACGCCCAGTACACGCTGCTCACCAACGAGCGCGGCGGCGTCGTCGACGACCTGATCGCATACAGGATCACCGTCCACCATTACCTCCTCGTCGTCAACGCTGGCAATCGCGCGGCCGCGTTCGCCTGGATCAAGGAGCGCGAGATCCGCGGGTCGGAGGTGCGGGACGCGTCCGACGACTACGCGCTGCTGGCCGCACAGGGACCGGAGTCGATCGCGCGGCTCGGCCTCGCCGACGCACCGACATTCACCCACACGATGGCCGAGCTCGACGGTGTCGAGGTGATGGTGTGCCGCACCGGGTACACCGGTGAGCCGGGCGTCGAGCTCATGTGCGCAGCCGAGGATGCGACGCTCCTGTGGGACGCGGTCGTCGGGCGTGGTGCCCGTCCATGTGGGCTCGGGGCACGCGACACGCTTCGGCTCGAGGTGTGCTACCCGCTGCACGGGAACGACATCGACGAGACGACCGACGCGATCTCGGCGGGGCTCGGGTGGACGTGCGCACTCGACAAGAACTTCACCGGCGCACCCGCGCTGCGACGCATCAGGCAGGAGGGTCCGGCTCGGCGCCTCGTCGCGTTCGTGATGGAGGACAAGGCGATTCCGCGCCAGGGAATGTCGATCGACGACAGCGGGGACGTCACCTCGGGCACGCACTCTCCGTCGCTCGATGTGGGAATCGGCCTGGGGTATGTGCCGGTCGCAAGCGCGGTGCCCGGCGAGCAGCTCACGATCGACGTCCGCGGCAAGCCGCGGCGCGCGCGCGTCGTGAAGAAACCCATCTATTCGAGGGAGGACAGCTAGGTGGCTCAAGCGGAGAGCTATCCCGACGATCTCCGGTATCACCACGCGCACGACTGGGCGCGGGTCGACGGCGACGAGGCAGTGCTCGGAGTCACCTGGTTCGCGCAGGACGCTCTTGGGGAGCTCGTGCACTTCGAGGCGCCCTCGGCCGGCGGCACGCTGGCCAAAGATCAGCCGTATGCAGAGGTGGAGTCCGTGAAGGCGGTGTCAGACGTGATCGCGCCGCTGTCGGGCGAGATCCTCGAGGTCAACCAGAAGGCCATCGCCGAGCCCGAGACCGTGAACGACGACCCATACGGAGACGGGTGGCTCGTCCGGATCCGCCTGACCGACCCGTCCGAGGTGGCCGGGCTGATGGACGCGGACGCGTACCGGGCGCACGTTTCCGAACAGTGAGCGGACCGGCCGGCTACCTCTCGCAGACCGACGCCGATCGCGAGGAGATGCTCGCGGTGATCGGCGTCGAGTCGCTCGACGACCTGTTCGCGCAGATCCCTCCGGGCGTTCGCTTCGACCGCGAGCTCGACGTTGCGCCGGCTCTCGGGGAAGCGGATCTCGTCCGCCACCTCGAGAGCCTGGCCGCGCGGGACGTTGCGACCGACACGGAGCTCTCGTTCCTCGGCCTCGGGATCTACGACCACTACGTCCCCGCCATCGTGGACACGTTCCTCGGTCGCGGCGAGTTCCTGACGGCGTACACGCCGTACCAGCCGGAGATGAGCCAGGGGGTGCTGCAGGCGATCTTCGAGTACCAGACGGCGATCTGCGAGCTGACGGGGATGGACGTCTCGAACGCGTCCGGCTACGACGGCTGCACGGTCGCCGCAGACGCCTGCTTCATCGCGCGCCACCACACCGGACGCACGAAGATCGTGCTTGCCGAGACGTTGCACCCGCAGGTGCGGCAGGTGGTGAAGACGTATGCCCCGGGCTTCGGCATGGAGGTCGTCGAAGTCCCCCACTCGAACGGAGTCACCGATCCCGACCGGTTAGCCGTTGCGTCGACAGACGCAGCGGCCGTGATCTTCCAGCAGCCGAACGTGTTCGGGGTGCTGGAGGCCGCGCCGGAGCTGGCCGCGGCGGCGGCGGCAGGCGGAGCCGTCGCGGTCGCGCACGTCGACCCGGTCTCGCTCGGCGTGCTCGAGGCGCCCGGCAACTACGGCGCGCACATGGCGATCGGTGAGGGCCAGTCGATCGGCTGCTACCAGTCGTACGGTGGGCCCCACTACGGGTTCCTGGCCGCGAAGAAAGAGTTCATCAGGCGGATGCCGGGCCGGATCGTGGGGCAGACGGTCGACCTGTCGGGGGAGCGGGGTTTCGTGCTCACCTTGCAGACCCGGGAGCAGCACATCCGGCGCGAAAAAGCGACGTCGAACATGACCACCAACCAGACGCTGCTCGCGCTCGGTGGACTGATCACGCTTTGCTGGCTCGGACCCGACGGGCTGCGCGAGGTGGGCGAGACGTGCATGGCGCTTGGCGCCTACGCGAGGGAGCGCATCGCCTTACCACTCGCCTTCGATCGGGTCACCTTCAAGGAAGTTGCGTTCCGCACGCCGATCGATGCACGGGAGGTGGTGCGCCGAGCGCGGGAGCGGGGCGTGCACCCGGGGTACCCGTTGGGGCGCGATTACGAAGGGATGGACGACGTCCTCCTCGTCGCGCTGACCGAGCGGCGCACGCGCGAAGAGGTCGACCGCCTCGCCGAGGTGCTGGCGGAGGTGTGCTCGTGACGAGGTCGACGCAGGCGAGGGCGAGGGCGAGGGCGAGGGCGAGGCAGGCCTCGCCCCTACGCGCCCGTAGGGGCGAGGCCTACCTCGCCCGACGGAAGGTGCGGCCATGGAATTGATCTACGAGAAGTCGCGACCCGGGCGGCGCGCCGGGCGCCCGCCGCGACCCGACCTGCCGGTACCCGAGGTGCCCTCGGAGCTTCGCCGGGTGGAACCGCCACGCCTGCCGGAAGTGCCCGAGAACGAGATCGTGCGCCACTTCACAGCGCTCGCCGACCGCAACTTCGGCATCGACACGGGCTTCTACCCGCTCGGCAGCTGCACGATGAAGCACAACCCGCGCGTCAACGAGCGCGCTGTGTCCATCCCGGGCTTCCGCGACCTGCACCCGCTGCAGTCCGACGACGGGGCGCAGGGCGCACTCGAGCTGATGTGGACGCTGGAGCGGATCCTGGCGGAGATCGTCGGTCTCCCCGCGGTGACGCTGCAGCCGGCTGCAGGCTCGCAGGGGGAGCTGACCGGTCTGCTGCTGATGCGCGCCTACTTCGCCGCGAAGGGAGAGGGCGAGCAGCGCACGACGATCATCACGGCGGACACCGCTCACGGCACGAACCCGGCCAGCGTGACGATGGCCGGGTACTCGCTCGAGAAGGTCGCCACCACCGAGCGCGGCAACCTCGACCTGGATGACCTGCGCGCCAAGGTGAACGAGCACACCGCGGGCCTCATGCTCACCAACCCGTCGACACTCGGTCTCTTCGACGAGGGCATCGAGGAAGTCGCGGAGATCTTCCACTCCGCGGGCGCGCTCCTCTACTACGACGGGGCCAACCTCAACGCCGTCGTCGGCAAGTCTCGGCCCGGCGACATGGGGTTCGATATCGTCCACTACAACCTGCACAAGACGTTCTCGCAGCCGCACGGCGGCGGCGGCCCGGGGGCCGGCCCGGTCGCGGTGCGCGAGGACATCGCGCCCTTCCTGCCTGCGCCTGTGGTCGTACGTGACGGCGACCGCTTCTCGCTCGACCATGACCGGCCGCAGTCGATCGGGCGCGTGCGGGGCTACGCAGGCCCATTTGGAGTCTTCGTGCGCTCCTATGCCTTCATCCGGGCCTACGGGCCGGCGCTCCGGGACATGTCCGAGATGGCGGTGCTCAACGCCAACTACCTGCTGGCGCTCCTCAAGGACGTGTATGAGCTGCCGTACGACCGCCACTGCATGCACGAGTTCGTGCTCTCGGCACGCGGGTTGAAGCGGGAGCACGGGATCAGTGCGCTCGACGTCGCAAAGCGGCTGATGGACTTCGACGTGCACCCACCGACGATCTATTTCCCCCTCGTCGTGCCGGAGGCGCTGATGATCGAGCCGACCGAGACGGAGACGAAGGAGCGTCTTGACGAGTTCGTCGAGGTGATGCGGCGTATCGCCCGCGAGGCGGCCGAGAGCCCGGACGAGCTGCGCGAGGCCCCTCGCACGAGATCGGTGCGGCGGCTGGACGAGGTGAGGGCGGCCAAGGAGCCGGTCGTCAAGCACGACTTCGGCGTGACGCACGCCGCCGTTCCCGCCGAAAGCTAGAAGCTAGCCCGGGACGACAGCCGCTCGCCGCGAGCGCGGTGCCGCGGCCAGCTGGCCGCAGGCGGCGGCGATGTCGCGGCCGCGGGTGAGCCGCACGGTCACAGGCACCCGGGCGCGCTCGAGCTCTGCGCGAAAGCGCTCGATCGCGGCGCGCGAGGAGCCGTCGTACGAGCCTGTGGGGTTATACGGGATCAGGTTCACCTTGAACGCGTCCGTGCCGAGCAGCCGCGCGAGCGACCGTGCCTGCGCGACCGAGTCGTTGAGACCGGCGAGCATCACGTACTCGACGAAGACTCGGCGGCGTCTCGTCGCGACGTAGCGGCGGCACTCGTCGAGCACCGCGTCGACCGGATAGCGATCGTTGACGGGCATCAGGTGCGAGCGGAGCCCGGGGTCGGCCGCGTGGAGGGAAAGGGCAAGACGGACCGGCTCGGCGACCTCGGTCACGAAGCGCTCAAGCCCCGGCAGCCAGCCGACCGTCGAGACGGTCGTCCGCCGGTGCGTGATCCCCATGTCCGGCAGGCGCCGCGCCGCGGCGACCACCTCGTCGAGGTTCATCATCGGCTCACCCATCCCCATGAACACCACATGGTCGACGCGCTCCAGACGCCGAAACTGCAGCACCTGATCGAGGATCTCGGAGGCGGTGAGGTTGCGGCCGAAGCGCATGCTGCCGGTGGCGCAGAACGTGCAGGTGAGCGGGCACCCCGACTGGGACGAGACGCAGACGGAGCGGCGCCCGTCGCGGTAGCGCATCAGCACCGCCTCGACCGGATGGCCGTCGGCGGTGCGGAAGAGCGTCTTCACGGTGCCGTCGCGCGAATGGGCTTCGGTGACGACGTCCAGCGATGAGAACGGCACTTGCTCGGCGAGCGCCTCGCGGAGGGGCTTGGGGAGGTTCGTCATCGCCTCGTAGCCGGGGACGCCGCGACACGCCCAGTCCCACACCTGCCGGACCCGGTAGGCGGGCTCGCCCCTACGGGCGAGCGTCTCTTCCAACGCGACGACGTCCACCAGAGCACGGTAGCGTCTCCGGGGTGATCGACCTCCGCTCGGACACCGCGACACACCCGACGCCGGGGATGCGGGCAGCGATCGCTGCAGCCGAGGTGGGGGACGAGCAGGAGCGGGAGGACCCGACCGTGAGCGAGCTTCAGCGCCGCGCGGCCGCACTGCTCGGGCAGGAGGCGGCGCTCTTCCTGCCGACGGCGACGATGGCGAACCAGATCGCACTGCGCGTGCTCGGCCGGCCCGGCGGAGAACTGATCGCGGAGGACAGGACACACGTCCTCGTCTACGAAGCCGGCGGCGCCGCCGTGCACTCCGGCCTCGTCATGCACGGCCTGCCTGGCATTGCCGGACGCCTCACCGTAGAGCAGATCCGCGAAACCGCTGCACGTGCGGACTGGCTCCAGCCGGCCAGCGTCGTCGTGCTCGAGAACACCCACCGCTCGTCCGGCGGGCGCGTGTGGCCGCTCGACGAGCTTGCAGCCGTCGCGGCAGCCGCGCGCGAGCTCTCGCTCGGCGTCCACCTGGACGGAGCCCGCCTGCTGAACGCGCAGGTCGCAAGCGGCGTGCCCGCCGAAGCGTTCGGCCGTCTCGCGGACACCGTCACGCTCTGCTTCTCGAAGGGGCTCGGCTGTCCGCTCGGGGCGGTGTTGGCCGGCTCGACGGAGCGGATCGAGCAGGCGTGGCACGGCAAGTTCCTCTTCGGCGGCGCGATGCGGCAGGCCGGGATCGTCGCTGCGGCCGCGCTCTACGCACTCGACCACAACGTCGACCGGCTCGCCGAGGATCACGCGCGAGCGCGACGCCTGGCCGACGGCCTCGCCGAGGCCGGCGTTCCCGTCGATCCGCTCGAGTGCGAGTCGAACTTCGTCGCCGTCGAGCTCGGGCCGCTCGGGCTCTCCGCTGACGAGGCGCTCGCGCGGCTTCGGGAGGCGGGCGTGTTGATGTCCCGGATGAGACCCGGGGTGCTGCGCGCGGCCACCTATCTTGGCGTCGACGACGACATGATCGACGCGGCCGTCGCGCTCGTTCCCCGCGCACTCGAGGCCCGTGTCAGCGCCTGACCAACTGCGCGATGAGCTGGAGCAGAGGCTTGCCACGGCGCAGGCCGAGTGGCGCGCGCCGTCGGTGGCCGGCGCTGTCTTCTCCTGCGGAGAGATGCTCTGGCAGCGCGCGGTCGGGCTCGCGGACGTCGAGAGCGGGGAAGAGGCGACCGTCGAGCACGCATACCGCATCGGCTCGATCACGAAGACGTTCACCGCCGTCGCGATCATGCAGCTGCGCGACGAGGGCCAGCTCTCACTCGACGTTCCGGTACGTGCCTACCTACCTGAGTTTCCCGCGGGCGCGACGGTACGGCAAGCGTTGTCGCATCTCGCCGGCATCCAGCGCGAGCCGCCCGGCGAGATCTGGGAGACGATGCAGGCTCCCACCCGCGACGAGCTGATCGCAGGCCTGCCAGACGCCGAGCAGGTGCTGGCGCCGGGCGAGTTGTGGCACTACTCGAACCTCGCCTTCGCATCGCTCGGGGAGGTCGTCGCGCGGGCGGGGGCGTCGTACGAGCGCACGCTTCGCGAGCGCATCCTCGACCCACTCGGCCTCGGCCGGACGCGCCTGCGCCCCGAGGGAGCGCGCGCGACTCCGTACTTCGTCGACCCCTACGCCGATCGTGCCCGTGTCGAGCCCGACCCGGAGGCGACGGAGTCGACCGCCGCCGCGGGCTGGCTGTGGTCGACGTTGGGCGATCTCGCCCGGTGGGCGGATTTCCTGTGCACCGGCGCGGAGGGGGTGCTCGCGCGCACGACCCTGGACGAGATGGCGCGCGTCCGGACCATGGTCGACCAGGAGCGCTGGACGCTCGCCTGGGGGCTCGGACTCGAGCTGTACCGGCGTGGCGACCGCGTGCTCGCTGGCCACGGCGGCGCGATGCCGGGGTTCCTGGCCACGGTGTGCGTCGACAGGACGTCACGCACGGGCGCCGCGGTGCTCACGAACACGGCCGCCGGGGCTGCGCCGGAGACGCTGGCGCTCGACTTCGCCTGCGCCGCCCTCGACGCCTTGCCGCACACGCCACAGCCGTGGGCGCCGGGGGATGTCCCGGCGACAGTCGAGCCGCTACTCGGGCTGTGGTGGACGGAGGGCGCCCGCCTGGTCATCTCGTACCGGGAAGGACGACTACAGGCCGAGCTCGTCGACGGCCCCGAGGGCCGGCGCACGTCGTATCTCTCACCCGACGGCGACGACCGCTGGCGTGTCGCAAAGGGCCGCGAGCGTGGCGAGCTGCTGCGTGTGGTGAGAACCGAGGGCGGCGCGATCGTAAAGCTTTACTTCGCCACGTACCCGGTCACTCGACATCCGTCGACCTTCGGCGAGGACCCTCCTCAGCCGACGCGGTCGCCGGCTGCGTAGAAGGCGATCGCCACGATGACGTAGGCGGCGAGGAGCAGCAACCCCTTGAGCCGGCTGGAGCGGCCGTCGGCGAGCGTGACGCCGACGAGCGCAGTCGAGGCGGCGAGCGCGCCGAGCTCGACCGGCCGGAAGCCCAGGGCGAGCGGGTCGATCAGCCAGGATAAGAGTGCTACCGCCGGGATCAGAAAGACGGCGACCTGGGCGGAGGAGGAGAGCGCGATCTCGGCGGCGAGCTTGATCTTGCCGCGGAACGCGACCAGGACGGCGCCACCGTGCTCGGCGGCATTCCCGACGATGGCCACGATGACGGCGGCGACGAAGAACTCGGACAGCCCGAACTGGTCCGCGAACGTCTCGAGCGATCCGACGAGCACCTCCGCGACGAAGGCGGTGGCGACGGTGGCCATCGCAAGCACTCCGAGCGATTGGCGCAGCGACCACGCCTCGATCTCCTCGTCGCTCGAGACGTGCATGAGCCGGTGCCGGCGCAGCGAGTGCCACGTCGCCCCCACGTACAGCACGAGCAGGGCGATCGACACGGGCACGGAGATGACAGCGATCGAGTGCCGGTCCGGGTCGCCATCCCAGCTCGGCACCGACGGGATGAGAAGCAGCGTCACCGTGATGGCGAGCGCTCCCAGCGACATGAAGGTCGACCAGCGATCGATCTCGCCTCTGCCGCCGGCCAGGAGCGAGAACCCCAGCACGAGCAGGAGGTTCCCGACCACCGATCCGGTCAGGGACCCGCGCACCACCTCGGTCAGCCCCTCGTGTACCGCGAGCAGCGCGATGATCAGCTCGGGCGCGTTCCCGAACGTCGCGTTGAGGAAGCCGCCGATCCCCGGGCCTGTGTGCTCGGCCGCGTGCTCGGTGGCCTCGCCGATGATCCAGGCGAGCGGGATCAGTGCCAGGGCGGCAAGCACGAACTCCGTCGTGGCGCCGAGATCGGCGGCGTAGTGCAGCACGATCACGATCGGCGCGAGCGCGAGCGTCGAGAAGAGCAGCCTCCGGAGCACGGTCGGACTACCCTACCCGCGCGACCTTGTGACGATCCGTCACGAGCGGACTAGCCCTCGCAGCGGCTCCTGTCAAGTCTTGCGGCGACCGCTCACGCGGTGCCACGATCCCGGTGTGAGCGAAACGATCCCCGTCCGGCTCAGGCCCGCGGAGCTACCGCTGCGGCCGCAGGACGAGGTCGAGTGCCGCCGCTGCGAGGTGCTCTGCGACAAAGTCGTCCACCCGGGCGCGTGCATCGAGCGGTCGTGCCCGTTCGTCTACGCGTACGAGGCATGGGGTCACACGTACATGGGGTGCCTGCAGAAGGTGTTCGGTGTCGAGATCGACCTCGACCTCCTCCGGGCCGCCGAAGCACAGCCTGGCGGCTTCGGCGCGGTGCGCGCGCGCCGGCCGCCGCTACCGATGTGCCGGTCGGAGGTCAGCTCGTGCTACGAGCACCGCATCGACGAGGTCGGCTGCCGCAATCCCGAGTTTTTCGAGGTCGCGCAGGAGCGCCCGAGCTTCCGCGTGTTCGCCGAGCTTGACTAGCTTGCAAGCGATATCTCGCTGACGCGAGATTCCGGAATCCGCTCGCGCGGATCCCCCTGGCGCTGGGTTATCGCGCGAAACAGTCTGAAGGCGTCCGCTTCGCGGCCGCGAAGGCTCTACTCCCGCAGGCGAGATCTCGCTCATGGCGCGGCGCGCCGGCGCGCGTTCCGTACGCCGCGGCGGTGCAGCTCGCGCAGGCGGCGCACCTCCTCCGCATCGGGGCCGTGCCCGTCGGGCCCCGGCGTCTCCAGAATCGCGGGGAGCCCCTGGAAGGCAGCATGGCCGACGAACACGGAGAGCCGGCTGCCCATCTCGCCCTCGCCGACCGACGCGTGGCGGTCGAGGTTCGACCCGAGCGCGGAGGCGGCGTCGTTGACGTGGAGGCAGCGGACCCGGTCGAGCCCGATCCGCGCTTCGACCTCGCCGACGACTTGGTCGAGCAGCGTCGGGTCGGTGACGTCGACACCCGACGCCCACCAGTGGCACGAGTCGAGGCAGACGCCGAGCCGCGGGTGGCTGTCGAGCGCGTCCACGACCGCCGCCAGCTCCTCGACAGAGCGCCCGATCGTGCCACCCGCGCCGGCGCAGTTCTCGAGCAGGAGCCACAGGCGGTCGGTCGTCAGGTCGAGGAGCTCGCGTAAGACAGGGACGGCTCGCTCGAGCCCCGCCTCGAGACCGGAGCCGAGGTGCGAGCCGAGATGGAAGATCACCGCCTCCGCGCCGATCGCGTCGGCCGCCTCGAGCGTCGACCGCATGGCGGCGGCGGACTTCGCGTGGATTTCCGCGTCGGGGCTCGCGAGGTTGACGAGGTACACCGCGTGACACACGACGGTGCCGATCCCAGCCTCCTCGCGCCGGGTGCGGAAGCGCTCGATCTGCTCCGGCAGGTACGCCGTCGGCCGCCACATGCGCGGGCTCTGCGTGAACACCTGCACCGCGTCGCAGCCGAGCTCGACTGCCCTGTCGATCGCGTTTGAGATGCCGCCGGACGAGGAGACGTGGGCACCGAACAGCACGTGGCCACGCTACCTGCCTCCCTCGCCGACCCGTTGTCGCACCCGCGGTCACAGGTTAGGCTCGTGGTGTCGTGGGGCTGTTCGGGAAGCGGATGAAGGACCCGGTGCAGGGCACCGCACAGGTCGTCTCGTCGTCGAACGCGCCGCGTTCGACGCATGGCAACTGCCACAGACATTGGTGGTGACGGCGCCCGGTGTGGAGCCGTTCTCCGTCAAGCACCAGTCGCTGGTGGTGCCCACGGATCGCTGGCCGTGGCCCGGGATGTCGATTCCGGTCACCGTCGATCGCGCGAACCCCGAGAAGATCGACATCGACTGGGACGACGTGCCGCGTGTCGGTGACACGGCGATGGACGAGGCGGACGCGATGGTCGAAGCCCTCAAGGAGGGTGGGAGCGCCGGCGCGACCGTCTCCGGAGAGGCAGCGGACATGGTCGCGCAGCTGCAGCAGCTGTTCCCGGGCGCGACGGTGCAGGTCGAGCATGCCGCGAGCGCCGAGGTGCCACCGGAACTGATCGGCCAGGTCGAACAGGCGCTCGGAGTCGACCTCGACGGTGACGGCGTCGTCGCGTCGCAACCGTCGCAGGCCGGCGCTGCGGGCGGCGCTCCCGACGACTGCATCGCGCAGATCGAGCGCCTGGCTGCCCTGCGGGACGGTCTCTCGGACGCGGAGTTCGAGGCCGAGAAGCAGTGCCTCCTCGCCGGTTGAGGACGGCTCAGCCCGTCCCTGCGTAGGCTCCCGGCATGGTCCGGCGCGACCGCTTCGTCCGCTTCACGAGCGGCAGTTCCGGCTGCTGTTCTCCGCCACCACGATCACAACCCTCGGCGACAGCCTCGGGCACTTCGCTCTCGCCTTCGCCGTGCTCGACCTGCCGGGGGCGGGTGCCGGCGAGCTTGGGCTCGTGCTCGCCATCCGCACTGTCTTCGAGTCATTTGTTGTCGTCTTCGGCGGTGTGCTCGCCGACCGGTTGCCGCGCAACCTCGTACTCGTCGGCGCTTCGCTGATCCAGGCTGCTGCCCAGGGGGTGACCGCGGCGCTGGTGCTGACGGATGCTGCGACGGTGCCGTGGTTCATCGCGTTGTCGGTCGTCTACGGGGTTGGCGGCGGCCTCGTGATCCCGGCCGAGGTCGGGCTCGTTCCTCAGACCGTGAGCCCCGGGCGGCTGCAGCAGGCGAATGCGTTGCAGGGCCTGTCGCGGAACATGGTGAGCCTTCTCGGCCCGGCGATCGCGGGCCCGCTCGTGGTCGCAGGCAGCCCGGGTGTCGCTCTGGCGTTCGACTCCGCGTCCTTCCTTGCGGCGGCAGCGCTGCTGGCTGCGATCCGCATCGCCCCGCATGTGGGCGGCCCCGCGAGGGCGGGCTTTCTGCGGGAGCTGCGAGACGGCTGGCGGGAGTTCACCACCCACACGTGGCTCTGGTCGACCGTGCTCCTGTTCGGGATCTCAAACCTCGTCTTCGTCGGCTGCTGGGCTGTGCTCGGCCCGCTCATCGCCGACGACCAGTACAGCCGCCTGCAGTGGGCCGGTGTGCTGGCGGCCGCCGGGGTCGGTTCCATCGTCGGCGGGCTCGTGGCGCTGCGCTACCGGCCTCGACGCCCGCTGCTCGCGAGCTGTCTCGTCGCGTGGCCGCTACTGCTCGAGCTCGCCGCCTTGGCCGCGTACGCGCCCATTTGGCTCCTCGGGGCGGCCGCGTTCGCGACAGGCGCCGGCATTGCGATCCATCTCGCCCTCTGGTTCACCGTGTTCCAGCGCGAGGTGCCCGCACATGCACACTCGCGTGTGAGCTCCTACGACGCGCTCGGGTCGTTCATGCTGATCCCACTCGGGATGGCGATCGTGGGGCCGGTCTCCGTCGCGATCGGGATCCAGGAGACGATTTGGGCCGCGTTCGCGATCTCGCTGGCCTGCCAGGTCGCGATCGTTGCGGTTCCGTCCGTCCGTGCGATCCGCGCGCCCGAGGCGGAGCCCGCCGGCTCCGCGTGACTACCATCAGCGGCCGATGAGAAGCCCTGTGTCAACCTGGCCGTCTGCGTCGATCGTCTCCGCCGGCCGCGACAGAGGCCGCTTCCGGACTGTCGCGATCACGAATCTGCTGTCGCAGATTCGTGATCTGCGGGGCTGGCAACATTGTCGCGATCCCGAATCTGCTGGGTTGGCATGAGCGTCCGCGTCCGCATGGCTCCGTCACCGACGGGCTTCCTCCATATCGGCACGGCCCATACCTTCCTCTTCAACTGGCTCTACGCACGCGGCCGTGGCGGTGAGTGCCTCCTCCGCATCGAGAACACGGACACCAGCCGTGAGGTAGCGGAGGCGATCGACCAGATCCAGCGCTCGCTCCAATGGCTCGGGATCGACTGGGACGGCCCGGTCACCTTCCAGCTCGACGCGATGGAGCGGTGTCGCGAGCTCGCGACACGGCTGGTCGAGGAGGGGAAGGCGTACGAGGACGAGGGCGCGATCAGGTTCCGCATGCCCGGCGAGGGGTCGACGGGGTGGGAGGACGCTGTGCGCGGCCGGATCGAGGTACCGAACGAGCAGCTCGAGGACGTGGTCATCGTCCGCTCCGACGGCCGGGCGACCTACAACTTCGCCTCGCCCGTGGAGGACATGGACGACCGCATCACCCACGTCATCCGCGGCGAGGATCACATCTCGAACACGCCGAAGCAGATGCAGATCCTGCAGGCGCTCGGCCACGAGCCGCCCGTGTATGCGCACCTCGGGAGCATCCTGGGGGCCGACGGCAAGAAGCTGTCGAAGCGGCATGGCGCGGTGTCGGTGGATGAGTTCCGGCAGTCCGGGTACATCCCGGAGGCGCTGACGAACTTCCTCGCGCTGATCGGCTGGGCGCCGGACGGCGAGACGACGATCGTGTCGGCCGACGAGATCGTCGCGCGCTTCAGCCTCGAGGCCGTGAGCGCGAGCTCCGGCACGTTCGACTTCGCCAAGCTCGATTGGATGAACGGCGTCTATCTCCGCGACCTGTCGGCCGCGGAGTATGCGGATCGCCTCGTCGAGTACCTCAGCGCGCGGGACCTCGACTGGCCCGAGGACCGCGTCCGGAGAGCCGGGCCCCTCGTGCAAGAGAAGATCGGACGGCTTGACGAGTTCCCCGCGTTCGCGGGCTTCCTGTTCGGCGAGGTGGAGCCCGATCCCGCGTTGCTGGACGGGCGCCTTCTCGGCGCTGCCGAGAAGGCGCTAGAGACCCTCGAACCCTGGTCGGTCGACGCGATCGAAGTGCGATTGAAGGCTCTCTGTGAGGAGCTCGACGAGAAGCCGCGGACGGTGTACCTCCCGATCCGTGTCGCCGTGACCGGCTCGAGGGTCTCCCCCGGGCTGTATGAGAGCCTCGAGCTGCTCGGGCGCGAGACTGCGATCGCGCGCCTGCGGCGGGGCGCAGAGCTCGCGGCGTGAGCGCGCTCCCGGCGGACGCATTCGAGGAGGGACTCGCCGCGTACCTCCTCGAGCGCTCGGAGGAGGCGCGCGCCGTTCGCGTGGGGGAGAAGGAGACGTCGGAGCAGGCGGCGATTGTCGCCCGCCACGCGCATCTCTTCACCCGCGAACAACTCGAAGCCCTGCATGCCACCGAGGTGGAGGCGGTGGTGGGCGACGACCGTGAGCGGGTGGCGCGGCTTCGCCTCACCTGCGAGAGCGGCATCGTCGTGCGCGAACTGGCGGCACGCGAGGACGCGCTCGAGAACTCGCTGCTCGCCGCGCGTGTTCAGTGGCAGCGAGAGGAGCTGCCCCTACGCACCGCGCAGGCGCGGCTCGCAACGACTGTCTCCTACGCGGAGAGGGACGCGCTCGGGGAGGCGGCGCTCGAGCTGTCGGCCGGCTTCAACGAGGAGCGGCAATCACTGCTTGCCGCGCGCGAGAGGCTGGAGGCGGACCTGTCCGGCGTTACGAGCCCGGTGGCGCGCAGCGAGGCCGAGAAGGGCGTCCGCCTGCAGTCGATCCTCGACGCTGTGGAGGCTGCGAGCGCCGAGACGACGACCGCGTACGTCGCGGATCGCGAGCGGTGGCTCGATGTCCTACTCGGCGACGGGCGGGACGAGCAGCCTTCGTTCTCGCACGTCGGGTGGCTGCGGCGACTCTCGCCTCTCGAGTCGACGTACACGAAGGAGGGGGCCGTGCCCGTTTGCGTGGGCACCCTGCGAGCGCTCGGGCTCGACATCGAGGCGACTCCCGGGATCAGGCTCGATCTCGACGACCGGCCGCAGAAGTCCCCGCGCGCCTGCGTGATCGCATCCGACCCGCCGCGCCTCGTCCACCTCATCACCCGCGCGCAGGGGGGCCTTCACGACTACGAGGCGTTTCTGCACGAGGCGGGCCACGCTCTGCACTACGCGGGGTGCGATCCGGGGCTGCCATACGCCTTCCGCCGCCTTGCGCGGGACCATGCGCTGACGGAGATCTATTCGTTCCTGCTCGACTCGATCGTGCAGGAGCCGGGCTGGCACGCGGAGCGGTTCGGGCTTGGCGGCGTGACCGCGCGGGAGAACGCGGCTGCGGCACGGTTCGTCAACACGCTCCTCTTCCGGCGCTACACGGCAAAGCTGGGGTTCGAGCTCGAGTTCTGGGGGCGCTTCGTCGTCGAGGGCTGCACAGGTCACGGCTACTCGGAGCGGCTCACGGCAGCCACTGGGATCCGCTACCCGCAGCGGAACTTCCTCGCGGACATGGATGCGGGCTTCTACTCGGCCGACTACCTGCGAGCGTGGGTGCGCGCCGCACAGGTGCGGGCGTGGCTGCGCACGGAGGTCGGTGGCGACTGGTGGCGGCAGACGCGTACCGGAGAGCTGCTCCGCCGGTTCTTCCGCGAAGGCACGCGGCCCTCGTCGGAGGAGATCGCCGAGCGGATTGGCTTCGATCCAGCCGACACGGGGCCGCTCGCGGCAGAGTTCGCTGACGCTGCGTGATCTCGGCGGTTCGGCCACGATAGGGTGGCGGCGTGGCAGGGATAGGCGACCTGGTCGGAACCGATCTCGGCCCGACGCCGTGGCTCGAGATCACGCAGGAGCGGGTGAACCGTTTCGCCGAGGTCACCGGCGATCCGCAGTGGATCCACAACGACCCGGTACGCGCGGCCGCGGGGCCGTTCGGCGGCACCATCGCTCACGGGTACCTCACCCTGTCGCTGTGCTCGCCGCTCCTCGACGAGGTGCTGCACGTCGACGGCTACGCCCTGACGATCAACTACGGGGTCAACCGCGTGCGCTTCCCGGCGCCCGTGCCGGTCGGGTCGCGCATCCGTGCCGTCTTCCGGGTCGAGTCCGTGGAGGAGGTGACGGGCGGCGACCAGGCGGTGATCGTCGCCACGATCGAGCGTGAAGGAGGCGACAAGCCGGTATGCGTGGCAGAGCTCGTCGCGCGCTTCGTGCGATGAGGCTGCTCGTACCGGACCCAGGGACAGTCCGCTCCTGCGGATTCCGCTCGCGCACGAACGTCCGTGAAGGCGTCCGCTTCGCGGCCGCGGCGCCTCTCATTCACATCAAGCGTCAGCCTTCGTTCTGACGGCGGAGCTGTTCCGCGCGCAGCAGATCGATACGCCGGTGTATGTCGTGCCGGGACTTGGAGACGTAGCTCTCCTCGCCCTCGATCGAAGCCAGCAGCTCCTTCGAAGCGTCGTCGTTGGCGCCGCCGCCCTTTAGGAACTCGATCCGCTTGTGCAACTGCTCGCGGCGACGTGAGAGCAAGCGCTCGTCGGCGCGGAGCCGTTCGAGCTCGAGCTCCAGCTCGCCGTAGTGGAGTGACGCAGGATCGACGGGTGTCGTAGTCACGGGTCGGTTATCGGCGTTCGGGCAGCATCACGTGAGGGCGCGTCCTGGAGACGCGCCGGCGGTCGGCTGTCTCAGGCCGCTTTGGTACGGCGCTCATGCTCTTCGCGGAGGGCGTCGATCCGCTCGTGCAGCTCCTTGCGCTCGTCGGAGATCGTGCGTTCGCTTCCGCAGAGCGTGGCGAGTTGCTCGTCCGTCTCGGGGCTGAACCCGGCACCGCCGCCGCGGAGCCAATCGATCCGCTCGTGCAGCGAGGCGCGCCGGCGCGAGATGCGCCGTTCCTCCTCGCCGAGCTGCTCCAGCAGCCGCTCGAGCTCGCGGACGGACAACTCGGAGACGGGGCGCGACATCTGTGTCGTCTGTTCGTCCATAACTCACTATGTATCGGCTGAAACGATCTCGGACGTGAGGGTCGTTGGGCACGTACCTTCCGATTGCGCGCGCTCCCGGTCTGCCGGAGCCGAGGGGCCTGGTTGTAGATGCCGCCGCCGCAAAATTCCACGACGAGCGCGACATAGTCATCCTCTAGGCATCAGGGGGCCACTCCGGAAACTGCGGAGCTTTGCCGCTGATCTCGTCCCAGGAAGCCTTGTAGGCGACCATCATGTGAAACGCGGGCTCGAGCTTCACATCCCGAAGGCCCCCGGCGCACACGTAGTACTTCTCGCCGCCGTCGGCGTACAGGCTCGACCCGCAGTTGCCGCAAAAGCAAACTCCCGAGAACCCTTCCTCGTTGTAGTGCTTCATCAGATCCTGGCCTTTGGTGACCTTGAAGTTCGTCGCCTCCACGACCACCTCAGGCAAGCCCGGACCGCCGCTCCACCGCTGGCAGCGCGTGCAGTGACAGAACCCCATCCCCTCGGGCTCGTGCACATCAAACGTGATCCGTCCGCACAGACAAGCCCCATGGATGGTCTCACTCATCATGGCTCCCTTCAGCGCTCGCTCGCTTGGTTGGCGACGTGACCAAGGATGTTACGCAGTAGCAAATTCCATCGTGTGTGCCGACTGCGGCGGTTCTTCCGGCGCGATGTGGTCCCCTCCCCCCGAGGCCCCATTTCTTCGAGGGATCACCGGGGGGTCACCCGGGGATCACGGGATGCGCACTTCTGGCCCTCGCGATACGACTGACCCACGGTTTCAAGCCGATCGTGAGGGTTCAACTCGAGGGGAAAGGCCCATACGGGATTCGAACCCGTGCCGCCGCCGTGAGAGGGCGGTGTCCTAGGCCACTAGACGAATGGGCCGTGGCCGCGGGATTGTACCGGAGGGCTTCCGGCCCGGCGGTAGGGTGGAAGCGTGCCCGCACCGCACGTTCCGCTCGCCTTCGAGCGCCTCCCCGAGGAGGAGATGCGGCGCCGCTCGCAGGCTTTCCTCGAACTGATGCGTCGCCGGCGGACGGTGCGCGAGTTCTCGACCGAGCCGGTGCCGTGGGAGGTTGTCGAGAACGCGATCTGCGTCGCCGGCACCGCACCGTCAGACGCCAATCAGCAGCCGTGGACGTTCGTCGCTGTCACCGACCCCGACCTCAAGCGGCGTCTGCGGAACGCGGCCGAGCGGGAGGAGCGACGCAACTACGCCGGCCGCATGTCGGAGGAGTGGCTCCGTGCGCTGGAGCCCCTCGGCACCGACGAGCACAAGTCGCACATCACGGACGCGCCGGTCGTGGTCGTCGTCTTCGAGCGGGCGTACGGGCTGGGTCCCGACGGAAGCAAGGTGAAGCACTACTACGTCCGCGAGTCGGTCGGGATCGCCGTCGGGCTCTTGCTCGCGGCGCTCCACGACGCCGGGCTCGCAACGCTCACGCACACGCCGAGCCCGATGGGCTTCCTGCGGGAGCTGCTCGAGCGGCCGGAGAACGAGCGGGCGTACGTCGTGATCCCCGTCGGCTACCCGGCGGACGACGCCACGGTCCCGGAGATCGGCAAGAAGGCGCTGGACGAGATCCTCGTCCGACGGTAGGCGCCGCTCAGGGCTGCGCGGGGCTCGAGAGCTCGTCGACGTCGCGCGCGTCGATCCGCTGCTCGAAGTGCCTGCGGATCTCCTCGCCGGTTGCGAGCAGGTCGTAGCGAACTCGGCGCGGAGGGAGCTTCACGATGCGGACGGACTCGTCGCGGTCACCGTGGCAGCGTGCGTACGCTGCCGCCTCGTCGAGCGGCCTCAGGCGGTCGACCTTCCGCCTCAGCCATGTCACGTCCGCACACCTACCACGAATGCCGCGCGGTGGGAACCCGACCCGCAGGCCGGGTCCCGCACTTTGCGCACGATTTCGTCCGGAACGCGGTCACCACCACGGCTTGCAGGACCAGGGGCTCCAGTCCCTGCCGCTCAGCACGAAGTAACGATGCGCCGCCCGCGACTGCTCGATCGCCGTCAGACCATGACCGAAGCGCCGCCGCTCGGAAGCGCCCATCTGGAAGAGCCCGAGGTACTGACCGTTGCGCGCGTTCGTCCGGAACCGCGACTCGCACCGGGCCACCCGCAGCGCCTCGCCGCAGTAGCGGTTCCTGAACACTCGGCAGATCGCCCGCTTCGGCGGCAGCCGCTTCAGTGCCGCCAGAGAGCGTGCCGAGTTGGCTGCTTCACGCTGCCCACGAAGGCGCAGGCTCGCGCGTTGCACGCGCAACGGCTTCTGGACGTGACGTCCGTCCGTTCGTGCTGTCGACTGCGCTTGCGCGGCAGAGCTGCCGGCCACGATTATCAGGGCGCAAAGACCCATCACCAGGGCTTTCAGACCATTACCTCCTGATCGGGGACAGGGACACGGCCCCTCACAGGAGGACCGCTCGTGTCTCTCGTTCCAGACACCGTAGCCGACGCATCGGACGGACACAAAGACAGGTGCGATTCCTTACAAAAGCTTAGGAACCGGTGTCACGACCGTTGCCGACGCATACAACAGAGCGGCGCCCTGTTTGGGGGCGCCGCTGACAGCTGCGGGGCAGGGATTCGAACCCCAACTTCCGGAGCCAGAATCCGGCGTCCTACCGTTAGACTACCCCGCAACGGGCCTGGCCATGGTAGACGATCGGCAGTCGCGAGCCTCCGCATGACGGCCAGCGCGGTGTCGTACCTCCCGATGGAGCGACCTCCGGTGTCTGCCTGAGAGGCAGACACCGGCGCATCCCTGGACTACTACGGATCGAGCCGGAACACGGGCACGAGGCGCTTCTCGCTCTCCGTGTCGATGTGCGCGATCACCTCGACATGCCGCTCGAGCCCCGAGCCGCGGAGCTTGGCTCGCAGCAAGCCGTCCACCTGGTAGAGGCCCGAGGAGTTGTTCATCACGATCTCGATGCGGACGGGACGTTCCTCGCCGTCGCCGATCCGCACCTCCTCGATCGCCGCGGCCGAAAGGGAGTGCATCGACACGCGGCCCTTCTCGAACGGGATGCGGGAGCGGCCCTTCGCCATGTCGAGCGCGTCGGCGACGCGGAGGATACCCGCCTCGAGCGAGAGCGGCTCACCGTCCGAGCGGTGACTGGTGATGGCCTGTAACACCTCCGAAACGAGCACTGTCCGCTCGGGCTCACCGTAGACGCCGTCGAGGAGTTGGCGCAGTTTTGGCTCCGCGAGAAAGAGGCTGAAGTCTTCGTGACCGCGGCGGTGCACCGACATGCCCACGCAGTGCGTCAGGGCAGCGAGTACGACCACCGTCTCGGCCTCGTCGTTCGTCATCCCGTAGTCGGTCACGACCGAGGGCTCGACGCCGTGACGAATGAGCTGGCGCAGCAGCTTCAAGGCGATGTTGGCGACGATCTGGATGTGAACCCACGAGTGGTCGTTGATCTCGAGGCGGACGACGGCGTTGACGTTCGAGACGTGCCACCAGGCCTTCAACTCGGCGTCGCCGTTCGCACGCTCGAGCACGCGCCGCAGCTTCCGGTTGCCGCGCACCGGCAGCGTGATCTTCATGGCGCGGATCGCCTCGGCCGGCGTGAGGCGCGCCTCGCGGAGCACCTCCTCCGGCACCGGATCCTCGATGCGGTGCTCGGTCTCGCGGTCGAGGCTCACCGCATGATCCTACGGCACGTCGGGTCGGAGCTCACCCTGGCGAGCGAACGGTCACGAACCTGTGGCCGGTGTGTAGTACCTCGCCACCGCCGAACTCACTGAGCAGGACGTCAGGCGTGAAGTACCGCTTGTAGACCTCCCAGTTCGACCCATCGAGGAGGATTCGCTGCGCCCACTCCTCCTCGACCTCGGAGTGCCCGAGCGATGCATCGACCACGACGAGTTCGGTCGCAACACGGCGGGCTTCTCGGACGAAGAGTTCGCGCTGCGTCGCATCGAGGTGGCCGTAGAAGTGACCCGCGAGCACGCGGTCGAAACTGTCGTCGGCGAAGGGGAGTGTGAGCCCGTCGCCTTGGACGAACGTACCGTCCGGGACGCGCTGCGATGCGATCGCGAGCATCCGGGCGCTCGCGTCGAGACCGGTTATGGATCCCCGAAGGTGGCTGGTGAGAATCCGGTGCCGCAAGCGACGTCCAGCGTTCGCGCTGGTGGCAGCGCGGCGAGTGCCGCCGTAACGCGCTCAAGCTCCTCCTCGAACCCTGGCCGCTCGAGGCCGGTGTACGGACCGACACCGAGATACCAATCGTCGTACTCGGATGCACGCCGGTTGTAATAGGTCGGGGCCGTGGGCTCGCGCATCCCTCGTAGAGTAGGTGGCGTGCTGCCGCTCGAATCCGTGCCGAACGTGTCCGAGGGGCGCGACGACGTCACGATCGGCGCGCTTGCAGCCGCCTTCTCGAGTCGCGGTGCTCGGCTGCTCGACGTGCATTCGGACTCCGACCACCACCGGTCCGTGTTCACCCTCGTCGGCGACGACGAGGCGCTCGTGGAATCGCTCGTGGCCGGGATCGCGGCGGCGCGGGAGCGGATAGACCTGCGGCGGCACAGCGGCGTTCACCCACGTGTGGGGGCGGCGGACGTGGTGCCGGTGGTGCCGCTGGCGGCCGGCGACATGGGTCGGGCACAGGCGGCCGCTCTGGAAGTGGCGCGACGCGTGGGGGAGGAGCTCGAGCTCCCGGTCTTCCTCTACGCCGAGAGCGGCGGCGCCGGTCGTAGGCCGTCCTTCTTCCGCCAGGGAGGGCCGGACGGGCTCCAGCGGCGCGTGGACGCCGGGGAGCTAGAGCCCGACTTCGGGCCACGTCGACTCGACCCGCGTGCCGGGGCGGTGCTCGTCGGGGCGCGGTGGTCGCTCGTCGCCTTCAACGTGGACCTGGAGACCGACGACGTCGAGGTTGCGCGAGCGATTGCCGTGGCGGTGCGCGAGTCGAGCGGCGGTCTGCCCGGAGTCCAGGCGCTCGGGCTTGCGCTCGCGCGGACCGGGCGGGTGCAGGTTTCGATGAACCTGCTCGACGTCGGTGCGTCGCCGTTGCATCACGTCGTCGCCTACGTCCGGGAGGAGGCCCGGCTGCGGGGTGTCGAGATCGCGGGTGGCGAGCTTGTTGGTCTCCTCCCGGGGTCGGTCGTCGCGGCGGCGGCTGCGCCCGCCCTCGCACTCGACTGGCTGGCGTCGGACCGTCTGCTCGAGCTTCGCCTGCTCGACTGAGGCCCGCAGGAGGCAGAGAGAGGCGCTGCAACGCGCAGTGGCGGCGAGGCCGGCGGCACACTCTCGGCACGAATCGGTCACAGACTCGTGACACCGCAGCCGGTAGCGTGACTGCAGGGGCCCCGCGCACCCCCAATTGGGGGGAAGGCGGTTCGGGGGTGGGTGTGCGCGGACCGAAACGACCGCCGGAGGCGGGTGGGATGCGGCGCAGCCTCTACACTCGCGGCCGTGCCGGAAGCGATCCTCATTACCGGCGACGATCTCGTCCTCGACGATGTCTGGGACGCCGCTGTCGCCGGACGGTCGGCTGAGCTGGCGGACTCGGCGAGGGAAAGGATGCGACGCGCCCGGGAGCTCGTCGACGCGGAAGTCGGAGAGCACACGTACGGCGTCAACACCGGGTTCGGGCGCTTCGTGTCCGAATCGATCCCCGCCGACCAGGTCGAGGAGCTCCAGCTGCGCTTGCTTCGCAGCCACGCGTGCGGTGTCGGCGAGCCCTATCCGCCCGAGGTCGTCAGGGCGGCGATGCTGCTCCGCGCGAACGCGCTCGCGAAGGGGTATTCCGGTGCTCGCGTCCAGACGGTCGAGCTCTTGCTCGACCTGCACCGGCACGGCATCCTGCCACGCGTCCCCGCGCGGGGCTCCGTCGGGGCCAGCGGTGACCTCGCACCGCTCGCACACCTCGCGCTGCCCCTGGTGGGCGAGGGGGAGGCCTGGGTCGACGGTGAGCTCCTTCCCGGGGCGGAGGCGCTCGCGCGCGCGGGCCTCGCGCCGCTCCGGCTCGCGTCGAAAGAAGGTCTCTCGCTCATCAACGGCACGCAGTTCATGACCGCGATGGCTGCGCTTGCGCTGGTCCGCGCGCGCCGTCTCGCGCGTGCGGCGGATGCGGCGTGCGCGATGTCGCTCGAGGCTCTGCAGGGGTCGCGCACCAGCTTCCACGCGGCGATCCACGAAGCACGACCGCTTCGCGGCCAGGGTGAGAGCGCCGCCAACGTCCGTGCGCTACTCGATGGGTCGGCGATCATCGAGTCCCATCGCTGGTGCGACAAGGTGCAGGACGCGTACTCGTTGCGTTGTGCACCGCAGGTGCACGGCGCGAGCCGCGACCTGCTCGACTACGCGGAGGCGACCGTCGCCGTGGAGCTGAACTCAGCCACCGACAACCCTCTCGTCCTCGTCGACGAAGGGACGATCGTCTCCAACGGCAACTTCCACGGCCAGCCGATCGCGTTCAGCCTCGACGCCATGGCAATCGCCGTCGCCGAGCTTGCGAGCATCTCCGAGCGTCGTGTCGAGCGCATGGTCAACCCGTCGCTCTCCGACGGTCTACCCCCGTTTCTCGTCCCTCGAGAGGAGGGCCTCAACTCG
>Ga0247727_10002096_pt1 | contig 46136 bp, 41 predicted proteins | sample WisWelCaveWW1625_FD_202498 | JGI IMG/M metagenome (GOLD analysis project Ga0247727, IMG submission 202498) | Biofilm microbial communities from Wishing Well Cave, Virginia, United States - WW16-25 | ecosystem: Environmental > Aquatic > Deep subsurface > Groundwater > Cave microbial mat | place...
CGGAGCAAGCTCGAATAGGGACGCCGCCGCGGGTGGCTCGCTTGCGCGTCTCCGGCAACGGAGGCCCGGCGTCCGGGTGAGAGCGCTCGAGCGACGCAGCAATGTGTCGCCTAGACGAATGATCCTCACCGCGCGCCGGGTGACCGGCGCGCGGAACAGGACCCGGCTTACAGTCCACCTTCGGCCAGTGCTGGCTAGCGGCCCTTGGTCAGGCGGTTCTGGTCGATGTAGCGGCGCAGGGCACCCTTGCTGTCGAGGGGCGTGCCGATGCGGTCCCAGTACTCGATGCGGTTGCCGGTGCCGGTCTGCACGTTCACGATCACGTCGCTCACCGACGTAACGTCGCGCGGCCTCTCGATGCCCGGCCATCCCTTGTACTCCTGGAAGCCGGGATCCTCGCTCCAGCGATGGTTGTGCCAGATCAGCTTCCAGAGCTCGCCCTTGCGGTCGTAGGCGAAGCTGTAGAGCGGCTCCATCGCCTGCTCATCGATGTAGATCACCTTCTTCGAGTAGGGATGATCCGCTGCGCGCGGATTGAACTCGATCACGACGACCTGCCGCACGTCCCACGTGTCGTCGGCGTAGGAGAGACCGAAGGGCCCGAAGTTATGCTCCTTGTCGATCGGATAGCCCTTCGCCTGGCTGTTCATCGGCGCAATCAGCTCGCGCTTCCCGATGCACTTCCATTCGTACTGAGGAATGACGCCGTCGAAGCTGAAGAGGTCGTCGAAGGTGAAGTCAGTGCCGGCCACCGCGTCGGCGCGCTGAGCGCTCGAGATGCGCCGCACGCGACGCAACGACGGCGAGTAGACCCAGGTGTCGTCGTTATGCGTGCTCGCGGACGGGTTCTGCGAGCCCTTGTAGCGGTAGGTGAGCAGCGTGAGGCCGCGCGAGTCGAAGGGAGCCTCCACCTCGATCCCGGCGGCGCGCTTCCTCTGCTCGCCGCGGAACACGTCGCCGTCCGTGGCCTGGTACTCGGGCTCGACGCGGCCGGAGAGCGAAACGCGCCGGTTCTTGCCCTCGTAATAGAGCGGGAGCCGCTCGCCGCGGTCCCAGTACGAGTAGATGAAGCGCGCGGCGCCGCCCTCGCCGTCCCAGCGCCGGTCGAAGTTCCAGGCGATCTTCGCGCCCGCCTGAGGATCGCCGTTGCAGTCGATCTTCTCCATCGGGAAGGGCTGCCCGCTCACGTAGTCGGACAGGCTCGACTCCGCGCCCAGCTTCGCCTTGCCTTCATTGGCCTTGGTGGCGGCCTGGTAGGCGTCGGCCGGCGTGTAGTCGGCCTGCACGGCGCCGATGCGCATCTGCATGCCCTCGTAGAAGAAGAAGTCGCGGTTGTCCCAGAACTCCTTGGGCAGGTAGCGCTCCAGGCTGTCGATCTTGTCGAAGCTGATCACGTCGCCCGTTTTCAGCGCAGGGCCGGAAACGTCCTGCGCGAAGGACGCGCCAGACAGCAGCAGAGTCGAGACGAGCAGTAACCACGAAACGCGGGAGTGCATGGGTCGCTCCTACTTCTTCTTGAGCTCGGTCGGGCTGCGCGCGACGCGCTTTGCGACGACGATGGTCTTGCGGCCCTCGGGCAGGGTGAATCCTTCGCCGATCACCTCGGAACGGATCTCGAGCTTGATCGTGCCGTCGGCGAGCACCTCGCCATGCGCCACCGCATCCAGCACGGGGCCGGCCGTGCGCGGCGCGCCGGCCACCGCTACGTCGAGGTCGGGCACCTCGCTCACGAGCGACTGCAGCTCCGTCTTGCCGGTGAGCTTGCGCCCGGCGAGCTGCATGTCCCCGGTTCCGATCAGCGCGGCGCTCACCGGCCCCGCGGTTCCGGCCACGCGTCGCATCTCGGCTTCGACGATGGTCGTGCAGTCGTTGCCCTTCTGCCGGACCACCAGCTTGCCGGTGATCACGAGGCGGTCGGGGGAGCCCTCGACGGTGGTCTCCCCACGGAGCTCGTAGATGCCGGCGATGTCGAGCGGCTCCTCGGCGTAGCTCGGTGCCGCGAGCGCTACGCAGAGCGCGGCGAGAAGGAGCGTGACGTTGCGCATGGATCCCTCCAGTGGCGAGCCCGTGCAGTCTCCCACGAATCCGGCGGCCAAGGCAATCGGAACACGCGCTGCGAGGGGGATTCCGACGGGTCGGAAGTCCCTCAGGAAGCTCGCCGTCCGCACTCCGCCCCGGCAGCGGACGCGACCGCTCTCCCTGCGCGCCGTCGCCGGGATCGGCCTCTACGCCACGCTGCCCTGGGGCGCGCTGCGGAGCGGCTCGCTGAGCTCGCGCCGGTAGCAGCGCAGCCGCTCGCGCCTCGCCAGGTCGTAGTCCTGCCACCTGGCCGCGGGCAGCTCGTCCTGACCGACGCTGCGGAAGCCGTTGCGCTCGAAGAAGGCGCTGACGCTCTCGCTCACGGTGCACGCGAACACGTAGGCCAGCGCGCGCTGCCGCGCCTCGGCGAGCGCATGCGCGACCAGGGAGGAGCCGACGCCCTCGCCGAGGAACCGCGTCAGCGTGTAGAGGCCGGCGATCTCGGCGCCCCGGCCGTCGAGGCTCGGCAACAGGGCGCCGATGCCGGCGAGGTCCCGCCCCTCGACGAAGGCGCCGAAGCCCGCGGCGAGGAGCGCATCCACGTCGGCCTCGTCGCGCGACGCCAGGTAGCCCTCTTCCACGCCGCGCCGCAGCAGGTCGTGCGCTGCGTCGAAGTCGTCCACTCCGAGTGGCCGTACCGTCACGTAGCGCTCGCGCGTGAAGAGCGTGCCCGAGCCGGCGTACGTGAAGAGCTCGTGGGCGAGCCCCTCGGGTGCACACACGTTGATGGCCGGCAGTCCCGCGTCGAGCATGTCGGCGATTTCGCGCCACAGCCGCAGACGCTGCGCGCCGGAGAGACGCCGCGGATCGGCCAGTAGCTCGGCCAGCTCGGCGCGGTGCACGAAGGCCAGGCGCTCACCGCTCTTGGTGCGCATACCGCCGTCGGGATCGAGCCAGACCAGCTTGAACACGCCGAGCTTGCGGGCCAGCTCGCGCGCGTGGTCGCCGAAGTCCTCGGCCCGCGCGACCACCACGCCGATGCGCGGGCTCTCGTGCAGCGCTCGCCACACGTTGCCCTCGAGGCGCGGATCGCTCGCACGCAGCACCGGATGGGTTCCGAGCAGCTCGAGGATGCGCGCCTCGCGTGCGATCACGATCGTGCGCGAGCCGGCGCCGGCGAGCTCGGACAACACCGGCGCCAGCGGCTCCGCGAACTCCGCACGCGAGACGATGATCGCGAGCGTGCGACCCCGGAACTCGCGCTGGTAGAAGTCGCGCTCCGAGAAGCCCGGCGCCCGTCCCTCCAAAGGCTCCGCCACCGCTGGCCTCAGCCGCCTCGTACCTGTCGGATGGCGGCGATCACCTCGTCGTGGATCGGACCACAGGTCGCCACCACGCCACGATTCAGCGCCAGCGTGCGGCCGGTCCGAAAGTCGAGCGGCTTGCCATCGACGTCCGTGACGCGCCCACCCGCCTCCTCGACCACGAGCTTGCCCGCTGCGTGGTCCCAGATCTTCTCGCGGTAGTCCCGCGTGGTGGGCAACCGCAGGTAGATCGAGGCGTCTCCCTCCGCCACCGCCGCGTACTTGCACTGGCTGTCGATGCGATACGGCTCCGCCGTGATGCCGAGCCGGGAGACGATGAGGGCGGACTGATCCTGATCGGAGTGCGCCGACTCGACCGATTCGCAGAGGCGCGCCTCGGAGGCGCGGCGCACGGCTGCGACGCTGACCGGCTTGCCTTCCAGCAGCGTGTCCTCGAAGAGCGAGTGGCGGCGCGCGCCCTCGCCGCGCACGGCCGTGAAGAGCACGCCGTGCCCCCCGGCTCCGTCGGGCAGATTCGGGCAGCCGAGCAGGCCCACCACGACCTCACCGCCCTCGATCAGGGCCAGGGCCACCGCGTACTGCTCGCCGCGCAGGAAGCCCTTGGTGCCGTCGATCGGGTCGAGCGTCCAGTAGCGTGCGCCGTCGGCGTGCGCGCGGCCGCGGTCGATCCATGACAGCACGGGGGTGAGGCCAGGGTCGCCGCCGAGCTCGGCGGCGACGGCGCGCTGCACCGATTCGCGCAGCACGGCCGAGGCACCGCGCAGCTCGGTGGCGTCCTCCTCGCCCACCACCGGATCGCCGGGGAAGGCGCGCTCGAGGCCACGGCACACGATCGCCTGCGAGGCGAAGTCTGCGACGGTGACCGGACTCTGGTCCTTCTTCGAAAGCGTGTCGGCAGTGACCAGCCGTTGCGCCACCGTGCTGCAGACGCGCGCGGCCGCGCGAACGGCGTCGATGCCAGCTGCAAGCTCGCGTTCGTGGCGTGCCATGCGTCCCCCCGCTCGGGGCGCAGAGGATGGCAGGTCTCCGCGAGTTCGCCCGTCAGGCGCGCCAGGGCCGCAGCAGACCCATGGCGTTGTCGCGCATCACCAGGCGCACCTCGTCCTCGTCGTAGCCCTCGAGGTCGTGGGCGAAGTCGGTCGGCACCGCGAGGCCCTCGGCGTGCGGATAGTCGGAGCCGAACAGGATGTGGTCGGCACCGATCCGCTGCTTGAGCCGCTCGAGATCGTCCTCGTAGTACGGAGCGACGAAGACGTGGCGGCGCAGCTGCTCGACCGGATCGTGCTGGAAGCGCATCGGCATCTGGCCGTAGGCCTTCTTCAGCTTGCCGAGCAGCGGCTCCACCCAATAGCTACCCGACTCGATGGTGGCCACCCGGATGCGCGGAAAGCGATCGAACAAGCCGTGGCAGATCAACGCAGCCAACGTGTCGAGCAGTGCGCTCGGCGAGAGACACATGCGCAGCGTGTCGTAGTCGAAGGACTTGAACTCGCCGCCGACACCCCACTCGTCGGCGAACTTGTTGTAGCCGTTGTCGCCGGAGTGGTAGGCGACCGTGATTCCAGCCTCGTTCACGCGCGCCCAGAACGCGTCGAACTTCGGATCGGCCGGAGAGACGCTGCCGTGCGGGTGCGCCACCGGCCCCGCGCGCATGCAGATGATCTTGGCTCCCCGTGCGAGCACCCGCTCGAGCTGAGCAGCTGCCGCGTCGGCATCGATCAGCGTGAAGTAGGGCACGCCGAAGATCCGGTCGCGGTAGGCGAAGCCCCAGTCTTCCTCGAGCCAGCGGTTGAAGCCCTCGAAGGCAGCGACCGCCGCCTCCGGGTCGTGCCGGAGGCTCTCCTCCATGCCGACGCCGAGCGTGGGAAACAGGAAGCAGCCTTCGAGATTCTGCTCGTCGAGCAGCCGGACGCGTGCGTCTCGGTTGCGGTACGCGGGGTCGATCCGGTCGAGCGCGCCGAACAGCGCGCGCATGTCCTTGCGATCGGGATTCTGCCCGCGGAAGTACGCGTCGAGCACGCCCGGCCGCGCCACCGGGTCGAAGGTCGGATTCGGGATGAAGCGGTTGACCTTGCCGCCGACCAGGAGACGCCGCTTGCCGTTCACCACCGCCCACTGCATCGCCCGCGCGTGCAGCCGCGGATCCACATGACGCGTGAAGGCGTCTTCGGCCTCGTAGTAGTGATGATCGGCGTCGAAGGCTCGGAAGGGCAGATGCGACATCGCGGTCTCCTCACGGGTCCGGGCGCGCCCCGGCGAGCCCAATATGAATAAACTTGTTGAAAAATTCAATGAAATATCTGAGGATGGGGTTCAAAATCCTCGGAAGGTGGTCAAGTGTCAGGCGTCATCGACCAACTCGAAGGGACCTCGGCGCGCCGCGCCGGCAGCGAGGAGCGCCGGCGCCGGGTGCTGGATGCGGCGCGGGACTGCTTCGGGGAGGCCGGCTTCGCGGGCGCCACGATCGGGTCGATCGCCGAGCAGGCGGGCGTGTCGAACGGCCTGCTCTATCAGTTCTTCCGCAGCAAGGAGCACCTCTTCGAGGTCGTCTTGCGCGAGATCATCGGGGACTGGGTACGGGCGCTGGTGCCGCGGGACGCCACCGAGGAGAGCGCGAGCCAGGCGCTCGAAGGCATGTTCCGCCGCTCGGTGGAGTTCTGTCGTCGCCATCCGCTGCTGCCGGCGTTGCTGCGGGGCGACGAAGGGCTTCAGCTGTCGCGCATCCGCGAGGCCGGCCGCGATCGGGTTCAGCCGCACCGCGACCTGGTCGCTTCGCTGCTGCGCCGCGGCATGGCGGCCGGCGAGTTCACGCCCGACCTCGACGTCGCCTCGGTGGCCGACGTGATCTGCCAGCTCCAAGCCGACTACAGCGCGCGCGCCTATCGACGCGACCCCGGCTACCCCGATTCGCCGGCCCTCATCGACGCCGCCACCCGCTTCATCCTCGATGCAGTGCGCGCATGAAGCGCCTCGCGGTGGCACTCGCCTGGGCCTGGCTGGGGTTCGGCTGTAGCGGCCTTCCCGTCTACGAGTCCCCAGAGGAGCGGACAGACGGGCTCCCGATCTCGCAGACCGAGCAGCCGCGCTCCGGCGAGCTGACGTGGCGATCCTCCCGGCTCGAGGCCAGCGCGGACGGCCTGCTCTTCGAGTTCACGCTGATGAACGGCAGCTCGCGGGACTACATCAGCACGATGTTGAGGCTGGTGCTGCGTGGGCCCGGGCGAAGCATGGCCACGGTGCGCTATCCGGCCGGCCCGATCAGCGCCGGCGGTAGTCGCCGGGTGCGGGCCCACCTCCCCTCGCCGGGCTTCGCTGTCGAGAGCGCTGAGCTCGAGCTGATCTGGGCGCAGGAGTAGCCCGCGGGGATCTTGCCGAGTCCGGGAAAAAAAACTCTGGAAAATTGGAAGCGGACGTTAGATGATGGCGCGCCATTGCAGCGCCCTGAGCCCGGACGCCCCTGCATCTTCCCCTCCGAAAACGCCTCGTTCGACACGAGCGCTGCGTCACGCAGACGGGCATGTGTCGTTGGATTTTGCCTTGGTCGAACGACTTGATGCCCCGAGGGGCTCAACCTTCTCGAACGAGAGGAACCGCGTGAAGCTGGACGAACGCCAAGCCTCCCCCGCCCCGATCCTCGCGCAGGCCCAGCCTCGGAAGATTGCGACCGCCGCGCCGCCGCCGGTCGATGATCATTCCGTCAGCAGGGAAAGGCGCCCCCTCGAGTCCTACTTCCAGGAGATCGGCGGCACCCGCACCCTGAAGCGAGAGGAAGAGGTCGTCCTCGCCAAGGAGCTCGAGTCCGCCACGGCGACCCTGCGCATCTCGCTGTACTCGATCCCCGCCTCGGCCCGCTACGTGGTGCATCGCTGGGACGGCCTGCGCGCGCTCTCCCATACCGGCGCCAAGCTGTCGGAGTCGGCCGGCGACGAGGAGACTGGCGAGATCGCGGCCCGCGTCGAGAAGGCCGTGGGCCGGCTGCGCCGCGAGCTGCGCCGCCGCGATGCGCTGGCGGCTCAGAGGAGTCCGCGCCCCGGCCAGCTGACACGCGTGGACCGCGCGATCGGGCGCGAGCTGCACGCGGCCCAGCTTTCGCTCGCCATGCTGGCCGAGCTGCGTGAGCAGACGCGACGCATGCTGCGCGAGCTGCGGATCGGCCGCCGCAGCGCCAAGCGCATGCGCGACGTGGAGCTGCGCGCGGGCGTGTCGCGCGAGGTGCTGGTCGAGCGCGCGGCGATGGTCGAGTCGGCGCAGGAGCGCATGACGGTCGTCAAGAACCGCTTCATCGAGCACAACCTGAAGCTGGTGGTGGCGATCGCGAAGGACTACCGGAACCTCGGCCTCTCCTTCCCGGACCTGATCCAGGAAGGCAACCTGGGCCTGATCCGCGCCGTGGAGAAGTTCGATCACCGGCGCGGCTTCAAGTTCTCCACCTACGCCGTGTGGTGGATCCGCCAGGCCCTGGTGCGCGCGATCCAGAACCACTCGCGCACGATCCGCCTCCCGTCGCACGTGCACGACCGGCTGCAGCGCAGCCAGCGCGTGAAGGCGGAGCTCACGGGCAAGCTCGGGCGCGAGCCCACCCCGGCCGAGCTGGCGCCGGCGCTCGGCACCGACACCGATTCGCTCGAAGCCCTCGATCGGCTCTCGCGCGAAGCGATCTCGCTCGAAAGCTCCGTGGCGGGTACCGAGAAGCGCCTCGAAGACTTCGTCGGCGACGCAGCGGCGGTCCAGCCCGACGGCGGCATCGACGACGACCGCATGCGCATGGGCGTGGGCTCGCTGATCGGGAACCTGACCGACCGCGAGCAGCTGATCCTGCGGCTGCGCTACGGCCTCGGCGGCGAGGAGGAGCACACGCTCGAGCAGATCGGGCAGTCGCTCGGCCTCTCGCGCGAGCGGGTGCGGCAGCTGGAGGCGCGCGCGCTGCGCAAGCTGCGCGACACGCTCCCGGCGCAGCGTCTGTATCCGATCCTGGAGCCGTAGGTCGGGCTCAGCGGAGCGCGAGGTAGGCCAGGAAGGCGAGGCCTGCGGCCCAGGTGTAGCCGGCGAACCAGTGGAAGCGCTGCGCGCGCAGCAGGCGCACGAGCAGTCCGAGTGCCAGCAGGCCTGTGACCGCCGCGGCGGCAGCGCCCACCCAGAGCGGACGCAGTGCGTCGGCCGGCGTCGCCAGCGCCTCGGGCAGCTCCAGCACGGCGGCGCCGACGATTGCGATGATGCCGAGCAGGAACGAGAACTCGGCGGCGGCGAGCGGCGCCACACCGAAGGCCAGCGAGATGGCGATGGTGCTGCCGCTGCGCGAGATGCCGGGCGCGATCGCGAGCGCCTGGGCACAGCCGATCGCGAGCGCCTGCCAGTAGCTGGGCTCGCGTCCCTGCGCGGTCTTCTGCGTCCCGCGGGTCGTGGCCAGGAAGACGCCCGTCACCAGCAGGCCGGCGCCCGCGGTCCAGGGCGTGTCGAAGGCCGCCTCGACGGCGTCCTTGAAGAACAAGCCCACGACCACCGCCGGTAGCGTCGCGACGGCGAGCTTCGCCACGTAGTGGAAGGAGCCGGCCTCGCGCCCGAGCACGCCGCGCAGCAGCTCGAGCACGCGCGCGCGATAGAAGACGAGCAGCGCGAGCAGCGAGCCCACGTGCACGGCGATCACGAAGACCAGCCCCTGCTCTCGAACCCCGAGCAGCGTCTGCGCGATCACGAGGTGGCCGTCGCTCGACACGGGCAGAAACTCGGTCACGCCCTGCACGATCCCGAGCAGGACGGCCTCCCACAGCGGCATTCTTCACCCCCGGTGCCGCGCCGGATTTAGCGGTCTGCCGGTTATGATGCGAGCGCTCACGAGGAGGCGAGCCTTGATCGTCGCGTGCCTGGACCTGGAAGGCGTGCTGATCCCGGAGATCTGGATCAACGTGGCGGAGCGCACCGGCATCGCAGAGCTGCGCCGCACCACCCGCGACGAGCCTGACTACGACAAGCTGATGCGCGGGCGCATCCGGATCCTGGATGAGCACCGGCTCGGCATTCGCGACATCCAGCAGGTGACCGCGGGCATGCAGCCGCTGCCCGGCGCAAACGAACTCCTCGGCTGGCTGCGCGAACGCTTCGAGCTGCTGATCCTCTCCGACACCTTCTACCAGTTTGCGAAGCCGTTGATGCGGCAGCTCGGCGACCCGACGCTGTTCTGTCACGATCTCGAGATCGACGAGGCCGGTCGGGTGGCGGGCTATCGCCTGCGTCAGGACGACAGCAAGCGCCGCGCGGTGCAGGCGCTACGCGGCCTCCAGTTCACCACCATCGCGGTGGGCGATTCGTACAACGACACCGCCATGCTGGCGGAGGCGGACGCCGGCATCCTGTACCGCCCGCCCGAGAACGTCGCGCGCGAGTTTCCGCACTTCCCGGTGGCGCGCGACTACGACGAGCTGCGCGCGGCCTTCGAGCACGCGGCGGAGGCGCTCGTCTAGGCAGCGGACAGAGACGCCGCGCCATGTGGGTGGCCGGGCCGGGTGGACCGATCGCTGCTCCCGGCGCCGTCGGTGGTAGCGCGGAGCCTTCCTCACGCTCCATCGCTCAGCGCACGACAGAGCAAGTGACCGGCTCCGGCTGGCGTCCGCCCGGGCGCCTCCACAGCGACCGGCTCTACCCGTCCCCGCTTCTCGGTCGGTGCTCGAGGACCGAAGCCGCGCTGCCGCACGCCGACGGAGTCGCGAGGCCGGGTGGAGCCGGTCCTCGGGGAGGCGCACGAGCGGGAGCAATCCGAACTCGCGCGCTGGGGCAACGGTACGCGCAGCGGTGGCGCGTACCCCCTGCGTGGTGCCGAGGAAGCCAGCGCCGGGAGCGAGGATCGGTCCACCCGGCCCGGGCACCCGCCTCCGCCGGTCGCCGAAGGCGGTTGGAGCTAGAGACACTCCGCGTTGCGCACGCGGTCTTCCTTGAACATGCGCAGGCCGCCGGGCTGATAGGTCAGGACCAGCGCGCGGCGCGGCCGCTCCGAGCGATTCGGCTGCGAGCCGTGCACGCTGTGCGGGCTGAAGAACACCAGGCTGCCGGCCGGCACCTCGGCGGCCACGGCGCTCGCCTCGTCGAAGTGATCGGGATGCGTGAAGAGCGGGCCGAGCACGCCTTCTCCCTGGCGCCCCGGCAGCATGCCGCGCCGGTGACTGCCGGGGATCAGCCGGAAGCAGCCGTTGCTCCGGTCGGCGTCGTCGAGCGTGACCATCACGTTCGGCAGCTGGTCGAGATGTGAGCAGAAGTGCGCCCAGTACGGCGAGTCCTGGTGCCACTGGAAGCGCGAGCCCTCGCGCGGGCGCTTGAGGTTCAGCTTGTCGGTGAAGAGCGCGACGCGCTCGGCACCCGCGAGCTCACACATCGGCGTGACGATGCGTGCGTCGTCGATCAGCGCGTCGAAGCGGGGATGCAGCCCATGACAGGGCTCGATCACGCGCACGCTGCGCGAGCCGGGTGTGTGCTCGAGCTGCACGGTGGCGGCGCGGCCAGCGAGCTGCACGTCCACATAGGTATTGCCATCGATCGCGTAGCGCTCGCCCCCCGCGGCGAGGCTCGCTTCCGCGCCGTGCCCGACAGTCTCCGCGGCGTCGCGCAACGCGGCGATCTCGGCGGGCACGAACACTGCCTCGCGAAAGAAGAAGCCAAGCTCGAGCCAGGCCTCGAGCTCCGCGCTCGTGACGCGCAGCTCGCCCGTTCGCAGCGCCTCGGCAGCAGCCACGTCCGCCCTCCAGGGGCCGCAGTGTGGGTCAGGGCGCAGTGCATTGCCAGCTTTACCGAATCGTTACAAACCCACGCAGCACTTTGCTTTTACGCAACTTTCACCCGTCAGCCCCGGCCCCCGGCCGATGCCATGCGTAGGATCCGCCCGCGCTCATCCCAGGACGGAGGATCGATGTCGAACGTCGCGCAGCAGCAGCCCCGGCCCACCACGGATCGCCAGGAGTTCAGCAACCCGGACGGCTGGCTCACCCGCACCGACTATCTGTCGCGCATCGTCTACTGGGGGATCCACGCCGCCAGCCTGTTGGTGTTCTGGGTGGGCGCGCCGCTCGAGGCCGTGCTGCTCTGCGTCGCCACCTACGCGATCCGCGTCTTCGGCATCACCGGCGGCTATCACCGCTACTTCGCGCACAAGTCCTACAAGACCGGCCGCGTCTTCCAGTTCGTGCTGGCGTGGCTGGCGTGCTCGGCGACGCAGAAGGGCCCGCTCTGGTGGGCCGGCACGCACCGCCGCCATCATCGTTATGCCGACGCGCCGGGCGATCCGCACTCGCCGCGCGAGGGCTTCTACTACGCGCACCAGGGCTGGGTGTTCGACTCGCGCTGGGAAGGCACGCCGACCGAGGCGATGCGCGAGTTCATCCAGTACCCCGAGCTGGTCTGGCTCAACAAGTACCACTGGGTGCCGCCGCTCGTGCTGGCCGTGGCCTGCTACCTGATCGGCGGCTTCGCCGGCCTGGTCTGGGGCTTCGCGGTCTCGACCACCCTGCTCTGGCACGCCACGTATTCGGTCAACTCCGTGTCCCACGTGTTCGGCCGCCGCCGCTACGAGACCGACGACACCAGCCGCAACAACTGGCTGATCGCGCTGCTCACCTTCGGCGAGGGCTGGCACAACAACCACCACTACTACATGGCCTCCGCGCGCCAGGGCTTCTTCTGGTGGGAGGTGGACGTGACCTGGTACCTCCTGCGGGCGCTGTCCGTGCTCGGCATCGTGTGGGATCTGCGCGTGCCGACGGCGGCCATCCGCGACGGCGGCACTCGGCGGATCCAGCGGCTGAAGGTGGCGGCGTAGCTCGGGAGCCGCGCCGGGTGCACGGGCACCCGTGAGGCCGTGCCAACCGCTGTACAGAGTCCGCCATAGCCGCTGGTTGCCCGACTTGCCGCGGATGCCGTAGGCGAGGGCCCGATCGAGACGCCGCTGGCGGAGCTGGTTCCGCTCTGCGGCGGCACCTTGGGGAGCGGTGGCCTCCCGGTCTCAACCAGACATGGCTTCATTCGCTTCTGATGTGGCCTCATCGAAAGGAGGCGCGGGCTCGGCGAAGACGAGCATCGGTGTGCGAGAGCTGAACATCCCCGCGCGCAGTGCCAACGAGGAAGAGCTCGTCCGTACGCTGGCGAAGAGCGGGCGCGTGGCGTGGTCAGGCGGCAAGCCCAGAGGCCTCGGCAAGGCGGCGCGAGTCCGTGGCCCCTCGGTGTCCGACGCCGTCGTCGAGGACCGCCGGTGATTCTCCATCTGGATACGAGCGCGTTGGTGAAGCTGTACGTACGGGAAGCCGGAACATCCGAGACGCGAGCCCGCATGGGTGAGGCCAGCCTGCTCCGCTGGATCAGGCGGTCAGCTTCAAGCGTGCGCTCCGCGCGAAGTTGCGGAAGTCGCGGTCGCGGGTGATCAGCGCGACGCGGTGATCGAGACAGCTCTGCGCGATCAGCACGTCGGCCAGACGGGCCTTGCGCCCGGCGGCCAGCACGCGAGAGCGCAGCCGGCCGGCCCGCTCCCAATAGCCGGCGCTGAGGTCGAGCAAGGGAAGCTCGGCCAACAGCTCCGCCACGGCTCGCGGGAGCTTCGGATCGCTGAGCAGCTCGGTGAGCACGACCGGTGGCAGGCAAACCTGCCGCTCCGCGAGCGCATTCTCCACGGCCGCGACATCGGGGCCGCTGGCGCCTGCGAGATATGCGACCCAGGAGCTCGAATCGACCGCGATCACTTCCGATCGGCTCGCAGCGCGCGTAGGTCGATCGAGAGCTTCACGCGACCTCGCAGCCGCCGCAGACCCTCCTGGGCGCGACTGGCGGCGACGAGCTCGAGGCCCTTTCGAAGGGTTGCCGTGACCCCTTCACCCGAGGACTTCTGGGCCTTGCGGAGCAGCTCGATCGGAAGCTCGACCGTGACCTTTCGCGCGCTACGCATGACGGCGAGGCTACCAGCCGAGACACCAGTGTCGAGTATGGGTGGCCCTCCGCGGCGAGTCGGCGCTCGCGCCCGCGATGGTGGTCCGCCCCCTGACGCCGGCCCGCTCCCCTCGCCGCGAACCCTGACACCACGGGGTAACCGTCCGAGTGCCGCCCGTATCGACCGCCATGCTGCCGATCGTCGCGCCTCGTATACTGCGCCTTCATGTCCGAGCCCGACGCGCCGAACGATCTCGAGCTGCTGAAGCGTTCGCTCAAGATCGGCAGCTATCGGCGCCACATCTTCCTGTGTACGCACGGCGACTGCGCGCCGGCCGACGGCGCCCTCGCCTCCTGGGCGTTCCTGAAGAAGCGCCTGCGCCAGCTCGGCCTCGCCGACGCGGAGGGCGGCGTCTATCGCACGCAGGCGAACTGCTTCCGCATCTGTCGCGAGGGACCGATCGCGGTCGTGTATCCCGACGGCACCTGGTACCGCGGCTGCACGCCAGAGGCGCTCGAGCGCATCATCCAGGAGCACCTGATCGGCGGCCGGCCCGTTCTGGAGCTCGCCTTCGCCGCGAACCCGCTGCCCGCCGAAGGCTGAGCGGCATGCGCACCGCGCTGCTGCGAGGCCGCGAGCACGTCGAGCTGGGCGCGGTCGCGGCCGTGGCCGAGGTCGGCGTGGCGATCGCGCTCTCGCGCGGCGGCGCGCCGAAGCGCTACCCGCACAGCGATCCCAACGAGGATGCGGCGGGCTTCGCGACCGCAGACGCGGGCGTTTGCGCTGCCGTCGCCGACGGGCACGGCGGCTCGGAGGCGGCCGAGATCGCGGTGCTGCACCTGCTCGCCGATCCGGCCGCCCAGTGGACCGCAGCGCCCGGCCGGCTCGACGCCGCGAGCTGGCCGCGCCAGGCCCTGGCAGTGCTCAGCGACGCCAACCGTGACCTCCGGCGCGAGCGCGGCAGCCGGCCCGGGCACGCCGCGCGCACCACGCTCGGCTTCGCCCTCGCCCTGCACAGCCGGGGCCTCTTGCTCAGCGCCGCGGTCGGCGACAGCCACCTCTTCGTCGTGGACAGCGTCGGTGTGCGCGAGGTCAGAGCGGCCCCGGCCGAGGTCGGCTTTCTCGGCGACGCCTACGAGGGACCCGAGGCGCTCGCCGCGATCACCCGACTCGACGCCGAGCCGCTCGCCGGCCTGCGGGCCGCCGTACTCGTCACAGATGGACTCAGCGAGCGCGGCATCGGTGTGGTGAGCCCGACGGCCGCCATCGGCGAGGCCGTGCGCCTCGCCGAACGCGAGCGCCACGAGCTGCGCGCCCTCGTGCTCGCCCGTGCACTCGCAGAGACCGCGCTCGAAGCGCACCGGCGCAACCGCGCGGGCGACAACGTGGCCGTGGCCGCGCTCTGGCTCTCAGACTGAGGCGAGCAGCGCGCTCACGCGTTCGGCGATGGCGAGCGAGGCGGTGAGCCCGGGCGACTCGATCCCGAGCAGATTCACGAGGCCGGGCAGTCCGCGTCCGCTCTCCTCGGCGATCAAGAAGTCTTGGAACGCCTCGCCCGGGGCCTGCAGCTTCGGCCGGATGCCCGACTGATCGGGTGTGAGCCACTCCGCGCGCAGACCCGGCAGGTAGCGACCCGCAGCCGCGGCGAAGTCCGCCGCCTTGCCGGGATCGATCGCGTAGTCGAGCGCGGCGACGTAGTGCGCGTCGGGGCCGAAGCGCACGCGACCGCCGAGATCGAGCGTGACGTGGACGCCGAGACCGGCGGCGCTGTGCACGGGATAGACGAGTCCCGCGAAGCGGAAGGGTGCGCTCGGCGCGAGCGCGAAGTAATCGCCTTTGCAGGGATGCTGGCGGTAGCCCGCGGCCTCGACGTCGATGCCCGCCAGCGCGGCCACGCGATCGGCCGAGAGGCCGGCCGCGTTCACGACCGCCGCGCTCTCGACGCTGGCCGCGTCTTCGCCCGCGGCGCGGGCGCGCACGCGGAAGCCCTGCGCCGTGCGCTCGATCGCCTCGAGCGTGTTGTGCAGCAGCAACGTGCCGCCTTCGCGCTCGAGCTCTGCAGCGAGCGAGAGGCACAGCTCGTGCGGATCCACGATGCCGGTGCGCGGTGAGAACAGGCCGGCGATCGCGCGCACGCAGGGCTCGCGCCGCGTCACCTCCGCGCCGTCCACCAGCTCGAGCCCGGGGGCGCCGTTCGCGCTGCCCTTCGCGCGCAGGTCTTCCAGCACGCGCACCTCGCTCTCGCTGGTCGCCACGATCAGCTTGCCGAACTGGCGATGCGGGATGCCTTCGCGCGCGCAGCGCTGGTAGAGCCGCTCGCGCCCCTCGACGCACAGCTCCGCCTTCTGCGAGCCGGCCGGGTAGTAGATGCCGGCGTGGATCACGCCGCTGTTGCGGCTGGTGGTCTCGCGCGCGAGTCCGCCGTGTCGTTCCAGCACGACGACGCGGCGGCCGCGCTTCGCGAGTGCAGCGCCGCACGCCAGGCCCACCACGCCGCCGCCCACCACGACGACGTCGACGTCGACGCTCACCGCCGCGGGGGTCGCAGGAGGGCCAGGAAGCCCTGTCGCCGCTCGGGCGAGTAGACCAGGAGCAGCACGAAGATCGCCAGGTAGAGGAACGAGAACGCGTAGCGCACCTGGGTGTCGGGGAAGAACAGCTGCACACCGAAGGCGGCGGCGAGCAGCACGGCCTCGAGCCGGCTGAAGTCGAGATCGCAGATCAAGAGCGTTGCGAGCAGCGACTGGGCGGAGGTGAGCAGCAGCTCCTCGCTCTGGCGCTCGTCGAGTGGGAGGCCGACCCACGCGCCCTTGGCGAGGGCGTAGGCGATCGGCAGCGCGCCGACCAGCAGCGTCCACTGGTTCACCTTCGAGGAGATCAGTGTGCTGAGGCCCAGCGCACCCCGGTGCCGCCACGCGAACAGCAGCGCAATTACAAACTCAGGAGACTCGGAGGCGAGCGGCGCCACCCACTGCACCAGCAGGAACTTGTCGATGTCGTAGCTCGTGCCGATGTGAACGAGGCCCTCGGCGAAGGGCTCTGCCGAAACGAAGATGGCGAGCGCGGAGTAGGTCAGCAGCCCGCCCACGATGAAGCGTCGCGTCGTGTTGCCGACGCGCGCCTCGACCCAGGCGGCCGGCCCCACCAGCTCCCCTTCCTGGCGGTGCCCCTGGGTCGCCCGCGCGACGTACCAGAAAAATATCCCGAGCAGCACGGCGGCATCGAACAGGTCGATCTTGCCGTTCAGCGGAATGAAGAAGGAGTAGATCGTCGAGAGCAGCAGGAAGCGCATCTCGAGCCGCTGGTGGGCCGGAATCTCGAGGTGGTGCGAGCGGTCCCGCCAACAGGCAAGCAGCACCACGGCCGCCCAGCCGAATCCGATCAGCAGGCGGTTCGCCCCGGTCATGTTGGCGGTGGCGTAGTGCGCGTAGACCGGATCCTCCGCCGCCTTGATGGCGAAGGTGAGGTCGATCGCGTACTCGGGCAGCACGCTGATCAAGGCGAGCACCAGGATCGCGAGCGACTGCGGGATGTCGCGCTCGGCCAGCTCGACCGCCCACGAGAGCAGGAAGGCCGCACCCACGATCGCGACGCCGGCGAGCGGCGTCGATACTTCGTGCGAGAGGCCGGCGCCGTCACGGAAGACGGCCAGCACCCAAGGCAGCGGCACCAGAAGCGCGCCGAGCAGCCAGAGCAGGTCGCGTGCGCTGCCAATCTTCTTGGAGCGGCTCACGGCAGCTCGCTCCCAAATGCCTGGGCGTAGCGTGCGCGAAACTCGGCCAGCCCGATCCGCACGCTCTGCGTTCCCGCCTCGGCGACCTTCAGTGAGCCCATCAGACTGCCCATCTTGGCACAGGTCTCGAGCGCGAGGCCCCGGCGCAGCCCGTACAGGAAGGCGGCGCGATACGCGTCGCCGCATCCCGTCGGATCCACCACGCGCGCGGCCGGTACCACCGGGATGTCGACGCTGGAAGGGCCGCAGCGCAGCGTCGAACCCTTCTCGCCGCGCGTCACCAGCACCGCGCCGACCCGGCGCAGCACGTCCTCCTCGCCGAGCGCGCTGCGCGACAACGTGAGCGACCACTCGTAGTCGTTCACGACGTAGACGGCCGCGCCGTCGAGCAGCTCGACCAGCTCGTCGCGCTCGAACAAGGGCAGGCCCTGCCCCGGATCGATCACGGTGGGCAGGCGGCGACGCTTCAGCTCGCGCGCCAGCTCGAGCATTGCGCGCTTGCCGTTCGGCGAGACGATCGCGACCTCGATCGGCTCCTTCACGCGCTCGAGCCCGACCTCGTGGGCGCGGTCCATGGCGCCGGGATGGAAGCCGATGATCTGATTGTCTTCCAGATCGGTGGTGATGTAGGCGCCGGCCGTCGCCTCGCCGGCCAGGCCGACGATGTGATCGCGGCGGATGCCGTGGCGGTCGAGCCAGGCGGCGTAGGCGTCGAAGTCGTCCCCTCCCACCGCGGCCAGCACGATCGGATCCTCGCCCAGCAGGCGCAGGTGATAGGCGATGTTCGCCGCGCAGCCCCCGAAGCTGCGGCGCAGCTGCGGCACGTGGAACGAGACGTTCAGCATGTGGATGCGATCGGGCAGGATCACGTCCCGGAAGCGGCCGTGATAGACCATGATGTGGTCCACGGCCACCGATCCCGTACACAGCACCGCCACGCGCTGAGCGCCTCCGAACGCGAGGGACGCAGTCTAGGGCGCTGCGTTTTGCCGGGTCAATGGCGCAGCGCCTAGAATGCGCCGGATGCGGATCTCGCAGCTCTACGCCACGCGGCGGCCGGTCTTCTCCTTCGAGTTCTTCCCCCCCAAGACCGACGCCGGCTACCGCGCGCTCTATCGGACGATCGAGGAGCTGAAGCAGCTCGAGCCCGGCTTCGTGTCCGTCACCAGCCACGCGCGCGGCGAGAATCGCTCGAAGACCGCGGAGCTCGTGATCCGCATCCAGAACGAGCTCGGCATCACCGCGATGGCGCACATGACCTGCGCCGGACAGACCCCCGCCGAGCTGGCCAGAACGCTCACGGAGCTCGAGCGCGCGGGCATCGAGAACGTGATGGCGCTGCGCGGCGACGCGCCCCAAGACCAGCCCGACTGGCGGCCGGTGCCCGGCGGCTTCCGCTACGGCAGCGAGCTGGCGGCGTTCGTGAAGAGTCGTTTTGCCTTCACGGTCGGCGGCGGCTGCTACCCGGAGGTTCACCCGGACGCGCCCAGCGCAGCGGCGGATCTCGCGAACCTGAGCCGCAAGCTCGGGGCCGGCGTCGAGTTCCTGATCACCCAGCTGTTCCTGAACAACGAGCACTACTTCCGCTTCGTCGAGCGAGCGCGGGCCGCCGGCATCGCGGTGCCGATCGTGCCGGGCATCATGCCGATCGTGAGCCTCCAGAACCTGCGCGGCGCGATGCGCAACGCGCCGACCTCCGAGACGCCGATCGAGCTCGAGCAAGCCCTCGCGAGCGCGGAAACCGACAAAGAGCGCTCGCTCGCGATCGGCGTCGAGTGGGCGACGCTGCAGTGCCGCGAGCTGCTCGCGCACGGCGCACCGGGCATTCACTTCTACACGCTGAACCAATCGCCTGCAACGCGCCGCGTGCACGCGAACCTGGTGGCCCCGTGAGTGCAGCAGCGCCGCTGCGCATCGCCGTGCTGCTCTCGGGCGAGGGCACCAGCCTCGAGAACCTGCTCGCGCAGATCGAGAGCGGCGAGCTGCCCGGACGCGTCGTGCTCGTGATCGCTTCGAAGGAAGGCGCGGGCGGGCTCGCACGCGCGAGCCGGCGCGGCATCCCGGCCGTGGCCGTGCCGCGCAGGCAGTTCCGCGACGGCAAGGCCTTCAACGACGCGCTGCACGCCGAGCTCGAGCGGCACGACCCCGACCTCGTGCTGCTGCTCGGCTTCCTGTCGCCCTTCGAGCTGCGCGGCCGCTACGAGGGCCGCGCGCTGAACGTGCACCCGGCCCTGATGCCGGCGTTCTCGGGCAAGGGCTTCTACGGACGGCGCGTGCACGAGGCGGTGATCGCCGCGGGCGTGAAGGTCACGGGCGCGACCGTGCACTTCGTGGACGAGGAGTACGACCACGGCCCGATCGTGCTCCAGCGCAGCGTGCCGGTGCTCGACGACGACACGCCCGAGACGCTGGCCGCGCGCGTGCAGGCGCTCGAGCGCGAGCTGATCCCCGAGGCCATGCGTCTGTTCGCCGCCGGGCGGCTCGAGCTGCGCGGCCGCCGCGTCCACATCCGCGACTAGCAGCCCCGTCACGAAGGGGACGTTCCTTTTCCGTCACTTCCCCTGGATCAGCTCGACCTTGTAGCCGTTCGGGTCCTCGACGAAGGCGATCACGGTGCTGCCGTGCTTCATCGGACCGGGCTCGCGGGTGACCGCGACACCGGCGCTGCGCAGCCGCTCGCAGACGGCGTAGATGTCGTCCACACCGATCGCGACGTGCCCGAACTGGTCGCCGAGCACGTAGTCGCTCTTGCCCCAGTTGTGCGTGAGCTCGATCACGCTGTGGTCCGACTCGTCGCCGTAGCCGACGAAGGCCAGCGTGAACTTCCCTTCCGGGTAGTCCCTGCGCCGGAGCAGCTTCATCCCGAAGTGATCGGTCCAGAAGCGCAGGGAGGCATCGAGGTCTTTCACACGGAGCATGGTGTGGAGGAAACGCATGACGGGGTAGCGTAACGCCCATGATCTTCATCGCGATGAACCAGTTCGACGTGGATCCGGCGCGCGGCGCGGAGTTCGAGGCACGCTGGCGCGAGCGCGAGACCTACCTGTCCGAAGTGCCCGGCTTCCTGCGCTTCGCACTGCTGAAGAGCGGCGACGGCTCGGGGCTATACGTGTCGCACTCCAGCTGGGAGAGCCGCGCCGCCTTCGAGGCCTGGACGCGCTCGGAGTCCTTCCGCAAGGCGCATCAGCAGGCGCGCATGCCGGAGGGCCTGCTGCGCGGGCACCCGAAGCTCCAGACCTTCGAGGCCGTCCTCGAGGGGTAGGCTGAGCGGGGCCCACTTCCCGGTTGACAGAGGGGCGAACAAAAGACGAAAATCGTCTTTCCATGCCCCCCCGACCCCACCCTATACAGGGCCGGGGCCTCGAAGCGTTGCTCCGAGACCTCGGCGCGAATCTCGTGCGCGGGGGGCCAGAGGCCTTCCCGACCCGCTGTTTCCCCACCGGGCTCGCCGAGATCGACCGCGCGCTCGGGGGCGGCTTCCCGCGCGGGCGTGTGAGCGAGGTGGTGGGGCCGTCCTGCTGCGGGCGCACCTCGCTCGCGCTCGCCCTGCTCGCGCGCGTCACGGCGCAGGGCGAGCTCGCCGTCGTGGTGGATCGACCCGATGCCTTCGACGTCGTCTCCGCAGCGAGCGCCGGTGTGGACCTCGAGCGCGTGCTCTGGGTGCGTCCGCTCGGCCTCGGCGCAGCGCTGCGCAGCGTCGAGCACGTGCTCCAGGCGGGCGGCTTCCCGCTCGTGCTGTTGGATCTCGCCGGCGAAGAGACGGCCGCGCCGCACATCCCCAGCTCGGCCTGGCCGCGGCTGCGCAAGGCCACGGCGGCCGCGGCGGCCGCGCTCGTGCTGCTCGGGCGCCGGCGTCTGGCGGGCACCTATGCCGACCTCGCGCTCGAGCTCGATGCCGCCGCAGCGCGCTTCGAGAGCGGTCCCGATTGGCTCGCCGGGCTCGACGGTCACGTACGACTGGCGCGCAGCCGCGCCGGCCTGGCGCAGGCCGACGTCGCCGTGCGCTGGCGAACCGGCGGACGGCACGCGGCATGATGCGATGCCGACCTCCCCCTCCGCCGTCAGCGCCTCGCGCATCGCGTGCCTGCTCGTGCCTGCGCTCCCGCTCGCCGCCGAGCTGCGTGCGCATCCGGAGCTGATCGGGCGCCCGCTCGCGATCACCGCTGGGCCCGGAGCGCGCGCCGAGATCGTGGCCGTCTCGCCCGAAGCGGCGCGCGCCGGGGTCCGCACGCTCACCCATGTCGTGCACGGCCGGGCTACCTGCGCCGCGCTGGTGGTGCGCGTGCTCTCACCCGCGCGCGATCGAGCGGCGCGCGACGCACTGCTCGACGCTGCGCTCTCCACCTCGCCGCGCGCAGAGCACGCGCCGCCGGGCAACGGCGCCTACGCCGCGGAAGCCGCCGTCTTCGTGGATGCGCGTGGCGTCGCGGCGCTGTTCCACAGCGAGGCGGGCTTCGCCGCCGCGCTCGCCGAGCGCGCGCGGCGGCTCGGACTCGAGGCCGTGGTGGCGGTGGCGTCGTCGCGCGCTGTGGCGCAGCTCGCGGCGCGCCAGCTCGCCTACGCCGGCAGCGCGGGTACGGCTGATGTACGGGTGATCGCCCCGGGCAGCGAGGCCGACTTCCTGGCGCCGCTACCGCTCGAGCTACTGAACCCGGAAGACGCGCAGGCCGAGGCGCTCTCGCGGCTCGGCTTGCGACGCATCGCCGACCTGCTGCGTCTGCCTGAGCGTGCGCTCGTGACGCGGCTCGGCCCGGGCATCCGCGCCCTGCTCTCGCTCGCACGCGGGCAGGATCTGGCGCCCCCGCCGCCCGTGCCGCCGGACACCCAGCTCGAAGAGGCCACCGACCTCGAGGCGCCGCTCGAGCGGCTCGAGCCGCTCGGCTTCGTGCTGCGCGGCCTGCTCGACCGGCTCGCCGGGCGGCTCGACAGCCGCGGTCTCGCCTTCGGAGATCTCGCGCTCGAGCTGCGGCTCGAGGGCGGTGGCCGCGACGCGCGACGCGTCGGGCTCGCCGCGCCCACGCTCGAGCTGCGGGTCGTGCTGCGGCTCGCACTGCTCGCGCTCGAGGCCGCACCGCCCGCCGCCGCGGTCGAGGCCGTCTCCGTCGCCACCCGCGGTTGCAGCATGCGCGGCAATCAGCTCGATTTCTTCCGGCCCGCCGGCCCAGCGCCCGCTGTGCTCGCCCGCACGCTGGCCGAGCTCGCCGCGCTGGTCGGCCCCTCGCGCGTCGGTGCGCCCGCCGTCGCCGACGACCATCACCCCGGCGCGTATCGCGTGGAGCCGTTCCGCGCGCCACGCCCGTGCCCGCCGGCGGAGCCGGCTCACATGGCCGGTCTCTTCCTGGCCGTTCGTGCGCTCCGCCCGCCGCTGCCGGCGCGCGTGCGCCTGGCCGGCGGCCGACCCGCAGCGCTCGAAAGCGCGCTCGCCAACGGCCGCGTCGAGCGCGCCGCCGGCCCGTGGCGCACCAGCGGCCGCTGGTGGTCTGCCGAGGAGCGCTTCGCCTTCGACCACTACGACGTCGCCACCGACGACGGTTGGGTCGTGCGCCTGCGTTTCGATCTGCTCCAGCAACGCTGGGAGATCGACGGCGTCTACGACTGACAAGCTGGGGGACGGTCCATTTTGTAAAGCAGCGCGCAGCAAGTTGACAAAATGGACCGTCCCCCGGCTTTACTTCTTCGTTCGTGACGGAAAAGGAACGTCCCCGTCCGTCACTTCGCCGCGTTTGATCTGGAGGGAGGGGGCAGCGCGTTCGACGTCGGCCTGGCCGGCGCGGCGCACCACGCGCGAGCCGTAGCGGTCGGCCAGCACGTCGAGCGCGCGGTTCAGTCGGCGCCGGCGCTCGCGGCCGCCGCCCTGCGCCTCGAACAGCCCGAGCTGCTCGGGATTCGCCGGCACCAGGTTCGTGGCGCCGACGCCGATCAGCCGCACCGGCTCGGAGAGCTCCGCGCGCGCCAGCAGCGCCCGCGCCGTCTGCGCCAGCAGCTCGCCGTCGTCCGTCGGCTCGGCCAGCGTGGCGTGGCGCGTGAGCAGCGGGAAGCCGCGCGGCCCCGCCGCAACCCGCCGCCCGAGCTTCAGCTTGAGCACCACCGTGCGCGCGCGCAGCTCGCTGCGCCGCAGCCGTCGCGCCACCGACTCCGCGTGCGTGAGGATCGCGGCCTCGAGCGCCCTGCGATCCGCTACGTCGCTGCCGAAGGTGTTCTCCTCGCTCATCGAGACGGCCTCGCGGAAGGGCTCGACCTCGCGCTCGTCCTCGCCGCGCGCCAGCCGCGCCGCGGCGAGGCCCCAGTCACCGAGCGCTCCGCGCAGCGCGTCCGGGGTCGCGCGCGCCAGGTCGCCGATCGTGCGCACCCCGGCGCGCTGCAGCCGCGCCTCCGTCACCGGCCCGACGCCCCAGAGCCGCCCGATCGGCAGTGGATCGAGAAACGCGCGCACCTCGCCCGGCTTCACCTCGAGCAGCCCGTCGGGCTTGGCCGAGTCGCTCGCGATCTTGGCCACCATCTTCACCGGCGCGATGCCGACCGAGACCGCGAGGCCCGTCTCCGCGCGCACCTCGCGGCGCAGGCGCTCGGCCACGGCCGCCGCGGGGCCGAGCAAGCGCTCGCTGCCCGTGAGATCGAGAAAGGCCTCGTCGAGCGAGAGCCCTTCGACGGCCGGCGTGAAGCGGCCGAAGATCACAAAGATGCGGCGCGACTCGCGCGCATACTTCGCCATGTCGCCGGGCAGGAAGACGCCGTCGGGGCACAGCCGCCGCGCCAGGGCGGATGGCATCGCCGAGTGCACGCCGAACTTGCGCGCCTCGTAGCTCGCCGCCGAGACCACGCCGCGGCTGCCCGTCCCGCCCACCAGCACGGGCTTGCCGCGCAGCTCGGGGCGATCGCGCTGCTCGATCGACGCGTAGAACGCGTCCATGTCGGCGTGCAGGATCACGCGTTGCACGCGGCCAGGGTATCGCGACGGCGCGCGCGGCGATGGTTACGCTCGCGCGCGCCATGAGCCAAGCCGCCTCTGACTCCGCCGGCCCCGCAGCCGGCGTGCGCTGGGATCTCGGCGACCTCTACGCCGAGCCCGCCGCGGCCGCGATCGAGCGCGACCTCGATGCGGCGGAGGCCGCGGCCGCCCGCTTCGCGGAGCGCTACCGAGGGCGCGTCGCTGCGCTCGACGCGCACGCCCTCGCCGCGGCGCTCGACGAGCTCGAAGCGCTGCTCGAGCCGCCCGGCCGCGCCGGCGCCTACGCCTCGCTGCGCTTCGCGGCCGACACCGCCGCCCCCGCGAACGGAGCGCTGCTCCAGCGCGTGCAGGAGCGCGGCAGCGTGGTGCGCAACGCCGTCGTCTTCTTCCAGCTCGAGTGGGTGGCGCTGGAAGAGGCGCACGCGGCCACGCTAGTCGCGGATCCCGCGCTCGCACGGCGCAGGCACCTCCTCGCCTCCATGCGCCGCTATCGGCCGCACGTGCTCTCGGAGCCCGAGGAGCGCATCCTCGAAGAGCTTGCGAACACGGGCGAGCGTGCCTGGAGTCGCCTGTTCGACGAGATCCTCGCCGCCGCGCGCTTCCGCGTGCAGGAAGGCGGCGAGACGAAAGAGCTCTCCGAGGAAGAGACCCTCTCGCTGCTCTACGACCCCGAACGCGAGCGCCGACGCGCCGCCGCCGCCGGTCTCACCGCAGGTCTGAAGCAGCACGCGCGCGTGCTCGCCTTCGTGTTCAACACGCTGGTGCAGAGCAAGGCGACCGAGGACCGGCTGCGCGCCTACGCCGACCCGCTCGCCGCGCGCCACCTGTCCAACGAGATCGACGCGGCCTGCGTCGAGGCGCTGCTCGCGGCGAGCGAGCGCGCCTTCCCGATCGTGCAGCGTTACTACCGACTCAAGGCGCGTTTGCTCGGCCTCGACACGCTGCTCGACTACGACCGCTACGCGCCGCTCGGCGCAGCACGCACGAGCATCGCTTTCGCCGCGTCGCGCCGCATCGTGCTCGACGCCTATCACGACTTCTCGCCCGAGCTGGCCGAGCTGGCGGGGCGCTTCTTCGAGCGGCGCTGGATCGACGCCGAGCTGCGCCCCGGCAAGCGCGGCGGCGCCTTCTCGGCCTCGACCGTGCCGAGCGTCCATCCCTACGTCTTCCTCAACTACACCGGCACGCTGCGCGACGTGATGACCGTGGCGCACGAGCTCGGCCACGGCGTGCACCAGACGCTCGCGCGCGAGCAGGGCCTGTTCGAGCAGGACACGCCGCTCACGCTCGCGGAGACGGCGAGCGTGTTCGGCGAGATGCTGGTGTTCCGGCGCCTGCTCTCGGAAGAGCGCGACCCGAAGACGCGGCTCGCGCTCCTCTGCGGGAAGATCGAGGACGCCTTCGCCACCGTGTTCCGCCAGGTGGTGATGACGCGCTTCGAGGAGAAGCTGCACGCCGCGCGCCGCGGCGAGGGCGAGCTGCCGATCGAGCGCATCAACACGCTCTGGCTGGAAGCGAACGCGCCGATGCACGGCGACGCGGTGCGGCTCACGGACGACTACGCCTGGTGGTGGCTCTATATCCCGCACTTCGTGCACTCGCCCTTCTACTGCTACGCGTACGCCTTCGGCGAGCTGCTCGTGCTGGCGCTGCTGCGCCGCTACGACGAAGAGGGCGCGGCCTTCGTCCCGCGCTACCTGGGCCTCTTGCGCGCCGGCGGTTCGGACACCCCGGCTGCGCTGCTCGCGAGGCTCGGCCTCGACGTCACCGACCCGCGCTTCTGGGATGGCGGCCTCGCGCTGCTCGAGGCGATGGTGGCCGAGGCGGAGGCGCTCGCTGTGGGCTCTCTCTAGGATGGCTTGATTTCGCTTTTTTTTCGCCTAGGCTGCGGGCTCCTTCTTCGGGAGACCCAGATGACCTTCGCGAGCACGAGCTTCTCGAGTGGTGGACGGAATCGGGTGGCGGCCAGCTGGCCGCCGGTGAAGAAGCGGCGGCCCGCCTAGCGGCTCGTCCGGCACCCCCCGCCGGTCGAGCCCGCCCGTGCCCGGCGACTACGTCGAGCTGCGTGCGCGCAGCGCCTTCTCGTTCCTCGACGGGGCCAGCAACCCCGAGGATCTGGCCGAGCGCGCCGCTGAGCTCGGTCACGCTGCCCTCGCGCTCGCCGACCGCGACGGGCTCTACGGCATCCCGCGCTTCCACGGCGCGGCGATGAAGAGCGGCCTGCGCGCGATCGTGGGCGCCGAGCTTTCGGACGCAGCGGGCCGCCCGCTCCAGCTCCTGGTCGAGTCCGCACAGGGCTACCGCAACCTCGCCCGCCTGCTGACCGTCGCCCAGGGCAACGCCCCCAAAGGCGAAGCCCGCGTCTCCTGGGACGAAGTCGAAGCCCACGCCACCGGCCTCGTCGCGCTGATCCCCGCCGACGGCCTGTCGAGCGATGCGGATCGCGCAGGGCCCGACACATCGCACGAATGGCTCGACCGGGCGCTCTCCGTCTTCGGCTCCGATCGCGCATACCTCGCCGTCGCACGCACCCGCGACCGCAGCCTCGAAGCCGCCACCCGCCGCGCCGTGGCCGTGGCCGAGACGCTCGGGCTCGGCATCGTGGCGACCGGTGACGTGCGCGCCGCAAAGCCCGCCGGCAAGAAGCTGCTCGACGCCTTCGCGTGCCTGCGCCACCGCACCACGCTCGACCGCGCCGGGCGCCTCTTGCTGCCCAATGCCGAGCGCACGCTGCGCCGCCCGGCCGAGTCGGCCGCGCGCTTCGCCGACCGGCCCGCCTGGCTCGCCGCCACGCGCGCCATCGCCGAGCGCTGCGCCTTCGGGCTCGCGGACCTCGGCTATCGCTTCCCCACCTTTCCCACCGCGCCCGGCGAGTCGCAGGCCGCGCTGCTGCGCCGCCTCACCTTCGCGGGCGCACGCCGCCGCTACGGCGACCCGCTCTCGCCGCGCGTGCGCGCGCAGCTCGAGCACGAGCTGGCCGTGATCGAGAAGCTCGACCTCGCCGGCTACTTCCTGATCGTGTGGGACATCGCGCGCTTCGCGCGCGAGCAGCGCATCCTCTGCCAGGGCCGCGGCTCGGCTGCGAACAGCGCCGTCTGCTACGCGCTCGAGATCACGGCGGTCGATCCCATCGGCATGGAGCTGCTGTTCGAGCGCTTCCTGTCCGAGGAGCGCGGCGAGTGGCCCGACATCGACCTCGACCTGCCCTCGGGTGATCAGCGCGAGAAGACGATCCAGTACGTCTACGAGCGCTACGGCCCGCACGGCGTCGGCATGACCGCCACGGTCATCACGTATCGCACGCGCTCGTCCTTCCGCGAGATGGGCAAGGTGCTCGGTCTGGCCGAAGATCAGCTCGACCGCGTCGCGAAGCACCTGCACCAGCTGCGCTTCCGCGAAGACCTCGACGACGTACGGGCGATGCTGCGCGCGGCCGGCGTGGATCCGGAAGCGCCACGCATCCAGCTGCTGCTCGATCTCGCCGGCCAGGTGCAGGGGCTGCCGCGCCATCTCGGCCAGCACACCGGTGGGCTCGTGATCGCCGCCGGGCGCCTCGACGAGGTGGTGCCGATCGAGCCAGCCGCGATGCCGGGCCGGCGCGTGATCCAGTGGGACAAGGACGACTGCGCAGACCTCGGGCTGATCAAGATCGACCTGCTCGGGCTCGGCATGCTCGACGCACTCGAGCAGACGCTGCCCTTGATCCGCGCGCACGAGGGCATCGAGATCGACCTCGCGCATCTGCCGGCGGACGACCCGAAGACCTACGCCATGATCCAGCGCGCCGACACGGTGGGCGTGTTCCAGATCGAGAGCCGCGCGCAGATGGCGACGCTGCCGCGCATGAAGCCCGCGAACTTCTACGACCTGGTGGTCGAGATCGCGATCATCCGGCCCGGGCCGATCGTGGGCCAGATGGTGCATCCGTACTTGAATCGCCGTGCGGGGCGCGAGCCCGTCGTCTACCCGCACCCCTCGCTCGAGCCGATCCTCGCGCGCACGCTCGGCGTCCCGATCTTCCAGGAGCAGCTCCTGCGCCTCGCGATGACGGCCGCTGGCTTCACCGGCGGCGAGGCCGAGGAGCTACGCCGCGCGATGGGCTTCAAGCGCTCCGAGGAGCGCATGGCGCAGATCGAGGGGCGGCTGCGCAGCGGCATGGCGGCGCGCGGCATCAGCGGCGCGGCGCAGGACGAGATCGTGCGCGGCATCACCTCGTTCGCGCTCTACGGCTTCCCGGAGTCGCACTCGGCCTCGTTCGCGCTGATCGCCTACGCCTCGGCGTATCTGCGCGCGCACCACCCGGCCGCGTTCCTGGCCGGCATGCTGAACGCCTTCCCGCTCGGCTTCTACAGCGCTGCCACGCTCGTCAAGGATGCGGAGCGCCACGGTGTGTGCGTCCTTCCGATCGACGTGACTCGGTCGGAATGGAGGTGCACGCTCGAAGACGGTGGAGAGTCGGGCTGGGCGCCCATCGTCCGCATCGGTCTTCGCTATGTACGCGGGCTGTCGGCCGAGACCGGGGCGCGCGTCGCCAACGCGCAAGCAGCGTCTGCTTTTTCTTCGCTCGCCGACTTCGCAGCGCGGGTCGCTCCGAAGCGGAACGAGCTCGAGGCGTTGGCGGAGGCGGGCGCGCTCGCGGGCATCGATGCGCGCGCGGCGGCGCGGCGCTCGGCGCTCTGGCAGGTGGGCGCGCTCGAGCGTGACCCGCGCTCGCTCTTCGCCGGCATCCCACCGCCGGATGCGGAGGCGCCGAGCCCGCTCGAAGAGCTCGACGCGCTCGAGACCACGCTCGCCGATTACCGCAGCACCGGCCTCACCACGGGGCCGCACGTGATGGCACACCTGCGGCCGGCGCTTACGCAGCGCGGCGTGCTCTCGGCGGCGGAGCTGCGCGGCGTCCCGAACGGACGCTTCGTGCGCGTGGCCGGGCACGTGATCGTGCGCCAGCGTCCCGGCTCGGCGAAGGGCTTCTGCTTCGTCACGCTCGAGGACGAGACCGGCACCTTGAACGGCGTCTTCACGCCCGACCAGTTCGAGCGGCTGCGCGGGCCGCTGCACGCCGCGCCGCTGCTCGAGCTCGCGGGCCCGGTGCAGAACGTGGACGGCGTGATCCACGTGCGCGTGCGCGAGGTGCGGCCGCTGTCCGCGCTAGCGCGGGGCCAGGCGCCCTCGTCCCACGACTATCACTAACTCGAATCCCGTCTCTTTCGCTCCGGCGTCCATCGCACCGTGGTAGGGTGTTCGCCGGGTGCAACCGCCTCGCTGGGCGAGGGGGAGGAGCCCATGCTCGCGGAAGCAGCGCTGCAGAACCTCCGGGCCGGCCTGCGCGGCGTCGCCCTCGCGCCCAGCGACGCTGGCTACGACGAGGTGCGACTGCTCCACAACGGCATGTTCGTGCGGAGTCCAGCACTGATCGTTCGCTGCCTCGGGACCGCCGACGTCATCGATGCCGTTCGCTTCGCCCTCGCGCACGACCTCGAGCTCGCCGTCCGCGGTGGCGGTCACAGCGTCGCGGGGAAGTCCGTCTGCGAGGGTGGGCTGATGCTCGACCTCTCGCTGATGAAGGGCATCCACGTCGATCCTGCCGGCCGGACCGTGCGCGCCCAGGGAGGCGTCACGTGGGGCGAGCTCGATCGTGAGACGCAGCTCTACGGCCTCGCGACGACGGGCGGAACGGTTTCGACGACGGGCATCGCCGGTCTCACGCTCGGAGGCGGGCTCGGCTGGCTGATGGGCAAGCACGGGCTCGCGGCCGACAACCTGATCGGTGCAGAGCTCGTCAGCGCGGCGGGCGAAGTGGTGCGGGCGAGCGCCGCAGAGAACCCGGAGCTGCTCTGGGGGCTGCGGGGCGGAGGAGGGAACTTCGGCGTCGTCACGTGGTTCGAGTACCGGCTGCATTCCGTGGGACCGGTCACGAGCGGCTTCGTGGACCACCGCGTCGAGGGCGCGCGCGACGTGCTGCGATTCTTCCGCGAGTTCACCGCGTCCGCGCCCGACGAGCTCTCGGTCCACGCGCTGCTGCACACCCCCGACCCTGCGGGCCCGCCTCGCGCGACGATCCTCGGCTGCCATTGCGGCTCGCTGGCCGACGGCGAGATCGCGACGCGGCCGATCAAACGCTACGGCTCGCCCACGGCCGACACCTTCGGGCCTGCGAGCTACTCGGATACCAACACGACGCTCTACGACCCCGCCTTCCCCCGCGGCGCGCGGAACTACTGGAAGTCGAGCTTCCTGGCCGAGCTGAGCGATGCAGCGATCGCGGCCATCGTCGAGCAGTTCGCGATCTGCCCCTCTCCCATGAGCGGGATCCTGCTCGAGCATTGCCATGGGGCAGCCACACGCGTCGGCGCCGGCGAGACGGCCTTCGCGCACCGGCGCGAGAGCTACAACCTGGTGGTCGTCTCGCAGTGGACCGAGCCCAAGGAGGACGAGCCGAACATCGCCTGGGCGCGCACTACCTACGCTGCGCTGCGCCCCTTCTTGGCCCGCGAGTCGTACTCGAACTACCAGTCCGAGGACGACGGCGAAGGCGCGCCCGAGCGCGTGTACGGGCCCAACCACGCACGGCTCGTCGCGCTGAAGAGCCGCTGGGATCCGACGAACCTCTTCCGCGCGAACCAGAACATCCGGCCCAGGGCGTAGTGGGCGCGAGGTGCTCCGAGCGTGCCCCTCGAGCTTCAGTTCGTCGCCGACTCGACCTTGCTGGCGCTCTTGCCCGCCAGTGCCCGCAGTGTGCGCTGCGCCGCGAGCACGAAGCCGATCGAGAAGAACACCAGCAGGAAGCCGGAGCCGATCATCCCGATCAGGTTGTCGTTGCCGCGCGTGCGCAGGAAGAGCGAGCCGAACAGACAGATGAACGCCACGTACATCGCGCTGGCGCCGAGCCAACCGGCGCGCAGCCGCAAAGGACTGGGCGCCGCGAAGGACACCGTCAGCCAGCAGGCGACGACGACGGCCACCGCGCTCCAGCCCACGGTCGCGAGCGGTGAAAGCTCCACGTGCTGACCTCCGAGGGGGGCGTATCGGTATCACGCGGCCCGAGCTTGTGCCAGCGCGCTCTGGACGCCGCGACGGACGACGAGGTAGGCCGTAAGCGGATGCGGGCAGCGTGCACTCGGGGCGGCGTGATGCTGGCCGGCGCGGGTGTCACGGGTATGCTCGGCCGGCCATGGCCGACCGTCTGCTGCGCACGCTGCGTGTCCGCAACGAGCACCGGCCCGGGGTGCTCGGCCGGCTCGCCACAGCGATCGGTGGCGCGGGCGCCAACCTCGGCGACATCCGCATGGTGTGGCTCGGCCCCGATCACATCGTGCGCGACCTCGACGTGCTGATCGAAGACCTCGAGACGCTCGAGGGCGTGCTCGGGGCCGTGCGAGAGACGCCGGACGTCGAGCTGCTCGAGGTGATCGACGACGTCCACGAGCTGCACATCGACGGCAAGCTGGAGATCCGCGCCACGCACCCCGTGCAGAGCATCCACGACCTGCGCCGCGTCTATACGCCGGGTGTGGCCGAGGTGGTGCGTTCGATCGTCGCCAGCCCCGACGACTCCTACGTGTTCACCACGCGCGGGAAGTCGGTCGCAATCGTCACGAACGGCACGCGGGTGCTCGGCCTCGGCAACGTCGGCCCGGTCGCAGCGCTACCCGTGATGGAGGGCAAGGCCGCCCTGCTCCACCAGTTCATCGGCATCTCGGCCTGGCCGATCGTGCTGAACGAACGTGACCCCGACGCGATCGTCGAGACGGTGAAGCGTTTCGCCGGCGGCTTCGGTGCGATCCAGCTCGAGGACATCGAGTCGCCTGCCTGCTTTCGGGTCGAGGAGCGGCTCGTCGCAGAGCTCGAGATGCCCGTGCTGCACGACGACCAGCACGGCACCGCGGTCGCGGCGCTGGCGGCCGTCAGCAACGCGATGGGCCGCGCGAAGCTCGATCCGGCGCGTGCGCGCATCGGCGTGCTCGGCCTCGGCGCCGCGGGCACGGCCATCGCTCGCATGCTCCAGGGAGCCGGCGAGCGCCCGGTGCTGGGCTTCGATCCGAACCCCGACGCCGTGGCGCGGCTCGAGCGGCTCGGCGGCGAGGCAGTCGCCGACCTCGATCAGCTGATGCAGCGCGCCGACGTCGTGATCGCGGTGTCGGGTCGGGCCGGCCTGATCCGCCCGGAGCAGGTGCGCAAGGGCCAGGGCATCCTCGCGCTCACCAACCCGCACCCGGAGATCACGCCCGAGGCCGCGCTCGCGGCGGGCGCGGCCTTCGCCGCCGACGGCCGCTCCGTCAACAACCTGCTCGGCTTTCCGGGGATCCTGCGGGCTGCACTCGATGCGCGCGTGCGCCGCATCACGCGCGAGATGTACCTGGCGGCTTCGCGCACCATCGCCTCGCTCGCCGGCCCGTACGAGCTGGTGCCGAACCCGCTGCGGCGCGACGTGCACCGCGCCGTGGCGCGCGCGGTGGCGCTTGCAGCCGCGGCGTGCGGCGTCGCGCGCGTCGAAGTGCCGAGCGACTACATGCAGGGCGAGGGGGGACCGCGGGCTGTCGGCTGAGCGCTCAGCACTCAGAGGCCGAGAGGGAATCGAGTTCGGGACCGAGCGCATAGTCCCACTTCGAGGCCACTGTCGTGACTCCGCTCGCCTTCGGCTCGCTGCGCGCACCGCTACGCGGCGCTTGCACTCAGCCGCGCAGGTGCTCCCGCACGCGCTTCGCGAGCGCGTCGGGCGTGAAGCCGAAGTACTCCGCCAGCTTCTTGTAGGGGGCCGAGGCGCCGAAGCGGTCGATTCCGTAGACGAGGCCTTCGCGCCCGACCAGGCCGCGCCAGCTCTCGCCGCGTCCGGCCTCGACGGCCACGACTGGTACGGCGCTCGGCAGCAGCTCGTCGCGGTACGCCGCCGGCTGCGCCGCGAAGCGCTCGAGGCTCGGTGCGGACACCACGCGCGCGGCGACGCCGTCGCTCGACAAGAGCGCCGCTGCCTCGCAGGCGAGCGACACCTCGGAGCCCGAGGCGATCAGCACCACGTCCGGCTCGCCCGCCGGCTCGCGCACCGTGTACGCGCCGCGGCGCACCAGCTCGAGCGAGAGCGCACCCTCGCGCTTCAGCGCCGGCAGCGTCTGGCGCGTGAGCGCGAGCGCCACCGGCCCGCGCGCCTCGCTCACGATCCACGCCCAGGCCAGCGCCGACTCGATCGCATCGGCCGGCCGGATCACCGTGAGGCCCGGGATCGCGCGCAGCGCGTCGAGCTGCTCGATCGGCTGATGGGTCGGGCCGTCCTCGCCGACGAAGATCGAGTCGTGCGTGAAGACGAAGGCGGAGCGCGCGCGCATCAGCGCCGCCAGCCGCACGGAGGGGCGCATGTAGTCGCTGAACACCAGGAAGGTGCCGGCATAGGGCAGGAAGGTGCCGTCGAGCGCGATGCCGTTGGTGATCGCGGCCATGGCGTGCTCGCGCACGCCGAAGTGCACGGTGCCGCCGGCGAAGGGCTCGTCGCCCTGCCCGATCGTGCCGCTGCCCGAGACGGTGGTGTTGGTCGAGCCGGCCAGGTCCGCCGAGCCGCCGAGCAGCAGTCCCGGCACCAGCGCGGCGATGCGTCCGAGAGCGGTGCCCGAGTGCTTGCGCGTGGCGTCGGCCTTGCCCTCGAGGCCGTCGACGAGCTTCGCGGCGAAATCCGCCGGAACGGCGCGCGAGCGCACCACCTCCCAGCTCTTTGCGGCGTCGGCATGGGCGCTGCGCCAGCCGGCCAGCCTGGCGTCGGCTGCCTTGCGTTCCTCACGCTTCGCCGCCGCGCGCTCCGCGCAGTAGCTGCGCACGGCATCGGGCACCAGGAACGTCGGCGACTCGGGGATGCCGAGCTTCTGCTTGGTTGCGCGCAGCGCCTCTTCGCCGAACGGTCCGCCGTGCACCTTCGACTGCCCGGCCCACGGGCTGCCGTGGCCGATCGTCGTGCGCAGCGCGATCAGCCCCGGCTTGCCGGCGCCGTGCGCCGCCGCGAGCGCGCGGTCGAGTGCTGCGACGTCCTCGCCGTCGATCGACTCCACCTGCCAGCCCTGCGCGCGGAAGCGCGCCGGCACGTCCTCGCTGAAGGTCCACGAAGTCGGGCCGTCGATGGTGACGTGATTGTCGTCGTAGAGTACGACCAGGTTGTCGAGCTTCAGGTGGCCGGCGAGCGACGAGCTCTCGTAGCTGACGCCCTCCATCAGGTCGCCGTCGCTCGCCACCACGTACACGCGGTGCTGGCCCGGGCCCTCGCCCGCCCGGCCGAAGCGCGCGCGCGTCGTCTTCGCGGCCAGCGCCATGCCGACCGCGTTGCCGAAGCCCTGGCCGAGCGGCCCGGTGGTGGTCTCTACCCCGGGCGTCTCACCGTGCTCGGGGTGACCGGGCGTCTTCGAGTGGAGCTGGCGGAAGCCTTTGATCTCAGCGAGCGGCAGCCCGTAGCCGAACAGGTGGAGCAGCGAGTAGAGCAGCATCGAGGCGTGGCCGGCCGAGAGCACGAAGCGGTCGCGCAGTACCCACGCCGGGTCGCTCGGATCGAAGCGCAGGTGTCGGTCCCACAGCTGGAAGACCGGGCGCGCGAGGCCCATCGGTGCGCCGAGGTGACCGATCCCGGCCGCCTCCACCGCATCGATGGTCAGGCCGCGGATGGTGTTCTCGATCTGCGCGCGCAGCGCGGGCGTGAGCTCGCTCGGCATCGATCCTCCGTCGGGGACCGCGGTCTCAGGGGCCGGGGGGAAGGCCGGCGCGGATCATAACGGGATCATTCAGCGACGGAAACCGAGGCGCCGGCGCGGCCCCTCCGTCAGGTAGCGCTCCAGCCTGGCTCGCGCGTCTGTTTCCAGCCGCATCCGGCGGAAGCCGAGCACGCACACCCACCTGAGCAGCTCGACCCTGGCCACGAGCCGTTGGCGGCCACCGTACGCGTAGATCAGCGCCGGGAGATTGTCGTCCTGGACGGACGAGACGTACTCGCGATAGCCGCGCTCTGCGAGCACGCAGTCGCGATACGCGCGCAAGGTGGCGGCGACGTGGTGACGCTGGAACTCGGGCAGCGTCTGCACATCGACCGCCCACACCTGGCCGGGGGCGAGCGTCAGCCGCGAGAGCGGGGGCCCGGTCGGCAGCGAGTGGCCGAAGCACTGGAACGCCACGGGCCGGCCGTTCGCGAAAGCCGCGAAGAGAAACGCGCCGCCAGCGAGCCACTCCCTGAACTCGCGGCGGTGCCGGTTCGGCTCGAAGACGGCGAACGACTCGATGTCGGCGGCCGTGGCCAGCCGGCACTCGAACTCGGAGCTGGGAGGCGGGGGGGGGTGGGGGGGGATGGGTCGGTAGAAGATGTACCAGCGGCGAAACGCGAAGAGATAGCCCTCGACCACCGCCCTGACCGTGCGGCGCGCCCCTCGCACGCGCACGAGATGGAGCAGCTTCTGCGCCCGCGCGAGCAGCGGCGCTCCAGCGGCTCCAGCCGTACCCCTCAGCATGATCTCAGCGCGCCTCCGCTCGATCGGCTGCTGCGAAGGGCCGAATCGGAACAGCGTCTCGGGCGGAGGGTCGAGCCATCGCCGACTCGTATCGGGACTCCGGGCGAGTTGCAGGAGAGCGTGGTCGGGGTGGTGGGATTCGAACCCACGACGCGGATCCCCCAAAGATCCGGCTCTGGCCGCTGAGCTACACCCCGAGCCGCGGGCCAAGCTAGCCTCGCCCGGTGCGAATCGCTCGCATCGTCCTGAAGACGCTTGGCGCCCTGCTGGTCGCGTTCTTGCTCGCCCTCGGCATCTGGGCACTCGTGCCCGCCGCAACCGCGCCGATCGACGGCGAGCGGGCGATCGCAGCGCTCGAGCGCGTCTCGCTCGGCGGCTTCGAGCAGACGATCCTCGTGCGCGGGCACGACCGCGAGAAGCCAGTGGTCCTCTATCTCCACGGCGGGCCGGGCTTCGGGCAGCTGCCGCGCGCGCCGGGCTACTCGGACGAGCTGGAGCGCCACTTCGTGGTGGTGCACTGGGACCAGCGCGGCGCGGGCGCCTCGTGCGCGGGCGCCGACTTCCCCGCGATCACGCGGGAACGCATCGTTGCAGACACGATCGAGCTCTCGGAGCAGCTCGCGCGCCGCTTCGGCGGCGCTGGCAAGATCTTCCTGGTCGGCCACTCCTGGGGCAGCGTGGTCGGCGCGCTCGCCGCGCAGCAGCGGCCCGACCTGTTCGCGGCCTACATCGGCCTCGGCCAGCTCGTGAACGGGCGCCGCAACGAAGAGCTGTCGTATCGCTTCGTGCTCGCCGAGGCGCGCCGGCGCGGCGATGCGGACGCGCTCGCCGAGCTCGAGGCGATCCACCCGCCCTACCCGACGTTCGAGCAGCTCCGGGTGCAGCGACGCTGGCTCGACGTCTACCGGGGGAGCATCTATGCCACCGAGCGCGCGCGCGAGGTGTTGCCCGCCGCGCTGTTCGGGCGCGAGTACACGCTCGCGACGCGCCTGCGCTACGTGCCGTGCCTCCTGCGCTCGATCGACCGGCTCTGGGGCGGGCTCGATGGCTTCGATGCGATCACCCAGATCCCGCGCCTGGAAGTGCCCGTCTACTTCTTCACGGGCCGTCACGACTGGAACACGCCCTTCCCGCTCGTCGAAGAATGGGCCGCGCAGCTGAAGGCTCCGCACGTCGAGCTTGTCTGGTTCGACGAGGCCGGCCACTTCCCGATGATCGAGATGCCCGAGGAGTTCCAGCGCGCGCTGATCGAGAAGCTCACGCCGCTCGCACGGCGCTGATGACGCGCTCGAAGCGCGCGAGGTCGCCGGCGTAGGGTGCCGCGGCGCGCGGCCAGTGCACGACGAAGTCGGTGACGCCGACGGCGGCGTAGCGGCCGAGCGTCTCGCGGAACGCTTCGACGGAGTCGAGCCCGGCAGCGAGGGCCGCCCCGCTGAGCACCAGGCGCCCGAGCGTCTTCGGATCGCGCCCGGCCGCCTTGCAGGCCAGCTCGAGCTGCGCGATCTGCGCTGCGATCGTGCGCGCACCTTCGGCGGGGGGCAGGCCCTCGCGCGCGCGATCTCCGGTCGTCACCCAGCTCTCGCCGTACTGCGCGGCCAGCCGCATGCCGCGCGGGCCGGTGGCGGCGATCGCGAAGGGGATGCGCGGCTGCTGCACGCAGCCCGGATGGCTTCGCGCGTCGTTCGCGGAGTAGTAGCGCCCGGTGTACGACGTCTCGGGCTGTCGCAGCAGGCGGTCGGTCAGCTCCACGAACTCCGCGAAGCGCTCGGCACGCTCGCGCGCCGACCACGCGGGCTGGCCGAGGATCGTCGCGTCCCAGCCCGTGCCACCCGCGCCGAGGCCGAGCGTGAAGCGGCCGCCCGAGAGGTCGTCGAGTGCGATCAGCTCGCGCGCGAACGGAACCGGATGCCGAAAGTTCGGCGAGGCGACGAGCATGCCGAGGCGGATGCGCTCGGTCGCGAGCGCGGCGGCCGCGAGCGTCGGCACCGCCGCGTACCAGGGCGAGTCGCGCAGCGTCCGCCAGGCCAGGTGATCGTAGGTCCAGGCATGGTCGAAGCCGAGCTGCTCGGCCGCGCGCCACACCGACGTCAGCTCGGCGCGGCGCAGCTCCGGCAGGATCACGACCCCGAGGCGCATGCGGGACCAGATTGCGCGAGGCGGCGGGCCGCAGCAACGGGCGAGCGCGCAGTGGCGGCGTTCGCACTAGGATGGGCCGCCATGAGCCCCGCTCCCGAGACGCGCTGCCCCTCCTGCGATTCCGCCCTGCCCCCGGATGCGCTGTTCTGCGGCCGCTGCGGCGAGCGCCTCGCCCAGGAGCGCAGCTGCGCGGGCTGCGGCCGCAGCAATCCGCCGGACATGCGCTTCTGCCTCGGCTGCGGCGCGCCCCTCGAGGCGCGCGCGGCACAACTATCGAAACAGGACCGTCCCCTTCGTGACGCCCTGCGGGACCGGGCGCCGCGGTCGTATACGCCGAAGCACCTGGCGGATCGCATCCTGGCCTCGCGCTCGGCGCTCGAGGGCGAGCGCAAGCAGGTGACGGTGCTGTTCGCGGACGTGAAAGGATCCATGGAGCTGGCCGAGTCGCAGGGCCCGGAGGAGTGGCACCAGATCCTCGAGCGCTTCTTCGAGATCCTCACCGAGGGCGTGCACCGCTTCGACGGCACCGTGAACCAGTACACGGGCGACGGGATCATGGCGCTGTTCGGCGCACCGATCGCGCACGAAGACCACGCGCAGCGCGCCTGCTTCGCCGCGCTCGGGCTGCGCGAAGCGGTGGGCCGCTATGCGGACGAGCTGCGCGTCGCGAAGGGCCTCAACTTCTCGGTGCGCATGGGCATGAACTCCGGCGAGGTCGTGGTCGGCAAGATCGGCGACGACCTGCGCATGGACTACACGGCGCAGGGCCACACGGTCGGCCTCGCGCAGCGCATGGAGCAGCTCGCGGCGCCCGAGAAGGTGCTGCTCACGGAGCACACCGCGCGCCTCGTCTCGGGCTATCTCGCGCTGCGCGACCTCGGTGAGACCACGCTGAAGGGCGCGAAGGCAAAGCTCCACGTCTTCGAGCTGGAAGGGATCGGCACGGCGCGCACGCGCCTCGACATCTCGCGTGCGCGCGGGCTCTCGAAGTTCGTCGGCCGCGCCGACGAGACGCGCCAGATCGAGGCCGCGCTCGAGCGCGCGCTGGCCGGCCAGGGCCAGGTGATCGGGGTGGTGGCGGAGCCGGGCACCGGCAAGAGCCGCCTCTGCTTCGAGCTGGCCGAGCGCTGCCGCGCGCGCGGCATCAGCGTGCGCTTCACCACCGGCGTGCCGCACGGCAAGAACGTCCCCTTCCTGCCGGTGATCGAGCTGCTGCGCGACCTCTACGAGCTGGACGAGCGCGAGAGCCCGCGCGCGCAGCGCAACAAGATTGCCGGCGCGGTGCGCTGCTGCTCGACCGCGAGCTCGAGCCCGGCCTGCCCCTGCTCTTCGACTTCCTCGCCATCTCGGACCCGGAGCGGCCGAGCCCGCCGATCGCAGGCGAGGAGCGCGAACGCCGCCTGCTCGGCCTGACCCGCCGCATCATCGAGGCGCGCAGCAAGAACGAGCCCGCCGTGATGCTGATCGAGGATCTGCACTGGATCGATCCGGGTACGGAGGCCTTCGTCGCGACCTTCGTGGAGGCGGCGGCGCAGACGCGCACGCTCCTGCTGCTCACCTACCGCCCCGAGTACCACGCCGCCTTCTTGCAGCGCTCGCACTGCCACCAGCTGCCGCTGCTGCCGCTCGCGCCCGAGGCGGTGGCGGAGCTGCTGCAAGACCTGCTCGGCACCGACCCGTCGCTCGCCGGGCTCGCCTCGCGCATCCAGGAGCACACCGCCGGCAATCCCTTCTTCCTGGAGGAAGTGATCCAGGACCTCGCCGAGTCGGGCCGCCTGCTCGGCTCGAAGGGGCGCTACCGACTCGCGGCGGCAGTGGACTCGCTCGGCATCCCGCCCAGCGTGCGGGCGGTGCTGGCCGCGCGCATCGACCGCCAGCCCGAGCGCGAGAAGAGCGTGCTCCAGACCGCGGCGGTGATCGGTCTCGAGTCGGGCGAGGCCACGCTCGCCGCGGTGACGCAGCTGCCGCGCGAGGAGCTGGCCGCGGCGCTGCGCACGCTCGTCTCTGCGGAGCTGGTCTACGAGGCCGCGCTCTACCCCGAGGCGCTCTACGCCTTCAAGCATCCCCTCACGCGGGAGGTGGCATACGAGTCGCAGCTCGGCGAGAAGCGCCGGCGCACCCACGGCGCCGTCGGGCGCGCGCTCGCGGCGCAGATCGGGGACGAAGAGCCCGGCGAGCGGGCGGCGCTGGTGGCCCACCACTTCGACGCGGCGGACGAGGTCGAAGCGGCCATCCGTTGGCACCGCCGCGCCGCCGTGTGGGCGTCGCGGTCGAACGCCGTCCACGCCTTCGAGCACTCGCGGCGGGCCTTCGATCTGGCCGAGCGCCTGCCGCCCTCGGCGGAGCGCGACGCCGTCGAGATCCACGAGGGCCAGCGCTTGCTCTACTTCGGTCCACGCGTGGGGCTCTCGCCGGAGGAGATCGGCCGCGCCCGCGATCGCGCGGAAGACGCCGCTCGGCGTGCCGGCGACCCGGTGGCGCTGGCCGCGTTCGAGTCGCTGGACGCGTACGCCCGGAGCCTTCGCACGGGCCGCTTCGTCGACGTGCTGCCCGAGCTGGAGCGGGCCTTCGCCGTCGCACTGGCAAGCGCAGAGCTGCGGTGGCAGCTGATCGTGGGCTACAGCCTGGCGAGCGCGCAGGCGATCAGCGGTCGTACGCCCGCGTCGCTCGTCACGTCGCGCCGCCTGACCGCGCTCTGCCTCGCTCACCCGGAGCTGCTCGCCGACGATCTCACGCGCTGGCCCGGCCTGCTCACCTGGGGCGTGCGGATCATCTGCGCCATCGCGATCGGGCGCTTCTCGGAGATCGCCGAGGTCACGTCCGAGCTGCGCGAGGTGGGCCGGCGCGACGGGAGCGCGCTGGCAGCGTTGTTGCTCTCGCTCAGTGAGGTCGTGGAGATCACCTTCCGCGACCCGAGGGCCGCGATCCCACAGCAGGTGCGCCGGCTCGAGCCGGCACGGCAGCTCCTGCCCGCCTTCACTCAGACCATCTCGCAGTATCTCGCTGCCAACCAGCTGCGCGTGGGAGAGTTCGCGGCCGCCATCGCAACCCTCGAGCCCATGGTGGGCCAAACGTCCCTGGATGTCGTTCTCCGCGCCTACCTCGCGCTGGCGTTCGTCGGCGCCGGCGATTCGAAGCGTGCCCTCGCCGAGGCGCGAAACGCCGTCGCGCAGGCGGAGGAGCTCGGGCTTCCGAGCGGAGCCCCGCAGGCATTCGTCGCCCTCGCACGAGCGACACTGCTCGCCGAGGGCGCCGCTGCGCGCAACGGGGTCGAGCGCGCGCTCGAGCGCGCCGAGGCGATGGCGGCGGAGCGCGGGCTGTTGCCGGTCGGCTGCGAGATCCTCGAGGCACGCGCCGCGCTCGCGCGTGCGCTCGGCGACGAGAAGGCGCGCGCGCGCTTCCTCGTCGAGGCCGAGCGCCGCTACACCGAGATGGGCGCACCGGGCTACGCGGCACTCATCGCGCTGGAGCGCGCGAGCTGAGCCACGCCCGCAGCCTCTCCGCCGCGTTCTGTCGGATGTCGGCGAAGAAGAGCTGGTACTCGACCGGGTGGTAGTTCTCTGGCCCGAGCGTGCGATCGAGCAGCCGGCTCATGAAGTCGCGCGGCGGCCGGCCGGCGAGCGAGACGAGCAGCCGGCCGCGCCGGCACTGCGCGCTCGCGAAGCCGGGCGCGACGAGCACCGGCTCCGCGTCCAGGAACACGGCGCCGTGATTCGCGGACGCAGGCATCGCGGCCTCGTCGTGTCGCCCGCTGAGCGGGTTCACACAGAGCTGCGTACCGGGCTCGGCGGCGAACTCGAACGTGCCGGGCTCGTAGCCCGACCCGCGCGCATTCCAGCCGATGATGCAGCCCGTCTGCTCGGGCGACGCGCACGCGGGCACTTCCGGAATCTCGCGCGCCACCGCCTCCTCCGTCAGCGGCGCACCGATCAGCCATGCGGCCACCAGCCGCTCGCGCAGCGGGCTGGGCGCGATCTCCTCGCGCAGCAGGCGGTACGCGAGCACCGAGCCCTGGCTGTGCGCCGCGAGCAGGAACGGCCGCGCCGCGTCCGTGTGCGCGAGGAAGTGCCGGAACGCCGCGCGCACGTCGGCGTACGCCACATCGAGCGCACGTCGGCTGTCTTCGCTGGGGTGGGTGAAGGCCGTGCCATTGGCCTGCCGGTAGCGCGGCGCAGACACGGCGCAGCAGGCGTTGAACGCGCTCGCCTGGATGCGCGTCGCGACGCGATCCGTGTCGGCGTTCAGCCTGGCATCGTCGATGGGCGCGTTCCAGAGCGGCCCGATGTAGCTGGTCGGGTGGACGTAGAAGACGTCCGCGCTCGCGCTTCGCTGATCGGCCGCGGGAAGCTCGGGGACCTCCGCGTCCGCCGCGTCGTCGCGCTCGGGCAACGCACTCCAGCTCGCGGGCGCGGCGTAGTCCGGGGCCGCCGGCAGCTGGCCCGGATCGAACGGCTCCGCCGGTGTCATCCAGTAGAGCACCACCCGTTCGCAGCCCAGCCCGAGGACCGCGACAACGGCGAGCAGAAGAAGGCGCACCGGGCGACGGTAACCGGGCGCGGTGGACGTCGCCGCTGTGTAGAATGCGGCGCGTTTTCACACAGGAGATCCCCATGAGTCATGCATTCCTTGCCGATGGCTGGTTCGCAGAGGCGACGAAGATCTTCCAGGAGATCAAGCCGCCGGTGCCCGCGGCGATCCAGGACCTCGTGATCAACCTGCGCGTCAAGGGCGGCCCGAACGGCGACGTCGAAGCGCGCCTGGCCGCCGGCCAACTGCTGAAGGGCCTTGCCGCCGGTGCCCCCACCACGCTCACCATCCCCTACGACGTCGCCCGCAAGATGATGGTCGACAACGACCAGAACGCGGCGATGCAGGCCTTCATGGGCGGGCAGATCCAGATCGAGGGCGACATGACGAAGGTGATGGCGATGCAGGCCGGCGGCCCGCCGGGCCCGGAGAGCCTGGAAGTGGCGAAGCGGATCCGCGAGATGACCGCATGAGAGCGTGGCGGACGCACCGCTACGGCCGGCCGAGCGAGGTGCTGAGCCTCGACGAGGTAGCGGTCCCGGAGCCCGGCGCCGGCGAGCTGCGCGTGCGCGTGCAGGCGATTCCGTTCAACCTGAACGACCTCGAGCGCATCACGGGCGGCAACATGATGGTGCGGCCCGAGCTGCCCTACAGCCCCGGCATGGAAGTGATGGGCGTAGTCGATGCCTGTGGCGCGGGCGCCGAAGCCTGGCAAGGCAAGCGCGTGGTCGCGATGACGAAGGGTGCGCACGGCGGCTTCGCCGAATACGCCATCTGCCCGCTCGTCTCCGCCTTCGAGATGCCCGAGGCGATTCCGCTGCCGGACGCCGCGGCCCTGTACTTCCCGTTCCATCTGGCGTGGCTCGGGCTCTTCGATCGGGCCGGGCTACGCGCCGGCGAGAGCGTGCTGATCCACGCCGCCGCGGGCGGCTCGGGCTCCGCCGCGATCCAGCTCGCGGTCCACGCCGGTTCCCGCGTGTTCGCGACCGCCAGCTCGGAGGCGAAGCTGAAGCTGTGCCGCGAGCTGGGCGCAGACGTCGCGATCAACTATCTCGAGCAGGACTTCTCGCAGGTCGTGATGGAGCAGACCGGCGGCCGCGGCGTGGACGTCGTGTTCGACAACGTGGGCGAGGCGGTGTGGGAGAAGTCCCTGCGCTGCACGGCCTACGACGGGCGCTACCTGATGATGGGCTTCGCCTCGAACAAGACGGTGGCCGACGAGAAGTGGATCGTGCCGCGCAGCGTGATGGCCGCGAACGTGAAGCTGTGCGGCGTGCTGCTCGCCTACGCGCCCGAGCCCGCCGCGAAGATGATGAAGAAGGCCATGGGCTGGAACTTCGCCCCGCGCGCGCTGGGCGAGAAGATCATGCGCGAGATCACCGAGCTCGTGCTGGCCAAACAGCTGAGGCCGGTGATCGGCAGCGTCGTCGAGTTCGAGCAGATCCCGGCGGCGATCGAAGCCATGGCGAATCGGCAGACCGTGGGCCGGACGATCGTGAAGCTCTATCCCTGACTCGGGCCGCGGAGGCCGGGCCGGGTGGACCGGCTCGCTGCTCCGGCGCTGTCCGTCGCTGGCGCGGAGCGCCTTCGTACGCTCCACCGCCGCGCGCACCGCCTTGCCGATACGTCCGTCCGCCTGCTCTCGCTCGTGCGCCTGCGCAGCGACCGGCTCCACCCGGCCCCGGGACCGGTCATCGCGCGATCTCGATGGCGTGGCCCGGTGAAGCTTCGGACCTGACTGCGCGGAATGGGCAGAGCAGCCCGATGAGCGCCACACTGGGCGGATTCCCCGCGCCGGAGAACACCATGAGTGCACCGTCCGTGCCGATTCGCGAGCCTGCCACCGACCTCGACTCGATCCCGGAGACCGTCGCCCGCTTGCGGCGCGGCTTCGAGAGCGGCAGGACGCGCCCGCTCGCCTGGCGCCGCGAGCAGCTCGAGCGCGTCGAGCGGATGGTGATCGACTCCGCCGACGAGCTGCTGGCGGCGATGCAGGCCGACCTCGGCAAGCCGGAGCTCGAGGCCTGGCTGGCGGAGATCCACCTCGTGAAGACGGAAGCGAAGCTCGCGCGCCGGAAGCTCGCGCGTTGGGCGAAGCCGCGGCGCGCGGCGACGCCGCTCGCGCTGCGCCCCGCGAAAGCCCGCATCGTGCCGGAGCCGCTCGGCGTGGTGCTGATCATCGCGCCGTGGAACTACCCGGTGCAGCTCGTGCTCGCGCCGCTGATCAGCGCGATCGCCGCTGGCAACACGGTGCTCGTGAAGCCTTCCGAGCTGGCGCCGAACACTTCCGCGGCGCTCGCCCGGCTGATCTCCCGCAATCTCGATCCGGATGCGGTCGCCGTCGTCGAGGGCGGCGTCGCCGAGACCACGGCGCTGCTCGTCGAACGCTTCGATCACATCCTCTACACCGGCAACGGAGCCGTCGGGCGCATCGTGCTCGAGGCGGCGGCGCGGCACCTGACGCCGGTCACGCTCGAGCTCGGCGGCAAGAGCCCCTGTCTCGTGGATCAGAGCGCCGATCTCGAGGTGGCCGCGCGCCGCATCGCCTGGGGCAAGTTCCTGAACGCCGGCCAGACCTGCATCGCGCCGGACTACGTGCTGGTCGAAGCCTCGCGCGAAGGCGCACTGATCGAGGCGCTCGCGCGCACGCTGCGCGAGTTCTACGGCGACGACCCGCGGCGCTCGCCGGACTACGCTCGCATCGTCAACGTGCGCCACCTGCGCCGGCTCGTCTCGCTGCTCAAGGGCAGCGACGTCGCGATCGGCGGCGAGAGCGACGAGGCGGAGCGCTACCTCGCACCGACCGTGCTGCGCGGCGTGGACCCGCAATCGGCGGTGATGAGCGACGAGATCTTCGGGCCGATCCTGCCGGTGCTGGCCGTGCGCGACATGGACGAGGCGCTGCGCTTCGTGAATGCGCGCCCGAAGCCACTCGCGTTCTACGTGTTCACCGGCGACCCGCGCTTCGCGGATCGCGTCTCCGCCGAGACGAGCTCGGGCGCGCTCGGCGTGAATGCCACGATCTGGCACGCGGGCAACCCGCATCTCCCGTTCGGCGGCGTCGGTGCGAGCGGCATGGGCGCGTACCACGGGCAAAGCGGCTTCGAGGTCTTCAGCCATCGGAAGCCGGTCGTGACGCGCCCGACGCGCTTCGATCTGCGCCTGCTGTACCCGCCCTACAAGCGCTCGACGACCGCGCTGGTGAAGCGACTGCCCTCGTAGCCTGGTTGACGGATCACGGCAGGATCTCGAAGCCTTCCGCTACCGCTGCTGCGCGCAGGCGCCGATCGGCGCAGGCGAAGGCGTCGCAGTTGGGATCGGCGTCCCGGACGGCACACGCGCTCGCGAGCTGGATGGCGTCGTACGCGCGGAGCGTGTGGGACGCGAGCAGGCGTGCTGCGGCGTCCAGGACGATCGGCGGAATGCCCGCCACGAGGAAGCGCGGTGCCTCGACCGCCGTACCGAAGTAATCGGCCTCGAACTCGAGGACCAGCACGCGCAACTCTCCCTCGCCGAGCTCGCCTCGTCGCTGCTTGCGCCAGAGCGCCGCGGGGACCTCCACCCGTGCCAGACACGAGACGACGACCCGCTCGAGCGCGCGTACCGCCTGGTGCCCCGGCTCGTCGGCGTAGAGCTTCACGAGCGCCGACGAATCGACGAAGGCGCTCAGCCCCGCCCCTCCGACACGAGCTTGCTGAGCGCTCGGCCGCGCCCGGCCGCGGAGCGGGCGCGGGCCACCGCTTTGCGACTCGGGCGCGCACGCACGGCGCGCTCAGGGGCGACGAGCAGCCCCGCCCGCGCCAGCCGCTCGCGAAGCGCCGTTGCCTCGTCGCCCGCGAAGGCTGGATCCACGGCTGCGCGCAGCACCGCGGTGGCGAAGCGGTTCAGGCTCTCGCCCCGAGCGCGCGCAGCGCTCCTGAGCTCCTCGCCCAGGGGTTCGGGAATGCGCAGGGTGAGCTGGGGCATGCAGGCAGGATTGCTGTCATGACAGCAATCGGCAAGCTGGGGGCTGTACCGGCGGGCGGCGACCGGCACGCCCGGCTGGATCTCGCGCGCCGACGCGCTACGAAGCGGGAGACCG
>Ga0247727_10002097_pt1 | contig 46132 bp, 39 predicted proteins | sample WisWelCaveWW1625_FD_202498 | JGI IMG/M metagenome (GOLD analysis project Ga0247727, IMG submission 202498) | Biofilm microbial communities from Wishing Well Cave, Virginia, United States - WW16-25 | ecosystem: Environmental > Aquatic > Deep subsurface > Groundwater > Cave microbial mat | place...
ATGCCTGCGAGAAAAGCAATTGGTTTTGATCCGAAGACAAATGAGCCTGTTGTGGTTGAGGAAGGAATTGCAGTTGCGGCATTTATTTCTCCGGCTCACACTCAACTTTATCTTTCTGCATTTCTAAAAAACTCAGATGCAGAAACTTTGCCGCTCTTTGCTTATACTGCCGTGGGTGAGTTGAATGGAAAATATTATGTGCCAGCGGTGAGGATTGATCATGATATCCGTCAGGACTATGAGCAGTTTGATCATCGCGAAGTGAAGAAGAATGCAAAAATCATTTTGAAAAAATATGAATCGAACCGTTTGGTTGATCATCTGGTGAATAATTGCGCGCTCAGCTATTTCTGTCCTGCTGCACGGAATTATGTTTTGAATCGTTGGGAATGTCCGATTCCGACTTCTCCCGCGTGTAATGCAAATTGCATCGGATGCATTTCTTTTCAACCACTGGAAAATGAAATTCCTTCCACGCAGGATCGTTTAACATTCAAACCGACTGTTGAAGAAATTGTTGAGTTTACTGTTGATCATCTTGAATCCGCGGCAAATCCGATCATCAGTTTCGGTCAGGGATGCGAGGGCGAACCTCTGTTGATGTGGCGGGTGATCAGAGATGCGATTAAAGAAATCAGGAAAAGAACATCGAACGGAATTATTAATATCAATACAAATGCGAGCATGCCGAAAGCGGTGGAAGAGTTGTGCAAAGCCGGTTTGAACAGCATTCGTATCAGCATGAATAGTGCGCGTGAAGAAATTTATACTCCCTATTACCGACCGAATAATTACAAATTCGAAGCGCTGAAAGAATGCGCCAAGGTGGTGCACAAATACAATGGCTGGGTTTCGATCAATTATTTTGCTTTCCCCGGAATGACAGATGATCCCGAGGAATATGAATCACTGAGAGAATTTATTCGGGAAACCGGACTGAATATGATCCAATGGCGCAATTTCAATATTGATCCCGATTGGTATCTCAACCTGATTGGCGTGAAGGAAACGAAAAGTCCAATCGGAATTAAAAACATGATGCGTTTGCTCAAAGAAGAATTTCCTCATCTTGTTTATGGTTATTTCAACCCACCGCAGAATTTGATTGACAAACAAATTGGTTTCGTCAATTCAGAAAAACTAGCCTGATTTCCGTCAACTAATTATTTAGTCGCTTTTGTTTTCGTTGTTCAGTTGCAATCTGAATCGGAATTGAAATAGCGATTAACAGAAACAGGAGAGGCACCGAACGATATCTCGCCAATGCTCCGAGATTCGGAACAATCAATCCGATGATTACATATAAGGAAAGTGAAAAAAAGATGCAAAACCAATAAAGTGGCAGTTTAAAAATTTGTTTCCCTGATTTGATCAGCAGAAAAACATGAATTAAAACCAATAATAGAAGAATTGAATTTTCGATTGACATCATTTTTTCCCATGTGTTTCGCGCAGTAAATGGTGTTGGCTGAAAGATTGAATTGTATAGCGCCTTCGGAACATTGAGAAACACATCTTTCGAACTTTCGATTTCCGGAATCGGAATATTTGAATCTCCTTTTAAATGATGAAACGCTTTATGCCTTGCCTGAATCAGTTCGGGGAAGGTGGTGTGATAATGCGGAACCTGGACAAACAATCCGCAGAAAATAAGAATCACATAAACAGAAAGAAATTTCCAAAAAGCAAAGCGCGGAAATTTGGTTGACCAATAAAATGCAATCATGCATGGAATCAACAAAAAGAAAACAAAATCGCGCGTGATGTATAAAAGCATCAGGCTGAGTACTAAACCGGTGAATTTTCCAATGCTCAATCCTTTTTTCAGAATTTCTGACAAACAATAAATGGACATCGCCACTCCAAAAATCACCAATGTTTCTTTATGAATTCCTGAGCACCAAAACAAAACTGAAGGGAAAAAGAGAATCATTACCACGTTGAGTGATGGTAAAAACTTTTTTTGGATAGAAGCAACAGGAAGAATTTTCAAAATGAATACAAACGCACAGAACGAAATAAAGCTCATGAACACTGTGTTCACGTAATAGTGGCCAAATGAAAAAAGATTGAAAATGGCGTTTATTCTAACCATCATGTACGCGCTTGAGTCACCCCAAAATCCCATAGTCCTGATGTAAGAATCCAGATGTGTCGGAATATATTGATCTCCGTTTGGTCCGAACGTTAATTCAAGAAATGTGAGTGGCTGATGATAAAGTGTGTTCGTTACTATCTGTGAATCGCGGAAGTAGAAATACAAATCAGCTCCATGAAAATATTCAGCATGAAGCCAGACATACAAAATGCCGACAACTACTTTCAGTAGAAAAAATCCGATGAGAAAAAATTTTGAAATGCCATTCGCTGACAGGAAATTGTTGCGCCAGATCATGACCGAAAATATCAGCGAATACAAAATGATCAACAGAATGGTGAAAATCATATTGACAAAATTGTCTAATAATTGTTGAAGCATTTTGGTTAGAATAAATTTGCGGTTCAATTGCAAAATATGGTTTCAGAAGTCATTGGCACACCCGCCACGATTAAACAGGCTGAACAGCTCGGCCTTCTCCCCGAAGAATTTGAAAAAGTAATATCGATTCTTAAACGAACACCAAACTTTACGGAGCTGAGCATTTTCTCGGTGATGTGGAGTGAGCATTGCAGTTATAAAAATTCGATTTCATGGCTGAAAAAATTACCGCGAAAAGGAAAAAATTTGTTGGCAGAAGCGGGAGAAGAAAATGCAGGGTTGATGGATATCGGTGACGGACTTGCCTGCGCATTCAAAGTTGAATCGCACAATCATCCTTCAGCTATTGAACCCTATCAGGGTGCGGCAACAGGTGTGGGCGGAATTCATCGCGATATATTTACCATGGGTGCGCGACCTGTTGCCTCACTCAATTCTCTTCGCTTCGGCAATCTGGAATCAGAACATTCGCGCTGGCATTTGCGCGGTGTAGTAAAAGGAATCGGTGACTACGGAAATTCTTTTGGTGTGCCGACCGTTGCCGGAGAAATATATTTCAACGATTGTTACAACATCAATCCGTTGGTCAATGCAATGAGCGTTGGAATTGTTGAACATGGAAGAACGGTTTCCGCAATTTCTGAAGGCGTTGGCAATCCGATTTATATTGTCGGCTCGCTAACCGGCAAAGACGGAATTCACGGAGCTACATTCGCTTCAGTTGAAATTACAGAAGACAGCGCAGAAAAACTTCCTTCTGTTCAGGTGGGCGATCCGTTTCAAGAGAAAAAATTACTGGAGGCAACGATGGAAGCAATTGCAACGGGTGCATTGGTGGGCATGCAGGATATGGGTGCTGCAGGAATCACTTGTTCCACCACCGAGATGAGTGCCAAAGGAAAACACGGAATGATTATTCATTTGGAGCAGGTTCCGTTGAGGCAGGAAAATATGCAGCCGTTTGAAATTCTTTTGAGCGAATCGCAGGAGCGGATGCTGATGGTGATAAAAAAAGGAAGAGAAAAGGAACTCGAAACCATTTTTGAAAAATGGGATTTGAGTTATTCAAATATCGGTGCGGTAACAAAAGGTGATCGCTGCAAATATTTTATGCATGATGAATTGGTTGCCGATGTGCCGGCTGATGATTTAGTCCTTGGTGGTGGCGCTCCGGTTTATCAGCGGGAAATGAAAGAACCTTCATATCTCGCTGAAATAAAAAAATTCGATTCGACAAAAATTCCGCAACCGGAAATATTTGTCGAAGTAGCAGAGAAATTAGTCGCGAATCCGAACATTGCATCCAAACGCTGGGTGACACAGCAATATGACTCGATGGTACAGATCGGAAATATGGTTACCAATTCTCCTGCCGATGCGGCACTCATAAGAATTAAAGGAACTAACCGCGCACTTGCATTAACAATTGACTGCAACTCTTCCTATGTTTTTGCCGATCCGCAAAAGGGATGTGCAATTGCAGTTGCCGAGGCAGCAAGAAATATTACTTGTGCAGGTGGTCGTCCTCTCGGTGTAACCAACTGTTTGAATTTCGGAAACCCTTATAATAAAGAAGTGTTCTGGCAGTTTGCCAACTCCATCATGGGTATGAAAGATGCCTGCGAAAAATTTGAAACTCCGGTTACCGGTGGCAACGTAAGTTTTTATAATCAGTCATCTGATGAAGGTCCGGTTTTTCCGACTCCTGTTATCGGTATGCTCGGTTTGGTGGATGATGTTTCAAAACGTATGTCGCTCGATTTTAAGAATGCAGGTGATTTGATTTATATGATTGGAGAAGCGAGCGATGATATTGCCTCATCGGAATATCTGAAAACCATTCACAATGTAAAATATTCTCCCGCTCCGTATTTCAATCTGGATGAAGAATACAAAATGCAGAAATCAGTTTATCAATTAATTCAGGAATCCTTGATTCAATCCGCGCACGATCTTTCTGAAGGCGGATTATTTATTACCCTGCTTGAATCTTCTATGCCAAGAAATTTTGGTTTTTCGATTCAGTTGAAAGATAAATTTTTAGGAATGAGACTGGATGGTTTGCTTTTTGGGGAGGCGCAAGGTCGCGTGATTGTGTCGGTGAAGCCGGAAGACAAAAATGCTTTTGAGAATGCAATTCTAAAATCAGGAGTTGCTTTTTCGTTTCTGGGTTTAGTCGCGAATAGTTCGGTTGAAGTTGATTCAGAAAATTTTGGTTCGAAAGACAAGTGGAAAAACATTTACGACAACGCTCTTGAGTCCATCATCTCGGCAGGATGAGGTTCTTACATTATCAAATCATCAACTTAGAGAATCGATCTCATGAGTTCAATTGAAAATCAATTATTGACAAACGAATAAATTAACAAATCATCAAATCAGCTTATGATCGTCATCACCGGTGCCGCAGGATTTATCGCGAGTTGTTTGGTTTCCAAACTCAACGAACTCGGCTTCAATGATCTGATGATCGTTGATGATTTTTCGCCCGAAAAGAAAAAAGTAAATTGGGAACAGAAAAAATTTGTTGTAAAAAGTGAGCGAAAAGATTTTCTTCTCTGGTTTGAAAAAAATCATTCACAGGTTGAATTTGTTTTTCATCTCGGAGCACGAACAGATACCACAGAAACCAATCAAATAATATTTGATGAACTCAATCTGAATTACTCCAAAACGATTTGGAAAATATGCACGAGAAAAGATATTCCGCTCATCTATGCTTCATCAGCGGCTACTTACGGTTCCGGTGAGTTTGGCTACGAGGATGATCACGAATTGATTTTTAAACTCAAACCGCTGAATCCTTACGGAGTTTCGAAAAATGAATTTGACAAATGGGCTTTAACACAGGATCATCCGCCTTTTTGGGCGGGACTGAAATTCTTCAACGTGTATGGGCCGAATGAATATCACAAAGGAAGAATGGCGAGTGTCATTTTTCATGCTTATCATCAGATTAAAGAAACAGGAAAGATCAGACTTTTCAAATCGCATCTTGAAAAATACGCAGATGGAGCGCAGATGCGCGATTTCATTTATGTGAAGGATGTGGTGGATGCAATGATTGAAATGTTCAGGAATAAAATCAACTCAGGTATTTATGATCTCGGCACAGGCAAGGCAAGAACTTTCAATGATCTTGCAAAAGCAGTTTTCGCAGCGATGAATCTTCCAACGAACATCGAATACATTGACATGCCTGCTGACATTCAAAATACTTATCAGTATTTTACTCAGGCAGAAGTGAATAAACTGAAACAAACCGACTTGCCGTTTTCTCCCTCATCATTGGAAGATGGCGTGCTTGATTACGTTCAGCATTATCTTGCTCTAGATCATAAAGTGATTTAATCTGTTGAATAAAAAAACCCGTAAATATTTATTTCTGTTCCTGCGCTTAGCATTGAGCGCGGTGGCGATCATGATCGTTCTTCGAAAGATTGACCTGCATCAGGTCGGTGAATATTTTTCTTCAGCTGATTACCGCTGGTTGTTTCTCGCGTTTATGGTTTTCTTTTTTTCCAAAGCAGTTTCTGCCGTTCGGCTGAATTCATTTTATCGTCAGCACAATTTGATACTGACCCAAAAGAAAAATCTCTTTCTTTATTTGCTCGGAATGTTCTACAATCTTTTTGTTCCGATCATCGGGGGTGACGGTTACAAAGTTTATTGGTTGAATAAAAATTATGGCGCTCAGGTGAAATCACTGATCTGGTCTTCATTGCATGATCGTGGAAGCGGATTGGTGGCGTTGACTTTTTTGGCTGCTGTGTTAGCCCCTTTCATTTCATGGGAATCTGATCTGAAATATTACGTGCCGCTGTTGATTCCGGTGATGTATGTGGCCTATTATTTTTTCGTCCGGATTTTTTTCCGGGAATATCTGTCGGTGTTTTCAAGAATAAATTTTCTTTCTCTCATTGTGCAATCCACGCAGTTGTTGTGTTCATACCTGATTTTGCTCGCGCTCGGTGTGGATGCTTCCATGACGGATTATCTCTTCATCTTTTTGTTATCCTGCTATGCCTATATCATACCGGTGATTGGTGCGCGCGAAATGGCTTTCATCTTCGGGGCGGAAGCGCTTGGGCTCGACAAGGAATTATCGGTGAGCATCAGTTTGTTTTTTTATTTCGCGCTGGCGTTCACTTCGCTCACCGGAATGTTTTTCCTGTTGTTCCCTTCTTTTTTGAAAGTGAAAACGGAATCAATTAATTAATCCGTTTTGATTTTCACCAGCAGCATTTCCTTCCTCATCCAGTTTTCTGTGAAGCTGTAAAATATTTCTGCCTCCTCATTCAATTTCGGTTGGTTGATGAGATAGAATTTTCCCGGTTGCATTTCCGGTTCGTACTGAAGAATTTTTCCGTTTGCTTTGGTGATGTAATAAGTAATCTGGTAAGCAATCAATGGTGCGGTTTGCAAAGTCACCTCTTCGAAATGAAGCGGTCCGATCGAAGCATCAGATAGGAAAACGTAAGGTTCACCACTCAGAAAGATCTGTTCGTCTTTCGTGATGGCGACAATATTGGAAATCTCATGCCTGTAAAAAAGTTCTTTTGAATTATCGCGCAATGCGGGAAAATAAATCATTGCTAAACCAAACCGGAGAACAACAATGGAAAGTATGAGCAATAAGATTCTTTCCGCAGCAAATCTGATATACAAAACAAAAAGAGTTGATGTGAGGAGAAACAACACGATACATTTTATCCAAATCCAATCCAACTCTTTTGTTTCTGTCATAAAAGGCACTACCCAATAAGCCAATCCCGATAAAGCAATTGCACCACCGAAAATCAACTCAACAATTTTTCGGATTTTATTTTTCGCAAGTTCATGATTAAAGAAATAAGCAATGATCGTCAATACAAACGGAAAGAACATATAGATATACCGGTTCCGTAGTTCTGCGGTAAACCAGTAAAGAGGAATATTGGTAACGAAAAACAACAAACAGAAAGCGAGAAATTTGTTTTGCCTTATTTCATTCCACACATTTTTGCGGAAAAGAAAAACTGCGAGCAGCGACCACGGAGCCAGCAGTTGTAAAAGTTTGAGCGGGAAAAGCGCTGACTGCTGAACGATTTGCAGAAAATTACTTTCCGCTCCCGTGCGCTGCGATGCTTCTTTAAATAGTTGCGTCATAAAAGCAACCGCATCCGCTTTTTGATCATAGGCATAGAAATAACCACCCGCCATCAGCACCAGCAAAAGAATTCCTGCAAAATGTTTCCATGAAAACAACATGCGGAACTGCCTGTTGTAAACCAGCCAGAAGAAAACGGTGATAGCCTGAAACGCCAGCGAAGGCGGTCCTTTGGTCAGCACTCCGAGAGCCGTAAAAAAATAAGAAGCCAAAAACATCCACAGATATTTCTTCTGCTGATGAAAAACAAAAACTGACATCACCTGCAGGTAGACCAGCAGCGAAAAGAACAGATCAATTTCGCCCGCATTGATAGTGGCGTAGAAAAAAATATCAGCCGAGGTCAGAAAAATTAAAGCCGAGTAAATCGCGGTTTGTTTCGGCAGGTATTTTTTCGTTACTAAAAAATGAATCAACCCGATGAGCAAAAACGAAAGCAGCGAAGGCAGGCGCACCACCCATTCATCAAATGAACCGGTGATTTCAAAAAACGCAGCCATCAGCCAGTTGAACAGCGGGGGTTTGTTGTAGTACTCCGCTCCGTTAATATGCGGCACCACATATTCTCCGCTCAGCACCATCTCCATCGCCACCACCGCCCTCCGCGGTTCTTCTGCGCGCAGCTCCACCATGTTCAAACCCGTGAGGATGCTCACCGGCAACAGAATCACTATCAGTATGATCAGGATTTTGCGCATGCCCTGCACAATGATAAATGTGTTTTTTGACAAAACCATGACAGATCGCGGATGCAGATCATCGTAACTTCGAGCTAACAAAATCACTACACCATGAAAAGTTTTTACACTTTGCTGATTTTGACAACTGCATTCTCGGTTAAATCTTTTTCTCAGTGTCCCCCAACAGCAGCTTTTGATTTTCTCGACATCAACGAAGTTGAAGCGCGGATCAATCAAGGGGGAGATTTGTGGTGGAACTATGTAGATCAAGCAGGGTATGAAGTGCCGAATGATTCAGGAGTTCATTCACTTTATGGCGGTGCGATTTGGATTGGTGGGTTAGATGACATGGGTGATCTTCACGTAGCTGCGCAGACTTATCGTCAGAAGGGAAATGATTTTTGGGCTGGCCCCTTGGATGCTAATGGAAGTGTTACCCAAGGTGTTTGCGAACAATGGGACAAAATCTGGAAAGTTCGCAGAACGGATATTGATGATTTTATTGCGACCTATAATTCTATTGGTGCACCTATTCCTGTTGGGCAAATTCCTGCTTCCATTTTGGATTGGCCTTCAACGGGAAATCCTTATTGCACCGATGCACTCAATAATTTGCTTCTGATCAATCAGGACATCGCTCCTTTTGTTGATGTTGATTTAAATGGAGAATATGATCCAACCGGAGGAGATTATCCGGATGTTCCCGGTGATGAATGTTTGTTTTGGGTTTTTAATGACAATGGGAATATTCACGGAGAAACAGGGGGAGTTCCTATGAAAATCGAAGTTCATGCAATGGCTTTTGCATTTACTGATATCACTTATTGTCTTGAATACACAACCTTTTATAAATATGAAATAATCAACAGAAGCGGAGTAGATTATGACAGTGTTTGTGTTGGTAAATGGACTGATGTAGAAATGGGTGATTATTCAGATGATTATCTTGGATGTGATACGCTTCGTGATTTGGGGATCGGATATAATGGTGATACAATTGACGGACCAGGAATTCCAAACTATGGATCAACCCCACCGATTATTGCTATTGATCTACTCGAAAATTCTGCTTTCGCAAACAACGACTTGATGAGTTCATTTGTTGTTTACATTAACAATGTTGCAAACCAGCAGAATGGCGATCCGATGTTACCAATTCATTATTACAACTTTTTAAGAGGATTGCTGAAGGATGGTTCTCCATTAACTTATGGTGGTTATGGATATGGAGGGTCACAAATTTTTCCATGGATGTTTCCTGATGATCCATCTGACACATCAGGCTGGAGTGAATGTACGGAGGCTAATCTTCCTGCAGACCGCAGATTTATCATGGGCAGCGGTCCTTTTGATTTTACTGCCAATGAAAATTTCACTTTTGCTTATGCAGTGGAATGGGTTCGTCCACCACTGGGTTCTTATCCTTGCCCTTCATTCAGTTCTATAACTGATTGTGCAGATTTTATTCAAACGATTTACGACAACGTGATCAACACAAAAGTTGAAGACTTAAAAAATCAAACGCTCAATATTTATCCCAATCCCTTCACAGATTATTTCATCATTGATCTTTCCGCAATTGCTGATCGCGAAAATCTTTCGTTAGAAATTTTTAATCTTCAGGGTGAGTTGCTGAGAAGCATAAAAGACATCCGCGAAACGAAGTTGAAAATTGAAAGAGGGAATCTTGATACAGGATTATATATCATGAAATTGAATTCGAGTTCAACTGAATATGCTCAGATGAAACTAATCATCATTTAAACGTAAATGTCAAAAAAGATGAAAGCAAATTATTATCTGTTTCTTGTATGCTGTTTATCAGGCCATGATGTTTTATCACAATGTTATGCGCCTACGGCTTCTACAATAATTGATGTCAATAATGCCAAAGCATTAATTACTAATAATGGATCGCTTTGGTTTGATAACGGAGACGCAGTATATGAAATCCCTGATGGTGGAGGGGCAAGCGCACTTTTCGCAGGTGGCATATGGATCGGTGCATATGATGAAAACAACATTTTACATACATCTGGCGCAGCTTATTGTGACGGACGTAAAGAGGGCTGTGATTTTTCAACAGGTGTCCTTACGAATTCTACCATCACACAGAATGAGTGCGAATTATTTGATAAAATATGGGTAGTTACAAATTATGACGTTTCACATTTTATCAGCATTTGTGAAGAGAATGGTTATCCTGTTGAGGTTGATGAGATTCCGGATGCTATTCTCGACTGGCCGGCAAAAGGAAATCCTTTTGCAAAAGATGTTAATGACGAAACGCTTTTAATCACCACTGACCTTGCGCCATTTGTGGATGTGGATATGGATGGAATATACAATCCCACATTGGGAGACTATCCTTCAATACATGGAGATCAATGTGCTTTTTGGGTGATGAACGATGTTGGTAAGGAACATTCATTGACTCATGGTCTTCCATTAGGTCTTGAGATTCATGCAATGGCGTATGCTTTTAATTACCCGGGTCATCTTGATAATACAACTTTTTATCAATACAAATTCATCAATAAAAGTGATCATGATTATACTGGCATGTACATTGGGAAATGGGTTGATGTTGATTTGGGATGTTTTAATAATGATTATATCGGATGCGATACTGCCCGCGATTTGGGAATCGTTTATAACGGAACATTTCCTGACGATTGCTACGGTGGTTACTTTTCAGAGATTCCTGTTGTTGCAATTGATTTTTTATACAATTCTGGTTTGGAAGGAAATAATCTTATGTCCTCTTTTAACTTTTATGTTAATGGTGGTGGATCCGTTCAGGGCGAACCACAAAATGCATTTGAGTTTTATAATTATTTATCGGGAAGATGGCGCGATGGGTCAAACATTACTTATGGTGGTGATGGATTCGGAGGGGCAGATAATTTCCCGTTCATGTTTCCGGATGAACCTTCTGATTCTGGAGGGTGGTCAGAATGTAGTATGAATAATGCTCCCGGTGAAAGAAAATTTATAATGTCATCAGGTCCGATTAATTTGAATTCAGGACAATATTTGGATTTTACTTATGCTGTTGAGGCGGTTTTTTCAGAAAACTTTTCACCTTGTCCTTCCTTCGAGGAAATTCAGAACTGCGCAAATTATATCCAGGCAGTTTATGATAATGTGATCAACACAAAAATTCAAGAAGTAAAAAATCAATCATTGAATATTTATCCTAATCCGTTTTCAGATTATTGCATGATTGACCTTTCCTCCATTTCTGATCACGAAAATCTTACAATTGAAATTTTTAATATGCAGGGTGTATTAATGAGAAGTATTTCAGACATCCGCGAAACGAAACTGAAAATTGAAAGAGGCAATCTTTCTTCAGGAATTTATTTCTACAGATTAAGAAATGAAAATGAATTTCTTTCTCAGGGGAAATTGATTGTAAATTGATTTTTCTTTTTACTGCTCACTGCCAACTGCCTACTGTTCTATTCCGGATAACCGTTCTTCGCCCAGCAGGTGAGATCGTGAATTTTGTCGTCAGAAAGTTTATCGGCTTTGCGGGGCATTTTGGCGCATGAGCCATCCTGATGGATGGAACAAAGTACAGGATGGTTTTCAAAAGCATTTACGGAATTCATATAGTCCGTAAGAATGATTGCCTTCTTGGCAGTTTCCACATCATGACAACCGGAGAGGGCGCAGTTATCGTTGAGAATAGTGGCGATTTTGAGATTGTAAGTGTTGAGTGTGTCATCGGGTTCATCGCAGGTGATGGCGGTGAAATAATCGGAGTTAGGAATTTTTTCGCAGGAGATAATCAATGCAAACGAACAAAGGATAACAAAAGCAACGAAATATTTTTTCATACGAAAGAAGTTTTTGAAATAAAATTATTCAACTGCAGTGCGCAGCAATGCGAGACTAAATGGATGCAGATCTCCTTCCATCACGCCATTGACAATGGACGGGTCGTTCATCATAAAATCGTGAGCGGCTTTCTCATCTTCTGCTTCGAAAACAACAATCCCGAAAAGATCGTCATGCCCGGTTTCGTAATCGGTTCGTCCAACGAGGATGGCTTTGCCTTCTTCGGTTGCTTTTTGCAGATAATCAAAATGATCGTTGATGATGCGGTCAGTTTCGGGCGACCAGTTTTCATCCAGTTCATATTCAGGCGTGAGACGGAGAACGTAAATAAATGTCATGATAAATATTGTTACGAAATACGAAAGATTACGAAAGTACGAACAAGAGCAGCGAGGTTTCTTCTTTCGTAAGTTCGTACGTTTTCGTATTTCGTAACTATGGAAATAACCAATTATCCGTTGGAATGTAATCCGATTTGATTTCCTTCGCTGTCAGTAATGAATGCGATGAAACCCCATCCGCTGCCGAGATCGGTTTTCGGTTGGGTGACAGAACCACCTGCGGCTGCAACTTTATCCAAAACGGGCTGAATATCGGGATCGCAGTTTAAATAAATTTTTACTCCGTCCATCGAAGTTTTGTTTCCGGGTCCCTGAAATAAAGCACCGGAAACTTTTCCGCTTCCCTGCTCGGATGGGAACATGGCCATTACACCTGCTTCGCCATATTCCATGACTTCACCCATGTCAATTCCGAAAATGGTTTCGTAGAATTTTTTTGCGCGGTTCATATCAGTTACTGAAATTTCGAACCAGTTGATTGCATTTGCTTTTGGATTCATGATTTTTTTGTTTTAAGAATTCGGGAATGCGAATGTAAATGTTCTGTTGAAATGATACTTCAGTTTTTCGATGAAGTTCAGATATGAAATGATGAACCGGATTTATTGCGCATTCAATATCAGTCCGATATTGAGTGTTACATAAAGCGAGGTAAGCACCACAAAACAAACGCGCTCAATGCGTTTTGCATAAGCATAGGATTTGGGGTCATTGTGCAAATCCCACCGCAGCGTGATGACAGAAACGGCAATGATGAAAAGAATGGAAAGCAGTGTGATGTTGTGCACGTTGTCAATCAATGTATTGGTGACCGTTGCGGGAACAATAGACTCGGTGATGTATTTATTACCAACCGCGGCAAACAAACCACCCACACACAACCCGAATCGATCAGTGATAGAAGGTTTGATAAAGAAAACGAGGATGGAAATAAAAAACGCCACATAAACACCCGTGAGCATTTTCATGAGTATCAGCCAGGAATGAGTGCGGTGCATATAAATTTTCGCGGTGATGGCGGGGTAAGTACTCGCACCGCTCAATTCAGGATCGCCATAAGTGGTGTTGTAAGAATGGAACATGGAATTAACGGTGAAAGAATCAAAAGCCCATTCGTTCATTTTGAGCTGCGGATCAATTTTCGAATTGGCAGCATCGGCAACGTAAACCAGGGATGTGGTATCGAGTTCAGAATCCTCGAGTGTGATGGTGAGCACCTGATCGTCAAAAGGAAAATCGGTTACGTCCCAATCTTTTTTCATTTCCGCTTTGCACTTCATGGTTGCCCAGTTGATGTTTCCTTTTTTCTCCACGGAGAACATGGTGTATTCGTAATTCTTCGCATCAGGAATTTCTACGATTTCTTCAAAAGCCAGACTATCATCGTTGTAGTTGATCCACAACCAGAAATCTGTGTTGAAACTCTTTCCGTCAATGCTGAAATCATACAAGGATGTGATGAACAAACCGACATGGGCAGTGTCAGTTTGAGAAAATGATTTTCCGGTAAAAAAGAAAATCAGAAAAATGAGGAGGGGAAGTTTTCGGTTCATGATGTTTTTAAAAGAGTGGGCAATGTTCAGTATTCAGTGTGCATGATAACTGCCAACTGCGCACTGAACACTACCCACTGATTAGACTTCCTGCAATTCCTTCTGATGTTCCGCAACTAATTTCTGTTGCTGATCGAAAGGAAGGGGAGCATATTCATGGAAACTGATTTTGTATTTCGCGCGTCCTTGTGTGATCGAACGCAGCATCGAAGAATAATTATTCAGTTCCGCCAATGGTATCTGCGCTTTGATCACCTGGTTATGTCCTGCGCTGTCCATTCCGATAATAATTGATCTGCGTGTGTTGAGGTCGCTCATCACATCACCCATCATTTCATCGGGCATGGTGACTTCCAGATTGTAAATCGGTTCAAGCAATTGCGGATCGGCATTATGAAATGCTTCTTTGAATGCCATCGTTCCGGCAATTTTAAAAGCCATATCATTGGAATCCACTGCGTGCATCTTTCCGTCATAAACCGCCACACGTACATCGCGCACATAAGAACCGGTCAACGGTCCGTTCTCCATTTTCTCCATGATTCCTTTTTGAATCGCACTCATGAATTTGGTATCAATCACTCCACCAACCACACAATTTAAAAACACCAATCTGCCGCCCCATTTCAATTCATGAATTTCTTCACCGCGCACGGAGAGATCAGCCGGTTTGGGCATTCCTTCATAATAGGGTTCAACGAATAAGGATACCTCACCAAACTGTCCCGCACCACCGGATTGTTTTTTATGACGATAAGAAGCGTGCGATTGTTTGCGAATGGTTTCGCGGTATGGAATCTTTGGTTTCTCAAAAGCGATTTGTTGTTTGAAAAGATTTTCGAGTTTCCATTTCACCATATTAATATGTAACTCGCCCTGCGCACCAAGAATTATCTGTTTCAATTCCTGCGAATGCTGAACAATAACAGTTGGATCTTCTTCGGTGATATGATGAAGTGCCGCGGCCATTTTTTCTTCATCGCCTTTGTTTTTTGAAAGAATAGCAACGCGCATTCTTGGCTCTGGGAATTTGATCGGATCAATCACTATGCGATGACCTTTGACATGCAATGTGTTGTTGGTATGCGTTTGTTTGAGTTTCACGGTTGCACCGATATCGCCTGCCATCAGTTTTTCAACCTGATCACGTTTCTTTCCCTGCATGGTAAAAATGGAATTCAATCTTTCCGAAGCCTGAGTTTGAGCATTGATCAAATCCATACCGTTGGAAACTTCTCCGCTGCAAACTTTAAACAGCGACATCTCACCGAGGTGAGCATCCGAAATTGTTTTGAAAATGAATAGTACCGTTGAACCTTTCGGATCGCATTTCAATTCTCCTCCACCTTCAATTTTGGCAGGAGGCATCGCAGCAGCAGTCGGAACCACGTTATCAATGAATCCCATCAATCTGCCGGCTCCCATATTTTTTGAAGCACAAACACAGAACAACGGATAAATATCACGCTTGATCATGGCCAATCCCATTCCATCGCGCATCTGATCTTCGGTTAATTCACCTTTCTCGAAATAAACATCCATGAGCTTTTCATCTTCCTGGGCCACCATTTCAACCAACTCATTGTGCAATTTGTTTGCTTTTTCTTTTTCTGAATCCGGAATCGGAAGTTTCTCCGGCTTTCCTCCCTCAGGTCCGAATTTATACATGGTCATTTTCAATACATCAATGATGGCATTGAAACCTGTTCCCTGGTTCAACGGATATTGAACAACGGTTACTTTGCTTCCGAAAATATTTTTTGCCTGTTCAACTGTTTTATCGAAATCTGCATTCTCTCCGTCCACGTGATTGACTGCGAAAATGATCGGTTTGTTCATTTCATCTGCATAATCCCAAAGCAATTCAGCGCCTACTTCAACACCATAATTAGCATTCAGGCACATGATCGCTGTATCGCAAACACTGAGGGATGAAATCACATCACCGATAAAATCATCAGAACCGGGTGTATCGAGAATATTAATTTTATAACCGCGCCATTCGCTGAACAATAAAGTTGAAAAAACGGAATTGCCCCGCTCATGCTCCAGATCATTGAAATCGGAAATCGTGTTCTTATCGCGCACATTTCCTCTGCGGTTGATTTCACCGCCCTCAAAGAGCATGGATTCTGCTAAAGTTGTTTTTCCTGATCCGGAATGTCCGAGCAGAACAATGTTCTTGATCTGGGACGGTTCATAGACTTTCATAACTGCCTCCTTTATTTTTTGATTATAAAATGTTTAAGAAATTGGGATAAATCAAAGATAAAGATTTGACTTAACGACCAAAATTTTTTGCCTTTTTCTTTCAATTCTCGGGGAAAATTATTTTTGACCTGAAGCCTTGCAACTATTGTTCACCGGATCAGGTCTATCCAACGACAAAAACTTAAAGGAGAAATTTTAACAATTCGCCTTGAAAGTTATTTTTGCAACACATTTACTAACATAATAAAAAAAACAACACATGAAACATTTAAGATTTATCAGTTTTCTGAGTTTGGCACTGGTGCTTGGCTCAACACTTTATTTAGTAACATCTTGTAACCCTGATCCATGCAAAGATGTAATTTGTAACAACGGTGGAATTGCAACAGCTTCAGCAGACAATAACGACTGCACCTGCGCTTGTCCTGCCGGTTATGAAGGTGAATTTTGTGACGATTTTGTAAGAGACAAGTATGTCGGAAATTACAACGGCACTGAAACTTGCGATAGCGGTACTTACAGTATTGCGATCACAGCAGCAGCAGGTAGCGGCAGCGACCTTGAATTAACCATTGGCAATCTTTATGATGCTGGTTTCTTCACAATCGCAAATGTTACTGCTAATGGTGATCTTGAAATCACTAATCAAGCTTTCGGAACAGGAACTATTTCTGGTTCGGGGTCAATAAACAGCAGTGGTGTGATCTCAATCACATACACCATCGTTACAGGAGTGGGTACTGATAACTGCGCTTTTGTTTCGAACTGAGTTTGACTGACAAAAAAAACCCGATCAGATTTCCTCTGATCGGGTTTTTTATTTCCAGGAATGAAGATTGATTAAGGTTTCGTTCCTACATCAAGTCTTTTGCCGTCATCTTTCTTCTTGACGTCAAGCTTATTATCATTCTGATCTCCTTTAACATCCAACTTTCCGTCATCATTCTTGTCATCATCCTTTGTTGGTTTGCCACCGCCTTTGTTCATGCCTTCCATCAAAGCTGCAGCGTTAGCTTCAGCCGCCATGTGTGCATCGTTCATCGCCATCCAACTGTCGTTCCAGCGGGTGATAGCGGTGTTAGCATCAGCCAATTTGGTATTCCATTCGCCAAGTTTAGTGGTAGCATCATCTTGTTTCACTTTTCCATCTGCCACTTCAGTTTTCCATGCTGCCCATTCGCCACCAGCTGCTGTCCAGTCAAGAATTGCCTGTGAAGCCTCAGCCATCATAGCATTTGCATCAGTTTCTGTTTTCATGCAAACATCCATGTCTGGTTTTAAGGTTGCCATTTGGGTTTCAGTCAGACCTGCGGTTGCTTCAGCCATTGCTGCGTGATCAGCAGTCATTTTATCAATAGCTGCCTGCAGGGTGGTGGTGAAAGCATTTGCGCTTGTCATCATCGCTGCCCAGTCGGTATCAAATTTTGCAATGGCATCTTTCGTTGCCTGATCAACTCCTTTGCTACCACAAGAGCTGATGGTAATTACGGTAAATAATACTGCGAGAACTTTCAATGTTGTTTTCATTTTTTAAATTGGTTTTTAAAGATTGTTATTATGTGTGCTTAAAGGAAGCCAAAAGTATGCAATTCCAGACTGTGTTATGTTAGAAAGGGTGGCATAGGCGGATCAAAAATACTTAGAAGATTTGTTTTTAGGAATGGTATAAATTTGAACGGTCGAATCGGCAGATTGGTATGTGCTTTGAATAGATTCCACAGAATAAATAGCAATGAAAACACTGATCTTCTTCTTACTCTTCATTTTTCACCTTGGTCTCTGCAAAGCGCAAAGAATTGATATCGGCAAAATGGATGACGATATTATTTCTGTTGATACACCTGATCTGGACATGAATGATGATACAATCATTAAGGTAAATATTGACAAGGTTACGATTCTTGCTCCGCGCGAATTCAAAAGCAAATATGATCAGGCACTTTTCTGGAGCCTGCGCAGAAAGGTTTTGAAAACCTATCCTTATGCGTTGGAAGCTGCGAGCTTATTGATTGAGGTGGATAATGCGATAACTACCATGAAAAAGAAGGAACGCAAGAAATTTTTGAAACAGAAAGAAAAGGAACTGGAAGAGAGATTTGAAAAACCGTTGAAAAAAATGAGCACCGGTGAGGGATCTATCCTGGTCATGCTCATCAATCGGGAAACAGGAAACAATACGTTTACGTTGGTGAAAGAATTAAAAGGAGGAATGGATGCGTTTTATTATCAGAACCTCGGTAAGTTGTGGGGCTATGATCTGAAAGAAGAATATGATCCAATTGTACAGCCGGATATTGAATACATCATCAAGATGATTGAGATGGGTGCTCCAGGTTATGAGCTGAAGCCGCTACCTGAATGATATCAATGTCTTCCATGCATTTGAAATGACCTTTCGGGCATTTCGAAAAACCCAATTTAGAACAAGGACGGCAGGAAAGATTTGAAATTTCGAATTTCGAACTTCTGATTTTCACATCACCGTAATATGGTGTCATCCCGAAATCAGGAATGGTACTTCCCCAGACAGAAATGATTTCTTTTTTAAATGCTGCAGCAATATGCATCATGCCGGTGTCGTGTGTAATTACTTTTTCAGCCTGCCGTATGAGCGAAGCACTTTGGCTGATGGAATATTTTCCGCACGTGTTCAGTACATGTTCGCCACTTTGCTGAGCAATAAAATCACCAATACCTTTATCCTCCTGTCCGCCAATCAGTAGAATTGGTTTTTGAATCAATTTGCAGATGGCAATGATTTTATGCTGAGGAAGTTTTTTGGTATTGAATTTTGCTCCGATCACGAAAACAATAAACCTTGATCTGAATTTTTCAGGAAGGGAAGAAATCTGAATTTCATTTTTCGAAGAAATAAAAAAATCCAAACCTGCAAAATCATTTTTCACTCCGAGTTTTTCAACAGCTTTGAAATAGCGATCAACGATATGAATCTTCGGCAACCGGTTGATTTTGAAATTCACCATCAACCATTTTTGGAAGTTGATTTTCGGAAATGAATATGTTTTTTTTCGTAAACTCCATCGAATACGGTGGCTGCGAATATTTTTATGCAAATCAATAATCAGATCGTAATTCTCATTTTTCAACTCATCAATCATCTGATTCAAATTCTTATCAAAATAAATTTTTTTATCAATAAACGGATTGGCTTCAATGATTTCGCGGTACTGAATTTTCGTGAGATAATGAATCTCTGAATCAGGAATTTGTTTTTTTAAACAGCGAACTACCGGAGAAGTGAGAACAATATCTCCGATTGAACTTAGGCGGATGATCAGAATTTTCAAAAGTGGGAAAAGTTATTTTTCGTAATAGATGCGATAAATTTTGTCATCATAATCATCACTCACCAGAATGCTTCCGTCATCCATTTGTAAAACATCGACAGGACGACCGGAAACTTTTCCGTCTTTCAACCAGCCATTTGCAAATGAAGTATAGCTCGTCACATCTCCCTGATCATCTAATTTTACAAGACTCACCTGATAACCGATTTTGGTCGAGCGGTTCCATGAACCATGCTCGCAAATGAGGATTTGATTTTTGTATTCAGCCGGAAACTGACTTCCGGTATAAAACATCATACCAAGCGGAGCACAATGCGGCAAAAGATTTTTTGCTGGCTTTATAAATTCACTGCAACCGCGATCATTGAATTTCGGATCAGGAATAAATCCGCCATGACAAAACGGATATCCAAAATGCTGACCTTTTTCTGTCGCATGGTTTAGTTCGCATGGTGGAATTTCATCGCCCAACCAATCGCGACCATTATCAGTGAACCACAAATCTTTCGTTACCGGATGCCAGTCGAAACCAACTGAATTTCTGATGCCGCTTTCATAGACTTCCAATTCTGTGCCGTCATCATTCATTCGCATTATAGAAGCATAGCGTTCATCTTCTTCCAGACAAATATTGCAAGGCGCACCAACAGGAACATAAAGTTTTCCGTCAGGACCGAAAGCAATGAACTTCCATCCGTGATGCTCTTCGGAAGGGAAATCGTCATTCACTATTGTAGCTGCAGGAGGATTGTCGAGATGCGATTCAATGTCCTCGTATTTGATGATTTTGCTTACGCTTGATGTATAGAGATCTCCGTTTTTAAATGCGACTCCGACAGGCATATTCAAATCTGATGCAATTATTTTCACTTCATCCGCTTTGTAATCCTGGTTATTATCAATCACCGCATAAACTTTTCCTTCTTCCCGCGAACCAACAAACAATGTTCCTTCATCACCCCAGCACATGGCGCGCGCATTCTTAACATCATCCGCGTAAATTTCAATTTTGAATCCGTCAGGAAGCACAATATCATCAGGAATATCTTTCGATTCTTCTTTTCCCGAGCAAAATATCAGCCCGGTAATGATGATCAGAAAAATTGTTAATGTGAATGTTTGTCTTTGCATAAGTCAATTTCCTTTCTGTAAAGTTAAACGGATCAAAGCTCAGCGATCGTCACACCTTCGCCACCTTGTTCATGTGATTCATGATAGACAGCTTTCACATATTTGTTTTGCTTCAACGCATCCTTCACTGCTTTTTTTAAAATGTTTTCGCCATAACCATGGATGATTCTCAGTTTATCGCTTCCTGATGATAAAGCGTTATCCAAAAATTTATCAAGTTTCATCAGTGCATCATCTCTGCGCTCTCCACGCAAATCCAAAGTGGAATTGAATTGACTTGATCTTGAAACGGAAGTGTTTGTTTTGAGGACTACTTTTTTGGGTTTCTGTAAAATTTCAACTGCAATCAGATCATGAACGGAAACAAGTGTTTTCATTCCTTCGAAGGAAACAATGGCCTTGTTTTTTCTTAATTCAACCACTTCACCTCTTGAATCTCCGTCCTGAAGTTTTACGATGGAGCCGACAACTATTTCTTTATCCGAATTCGTTTCAATCAACTCTTCTTTCAGTTCTTCAATTTTCAATTTGGATTTTTCTTTCAGCTCTTTAATTTCCTGCCTGATCTTGCCGACTTCATTTTTCTCTTTGGCTGTTTGAGAAGCCTGTTGCATTTTTTTTTCAAGTTCACGATTGAAATCACGGAGAGCGTCCAGTTTTTTTGCTTCGTTCTGCAGCAAAATATTTTTCATGTTCTTCTGCAAATCGTTGTTAAGAGATTCATATTTTACTTTCAGCGTATCCAGATATTTTTCTTTGGATTCAACAGATTCCATTTTTACTGTTACCTCAATTTTCTCCGATTGCAGTGTGCCGAGCAGTTCATCCATTTCCTGTTTCTTTTCACCAGTCAGGAGTTTTGCTTTTTTTAAAATGGATTCCGGCAAACCGGTTTTGCGCGCAATTTCAAAAGTGTAAGAACTGCCAGGTTTACCAAGGAGCAACTGATATTTTGGTTCCAGTGTTTTTTCATCAAACAACATGCTTCCGTTCAGCAATCCCTTGTTATTCGAAGCAAATATTTTCAGATTGGAATAATGAGTGGTGATCACTCCATACGATTTTTTATTATTCAGTTCTTCAAGAATGGCTTCGGCAATTGCTCCTCCGAGCGCGGGATCTGTTCCTGTTCCCATTTCATCAATCAGAATCAATGTATTTGAATCTGCTTGCGACAGGAAATTTTTCATGTGCATCAATCTTGAACTGTAAGTGCTCAAACTATTTTCAAGTGATTGCTCATCACCCATGTCAACCATAATTTTTTCGAACACGCGCATTTCCGTTCCTTCCGTAACCGGAATTAACAAACCGGATTGAATCATCAATTGAAGTAGCCCTACAGTTTTCAAACAAACCGATTTACCGCCTGCATTCGGACCGCTGATGACGAGGATTCTGCCCTCAGAGTTCAGTTCAAGTTGAAGCGGAATAATTTCTTTCTTCTGTTTTTTATGAAATAAATAAAGCAGCGGATGAAAAGCGCGAGCTAATCTGAAATCACCATGATGTATTACGCGTGGTTTGATCGCATTGAGTTGAACAGCGAGTTGTGCTTTTGATCTAAGTAAATCAACTTGCGCAAGAATTTCAAGATAAGATTCAATCAAAAACCGATGTGGACGGATTTCATCTGTGAGTTTTTTCAGGATTCGGAAAATTTCCCTTTTCTCTTCCTGTTGCAGTGAAAAAATTTCGTTATTGAGTTCAACGATTTCTTCGGGTTCAATGAAAAAAGTTTTACCGGTGGCAGATTCATCATGAATGATTCCTTTGATCGATCGTTTGTTTTCTGCCAAAACCGCTAAAACTTTTCTTCCATTGCGAATACTTTCAGTGCTATCAGCCAAAAGATTCTGCGATCCGAATTGAGAAGCGAGTTTTCTGAACCGTTGAATGACCTCCTTTTCCTTCTTGTCAATCTTTTTCCTGATGGATGCTAATTCAGGTGAGGCATGATCGAAAATATTTCCTTGTGCATCCAGAATTTTACCGATCTGAACTTCAATCGTTTTCTCGAAAGCGATTCCTTTAATGATTGAAGCTATCGTTGGATAAATTTCTTTCTTCGCCAAAAGAAATTTATAAATACCTCCAATAGTTTGCATCACCAATCGGATGCGATGAATCTGCTCCGCGTCAAGTGCCGTGTTTTCAATCCTTAATGTTTGCAGTTCTTCGTTCAGTTCAAAATAATTTTCAGTCGGAAGGTAATCATCAAACTGAATCACACTCTTCATTTCTTCTGTTTGAAGAAGCGCAAACTCAATCTGATCAATATTCGTAACAAACTGAAGTTCTTTCAATCTCCTCCTGCCCAACGAACTGATGCAATTCGCTTCGAGCAAATCAATAATCTTGTTGAACTCCAGTTTCTGAATGATATGATCAGGATATAATAACATTGGTACGAATTCCGACAAAGATCGGGACAAGTTTTACGAATGAGAAAAGCAGATGATAATTGATTGTTAGATTGTTGAATTGTTTGATTGCTAAACAGACTTATGATCAATCACACGGATGATAAAATACTTTTGTTGAAAATTGGAAACACATGCTCGGATTAAAACTTCCCACCGATCCACGTTGGGTGAACCTCGCTGAAAAAAGTATCAGCGAAATATTTACTGATCATGCTTACTGCGAACAGAAGGCGGCTTCCACCTGCATCTCTTTGATTCAGGCTTATCCTGAATGCACGAGATTGGTTGAAGAACTTTCTCCCATCGTTACCGAAGAGTGGGGACATTTTCGCCAGGTTTTAACTGAAATGAAAAAGCGCGGTGCCGTTTTTGGCAGGCAACGAAAAGATGAATACGTGATTCAACTCCGCAAACTGATGTATGGAGGTGGATCACGCATAGATCAACTGTGCGAACGTCTTTTAATTTCTGCATTGATAGAAGCGAGAAGCTGCGAACGCTTCCGTTTGCTCAGCGAAGGACTGGAAGATGAATCCTTAAGAATATTTTACCGCAGTTTCATGGAGTCTGAAGCAGGACATTATCGTTTGTTCATTGATCTGGCGAATGAATACTGCGAAAAAGAAAAAGTTAAAAAGCGTTGGAATGAATTGCTTGCAGCCGAAGCAGAAATTATCCGCACATTAGATGTGAAAGGGGAGAGGGTTCATTGAACATTTGATGGGCTAAACATTTTGAACTTTCTATTTTGGTAAATTCTTCAAACTTTCTTTTGCACGCGGATTTTCGGGACGAATTTTCAAAGCCTGCTCGTAACATTTCTTTGCTTCCTCAGTTTGCTTCTTGAGTAAATAAAGATCTCCGAGATCATTCCATGCAACTACAATGTTCGGAAACGTTTTTGTATAGTAGAGATAAACTGCTATCGCAGCTTCCGTGTTGTTTTCTTCCGATAGCTTCTCACCTACTTCGAGCAAAACCATATCGTTATCAATTTCAATTCCGGCTGCTTTCAGACTTTTTTCAAAATCCATCACCCCTTTTTCATTGATCAACTCATAAACTTCTTTCGATTTCAGGAATTCAAATTCAGAGTGAGCGGAAATTGCATCCATCGTGATCTTCCCATCAAAATATAGTTGAGTAATATTTGGTAAAACCATGTTGGTGTTGATGGTTGATTCATTGGTGACCATATATATTACCACACCTTCCTGCGGGAAACGCAGCATCCGTGCAAAGTAGATTCCGTTGCTTCCTCCATTATCAATGACTGTTGTGTTGCGTTTGCTTTTGAAAATATTGCATCCATAACCGAATTGAAATTGTCCGTTCGTTCCTTCTTCTTCAATCTGAGGATTGAACATCTCCTGAATGGAAGCACTACTTAAAATTGTTTTATTCGTAAATGCATTTGCCCACAAAAGCATTTCATCCAAAGACGCCTGCAATCCACCGTTCCCTTTCAGATTCCAATATGGACCACCGCCTGCATTTTCAAAATCTATTTGATGCGTTCCTCTGTCTATTCCATTCTGATATCCGTGCGCAATTATCTGATCGTTTTCAGCAGGATATTGATAGCCAATGTGTTTAATTCCTATTGGGACAAATAATTTTTGTTTCAAATAAGTTTCGTAATCCATTCCCGAAATCATTTCTACAATAATCGCAACGATACTCATGCCTACGTTGGTATAGATGGCTTTTGTTCCGGGTTCGAATGAAAGAGGTTCATCAAAAGCCCTTTGCAAAAAAGCCTCTGTTTCAATTTTTTCATAATCTCCTTCATCTCCGGAAAGAAACTCATGAAAACCTGAAGAATGAGTGAGCAGCTGATGAATGGTAATGTCCGCCTTATCATTAGGCACTGTCGGAAAAAACTTTTTCAATGGATCATCCAAGGCGATTTTTCCCTGCTCAACCAATTTCATGATAGCGGTAGCGGTAAAAAGTTTCGTGATACTGCCCATTGAAGCAAGTGTTGAAGTAGTGAAAGGAATTTTTTTATCCTGATCTGCCCAACCGTAACCCTTGCTGAATATTTTCTCACCGTTCTGGATAATCAGCAATCCTCCTGAAAAATGTTTTTTCGCAGAGAGATCAGTGAGATAATCGTCAATCTGATTCGTGGTGTCATTATCAGCCACACTTTCACTTGAAATATTCTGCTTGTCGGAAGATTGATTTTCACTTTTGCTTTTGCATCCGTTTAAAAAAAGTAAAGCCAAGAAGAAAACGAGTAAAGTATTTTTCATGATCAATAATATTTTGACGCGAAAATAGTTTTCCGAAGAATGGAAAACATCGAACATTAATAATTATTAAGACTCGTTCGACAGACAAAACACATGAAAGGATTAAAAAAAACGTCTTAATCACGAATCGACTAATCAATCCCCGATATAAAAAGAAACAAAGTAAGTACCCGGAATATCCGTATCAGCATAAACATCCAGATACATCAGATAATAATCCGTAGCGTGACGTGTTCCGTCCTCGTAGGTTTCTGCATCCATATCCAGATCCTCGCCATCATAACAGTCATTGATTTTGGTGAACCAGATATTAAAAATTGCGTTTGCCTCTTCCATCGTGAGTTTCTTGGCGATAACTTCCTGATAACCATAAGCACCGAGACTGTCTTCATAAATGCATCCATATCCGTTGGGTGTGATTTTTAAAGTGCTTTCGTAAGTTTTCTCCAGACCGTCATTGGAAATCAGGACTCCGTAAAATAAAATCGGATCATACCAATCAAACACATTGTACACACTGTCGAGCAAGGCACACATATCGGCAGGTTGAGTAGTAGGTTGGTTCGGTTGTTCTGCTTTTGAAAAAAGGACTACAAAAAAGAGCATCAGGAAAATAAGTAGCGTTTTCATTGTTGTTTTATTTTTTGGTTTTTTTTTAATGTTTAACGCATCAAAGGGAGATTGCGTTTTGGATTTCACAACAGGAAAAACGGCAGCGATAACTGTAAAAATGTGTTTTACAGCGATGGTTTATTCAAACCATGCGTTCATCATTAAAAACCAAGCGATGGTTGGGAAAAATATTTTTAAATTTTTTTAGGAAAAGTTTGATTTGTTTCAATTCAATCTATCCCCGACATAAATGTCGGGGCCATTTGAGTTACGATTTTTCCGTTTGTACAAATTTTAAATTCCTTTTCAATCCTTCAAACTTCGTGCGCTGCACAGGAGAATTTTTAAAAAGTTCTTCGAAAATTTCTTCCGTCAACTCATGCCATTCATTGGCTTTCATGTTCATCAACTCACCGGAAGGTTCAAACATTGGCTCTGAATGTTTTTTCGCAAAACGATTCCAAGGACAAACATCCTGGCAGATGTCACAGCCGAAAGCCCAGTTCTCAAATTTGTTTTTATTGTCTGACGGAATAATCTGATCTTTTAATTCAATCGTGAAATACGAAATGCATTTGCTGCCATCTATTACATAGGGATCAACAATTGCATCCGTAGGGCAGGCGTCTATACAAGCGGTACAAGTACCGCAATAATCTTTTACCGCAGAATCATATTCGAGATCAAGATCAAGAATAATTTCTGCCAGAAAATAAAATGAGCCGCTTTCTTTGTTGATGATGTTTGTGTTTTTACCAACCCAGCCAACGCCACTTCTTTTTGCCCATGCGCGCTCTAATACGGGCGCGGAATCAACGAACACTCTGCCATACACATCACCAAAATTTTCGCGGATGAATTGAAGAAACTGTTTCAGTTTATCACTGATCACATCATGATAATCTTTTCCGAAAGCATATTTTGAAATCTTGGGTGCAGTTTCGTCTTTTTGTTTTTCGTCCGTATAATAATTGTAGAGAAGAGAGATCACGGACCTTGCTCCGGGCACAAGTTTGGTGGGATCAACGCGTTTGTCAAAATGATTTTCCATGTAAACCATTTTGCCCTGCATGTTTTTGTTCAGCCAGTTTTCAAGATGGCGCGCATCATCATCTAACCGCTCTGCTTTCGATATGCCGGTGAACGCAAAACCTAATCGCGTTGCTTCTTCTTTTATTGAAAATGTTTTTTGATTGATGTTCACTGCAACAAAGATTGTTTGATTGTTACAATATTTGATTGTTTGTGCATGTTTTTAACAATCAAACAATCAAACAATTCAGCAATGGTTCTCTTCCTGTTTTTTTTTCTTAGTGCTAACTGATAACTGCCGCTGCCTACTGATATTTATATTTCGGCTCCCATTTGTTATGACCTTTCGGGAGAAGATCGAGATAATGCCAGAATGCGGAGTATAAATCACCGGGTCCGAATCCTGCACTCACTATTAAAAACATTTTTCCATCTGCATCTTTTTCGAAAGTGGAAACACCGGGATGGTAATCACCATCTTTTGGTTCGAAGTCCATATCTTTTTTGAATGAATTTTCTTTGGTGGAGAGCAATTTGAAATTCCAGTTTCTGCTTTCCGCGAATTCTTTGGCGGTTTGCCAGTCATCAGGTGAAGTAACATAAAACGGAACGCGATCCTGAAGAGGTTTAACAATGCCGTTGTATTCATCTGCCCAAAGCGTGCAGTAACGACAGGATTTTCCCATGTTATGTACGACCATCAATTCGTCTTTATCACCGAACATTTCGGATAGTTTGATTTGATTTCCTGAAGTATCGAGGAAAACATAATCGCTCACTTCACGCTTCGGTGCTTGCTTGCGGAGTTTGACTAATTCTTTTTGTTTGGCTTGCAATTCTTTTTCGAGCGCTTCGATTTGCTGAGTCAAAGTATCAGTAGATGTTGCGGTGGTCATTTGTTTTTCATTTGTTGAATCACGAAGGTAAAAACTATTTTAGCCGGATGCGACACGTTTATTTGTGTTTTCTTTTCATTTATCTCTGTTCTTGTCAGAAAAAAGATGATGTTCAGCTCATTGAGCTATTTGCCGGAGAAACAAAACTCTTGCTGGAGGTGAAAACAAAAGATGAAAACTCTTCGCTTGTATTCATTAACCTGCATGATGATGAAGTCACTTCCACGGAAGCGTTCAATTCTTTCTACGAAGATTGTAATTGCCGCTTTTATCATTTGATGAATAACAGAAGAAGAAATATTGTCTTTTCCGTTAATCATCATGATGGCGAATTTGATCCTAACGGAATATTTTCTTCCACCGGCATTGAGCGGCAATTAAAAAAGCATCATTACTTTAATCCAAAATCAGAAGCTGCAGTAAAAAAGTTTTCAGAAGATTTTCTTGCTACACTTGATTTAAACAGTCATGATTTTGTGGTAAGCCTTCATAATAATTCCGATGGAAATTTCTCTGTGCAATCTTATGTGGCTGATACTTCAAGATCAGAAGGCGCACTTGAATTCAATCTTTCACCAAACAGGGATGAAGATGATTTCTTCATTGTGACGAAGAGGGAATTCTTTGAATCATTCCGCAAACAGGATTTTAATGTTGTTCTCCTGAATCCAACCTCACCGGAAGATGATGGTTCACTTTCTGATTACTGCAACAAACACGGAATTGATTACATCAACGTAGAAGCTGAGGATGGACATCTGGAAGAACAGAAAAAAATGATTGAAACCGCCCTGCTTTTATTTGGTGAATAGTTTTTTGAAATAATATCCCGTCATTCCACTGAACCCTCCCACAAGTCCACCGACCAATGCGGTAATGAAAATGAGCAGTAAAGAAATCTGAGGCAAACCGAAGAGAGAACAGATTTTTTTGCTGAGAAGCTGTGCATTTTGCGTATCAATGATCAGCGATGCAATGAAGAACAAAAGAAAGATTCCGAGAAAACCGGAGAAGAATGCGCTTGTGCCCTTTGTTGAAAAAAAAAGGCAAACTGCAAATGCAACAACAGCAATGCCCCACCAAGGCAGCATCATTTCTGCAACGAAAGTCAGAAGGGCAACAACCAGGATGTTAATCAGCAATCTCATTTTGCTTTCAATTTTTGTGTTGAAAAAAGTATTTCCGAGTTTTCATCAGATGATTTCATGAACCAGAGAGAGAAATATTCTGCTGTTCTCCATGTTTCAACAAACTCATCATAGTGTTTGCTGCCGGGGTTTCCAATTTGCCCTCCGGGATAAACTCCGTAGGCTTCCAACTTCTCTCCGGGCGAAACAATCATTCTCCACGAAGGTCCGTGATCTTCTCCTGTGGCATTTACAATTCCGTAATTGCCGCCAATGCTCAGATTGTATTTGCTGAATGGTTCAAGTCGCAAAATGTGTTGGATGAAAGTGCCTTTGTAATTTGACCATTTAAGTTTCTCCTCGTCCCATTCATATTTTGTTGCAGTGTCAACCACTTCAGTCAATGCTATTTCTAAAAGTGATGTCAGCCCTTCTTTCTCAGTGGTGGCTTTGAAATCGATGAAATCTGATTGAGAGTTGTTCTTCAGGAATTTTATTGTTTGCAGTTTTCCCGGTCTATAAATAAAGACCTCATATGGTTCAAGTTCATCCCATAATATGCGGTACAATGACTTTGACCATAATTCAAAGTAGGTTGGCGCAATTTCATTTGTATCATATTCATAATTCCATTTAAGAAGTTCGGTTAAGATTTTCTTGCTTCCATCATCAAAATATTTTTCTTCTCCTCTGACAACTTCTCCCCTTAAAGAGTCCAACATAAATGGAAGTATATCTTCCGCCATTACAGAATAGTTATCATTCTGCAATTTCATCATATCATCAATTGTGATCTTATTCAATGAAGCAAGTACGCTGTTTATTCTCCTATTCCTGAAATTTTCAAACGAGCCGTTGTAGTAATAAGGATATGTTGAATCAGTTGGAATTTGATTGGCGCTGCTCACAAAACCTCTTTCAGGATTTATTATCTGCGGGTTTTGATCGTAACGAATCTTTTCACCCCATTCATTTTCTTTTTTTGATCCATCCATGATGAAACGTCCTTGCTGTTCGCGCTTCACATAAAATTGTCCTTGTTGTGTGATGGCAATATTCCCTTCCTTATCTGCGTAAACAAAATTCTGTGAAGGGCAAACGAAATGTTTGAGAGCAGATTTGTAATCTTCCAAATTCTCAGCGCGGTTCAATTCATAAAACGTCATGATCTCGTTTGAAGGATCATGTGCAGTCCAGCGCAAAGCAAAATCGTACCGCTCATTTTTTGTTGAATCGAAATATGAATACGCAACTGGTCCGAAACTAGATATCACATTGTAGTTATAAGAATCTTGACTGCCTCTAACTTTTATTGTATCAATAATTAATTCGCCACTGACATTTTCGTCTTCAAAGAAAAAATTTACGAAAAAAATTTCTTTACCATCGACTTTAATCAAAGATATTTCAAGGGACTCCATCTTATACCAATCCTTCACATCTTGTGTTCCATTCGTAACTCCCCATGAAATATTTTCGTTGAAGCCAATTACAATTCCGGGTGCTCCGGGAATGGTAACTCCGTAAACATTCAAGCCAGGTGCATTGAGCTGACACTCGAACCAGATGCTCGGAAGATTTAAACCCAAATGCGGATCGTTACACAAAATCGGCTGACCGCTTTCTGTCAGCTTTCCACTCACTACCCAATTGTTGCTGCCGTTGTTTTCAAAAGGTTTTTCGTAAGGTGCGGGAATCAAAATGCTTTCTTCCGGAGTGAAAGGAAACGAATCGGCAGAAGATTGCGAAGGCAATGGATCAAAATTCCATTCTGTGCCTGAAGGAATTATGGGATCAGCTTCAGTCACACGATCAGGATAAAGAAGATCGAAATTTTCTTTGCCGAGAATTTTGTACGCGTTCGTCAATTCAAAATCCTGCTCGTAACCGGTTAGCATGTCCGCCATGTATTTCAACAACAAAGCAGATTTGTACGGACTCCAATGTTCAGGAGCGTAATCAAGCAGTTTGTATTCAATGGGATAGTCGCGCGGGTTTAATTGATCAATGTATGCATTCACACCATCGCTGAAAGCGTTCAGCATATTCATCGTGGTTTCATCATTCGAAAATGATTCAACACTTTTTTTTGCAGCCCAAGGCAAACCAAGTCTTCGTTGTTTCAAATCATAATCCAACGCTTTGTCTCCGATGATTTCTGAAATTCTACCTGCAGCAGCGCGCGTTTGAAAATCCATTTGCCACAAACGGAATGCAGCCACGATATAACCTTGAGCAAAATACAAATCGTGTTCGTTGTTTGCGAAAATGTGAGGTACAAGACGATCATCATAAACCACTTTTACTTCATCGCTCAATCCTTCAATTTTCAATTCATCATCAGGTTTCCAGTTTTTATTTTCTGCATTCTGCCAAAAACCGTGGAAAGGATCAATGAAATTTCCCAGACGGGGTTTGCCTTCAAATTTGTGAATCAAGCCGAAAAGGAGTGCAAATGTTATGAGCAGAGAGAATATAAAACGGAAAATTTTCATTGATAGATCGAAGATATAATGCCCTATTTCAAAACCGATTCAACAAATAGATTTCGTGAATCTCAGATTGCACGCATCCGATTGTTTTTCGGATTGTGTTCCAACTCTGCAAGTCCCAATGCTTCCATCAAAGGCGGAACGTACATTCCAAAACGTCCGCGTAATCCTTTCTTCAAACCATACCAACCGCCAACGGGATTTTTTACTGAACGTCCCCATGCTTCTACAGTTCCCTCTTTAGCAGGCTTCTGTTCATCTGCACTACCAAGTTCCATCCAGTCACCATGTTTTTTGAGCATGGAATGAAGATCAGTCATGCATCGCGCATCATAAAACAAAACTGTTTTTCCAACTGTGCAAACGAGACATTCTTTGCCGTCTTTTATTTCTTTTTGCATGGTGTATTCTGAAGTTCCGGGAGGAGTCTTCAGAATCCATGGACTTTCTTTTGTGCCTTTTCCTTTAGCCATTTGAAAATTATTTTTTGAAAAACCGAAAATACGAAATGCGTTCGGCAAGGTGCAAAAAAAAACCCGCTCGTTTTCACTAAGCGGGTTTCCAGTTTGCAATGATTTCTTTTATAAAGAAAACAACGCGGATGAAATTGAAATAGGTTTAACCTCTTTTCACGTTCACCGCATTCAGACCTTTCTTGCCTTCCTGAAGATCGAAGCTGACTTCGTCACCTTCTCTGATCTTTTCCTTCAGACCTGTTTCATGTACAAAATACTCTTTGCCGGATTCATTGTCTTTGATAAAACCGAATCCTTTTTGTTCGTTGAAGAACTTAACTACTCCTTGTGCCATGGTATTATGATTTTAATTGAAATGCAAATTTAATTCTTTGATTCCTAATATTCACTTACTTATTCATAAAGGCTTCATTCATCACGTTGCCTTCCATTTGCGGGACGAAAATTCCCATCAATTCAGCAATGGTTGCGGTAATATCAGTTTGATCATATTCATTGCTGATCATTCCTTTTTTGAAATCGGGACTAAGTGCAAAACATTGTGTATGACGGCAGCCGTCACATCCGTCCCCATGAGAAATGTATCCCATGTTCACGTTGTTGAGGTGCCTGCCATGATCAGTGGTAATAAAAACAGTTGTTGTGTTTTTATAGAATGAATCGCTTTGCAAGTAATTCCAGATGGAGAAAGTGAATTCATCCGAGGCTTTTATCGCGTTGATATAAGCAACTGAATCAGCCTGATGAGCAAAAAAATCAGGATCATCAAAATGGACGAGCATCAATTGCGGGTGGTATTGTTGAAGAACGCTTATTGCTTTATCCCGTGTAGATGAATCTTCTCTCAGTCCACCGTTCAAGCCGCAATCAGTAACCGGAGAGAACGCGGAATTCCAGGAAGGATCTGATGTACTGCCAAGAACAAATAATTTCCATTCCGCAGTCACCAACCATGCTTTTTCTGCGGGTTGATTTTTTTCTTTCAGCCAATAATGAAATACGGAAGGATGAGGAGGAAATTCGGTTCCATTGTTTTGCATCTCAGAATAATTTCCGGTCATGATCGCAGTATGACCATTCGTGGTATTCGTGATTCCGTTATTTCTCAGATTAGTGAAGATGGTTAATGAATCAAACATTTCATTGACAAGATGCGGTGTGTTTTGATGCGAAGTATCACCCCAGCCTTCAGAGTATCGAACTCCATCCCAGGTAATGATGATCACGTTTTTTGTTTTGTAAATCTTTGCGTTGAAGACGGAATCTTTTTTACAACTGCAAAGCATCAGCAGTAACGCAATGAAGAAAACAAAAACCTTTTTCATTATTCATTTTCAGAATCTCAGTCTGACCTGTGCTTTGACTTCTGTTTTCACATTTCCATCAATCTCATCCAGTCCTGTCCCGATGGTGTTTCGGTTGGTGTAATAAGTCTGAGCAAAACGCAACCAAATGTCCATCAATTTGAAAGGCTCATATTTCAGCACGATATAAAATCTCGATCCTTTGTCGCTGAAAGAAGGAATCGAATAAGCATAGAGAACATCGTTCTCATAAGTGTAAATCCGGGTATCAAAAGATCCGACATCGAAGAGTGCATAACGCAACGAGAATGAAACAGGAGACGAAAGCGGTTTGAAATTCACATCCTGATAAATCATCATTCCTTTTTCCTGTTCAGCAATGTCCTTTTTGTAAAATGAAAATTCAACCCTGCTTTTTAAAGTAACGGAAGAAGAAATTTTGTAACTCAAATGATAGCGTAAGCCTGATTTACGTGTGTCAATCAAATAGTCAACGGAAGTTTCATCGGTTGTATTTTCTTCTTTCAGTTCATTGCGATAACGGAAATACATCTCGAGTTTTTTATTTGGTTTGTAAGTGAGTTGAGCGAGTAAATCTGTTCCATGAGATGGAGCATCAGCAGAGAATTTCAGCCAAGGGAAAGTGAATACATCAACATAGGCGTCAAACTGCCACGCGCGCAATGGCTTGGTGGAAATTCCCGAATAGAATCCATGTTCGTTTTGAATATTTGCAGATTCGCTGAAAGCATTGGCAAACAGTGACTGATATTTTTTTCCAAACCAACGATGTAAAAAGGAAATCTGAACGTTTCGGTCAATGCTCATCAGCACGCCATTTAATGTTGCGATTCCTCCATTATCACTCAAAGCGGTTTCGCCAAAGAAATGCGCATTTTTTATCAACAAAGAATAATCTATGCTTGCATTGCTGAGTTGATCTCCGGTGAATTCAAACTGGTTATATGGCTTAATATCCTTGGTCAAAGGCGCACTCAGTTGAGTATGCAAACCGGAAATTCCGATTTCAAATTTACTTGTACTTAAAGAAATATTGCCACCAAAAACGGTTTGATCAATGACATGTTTATCGGCCAATTCATTTTCAGTCCGGTGAAAACCGGATTCGAGTAAGGAGCTGACTTCGCGTATTTCATCACTGGTTGTATCAGTCAGGGAAACATTCGCATCTATTTTTTTTGAAGAACCAAAAGCGGTGACAGATATTTTTTCTCCAATGTTAAAAGTTGTTGCAGCACCGCGCATGAATAAAGCTTCGTTCACTGAAGTATATGGTTTGAGTATACGGCCTTCTTTTTTGATGTTCATGACATAGGCGCTCTTTCCAAAACCCAAACCTGAGTTCATCATCAAACCCTGACCGATGCGAACTTCGTAATCACCAATACACAAATCACGGATGACTTTTGTCTTGCCGATATAAAAATGAGCGGAGTAAAAATCAAATCCTTTTTTCTGTGAACCCTGAAAAAATTCTTCACCAGCATCTTTCTCGGCAGTGATACCATATGACAAACGTGTTCCGTAAGTGTAGCGAAAGCGTGTGTAAATTTTGGCGGCACTTCCAAGATAATAATTCGTTGCGCCTGAATCAGGGTTGTAACCTGATTGATCTTCAAGCACCTCCTGATAGCGGACAAACAAACTATAATCACCCTCAGTCAATAAATTTTTTAGTGACATATGATAATCACTCCATCCTGAATTCACTTCCACGTAAGGAATGATTTTGTAAATCGTTTCCAAATCGAAGTACGGTATTGCCTGTAGTTCGTAAATGGAAAGCAGATCGCCATGCATCAGTTTGTAATCGAAAAAAGCAATCACCTGTTCTTCTGTCAGCAGCATCAAGTCCATCAACTCTTCGGGGGTCGCGTTGTTGAGTTCGATTTTGTGTTTGAAGAGATAATTCAGATGATCCACATACGCGTTGTAATCAAATTCTTCATCTGTGTTAGAAACGATTTCTTCAATCAGATCATCAGGAAGTTGTTGGTCAACACCAATATCAGGTTGAGCAAATGTGTGGGTCGATGAGAATGAAATGAGAATGAAGATGATGTACCGATGTGCTGATTTACCGATATGCTGATGAAATGGTAACATCTTTTTCAATCGTTGATCTGATAAATGATTCCAAGTTGAGGGCTGAATCCAAGGACCGGATGAACAGTGCTTGCCACATCAATCTTCAGTGCATTCAGATTAATGCCGATGCCAAAGGAATACATCGAAGGATAAGTAGAATAACCACCGCGGAGATGAAGTTTTTCCACCAGCTTGTATTCAAGACCTGTTCTGAAACGTAACGGGTTGTCAATATCTTTTTCGGTTTCGAGGATCAATAAAACTTTTTCAGATGGATTGTAAGCGATACCGAGAGAGAGCAGTGTAGGATATTTTTCATCAGTAAATTCAGTGGTGGTCCATCGCAAGGGATTGAAAATATGCGCACCCACCATCAGCTCTTCCATGATTTTATATTGCATGCCCACTTCGAAAGTGAAAATATTTTTGTTGCCGTATTCAGGGATACTGAGTTGGACATAATCAAGTTGGATGCCTGCAGAAAAATTTTCTCCCACTTTTCTTCCGTACGCAATGCCTGCCTTTTTCTCATTGAATTTGCTGTAACCGAAATAATCAATCGTTAGTCCGAAAGTGCCGGAAGAAGTTGGCAAAGCAAAAACTCCTGTGAAGTGATTTAATCCACTCAGCAAAAATTTTCTTTCTGTAAAAATTCCCGCTTGCATGTCTTCAATAAAAGCAAGTCCTGCCTGGTTGTTGGCTGCGGAAAAAACATCGTTCACAGTCAATGATGTTCCACCCATTGCGTTTTGGCGTGCACCGGTAACAGAAAAAGTCTGAGCGGTTCCGGAAATGGAAATTCCAAGAATCAATGTAAGTATGGCAAGTTTCACAGAGTACGAATGTAAAACAGAATGTAAACATGAATGCATATCATCGTGCAGTTTGTTCAAAATCGCTTAAACTTCCTTCAGAGAATGGGAGATTTGCAATCATTGGCTGGTATTTTTATAACTTCAATAATGACAAATGGAAGACAAAGATTTAAAACTGATGTTAACTTTTCTATTGGGGGCAGCGATTGGTACTGCGAAAGATAAAGTGCTGATTGGTTTTTTGATTGGTGCTTCCGTAGGTATCGCAGCAGGCTTCCTCTTATCAGAAAACAAAGAGGATATTGAAGAAAAACTGAAAGATGTGATTGATAAAATCAAAGAAGAGTATAAAAAATATTTCCCGGAGGCAGTGGAATCAACAGATAACGCAAGCGAAGCATAAAAAAGAAATCATGGAATGGAAAGAAAATGTTTTGAGTGATTTGAAAAAAAAGATCACCGATTATGTAGAGGCCAGAGTCAAACTCACTGAATTGCATATTTATGAAAAACTTTCAGAATTGTTTTCTTCATTTATAGCAATCGCCATTCTTGCACTCCTTCTTATACTGACTTATTTGTTTGCAGCCGTCACCCTGGGATTTTATTTTTCTGAAAGGCTGAACAGCCTGATTCAAGGGTTTGGAATAATTGCTCTGTTCAATTTCCTCCTGGTTATTGTTTTTCTTCTGCTGCGCAGTAGAATTGTCAAGCCCGGTATCAGAAACACGATCATTCATATTCTTACAGAAAAAGAAAAAAACGAAAATGAAAACGAAGAGAGATATTGACTGGTTGCGTAAGCAGAAAAAATTACTTCAGGAAGATTGCAGACTACGGGAGGAAGAAATACAGGATGATATCAAATTCCTGCAACAGAATTTAGGCGCTGTGATTATTGATACGATCATTCCCACTGATCATGAAAAACAAAACAAGGTGTCCTTCATCGCTGATATTGCGTATGATATCATCGGCAAGGTTTTTCCCAAATCAGGTCTGAGCGATACAGATAAGAAGAGTCATAAATTTTTGAAAATTGCTGAGCTCATTCTCACCGGATTCCTTTTCCGGTCAAAGAAGAAGAAAGAAGAATAAATTCTTTTTTTGAAGCCATGAGCGTATGAAAAAATTTCCGAAGCAACTTTATTTTTCGCTGTTCCATGCCAAGCCTGCTGTGCGGTTTGTTACCATCATTACTTTGTTTCGCATAATGGTGGCACCGATCAGTTTAATATTTGTTTTCACCGGATATATAGAAATTTTTAAATGGCTCTTGCTTGCTTGCTTTTTAACCGATGCCGTTGACGGATTTCTCGCCCGCGGCTTAAAAGCCGCCACTCCGTTTGGAGCAACGCTCGATTCTATTGGCGATGACCTGACGGTCCTCTCCGGCACCATTGGATTGTTTGAAGTAGCGCCTGATTTTTTTCCAACTTATTGGTTTTACATTGTGGGCATGCTTGTTCTCGTTGGAATAGAAATGACTGTTTCTCTTATGCGCTACAAACGCATGAGCAGTTTCCATACTTATCTCGCAAAATTGGCTGCCGTGCTGCAAGCCGTTTTTATCATGAGCATGTATTTTATTCCCGATCATCACACCACATTCTTCTATCTTGCACTCGTGGTTACTGCGTTGGATGTGGCGGAAGAAATCATGCTGGTTTTCATTTTGCCGCGCTGGAAAATAAATGTGAAAGGTCTTTATTGGGTGCTTACGCATAAACAAAAATCTGATCAGCTATGAACGCCAAATCAACACTTACAAAAAGCACCGAAGTCGTCATCTTTCTCGCTTTGTTCTTAGGCGGTTTATATGTGGCGCGCTCCTTTTTCGTTCCGCTTGCTCTGGGTGGCATATTAGCAGTGGTGCTTACACCACTCTGTTCCATACTGGAGAAAAAAGGTATACATCGCTTTTTAGCTTCCACCATCTGTTTGCTTGTTTTATTAAGCATTCTTGCCGCGGTCCTATCGCTCGTCTCCTGGCAGGTGGCAGATTTTGTTCGCGATTTTCCGGTTATCCGCGAACGATTGATCCAAATATTTGCGGATGTAAAACATTCTATCTCAGAAGCCTTCGGCATGAGCGGCAACGAAACCAATTCATTTGTTCAGTTCGAAACATTTTCTACCTCACCCATCAACTGGATTTCATATATCATGCAGGGTTTGCTCAGTTTCATTCTCGTACTTGCCTATGTGTTCATGTTTATTTTTTTCCGTGACAAACTGCATCGCTTCGCACTCATGCTGGTGCCTGAAAAAAACAAATCAGAAACCGAGCGCATCATTCACGATGCAAGCAAAGTAGGGCAACATCATCTGCTTGGCATCTCCATCACCACCATGGTGCTTTGGGTTATGTACGGTATCGGCTTCAGTCTGGTAGGTGTCAAGTACGCATTGCTTTTTGCCGTCATTTGCGGGTTGCTCGAAATCATTCCCTATGTCGGCAATTTTACCGGCAGCAGTATGACCGCCCTCATGGTTATCGCGCAGGGTGGCAATTCAAAGCAAGTCATCGGTGTCATTATCATCTACATGATCATCCAAACCATCCAGAGCTATTTTCTCGAACCCCTCATCGTGGGGCGCAGGGTCAACATCAATCCCTTGTTCACCATCATTTCCCTCGTGCTGGGCAATCTCATCTGGGGCATAGGAGGCATGATCCTCGCCCTCCCGCTGTTGGGCATGATCAAAATTGTCTTCGATCATATTGAAGAACTCAAACCTTACGGCTATCTCATCGGCAACGAGAAACGAAGAAAAAAACACTGGATGATCGATAGTTGGTTTAAGTAGAATTATTTCCTATTTATTTCCCCAATCCCTTTTTCACCCATTCAATCATCGCAAGGGTGTATTCAGGCAGTTCATAAGAATCAGGAAACTGTTCGTAGAAAAGTTGGAGGGCGGTTTCATAATCAGCGAGCGCCTCTATTAATTTATTCTGAGTAAAAAATATATCAGCGCGCATGAGAAACGCGCTTTCAGATTGAGGATAGAGTGCAATAGCCTGATTGATATAATCTATCGCTTTGTTAAATTCCGATTTCAGTTGATGATATTCAGCAAAATGCAGCAGCATGGGTTCGCTTTGTTTTTCTGTTTCTGTCATGGATTGTGGAAGTACGCGGAGATAAATTTTGTTGGATGAATGATTCTGAACCGAGGCTTTGATTTCATAATCACCGGCAACGAGTTTATTGTCCATGCCGAAAGAGGAAAGATAGCGCGCGGTTTCATCGAGCACCGCCTGTGCATCGGTAGCGGGCAATGGATTGGGAAACAGTTGCATGGAGAGTACTTCGCTGGGTAGATGAATAAAATCGAAACTAACCTGACTGTTCCATGGCTGGGTTTCAGAACCGATGATCACCTGTTCGGGCTGATGCATGGTGGCAATCACTCTTTTTAGTTCCGTGTCATAATATTCCTGTTTGACTTCTCCTGCATCCAATTTGGTTTTGAGTTCATCCAGATAGTTCTGCGATGCGCGGTTGTTGGAAATATGGTAACTGGCAAATTGATTGCTCAAAGAAATCGTGAGAATGAGTGGTTCATCCAGATACACGGTGTCGTAAATCATGGAGTTTACATTCAACCCGATATTGAAATTTTGCGCGCGCGCAATGACAACGCAGAAAAAAAACAGGGCGGCAAGAAGAAATTTCTTTTTCATCAGTCGTGGCGTTTAGGATAATTGGAATCGCTGGCAAGTTGACGGATACGATATTGGTGTAAGCAGTTCCCGCGACTCCATTGCGCACCATGACTATCCGCATTGCCAAAGCCGGGTTGATCTTCATTCGTGTTATATCCGGTGCCGGCTCCTGAAGTGCAAACAGAATTGCCGATGGCTTCACCACCAGGTGCTGCGGCATTATCATAACGCATGATGCAATCGAAATTTCCTGATCGCACACCGTGAAGATTATTCTGATTTGTTTCAGGGCTTTCTCCATGGTGATATACATTGCAGGCATGAGATAATTCATGAGCAATCACCTGCGCTTCTTTGGTTGCATAAACTAAGTTTCGCGCAGTGCTAAATGTTGCAATCCGACCTGTGTATACATTAACAACTTTACTGAAATTAGGTGGTGAAGGCCAGTTGCCCGAAACAGGAATGGCAATACCCAGCAAAGAAGTATGATTGCCTGCATCTACTAAATGCAACCCGCGCTGTTCCATACTGTTGGCTGTGTTGTGATTGAAGTTCGCCAAACGGTAGTTCTTATTCCAGAATTGGAGTTCATTGATCTGATGTACGTCTAACAGCGAAAGTGTTTCGAATTGTGTGATGACTAACTGACCCTCGTTGCATACAAAAAGATCTTTTTGTTTAATGTTTAATCTTTGATGTATTTCAGCGGGAAGAAATATTTTAAATCCACGATACTCTTCATAATTACTAAAGCCGTCTCCTTTCTGTCCATCGCCATCAGGTTTCTCATCTTCATCTGTGGTGTTGCTTGCCGGATCAGGAATAGCTACGGAACCAATGGCAGAAGTCCAGCCAGCGTCACAAATTCTGTTTTCATCAATATCCATTGGAATGGTTACACGGTTGTCCTTATATTCTGTTTTTTTTGCTCGCCCGTCCGGATGGGTGACATCTGTTTTTTTCACCGGAATGGATTCATAAGTCGGAGGACCGCTCACCTGATCATTTTCAGGATGTGTATTCACATTTGCATAAGAGCGCAGAAAACCGAAGGCACCGAAATCGCGTGAGTACACTTTGATTGTATAAGTTTTCACAGGCAATTTTGTTCTAGCTTCCTGATAAAGATCTTTTGTATTGCAGGAGGAATTGGTTGATGGTGCAGCAAAGGGTTCATGATCGGATTCATTTTTCAGAAATAAATCCACACATTTGTCTTTGTCTGATAAACTTTTCTGCGGAGAGTTCAGACAGATACCAGGTTCTTTCGAAACGTTTTTTAATTCCAGAAAATGAATACGGCATTGATGAGCAAGACCGTCCTGCCATGTAACATCTTTATACATCAGCTTCGATTCCACTTCAACTGAATTTGTATCTTCCGGTAACCAAGTAGCGACAGGATGTGTGACTTTGATTCCTGCTTTATAAACCCAATAAACAAACTCATCCGATTTTTTAAACTTGTCTTTGATTTGAAGTGCTGATGGATTATTCACTGTTACTTTGAAAGTGATTTTCACTTTGTCTGCAGAGGAGCTTGATATGGAATTGGGTGCTTTGTAAATTACATAACGACCTTTATCGCCCAGGATAAATTCTCCGGGACCGGTTTTTTCCCAAGTGAACTCCACATCATCTTCATAAATAACAGGTGAATTGGAAGGAGTGCATAATGTTGATGTGCAAATCATGGGCAGTTTATCAGGATCACGTTGATCTACCACATTCAATTTTATCCATTCACCTACCACCATTTTTTCTTTATCCGTTACCTCAGGAAGTTCGATGACCGGTTTAATGAAGTTGTCAGGGAGTTCCCAAATAGGAGGAATGGCTTTGCAAGTTCCATCGTTAGCTGCAGGTGCAGATGCACCGGGAAGAGTATAAGTTTCTGAAGTGATTTTGATTTCATATTTGTCGGGCACTGCTTTTTTCCGAATGGTTTCAATCGTGACAGTTCGTTCTACTATCGGATCCCCGGGTTGTGTTGGATTGTCGTCAATTATTTTCAGTTTGATCTTCGTGATTTTTTTTATCGGTTTATCATCCACAGGAAGAGGAATATAAGGCGGTTGGAAAATAACTCTCTCGCCAACATCGGAAGCCAACACATCAGGCAGGCAACCTAATTTTTTGAAACTTCCTTCACCTTCCATAATCTCCCATTCAAATTTTACTCTGCCGGTGAGTGGTATGGTGCGGTCACTTTTTGTTTCCGGACAATTTTCCATTGGAATGCAATCCCATTTCACCTGATCAAAATCGCGACCCTCTGCCATAAGCGGAATAAATTCATCGCGTCTCATTTCTGTCAAACTTTTCGATGAGGCAGTTAATCCGCCACTCATCAACGGTTCCATGATAGGTGTCACCGTAATTTGGCAAATAGGTCCAACCGGGCAAGGTGTATTTGTCGGCACTGTTCCTCCTCCGGTTATTGGCGAATAGCGATCACACTTCGGTGGGCTTGTTGTTGTTTCACCACTTGTTGTTGTTCCGCATACATAATAAGTAAATGCAGAACCCGGCTCAATCACTCCGGTCATGTCAACACTCGTAGAATATGATTGCGGATAACACGCTTCGTAACTTATCGCGACAGCAGGTATAGATTCTGAAACATAAATCACGTTGCCGATATTTCCGGTCATGTCTGAAATTGTATTGCCCACATTTGTCGGAATAGTATTTCCTACACTGTTTGTTGTTTGTGTTCCTGTATGTGTCGGAACAACCGGACTGCCTCCGTTAGTGGTGGTAGTAGTTGGTGTATATTTTCCGCAGAAATTTTCGCAGACAAGAATATAGAATTCTGAATATTGTCCTGTTGCAGTAAATGTGAAATCTACGGTAGTAGTAGAAATTGTTGAAGTCACGGAGCCTTCGCATTCACTGCCGGGACTATTGGCAACAATGTTCGATTCCGGACCTTCGAGATAATAAAAACTTTCCACCTCGCTCATTCCCTGGTTTTCCATTGAATTCTGCAACACCGTTCCCTGCGGATATTCCTGCACAAACCAGCTGTACAATTGGCAGGGACCCATTTGCAATTGAAAAGCGTCATAATTAAATTGTGTTTGTGTAAGACCGTCACCCGTGAAAAACGGAGGATTCGTTTGCGCTGCCTGATATGAAGTTTGCCCCGGCATGACTTCAAATATTTTCATCATGTACTGCATGGGGGTTTGCGGTTGAGGATTAGAAGGCAACCATGAAAAAGTAGGAACAGGTTCAAGAACCACTTCACTCTGCACAGGATAAATTAAAACCGGAGGAGTGGATGAAATGACATTGCAAAATCCGCAACCTTCTGTAAGCGGATCTCCTGTTTCAAAATCGGAGAGGTATGAACAGATTTCATATTCGCCATCAGGCAGCAGCCCGGTGATGGTTACCTGATCATAAAAATCCGGATCATAAGTCAGTGATTCATAATTCAGATAATCAGCATTGGTGATCTGCATGTTAAACTGACCTGGAGGAATCTGAATCGGAACACTGGTTGCAGTAGCTATTACTCCGAGCGTTAATTCTGACAATACAACTGTTACTGTTATCTGTAATGGATTTGGGTTGTTGGAGTTGATCTCCAAATATGTTATTGTCGGATCCACTTCCCAATCAGCAAAATACGGACTGGGAAACGGCTGCACATAAGCCTGCACGCTGATATTTTGCGCGCTGCTTTCATGAACAAGAAAGCTCAACGCAAGTATGAAAAAATATTTTATGGATGAACGCAGAAGTTCATCACGAAACTTTAGTTGGACAGAATCAGGTAGCATATCATGGATTGTGCTCACAAGGTAAGGAGATTAAGAATGAATCAGAAGTGTTCTGTTCTTTTTATTATTTCTGAAATGATAAAAAAACCTGTACCTTGTTTGCTGATCATTTCATTATGCGTCAATTCGTTTTGTTTTTTATCATCTTTCTGTTTTTATCAACAGATATTTTTTCTCAATCTACCAACCATGATTGGCAACTCAACGGATTTCTGAGTGCGTATGGCGAATCCTATTTCTCCAATAATCTGACACCGCGCAGAGATGATTTTACCTGGCGCGTGAGCGGCAATCCGACTTTGACTTACAAAAACTTTTCGCTGCCCGTTTATTTTCTCGCAGGCAGTTATGAAAATGTGTCCAGGCAAATGTTCAACCGCATCGGCATTTCTCCGCACTACAAATGGATCACCGTTCATCTCGGTTACCGCAGTGTTGAATTTTCTCCCCTCGTGGTTTCGCAGGTTTATTTTTTGGGTGCGGGTGTAGAGTTAAATCCTTCCATCATCCGGCTGGGATTTATCAGGGGAAGAATTTTACGCCCTGTTCCGATTTCCGCATTGCCAAACAATCAACCCTCTTACGAGCGAAACGGATATGCCGTGAAATTCGGTTTGGGTACCAAAGAAAATTTTGTTGACCTCATTTTTTTCAACGGGCGCGATGATACCAATTCCATCGCGGGCGATACGGTTTACAATCCACTCGTAAAACCGCAGGAAAATGTGGCCCTCGGCATCTCTTCCAAACTGCGCATCAAAAAAAATATTTTCTTTCAGGTGGATGGTGGTGCCAGCCTCCGCTCGCGCGATCTGCACAACAGCATCATTGACGACAACGGAGAAATTCCCGATCAGTTCAATTCCATTTACATCCTGCGCGCCTCCTCATTGTTCAACACCGCCATCAAATCGCGCATTGAATATCGCGATACCAAATACAATTTCGGTTTCGAATATCATCGCATTGATCAGGACTATACCACGCTCGCTATTAATTATATGCGCACAGACCTGCAGCGCTTCGGTTTATTTGTGAAGCAGAATTTTCTGAAGAACAGATTGAAAATTCATGTCAAAACCGATTGGGAACACAATAACCTGCGCCACAACAAAATATCCGAAACCCAGCGCAACAACAATATGCTCCATGCACTTTACCGCATGAACCGCTCGCTCATTTTCAATTTCAGTTTTCTCAACAGCAACATGAATACTTCGGTCAACGAAGTCTATTCCACTTACGTAGTCTCTTCCAAACAGCGCAACCATATCGTCAGCCTTAACACCAATTATATTTTTCCAAGACAAACCAAGTATACCCAAGTGGCTAATGTTGGTTTCAGCATCACCGATTCAAAAATCCGCGCGCAGGAACTCAACCCTGCCGTGCAAAAATCAAATTCATTTAATCTATCGAGCAATTATTCGCTCACGATTGCTGATCTCGAATTGATGATCCATGGCGGATTCGATTTCGGCAGCAGCGCCTATCATTCAGGTGCTTCGGTTTTCAATACCAATTACCGCCATCCTCATGCGGGTGTGCAGAAAATGTTTCTCGAAAAAAAATTAACCGCCTCTTTGCTCACCTCGGTTTATTTCAACCGAGCGGGTGGGGCGCTCATCAACACCGTGTGGCGCGGCAACCTCGCGGCTGCTTACAAAATTTTTCAATCCACCTCTCTCCAGTTGCGCCTGTCGCAAATGCTCAACCATCCCGCTTCCGCCATGCTGCCTAACAGTGCTGAGTTTATCATCTCGGCTGAACTCAGGGTGGGGTTGTAAAAAAAGCTGAAAAGCTTTTTGAAAAAATTATTTGGGCGGCTAACTACACAAAGCTCTACCGCGTGTTTCGCTTTTATCTTTTTTAGCTACCCGCAAAGAATCTCTGAAAAAAGGATAACCGCTTCACCCGCTGTCGCAAATTTCAACTTCGATTTATTTCAGTTTGTGTATTTCAACAAAGAAAAATATTTTTTCATAGGGGAATTCTATATTTTTTTCTGCCCCTATTGACTTTTTTAAAAACCGCTTTTACATTGCGCCAGTATTTTATTTTTTTAACTCTAAATTTTTTTTTCGTTATGTCAGTACCTATTTTAAACATCACGTTGAGCCCTGCACAGGTTTCGGCTATTGCCGGTGGCATCCTCGCGATCAAGAACAATCTTCCTTTCGGGCTCAATCTCAGCACCGAAGAAAGAGGAAGTTTGCAAAACATTGATGCGGTGCGCAGCCCTTATGTTCATCTTGCTATCGAAACTTTGGGACCTAATAATCCGGGTCTTGTAGTTGCGGGAGCACCATTGGCAGATGCCGCAAACGATCTTATTTTATGGGATCAATTGGAAGGTTTTCTTCCGCAGTTGCGCCAGTTGGTTGAAATTTTTCAGGACACCCAACATGTAGCTGGTCATG